>Ga0160461_1000167_pt1 | contig 71191 bp, 73 predicted proteins | sample HID1975I_E6MG_FD_108266 | JGI IMG/M metagenome (GOLD analysis project Ga0160461, IMG submission 108266) | Enriched soil microbial communities from UW Madison campus, WI, USA - HID1975I_E6 MG | ecosystem: Environmental > Terrestrial > Soil > Unclassified | place: USA: Madison, Wisconsin...
CAAGGGCACGCCGGCGCCGGTGCTCAAGAAGATCAACGACGCGCTGAAGCTGGCGCTCAAGGACCCGGACTTCATCAAGAAGGAAGAGGGCCTGGGCGCGGTGGTGGTCAACGACAAGCGGGTGGAGCCGGCAGAGCACAAGAAGTTCGTCCAGTCCGAGGTGGCGCGCTTCGGCCCGGTCATCAAGGCCGCCGGCATCTACGTGGACTGATCGCCTCGAGACGCCCTGGAAGCCGCCGGCGCCTGCGGGCTGCGGCGGCTTTTTTGTGGCCGCCGGGCATGCTGGCCGGGATGCAGGGGCCGAAGATACTCGTGCAGCGCGAAGGCCGCCGCGCCCACGGCCGGCGCCAGTGCGCCATAGCGCGCCGGGCGCACCGGCGGAGGCGCCAGGCCGGCCGCCCGCGCATAGGTCTGGACGGTCTGGACGGCATGCTCGAGCAACCGCGGATGCGCTGCACAGCTGGCGCCGCCGACCACGATGACGCGCGGATCGAACGTGACCCACAGGTTCTGCAGCAGCACGCCCAGGAATGCGGCCGCCTGCTGGGGGTCGGCACCCGGCCGCGCCAGCGCGCGCGATCCGAAGAACGCCTCGGCGCAGCCGCGCCGTCCGCACGAGCATGGCGGGCCGCCGGCCTGGACGATGGTGTGGCCGATCTCGCCCGCCATGCCCTGCGCGCCGACGAACAGGCGGTCGTTGAGGACGATGCCCGCGCCGACGCCCACGTCGCAGTTGACGAAGATGAGCGGGTCGGCGCCCTCGCCCGCATCGCCGAATTCGTATTCCCCCAGCGCGGCCGCGTCGGCCTCGTTCTGCAACTGCAGCGGCACTTCGCAGACGCGCGCGTCTGCCAGCGCCCGGTCGAGCAGCGGCAGCAGCGCCACGTCGCGCCAGCCCAGATTGGGGGCGAAGCGCACGCGCCCGGTGTCATGGTCGACCGCGCCGGGCACGCCAATGCCCAGTCCCGCCAGCCGCATGCCGCGCGCCGACATGGCACGGCTCGCCTGGGCCGCCAGCGCCGCGGCGTGGTGGCAGACCGCCTCCGGCGACGTGCCGTCCAAGGCCTGTTCGTCCGAATGCAACAGTTCGCCTTGCAGCGAGACGCAGGCCAGGCGCATGCACTCGACGCCGACCTCGATGCCCGCCAGCGCGCGCACCCCGGCGTCGATGGCCAAGGGCGTCGACGGCCGCCCGGCACCGCCGGCCACGGGCAGGCCGGATTCTCGAAGCCAGCCTTCATCCAGGAGCTCGCGCACGAGTTGCCCGACGGTGGACTTGGTCAGCCCGCTTGCCTGCGCGAGCTGGGCGCGCGACAGCCCCGGCCGGGCGCGCAGCAGACGCAGCAGCACGCTGCGGTTGATGCGCTTGACCAGTCGCTGGTCGCCGATGGGGGTCATCCCGCTGACCGCGCCGTCTCCGCGATTGCCTCGGGCCGCTTGCCCGCGATGATCATGCCCAGCACCTGGTCCTCGGTGACGTCGGCCGTGGCATAGGTGCCGACCAGGCGACCGTTCTTCATCACCGCGAGGCGGTCCGACAGGCCGAACACGTCCGGCATGTCGTGGGTGATCAGGAAGATGCCCACGCCGTCGGCCTTGAGCTGGCGCACCAGGCTGCCGACCATGGCGGTTTCCTCCGGGCCGAGTGCGGCGCAGGGCTCGTCCATGATCAGGATGCGGGCATTGAAGTACAGCGCGCGCGCGATCGCCACCACCTGACGTTGGCCGCCCGACAGGCGGCGCACCGGCACGCGGATGTTGGTGAAGTTCCGGTTCAGGCGCTGGAACACCTTGCGCGCCTGCACCTCCATGAAATCGTCGTCGAGCGTGCGCCACGGCGTGAGCTTCTCGCGGCCGAGGAACAGGTTGGCCACCGAATCCAGGTTGTCGGCCAGCGCCAGCGTCTGGTAGATGGTCTCGATGCCCAGCGCCTGCGCTTCGGCGGGCGTGCGGATGTGGACCTGCTGCCCGGCAACGATGACATCGCCCGAGTCGACCGGGTAGGCACCGGCGAGCATCTTCATGAGCGTGGACTTGCCGGCGCCGTTGTGGCCGAGCAGCGCCACCACTTCACCCGGATGCAGGTTGATGCTGACGTCGTCGACCGCCTTGATGCCGCCGAAGGCCTTGCGGATGCCGCGCAGTTGAACAAGGGGCGTACTCATCAGTTGTCTCCGACGCGGCGCCGGTACAGCACGTCGAACACCACCGCGACGATCAGCACCTGGCCGATGATCACCATGCGCTTGCCGATCGACACGTCCAGCAGCAGCATGCCGCTGTCGAGCGACTGCATGATCAGCGCGCCCAGCACCGAGCCGAAGATCGATCCGCTGCCGCCCGCCAGCGCGGTGCCGCCGATGACGGCCGCCGCGATCACGTACAGCTCCATGCCGGTGCCAAGCGAGTTGGTGCCGGCATTCAGGCGCGCGATCGACACGATGGCCGCGATCGTGACCAGCACCGCCAGCAGCGCGAACAGCATGAGCGTGACCCGCTTGACCGGAATGCCCACCAGCGCCGCCGCGTCCGGATTGCCGCCCATGGCGAACACGTAGCGGCCGAAGCGGGTGCGGTGCACGAGAAAGGACAGCACGACCGCCACCGCGGCCCACAGCAGCACCGGAATCGGCAAGCCCTGTGCCTGCGGCTTGTCGCCGATGCGGTAGTCGTTCATCACCGCGGCGAAGGCGAACACCGCCACGATCGGCACAGCGACCAGCACCGACTCCAGCCACAGGGGCCGGTTCGGCATTCCGTGGAAGGCGCGCGCTCGGCGCCGCTGCAGCATGCGCAAGACCAGCACCACCGCGATGACGGCCGCCAGCAGCCAGGTCCAGGTGGTGCCGATGCCCCCGTCGTAGCCGCCACCCAGGCGCTGGAAGAAGGCGTCGTTGACCGGTTGCGTCTTGCCGTCGGCGACCAGGAAGGCCGCGCCCCGGAAGGACATCAGTCCACCCAGCGTGACCACGAACGACGGCACGCCGAGGCTGGCGACGAGCCATCCCTGGTAGATCGACACCACCAACGCCACCGCCAGCCCCGCCAGGCACGCGGCCGGCCAGGACCAGCCGGAGGTGTACTGCAGGTAGGCCACCAGCACGCCGATGAAGCCCATCACCGAGCCGACCGACAGATCGATGTGGCGCGCCACGATGATCAGCACCATGACGGTGGAGACGATGCCCACGACCGCCGTCTGCTGCGCCACGTTGTAGAGGTTTTCCGGGGTCAGGAACAGGCCGCCCGACAGCACGTGGAAGCCCACCGCCAGTGCCGCCAGCAGCACGCACATCAGCAGCAGCCGCAGGTCCACCCCCGTGCGCCGCCACAGCGGCACGGCGTCATCACTCATCGCGTCCTCCTTGACTCGGGCAACTCCCGGCGCATCCGTCATGCGCCGCCGGCGCGACCCGCGAGGCAGGCCGGCCCCGGATCGGGCCTACTTACATGCCTGAGGCGCAGTGGCCGCCGCGACGCCCTTGCACAGCTCGGCCTTGGTGATCCAGCCCGCCTTGATGATCACGTCGAGGTTGTCGCGCGTGATCGGCACGGGCGTCAGGAAGCGCGAGTTGAGCGGCACCTTCTTCTCGCCGCCGGACCACGGCGCCGCCTTGTCCACCGGCTTGCCGCCGGCCAGGGCGACGGCGGCGCTGGCGGCCTCCTTGCCCAGCTCGCGCGAATCCTTCCATACCGATACGGTCTGGGTACCGAGCGCCACGCGGTTCAGGGCCGCATGGTCGGCGTCCTGTCCCGACACCGGGACGCCGCGGATTCCCTTGGCGGTGAGCGCGGCCACCGCGCCGCCGGCGGTGCCGTCGTTGGCTGCCACCACGGCATCGACCTTGTTGCCGTTGCGCGTGAGGATCTGCTCCATGTTCTTCTGCGCGACCTCGGGCTTCCAGCCCTCGGTGTACTCGTCGCCGACGATCTTGATGTCACCCTTCTTCACCGCCGCGTCCACAACTTCCTGCGCTCCGGCGCGCAGGAAGTTGGCGTTGGGATCGGTGGGGGAGCCCTTGATGAAAACGTAGTTGCCCTTGGGCACCAGCTTGTAGACCGCGCGCGCCTGCATGCGGCCCACCTCGACGTTGTCGAAGGTGATGTAGAACACACCGGGCGCCTCGATCAGCCTGTCGTAGGCCACCACCGGGATCTTGCGTTGCGTCGCCTTGTTCACGGCCGGCAGGATGGCGTCCTTGTCCATCGCCAGCACGATCAGCGCCTTCGCTCCCTTGGAGATCAGCCCTTCCACGTCGGCCAGCTGCTTCTCGGGCGAGCCGCCGGCGTCGGCGCTGATGTACTTGGCGCCCAGCTTCTCCAGTTGCGCCTTGATGGCGGCCTCGTCGGTCTTCCAGCGTTCCTCCTGGAAGTTGGACCAGCTCACGCCGACCACCGTCTGGGCCATCGCGCCGACCGCGGAAAAGCCCAGGGCCAGGATGCCCAGGGCGCGCAGGGACTTGTGCATGTGGATGTCTCCGTTGTTGGGGTGCCGCCTATTAGTTCGGGCGACGAACTAAATAATCGCCGCACCCGGCGGAGCGAACATCGGGGGAATCCCTGCGGCCTTTCTTCGGCAACGCGCCGCTTCGCTCGCGGGTAAGCCCGCTGCCTCAAACTTGGTCACGTTCGATACCATTTTGTGCGCCGAGCGCGCAGCCCTGTCCTGCGCCGGAGACCCAATGAGTTCCATGACTTCCGACCCGCGCGCGCGCCGCGCGCTCTATCGCATGATGTTGCGCATCCGCGCCTTCGAGAACGCCGCCGAAGCGGCCAGCCAGGGCGGCGTCAGCGCCTATGGCCAGCAGGCCGGCACGGCCGCCAAGGTGCGCGGTCCGCTGCACCTGTCCACCGGCCAGGAAGCCGTGCCGGCGGGCGTATGTGCGCACCTCGACGCCAGCGACTACCTCACCTCGACCCACCGCGGCCACGGGCACACGCTGGCCAAGGGCGCCGACCTCACGCGCATGATGTGCGAGCTGTTCGGCAAGGCCAGCGGCTTCAATGGCGGCAAGGGCGGCTCGATGCACATTGCCGACTTCTCGGTGGGCATGCTCGGCGCCAACGGCGTGGTCGCGGCCGGCCTGCCGATCGCGGTGGGCGCGGCGCACGCGCAGAAACTGCTCAAGGCCGCTCGCCAAGGCGGCCCGGGTTCGGGCGCGGGCGAGGCCATCACGGTCTGCTTCTTCGGCGACGGGGCCATCAATCGCGGCCCCTTCCTGGAGGCGCTGAACTGGGCGCGGGTGTACCGCCTGCCGGTGCTGTTCGTCTGCGAGGACAACCGCTGGAGCGCCACCACGTCCAGCGGCCCCATGACGGCAGGCGACGGCGCCTCGGCGCGCGCCGCGTCGCTCGACATCGCCGCCACCCGGGTGGACGGCAACGACGTGTTCGCCGTGCACGCCGTGGCCGCCGGCCTGGTGGCACAGGTGCGCGCCGGCAGCGGCCCGCGCCTACTGCACGCCCTCACCTATCGCGTCAAAGGGCACGTGTCGGTCGACCCGGCGGCCTACCGCGACCCGCAGGAACTGGCGGCCGCGCTCGACACCGACCCCATTGCCCGCGCCCGCGCCACCCTGCTGGCCGACGGCGTGAGCGCGGCGGAGCTCGATGCGCTGCAGGACGAAGCGCAGGTGGAGGTGGACGAGGCCCTGGCCGCGGCCGACGCGGCCCCGTGGCCGGCGCCCGAAGCGGCCTTTGGCGATGTGCAGGACGTGGGAGCGGGGCAATGGATCTGACCAGCATGCAGGAACACGACAAGACCAGCGCCGGCGCCGCCGCGCAGGAACTCAGCTACGCCCAGGCCGCCGCATTGGCCGTGCAGCGGGAGATGGACGGCGACGCCCGCGTGGTGGTGGTCGGCGAGGACGTCGGTCGCGGCGGCATCTTCGGCCAGTACGCCGGGCTCCAGGCACGCTTTGGCGGCGAACGCGTGATCGACACGCCGATCAGCGAGGCGGCCATCATGGGCGCCGGCGTCGGCATGGCCCTGGCGGGCCTGCGGCCTGTGGTCGAGATGCGGGTGGTTGACTTCGCCCTGTGCGGAATGGACGAACTGGTCAACCAGGCCGCCAAGAACCGCTACATGTTCGGCGGCCAGGGGCGGGTGCCGATGGTCGCGCGCATGCCCGGCGGCATCTGGGACGCATCCGCCGCCCAGCACTCCCAGTCGCTCGAGGCCTGGTTCGCGCATCTGCCCGGCGTGGTCGTGGTGTGCCCGGGCACGCCGCAGGACAACTACGGCCTGCTGCGCGCGTCGATGCAATGCGACGACCCGGTGGTCTACATCGAGCACAAGGCACTGTGGGGCCTGCGCGGCACGGTCGACGAGGCGCAAACGGTGCGGCTGGGACAGGCGCGCCGGGTGCGCGCCGGCGATGCGCTCACGATGGTGAGCTGGAGCCGCCAGCTGCAGTCCTGCGAGCAGGCCTGCGACATCCTGGCGGCCGAGGGCCTGGCGGTCGATCTGATCGACCTGCGCACGCTGTGGCCCTGGGACCGGGAAACGGTGCTGGCGTCCTGCGCGCGCACTACCCGCCTGCTCGTGGTGCACGAGGCGGTGCAGGCCGGCGGCTTCGGCGCCGAGATCGCGGCGACCGCGGCTGAGGCGACCGGCTGCCGCGTGGCACGGCTCGGCGCGCCGCGAATCCCGGTCGGCTATGCGCCGGTGCTGGAGGCGCAGTCGCGCGTGGATGCCGCCGGCATCGTGCAGGCGGCCCGGCGGCTCGCGAGCGGCCGCGGCTGATGCCGCCCGCGGACATCGACGGAGCGCACGCCGTGGATGCCGCAGCCGACGACCTGCTGCTCCTTCAACTGGTGCGCGTGGTCAACCTCGCGGGTCGGCCTTTCGCGCAGCGCGTCGGCCGCGAGCACCGGCTGACGCTGCCGGAATGGCGCGTGATGGCAGTGGTGGCGCGCCTTCCGGGCTGCACCGCCAGCCAGGTGTGCGAACAGTGCGGCATGGACAAGATGGCCGTGAGTCGCGCCCTGGGGAGCCTTCAGCGCGCGCAGCGGGTCGACCGTTGCGCGGACCCCGACGACCAGCGATGCAACCGGCTCTACCTGAGCGAAGCCGGGCGGGCCTTGCATGCGGTGGTGCACGAGGCGGCGCGCCACCGGGAAGCGGAGCTGTTCGAGGGCATGGTGCCTGCCGAGCGCGAGCAGCTCGCCGCCGCGCTCGAGAAGATGCTGGCGGCCATGGCGCGCGTCGATCACTGACCCGGCGCACGCCTACCCCGGGGAATCACCCGCGCGCAAGAACGCCATCCCACGTACAACCGCTGGTTTCGAATCGAGTTGCGGAGTCTTCAATGTCCCATTCCACCCATTCCATGCCGCGCCGCACCATGCTGGGCGCGTGCGCGCTCGCCCTGCTGTGCGCCGGCGCCGGCCCGGCCGCTGCGCAGGAGGCCTGGCCCAGCAAGCCGGTGAAGATCGTCGTGCCCTTTGCGCCTGGCGGAACCACGGACATCCTGGCGCGCGCCGTCGCGCCCGAGTTGTCCAAGGCCTTCGGCCAGCAATTCATCGTGGACAACCGCGCTGGCGCGGGCGGAAACGTGGGCGCGGAAATCGTGTCGCACTCGCCTGCCGACGGCTACACGCTGCTGATGGGCACGGTGGGCACGCACGGCATCAACCGTGCGCTGTACCCCAAGCTGCCCTACGACCCGATCAAGGACTTCATGCCGATCACGCTGGTGGCCGCCGTGCCGAACGTGATGGAGATGAACGCACAGAAGGCCAAGGACCTGAACATCCACAACGTGCAGGACTTCATCAAGTATGCGAAGTCGCACCCCGGCAAGCTCAACATGGCGTCGAGCGGCAGTGGCACCTCGATCCACCTGGCCGGCGAACTGTTCAAGTCGATGACCGGCGTTTCGATGACGCACATTCCCTACCGCGGCTCCGGGCCTGCGCTGCTCGACATGGTGGCCGGCAATGCGGACGTGATGTTCGACAACCTGCCCTCTTCGATGCAGCAGATCAAGGGCGGCAAGCTGGTGCCGCTGGCCGTCACGAGCGCCAAGCGGTCCCCGGCGTTGCCCGATGTGCCCACGGTCGAGGAAGCCGGTGGTCCGGCACTCAAGGGCTACGAGGCCAGCTCATGGTTCGGCCTGCTCGCACCGGCCGGCACGTCGCCCGACATCGTCAAGCGCATTCAGCAGGCTGTCGCCAAGTCGCTGGAGAGCCCGGACATCAAGGAGAAGATGCAGGCGCAGGGCGCCATTCCGAGCGGCAACACCCCCGAGGAGTTCACCCGGCTGATCGCCAGCGAACACGTGAAATGGGCGAAGGTGGTGAAGGACTCCGGCGCGAAGGTGGACTGACGCGGGCCAGCGGGCGTCACACGCCCCAGACGACGTCCTTGCCCTCGGCCAGGGAACGCTTGAGCATGTTCAGCAGCGGCGCGGCGCGCTGGTGCAGCCCGACATGCTGGCGCTCTGCCTCGTCGGCATGGGCCTCGGCCGCGAAGGCGTCGTGGTTGTGCTTGTTGGCGGATGCATCGGCATTGATGGCCGCCTCCAGGGCGCTGATGGCCGCGGGCATCTGTTCGACGGTGATGACGCCCTTGCTGGACGACTTTCCGACGATATCCAGCAGTTGACGCGCGTTGCCCTCCATCATCACGAAGGAATCGGTGGCCTGGGACTTGAATCGGTACAGCATCTGGTTCTACCTGTAGATGTAATCGCGCGAATAAGGGTACTGCGATTGCGCGCCACGCATCGTACCGCTCGACATATCCCCGTCGGGCTTGGCCGAGAGCATCTGGTGCAAGGAGATCCACCCCCGCTCGAAGGCCATGGCCGATCCGGCCAGGTAGAGCCGATAGGCGCGCAGCACGCGTTCCGCACGCTGGGCACTGCCGGCGCCGCGCTCGAGCACCTCGCGCGCCTCGACCAGCCTCGATTCCAGTGCGTCCGACCAGCACCACAGCGTGCGTGCGTAGTGCGGGCGCAGGCTTTCGGTGTCGACCATCTCCAGCCCCGCGGCAGCCGTCTCGCGCAGCACGTGCGTGACGTGCAGCAGTTCGCCGCCGGGGAAGATGTATTTCTCGATGAACTCGCCCATGCCGGAGCCCAGTTGCCGGTAGTCGAGCTGGCCCGAGGTGATGCCGTGGTTCAGCACCAGGCCGCCCGGCCGCAGCAGCCGCATGATGGTGTCGAAATAGGCACGCATGTTGGCGCTGCCCACATGCTCGAACATGCCCACCGACGAGATCTTGTCGAATGGCTGCTCGGGCTGGAGTTCGCGGTAGTCCTTGAGCTCGACCCGTACCCGGCCGGCGAGCCCACGCTCCTCGATCAGGCGGCTGACGTAGGCGTGCTGGTTCTTCGACAGGGTGATGCCGGTCGCGCGCACGCCGTAGTTCTCTGCGGCCCACAACAGCAGCGCGCCCCAGCCGGACCCGATGTCCAGGTAGTTCTCGCCTTCGCGCAGGCCGAGCTTGCGGCAGATGTGATCGAGCTTGGCCTCCTGCGCCTGCGCCAGGCTCATGGAGGCGTCGCGGAAGTACGCACACGAGTACACGCGCCGCGGATCCAGCCACAACGCGTAGAAGTCGTCCGAGACGTCGTAATGGAACTGGATCTGCTCGGCGTCCTTGCGCAGCGAGTGAAGGCTGCGCGACTTGAGTGACCGCTTGAGCTCGCCCAGCCACCCGTGCTGGGTCTCGGCCGGGTTGTCCGGCAGCAGGCCGACGACGGCATCGGTCAGGTCGCGCATCGCGCCCTGTATCTGCACCTTCCCCTCGACGTAGGCCTCGCCGATCGCCCCGACCTGGCGCGCGGCCAGCTTGGCCAGTGCGGACCATTCGGTGAAGGCCAGCGTCACGCGCGAATTGGGGCTGGCCACCCGGCGGCCATCGGGCAGTTCAAGCGCGATGGGGACGGGGAGCGAAGCCAACTGCGATTCGATCTTGGGTATGAGGCTCTGCATGGTCCGATTTTTGCCACCCTGGAGGATCAGCGTCAACAGAGTGTCTTTAGCGATGGGCGTTGCGCGCTGCAGTAATTGAGAGCTAAACTATTTATGACTCAATCGCCTACGATGGCGGCCAGCCGGCCGCCCGGATGTACTGCGATGCCTGCGGAGATTGCATGAGCCCCACCGTCGACTGCTTCGTTCAAGACCGCCTGCCACCGCGTGAACAATGGCCCCGGTTCCGCTACGACTTGCCCGGAATGGAGGTTTCGGAACAGGCGAACCTGGTCGACGCACTGTTCGACCGCGCCGAAGCGGCCGGAAATTCGGAGCGGCCGATGCTTCTCGCTCCCGGCGTGCGCCTGACGTACCGCCAGGCGCGCCAGGAGGTCGACCGCATTGCCCGGCTGCTGGTCGACGAGTTGTCCCTGGTCCCCGGCAATCGCGTCCTCCTGCGGGGCGGCAATTCCGTGGCCATGGCTTTGGGATGGCTCGGCACCGTCAAGGCGGGCATGATCGCGCTGGCCACGATGCCCCTGTTGCGTGCGCGCGAACTCGGCGACATCCTCGAGAAGGCGCAGCCGAGCGCCGCCCTGTGCGATGCCCGCCTGCTCGATGAACTGGAAGCCGCGCGCGCCACGCCGGCGGGCGCCTCGTTGCGCCACGTGCTGCCCTTCAACGCGCCGGACGACCAGGCTTCGATGGAATCACGCGCGGCGCGGCTGGCCGGCGCTTTCACGGCTGCCACGCCATCGCGCGCGGACGACATCGCCCTGATGGCCTTCACCTCCGGCACCACCGGCAAACCGAAGGCGCCCGTGCACAGCCACCGCGACGTGCTGGCGTCCTGCGCCGCCTGGCCCGAGCACGTGCTCAAGCTCACCTGCGACGATGTCGTGATCGGGTCGCCGCCGCTGGCGTTCACCTTCGGCCTCGGCGGCCTGCTGGTCTTCCCGATGTGGGCGGGCGCCAGCGTCTGGCTGCCCAATGCAGGCTACACGCCCGAATCGATGGTGAGCACGATCAACCAGATCGGCGCCACAGTCTGCTTCACCGCCCCCACCTTCTATCGGCAGATGGCCCCCATCGCGAAGGCGCACGGCGTGCCCACCCTGCGCAAGTCCGTCAGTGCCGGCGAAGGGCTGCCGGACGCAACGCGGCAATTGTGGAAGGACGCCACCGGCATCGAGATGATCGACGGCATCGGTGCCACCGAGATGTTCCACATCTTCATCTCCTCGGCCGGCGAAGACGTGCGGCGCGGTGCCATCGGCAAGGTCGTGCCTGGGTACACCGCGCGGGTCGTCGACAGCCAGGGCCAGGAGGTCCCGCGCGGCACCATCGGGAAACTGGCCGTATACGGTCCGACCGGCTGCCGCTACCTCGGAGACGAACGCCAGCTCAAGTACGTCAAGGACGGCTGGAACTACCCGGGCGATGCGTTCGTGCAGGACGAGGACGGCTACTTCTTCTACCAGGCGCGCGATGACGACATGATCATCACCGCAGGCTACAACGTGGGTGGGCCGGAAGTGGAAGACGCGCTGCTGCGCCACCCGGCCGTCGCCGAATGCGGCGTGATCGGCGCGCCCGACGAACAACGCGGAATGATCGTCCAGGCCTGGTGCGTGCTCAAGCCCGGCCATGCGGGCGATGCAGCAATGGTCAAGGCCCTGCAGGACCACGTGAAGGCCTCCATCGCGCCCTTCAAGTACCCGCGCTCGATCGTGTTCGTCGATGCACTGCCCCGTACCGAAACCGGCAAGCTCCAGCGGTTCAGGTTGCGCCAGATGCAGGGCGAATAAGCCCTGAAGAGGCAAAGGAAAACGGCAAAAGAAAAAGGCCTCTTGTTTTCACAAGAGGCCTTTTCAATTTGGTTGCGCGAGCAAGATTTGAACTTGCGACCTTTGGGTTATGAGCCCAACGAGCTACCAGACTGCTCCATCGCGCGGCAGAAGCAAATTATAGCTTATTCTTCGGCAGCTTGCTCAGCGCTGTCCTCGGAAATTTCAGGGCGGTCGACCAGTTCGACCAAAGCCATCGGCGCATTGTCACCAACGCGGAAGCCCATCTTCAGAATGCGGGTGTAGCCACCCGGACGCGCCTGGTAGCGCGGGCCGAGTTCGTTGAACAGCTTGACGACGCTGTCCCGATCACGCAGGCGATCGAAGGCCAGGCGCTTGTTTGCGACGGTGGGCTTCTTGGCCAGGGTGATCATGGGCTCGACGACGCGGCGCAGCTCCTTGGCCTTGGGCACCGTGGTCTTGATCGCTTCGTGGGCGATCAGCGAGTTCATCATGTTGCGCAGCATCGCGAGGCGGTGCGAGCTGGTGCGGTTGAGTTTGCGAAGGCCGTGACCGTGACGCATGGTGGTTTCCTTTCGAGGGTTCTAATAAAGGCAGCCGTTTCAGGTACTGCCCTTCGCGCTTCGATCAGCGCTTGTCGAGGCCGGCCGGCGGCCAGCTTTCGAGCTTCATGCCAAGGGTGAGGCCGCGCGAAGCGAGCACTTCCTTGATTTCGTTGAGCGACTTGCGACCCAGGTTGGGGGTCTTGAGCAGCTCGTTCTCGGTGCGCTGGATCAGGTCACCGATGTAGTAGATGTTCTCGGCCTTCAGGCAGTTGGCCGAGCGCACGGTGAGTTCGAGTTCGTCGACCGGGCGCAGCAGGATCGGGTCGAACTGCTGTGCACTGCGCGGCGCCGGCGCATCGAACGCGGCCAGTTCGCCACCTTCGAGTTGCGCGAAGACGGCCAGTTGCTCGACCAGGATCTTTGCCGAGGCGCGCACGGCGTCTTCGGCGCTGATGGCGCCGTTCGTCTCGATCTCGACCAGCAGCTTGTCCAGGTCGGTGCGCTGCTCCACGCGGGCGCTCTCGACCGTGTAGCTCACGCGCTTGACCGGCGAGAACGACGCGTCGAGCACGATCCGGCCGATGGACTTGGTCGCCTCGTCGGCGTAGCGGCGCATCGTGCCGGGAACGTAGCCACGGCCCTTCTCGACCTTGATCTGCATGTCGAGCTTGCCGCCTTGCGACAGGTGCGCGATCACGTGGTCCGGGTTGATGATCTCGACGTCGTGCGGCGTCTGGATGTCGGAGGCCGTGACCGGGCCCTCGCCGTCCTTGCGCAGGCTCAGCGTGACTTCATCGCGGTTGTGCAGCTTGAACACCACGCCCTTGAGGTTCAGGAGGATGTTGACCACATCTTCCTGCACGCCGTCGATCGAGGAGTACTCGTGCAGCACGCCGGCAATGGTGACTTCGGTCGCCGAATAACCGACCATCGACGACAGCAGCACGCGACGCAGCGCGTTGCCCAGGGTATGGCCGTAGCCGCGTTCGAACGGTTCGAGCGTAACCTTGGCCTTGTTGGCGCCGAGTTGCTCGACCTGGATGGTTTTGGGCTTCAGCAGGGTGGTTTGCATTCAGACTTCCTCTCAATACCCCCGGCTCGTTACACCGGTAAGGCTGGTGAAGCGCCCGGCGGGGATGCCTCCGCACCGGGTACCGAAACACTACGAAGGATGGGGCTGCACTGCAGCCCCGATTCCTGGAATTAACGCGAATACAGTTCGACGATCAGCGATTCGTTGATGTCGGCTGCGAATTCGTCGCGGTCAGGAGCCTTCTTGAAAACGCCTTCCGCCTTGTCGACGCTGACTTCGACCCAGGCCGGAATGCCGACCTGCGTAGCCAGTTGCAGCGCCTCGACCACGCGGTTCTGCTTCTTCGACTTGTCGCGCACGGCCACGACGTCACCGGCCTTGACCAGGTACGACGGGATGTTGACCGACTGGCCGTTCACCGTGATCGCCTTGTGCGACACCAGCTGGCGTGCTTCGGCGCGCGTCGAGCCGAAGCCCATGCGATAGACCACGTTGTCCAGGCGGCACTCGAGCAGCGACAGCAGGTTGGCGCCGGTGTTGCCGCGGCGGCGATCGGCTTCCTCGAAGTAGCGGCGGAACTGCTTCTCGAGCACGCCGTACATGCGCTTGACCTTCTGCTTTTCGCGCAGCTGCAGGCCGAAGTCGGAGGTACGCTGACCCGAGGTGCGGCCGTGCTGGCCGGGCTTGGAGTCGAACTTGGCCTTGTCCTGGATGGAGCGGCGGGCGCTCTTGAGGAACAGGTCGGTGCCTTCACGGCGGGAGAGTTTGGCCTTGGGGCCGAGATAACGTGCCACGAGATCTTCCTTTGATGTCAACTGCCGCCAGGCGCTTCGCCCGGCGGGAGCCGTCGGTCAATGATTGCCGGCGGCGGTGGGCTTGGATTGAATGAACAACCGAAAAAGCAAAACGCGCAGACTGCCTGGGGCAGCCTGCGCCTGGCGTCGAACGCTCAGATGCGACGACGCTTCTGCGGACGGCAGCCGTTGTGCGGCACCGGCGTCACGTCGGAAATCGAGTTGATGCGGATGCCCAGTGCGGCCAGCGCGCGCACCGAGGATTCGCGACCCGGGCCGGGGCCCTTGATCTCGACGTCCAGGTTCTTGATGCCTTGTTCCACCGCCACGCGGCCGGCGACTTCCGAAGCGACCTGGGCGGCGAAGGGCGTCGACTTGCGCGAACCCTTGAAGCCCTGGCCACCCGACGAAGCCCACGACAGGGCGTTGCCCTGACGGTCTGTGATCGTGATGATGGTGTTGTTGAACGAGGCGTGCACGTGCGCGATGCCGTCCGCGATGTTCTTGCGAACCTTCTTGCGAACGCGCTGCGCAGCGTTATTGGCAGGAGACTTAGCCATGCTGTTGGATCCTTACTTCTTCAGGGACTGCGCGGCCTTGCGCGGGCCCTTGCGGGTGCGTGCGTTGGTACGCGTGCGCTGACCGCGCATCGGCAGGCCACGGCGGTGGCGGAAGCCCCGGTAGCAGCCGATGTCCATCAGTCGCTTGATGTTCATCGTGGTCTCGCGGCGCAGGTCGCCCTCGATCGTGAACTCTGCGATCTGATCGCGAATCTTTTCCAGATCGCCGTCGGTCAGGTCCTTGATCTTCTTCGAGTAGTCGATGCCGCAGGCTTCGCAGATCTTGCGAGCGCGCGTGCGACCGATGCCGAAGATCGCCGTCAGGCCGATCTCGGCGTGCTTGTGCGGCGGAATGTTGATGCCAGCAATACGTGCCATGTGCGTCCTCTAAATCTCTTTAGTCGATCAACCCTGGCGCTGCTTGTGGCGCGGGTCGGTACAGATCACACGCACCACACCCTTGCGGCGGATGATCTTGCAATTACGGCAGATGGTCTTGACCGAAGCCGAAACTCTCATTTTGTTACTCCTAAATCTCTTTATCCGGGCTCGAGTTCGCTCAATCAAGACGTCTTGAAGTTGGCCTTCTTGAGCAACGATTCATATTGCTGGCTCATCATGTAGTTCTGCACCTGGGCCATGAAGTCCATGGTGACGACCACGATGATCAGCAACGACGTCCCGCCGAAATAGAACGGCACGTTGTACTTGAGGATCAGGAACTCCGGCAGCAGGCAGACGAAGGTGATGTACACCGCGCCCGCCAGCGTGAGGCGAACCAGGATCTTGTCGATATAGCGGGCCGTCTGGTCGCCCGGACGGATGCCCGGAATGAAAGCGCCGCTCTTCTTCAGGTTGTCCGCCGTCTCGCGGCTGTTGAAAACCAACGCCGTGTAGAAGAAGCAGAAGAACACGATCGCAGCCGCATACAGCAGCACGTAGATCGGCTCGCCGGGACGCAATGCACCCGCGATGTCCTTGACCCACGCCCAGCCCGTATCACCGGCTCCGAACCAGCCCACGACCGTCGCCGGCAGCAGGATGATCGACGAGGCGAAGATCGGCGGGATCACGCCGGCCATGTTCAGCTTCAGGGGCAGGTGGGACGATTGTCCGCCGTACACCTTGTTGCCGACCTGGCGGCGCGCGTAGTTCACGAGGATCTTGCGCTGGCCGCGTTCGACGAACACCACGAAGTAGGTCACCAGCACCACCACCGCGACGATGAACAGTGCGACCAGCACGTTCATTGCACCGGTGCGAACCAGCTCCAGCAGGCCACCCACGGCATTCGGCAGACCGGCCGCGATACCTGCGAAGATCAGGATCGAGATTCCGTTGCCCAAACCGCGTTCGGTGATCTGCTCGCCCAGCCACATGAGGAACATGGAGCCGGCCGTCAGGCTGATCATGGCGGTGATCCGGAAGCCGAAGCCGGGCGAGATCACCAGGCCGGCCGACGACTCGAGCGCCACCGCGATGCTGAACGACTGGAACAGCGCCAGGCCCAGGGCCCCGTAACGGGTGTACTGGGTGATCTTGCGGCGTCCGGTCTCGCCTTCCTTCTTGAGCTGCTCGAAAGTCGGCACGACGTAGGTCATCAACTGCATGATGATCGACGCCGAGATGTACGGCATGATGCCCAACGCGAACACGGTGAAGCGCGACAGCGCCCCGCCCGAGAACATGTTGAACAGGCTCAGGATGCCGCCCTGCTGACCCTGGAACAGCTGCGCCAACTGGTCCGGATTGATGCCCGGAACCGGAATGTGCGCGCCGATGCGGTAGACCACCAGGGCGAGCAGCAGGAACACCAGACGGCGACGCAGGTCGCCGTACTTGCCCGTCTTCGCCAGCGTTGCCGCGTTGGTTGCCACGTACTTCCTTTGTGCCCGCTGCTTAGGCGATGCTGCCGCCGGCCGCTTCGATCGCAGCCTTGGCACCGGCGGTTGCACCCACGCCCGTCAGCTTGACGGCACGGGTGAGTTCGCCCGACTTCACGACCTTGACCACCTTGGCGAGCTGGCCCACCAGGCCGGCTTGCTTGAGGGCCAGGACGTCGACTTCGGCCAGGCCGAGCTTTTCCAGCGCGGTCAGCGTCACTTCGGCGTTGAACTTCAGCGTCTGCGACTTGAAGCCACGCTTGGGCAGGCGCCGCTGCAGCGGCATCTGGCCGCCTTCGAAGCCGACCTTGTGAAAGCCGCCAGCACGCGACTTCTGACCTTTGTGACCACGACCGGCAGTCTTGCCCAGGCCGGAGCCGATACCGCGGCCGACGCGGCGCTTCGCGTGCTTGGCGCCAGCGGCCGGCTTGATGCCATTGAGTTCCATATCGTTCTCTCAGCGGCTCTTGTCAGAGCACTTTGACCAGGTAACTGATCTTGTTGATCATGCCGCGCACCGCGGGCGTGTCCTGCAACTCCGAGACGGAGTTGAGCTTGCGCAGGCCGAGGCCACGCACGGTGTCGCGATGCGACTGCTTCGTGCCGATCGGGCTGCGAACCAGTTGCACCTTGATGGTTTGCTGTTGGGTCGTCATGTGACTACTCCGCTCAGGCCGTGAACAGCTGTTCGACAGCCAGGCCACGCTTGGCGGCGACTTCCGAGGCCGTGGTTGCGTTGCGCAGGCCGTTCAGCGTTGCGCGGACCATGTTGTAGGGGTTCGAAGAGCCATGGCTCTTGGCCACGACGTCGGTGATGCCCATCACTTCGAACACGGCGCGCATCGGGCCGCCGGCGATGATGCCGGTACCCTTCGGGGCCGGATACATCACGACCTTCGAAGCGCCATGATGGCCGTGCACCTGGTGGTGCAGCGTGCCGCTCTTGATCGAAACCTTGAACAGGTTGCGACGGGCTTCTTCCATTGCCTTCTGCACGGCGGCGGGCACTTCCTTGGACTTGCCCTTGCCCATGCCGACGCGGCCATCGCCGTCACCGACTACCGTCAACGCTGCGAAACCGAGGATACGACCACCCTTGACCACCTTGGTCACGCGGTTGATCGAGATCATCTTCTCGCGCAGACCGTCCTCGGGGCCTTCGTTCTGCGTTCTTGCCTGAATCTTTGCCATTGTGAATCTCGTGTCCGGTTAGAACTGCAGGCCGGCTTCGCGGGCCGCATCGGCCAGCGCCTTCACGCGGCCGTGGTAGGCGAAACCTGCGCGGTCGAACGCAACCTTCTCGATGCCGGCGGCCTTCGCCTTCTCGGCGATGCGCTTGCCGACGATCGCGGCGGCGGCAACGTTGGCGCCCTTGCCGGCGCCGCCCAGCGACGAACGCACTTCGGCTTCGGCGGTGGAGGCGCAGGCCAGCACACGGGAGCCGTCGTCGGAGATGACGCTGGCGTAGATGTGCAGGTTGGTGCGGTTCACCGTGAGGCGGGCAACGCCCTGAGTCGCGATGCGGATGCGGGTCTGACGCGCGCGGCGCAGACGCTGTTCCTTCTTGGTCAACATCATTTTGCTGCCCCTTACTTCTTCTTGGTCTCTTTGATCACGATCTTCTCGTCCGCGTAGCGGATGCCCTTGCCCTTGTAAGGCTCGGGCGGACGGAAGGCTCGGATCTCGGCGGCCATCTGGCCGACACGTTGGCGGTCTGCACCCTTGACCACGATCTCGGTCGGGGTGGGGGTGGTGACCGTGACGCCTTCGGGCATCACGACGTCGACCGGATGCGAGAAGCCGATGGCCAGGTTGAGCTTGGCGCCCTGGGCGGAGGCCTTGAAGCCCACGCCAACCAGGTTCAGCTTCTTTTCGAAGCCCTTCGACACGCCGATCACCATGTTGTTGACGAGCTGGCGCATGGTGCCGCTCATCGCCACGGCTTCGCGCGAATCGTTGGTGGGGGCGAAGCTCAGCTTGCCGTCGCCGTTGCTGACCTTGACCAGCGGGTTGACGACCAGCGACAGCGCGCCGCCGGCGCCCTTGACGTTGACCTGGGCGTCCTTGATCGACACATCCACGCCTTGCGGGATGGTGACCGGTGCTTTTCCTACTCGGGACATGTTCCTTGCTCCTCGATCAAGCGACGTAGCAAAGGACTTCGCCGCCAACGCCGTTGGCGCGCGCCTTGCGGTCCGTCATCACGCCCTGGGGCGTGGTCACGATGGCGACGCCCAGGCCGTTCTGGACCTGGGGAATCGCCGAACTGCCGCGATACACGCGCAGGCCGGGGCGACTGACGCGCTCGATGCGCGCAATCACCGGGCGACCGGCGTAGTACTTGAGGGCGATTTCGAGTTCGCTCTTGCCGGCTTCGGTCTTGACCTGGAAGCCGTCGATGTAGCCCTCGTCCTTCAGGACCTGGGCGATCGCGACCTTCACCTTGGAAGCCGGGACCGACACCGTGGGCTTGGCGACCATCTGCGCGTTACGGATACGCGTCAGCAGGTCGGCAATGGGATCACTCATGCTCATGTTTGTTGCTCCTGCCTGGCTTACCAGCTGGCCTTGATGACACCGGGGATGTCACCGTTGAAAGCCAGTTCGCGGATCTTGGCGCGGCCCAGGCCGAATTGACGGAAGGTGCCGCGCGGACGCCCCGTGATCTCGCAGCGGTTGCGCTGGCGGGTCGGGTTCGCATTGCGCGGGAGCTTCTGCAGGCCCAGGCGGGCAGCAGCGCGCTCTTCGTCGCTCTTCTTCGCGTCGTTCGCGACAGCCTTCAGTTCGGTGTACTTGGCGGCGTACTTGGCGGCCAACTTGTCGCGCTTGAGTTCGCGCTGGATCAAAGCTACTTTAGCCATGGATCACCTCAGTTCTTGAACGGGAAACGGAAGCCGGCCAGCAGGGCCTTGGCTTCGTCGTCGGTCTTGGCCGTCGTGGTGATGCTGATGTTCAGACCACGCAGGGCATCGACCTTGTCGTACTCGATCTCGGGGAAGATGATCTGTTCTTTTACGCCGATGTTGTAGTTGCCGCGGCCATCGAAGGCACGGCCCGAGACACCGCGGAAGTCGCGCACCCGGGGCAGCGCCACGGTGACGAAGCGGTCCAGGAATTCGTACATCTGGACGCCGCGCAGCGTGACCATGCAGCCGATGGGCTGGCCTTCGCGGATCTTGAAGCCGGCGATGGCCTTGCGAGCCTTCGTGACGACGGGCTTCTGACCGGCGATCTTGGTCAGATCGGCGACGGCGTTGTCGAGCACCTTTTTGTCGGCCACGGCTTCGCCCACGCCCATGTTGAGCGTGATCTTGGTCAGGCGGGGAACCTGCATCGCCGAGGAGTAGCCGAACTTGTCGGTCAGCTCCTTGACGACCTTTTCGCGGTAGTGTTGTTGCAGTCGTGCCATGTCGGTACCTCTTACGCGGCCTTGATGAGTTCGCCGCTGGACTTGTAGACCCGCACGCGCTTGCCATCGACGAGCTTGATGCCCACGCGATCGGCCTTGCCGGTCGCGGCATTGAAGATCGCCACGTTGGATTGGTGGATCGGCATGGCCTTCTCGACGATGCCGCCGGTCGTACCCTTCATCGGGTTCGGCTTGGTGTGCTTCTTGACGAGGTTGATGCCCTCGATGAGCAGGTGGGAGTCGTCGGCACGCATCGTCACGGCGCCGCGCTTGCCTTTGTCGCGGCCGGCCAACACGATGACCTGGTCGCCTTTGCGAATCTTGTTCATGGCTGTGTTGTCCTTGCTTACAGAACTTCGGGGGCCAGCGAGACGATCTTCATGAACTTCTCGGTGCGCAGCTCGCGCGTGACCGGTCCGAAGATGCGGGTGCCGATGGGCTCGTGCTTGGCGTTGAGCAGCACGGCGGCGTTGCCGTCGAACTTGACGAGCGAGCCGTCAGCGCGGCGGATGCCCTTGGCGGTGCGCACGACGACGGCGTTGTAGATCTCGCCCTTCTTGACGCGGCCACGCGGAGCAGCTTCCTTGATGCTCACCTTGATGATGTCGCCGACGCTGGCGTAGCGACGCTTGGAGCCGCCAAGAACCTTGATACACAGGACGGATTTCGCGCCCGTGTTGTCGGCCACTTCGAGCCTGGATTCAGTCTGGATCATTGTTCGTAGTTCCCAACTTGTATCGATCCGGCGGCGCCTGCAGCCAGCGCTGCAGCGTGTCGATCGGATCGATCAGTCTTGGGCCCGTCAATCGCACCCCGAACCACTCGGAGCGCCACCTTTGGGCAGATAGTCCTCACTTGGCCTGGCAGGGCGCCCTTGGAGGCGACAATAAGTCACTGCTGACTTTGGCTGTGCCGGCGCGCCCTTGCTGCAGCCGTTTACTGTAGCCGCTGCAGCCATTCCGAAGCGAAGCCGCATATTCTCGCACGCCTGAAAATTCTCGTCAACTACCCCGCCATGACCCAATCTCCCGCCCTCCCCTCCTCCCCCGGCCTGCCTGCAGTCGCCTTCATCGGAGGCGGCAACATGGCCAGCGCCGTCATCGGCGGCCTGATCCGCCGTGGCGCCCCGGCCGCCGCCTTCGAGGTCGTGGAGCCATTCGAGGCGGCCCGGCTCAAGCTCAGGCAGGACCTGGGCATCGAAGCCCGGCCGGTCGCCAGCGAAGCCCTGGCGCGCTGCGCCGTGGTGGTCTGGGCGGTCAAGCCGCAGACCTTCGCCGAGGCGGCTCGGCCGGTGCAGGCCTACGCGGCCGGCGCGCTTCACGTGAGTGTTGCCGCGGGCATCCCGTCGGACAGCATCGCCCGATGGACGGGCAGCGAGCGGGTCGTGCGCACCATGCCCAACACGCCGGCGCTGGTCGGCCAGGGCATGACCGGGCTGTTCGCCCGCCCGGCGGTCACGCAGGCCGACCGGGCGCTGGTCGAGCAGGTGCTCGCGCCCACCGGCGAGCTGCTGTGGCTCGATGCCGAGGCGCAGCTGGACGCCGTCACCGCCTGCTCCGGGTCCGGGCCGGCGTACGTCTTCTATTTCATCGAGGCCATGACCGAGGCCGGCGTGGAGATGGGGCTCACTGCCGCGCAGGCGCACCGGCTGGCGGTGGGCACGTTCACCGGGGCCGCGGCGCTGGCTGCTGCGTCCAGCGAATCACCAGCGGTGTTGCGCGAGCGCGTCACGTCCAAAGGCGGCACCACCTACGCCGCGCTCACCGCCATGGAGGCCGCCGGCATCAAGGACAGCTTCAAGTCGGCCATCCGGGCCGCGCAGGCCCGGGCCGCGGAATTGGCCGACGAGTTCGGCCGCGGGTGAGCGGCCGGCCCGGCCGGAACGCTCAGCGCCAGGCGTAGCCGGCCACGACGCCGGCGAACACCGCGAAGCCGAGCCAGTGATTCAGCCGGAAGGCCTGGAAGCAGCCTTCGCGCGTGCGCGCCCGGATCAGGCGCCAGTGCCATGCGGCCTGGGCCGCCGCCACCGCGATGCCCAGATAGAACAGCGGACCCAGCCCGTGGGTGACGCCCACGGCCAGCCACACCGCCAGGAAGATGACGTAACTCAGCATCACCGCCGCGACGTCGAAGCGCCCGAAGGTGATGGCCGAGGTCTTCATGCCGATCTTCAGATCGTCGTCGCGGTCGACCATGGCGTATTCGGTGTCGTAGGCCAGCACCCAGAACAGGTTGCCGGCCAGCAGCAGCCAGGCCAGCGGCGCCACCTCGCCGCTTACCGCCGCGAAAGCCATCGGGATGCCGAAGCTGAAGGCGACGCCCAGGACGGCCTGCGGAACGGCCAGGAAGCGCTTGGCGTATGGATAGACCAGCGTGACCGCCAGCGCCGCGAAGGACCACAGCACGGTGGCGCGGTTGGTGGTCAGCACCAGGCCGAAAGCCGCCAGCGCGAGCGCGGCACCGACCGCCAGGGCTTCGCGCACCGACACTTCGCCGCTCGTCACCGGCCGCTGCGCAGTGCGCTTGACGTGCAGGTCGAAGTCGCGGTCGGCAACGTCGTTGATGCAGCATCCGGCGCTGCGCATCAGGATGGTGCCCAGTACGAACACTGCCACCAGATGCCAGCCCGGCCAGCCGCCGGCGGCGAACCACAGCGCCGCCAGCGACGGCCACAGCAGCAGAAGCCAGCCTGCCGGCCGGTTCCACCGGATGAGGTCCAGCCAGGCCGCCAGCCGACCGCGCGCCGGCACGGACGCCCGCGTGCGGTCGATCGCCTCTCTCACAACCACTCTCCCGGCTGGCGCTCGGCCCGGCGGTGGATCATTCCTCCAGCAGCGACCGCAGCATCCAGGCGGTCTGGTCGTGCACCGTGCAGCGCGCGGTCAGCATGTCGGCGGTCGGATCGTCGCCAGCCTGCTCGGCCACCGGGATGAACTCGCGCGCAATGCGCGAGACCGTCTCGTGCCCCTTGACCAGGATTCGCACCATTTCCATGGCCTTGGGCGGCTGCTGCGGCACGTCGGGCACGGTGGCGATCTTGCTGAACTCGGCGTAAGAACCCGGCGCGTAGTGGCCCAGGGCGCGGATGCGCTCGGCAATCACGTCGGTTGAAGCCCACAGCTCGGTGTACTGCGCCATGAACATGGCGTGCAGCGAGTTGAAGTGCGGGCCCGTGACGTTCCAGTGGAAGTTGTGCGTGGTCAGGTACAGCGTGTAGGTGTCGGCCAGCACGCGGCTCAGACCCTCGGCGATGGCGGCGCGATCGGCGCGGTCGATGCCGATGTTGATCGTCGGCGCGGCGCCGCTGCCCGACTCCGCGGCTACGCGCGTACCGCCCTTGACCGGCACCTTGCCGGCCGATGCCGCGGGCGATGCGGCGATGGAGGGCTTGGACTTCTTCGGAGCTTTTGCCATGACGGAAGTTTTCCTTCTTCAGGTTGGTGATGGTGAATCGGACTGGGCGACTGTAGAAGCGGTCAATTGCGACCGCAACAGTTTCAGGCTATGAAGCGTCGGCCCTGCTCACGACAGGCGCTTGACGCCCGGCAATTCGCAGGCATAGATGGCGTTGCGCAACGCGGCAATGGCCTCGTAGCGGGTGAAGCTGCGGCGCCACGCCAGCACCACGCGGCGCGTCGGCGGATCGCGCTCGCCTGCGTCGCGGACCGGGAGGTAGCGCACCATGGGCTCGGCCTCGCGCCGCGCGCGGGCCTTGGGCTTGAGCGCATCCTGCGGCACCGACAGGCGCGGGACCAGCGTCACGCCCATGCCGGCGGCCACCATGTGCTTGATGGTCTCGAGGGACGATCCCTCGAAACTCTTGCGGATGCCCTCGGCGCTGCTCGAGAAGCGCGCGAACTCGGGGCAGACCTCCAGCACGTGGTCGCGGAAGCAGTGGCCGGTGCCCAGCAGCAGCATCGTCTCGTTCTTCAGTTCGTCCGAGGTGACCGATTCGCGCTGAGCCAGGGGATGCTGGGTCGGCACCGCCGCCATGAACGGCTCGTCGTACAGCGGCGCGATGGCCAGCCCGGTGTCCGGAAATGGCTCGGCCATGATGGCGCAATCGACTTCGCCGGCTCGCAGCATGTCGAGCAGCTTGGCGGTGAAGTTCTCCTGGAGCATCAGCGGCATCTGCGGCGTGCGCGCGATGTTCTGTCGCACCAGGTCGGGCAGCAGGTACGGACCGATGGTGTAGATCACGCCGAGCCGAAGCGGCCCGGCCAGGGGGTCCTTGCCGCGCTTGGCGATCTCCTTGATGCTGGCGGCCTGGTCGAGCACGCTTTGCGCCTGTTGCACGATCTGCTCGCCCAGCGGCGTTACCGTGACTTCGCCGGCGCTGCGCTCGAACAGCTTGATCTCCAGCTCGTCTTCGAGCTTCTTGATCGCCACCGACAGCGTCGGCTGCGACACGAAACAAGCCTCTGCCGCCTTGCCGAAATGCCGCTCCCGCGCGACCGCAACGATGTATTTCAGTTCAGTCAGGGTCATAGCCTGGATCAATTATGGCGCACGAAGCGATAACCGTCACCCGGGGTCCGCTTCGCGCGCCCGCGGCCGCGCGGCTCAGGCGCGCAGGTATTCGGCACGGGTGCCGAGCCAGCGGTCGATGTGGCGCTGCGCCAGGCCGGGGTATTCGGCAAGCATGCGCGGAGCGAGTTCGCGCGCCCATTCCAGCAGGCGCGCGTCGGTGGCCAGGTCGGCAAAGCGCAGCAGCGGCGCGCCGGACTGGCGGGCGCCCAGGAACTCGCCCGGGCCGCGGATCTCCAGATCGCGGCGGGCGATCTCGAAGCCGTCGCCGGTCTCGGCCATGGCGCGCAGCCGGGCCCGCGCGGCCTCGCCGACGCGGCCGCTTTCCCCTGGCGCATAAAGGAGCACGCAGGCCGAGGCTGCCGCACCGCGCCCGACCCGGCCGCGCAACTGGTGCAGCTGAGACAGGCCGAAGCGTTCGGCGTGCTCGATCACCATGAGCGAGGCGTTGGGCACATCCACGCCGACCTCGATGACGGTGGTGCTCACCAGCACCTGCATCCGGCCCGCCGTGAACTCGGCCATCACCGCCTGCTTCTCGGCCGTGGGCATGCGCGAATGCAGCAGGCCGACGGACACCCCGTCGCCCAGCGCATCGGCAAGCTCGTCGCGCGTGGCGGTGGCGTTGCGCAGGTCGACCGCCTCGCTCTCCTCGATCAGCGGGCACACCCAGTAGACCTGGCGGCCCTGAGCCAGTTGCGACTGGATGCGCTCGATCACCTCGTCGCGCCGGTGGTCGGCGACCAGCTTCGTGACCACCGGCGTGCGTCCGGGCGGCAATTCGTCCAGGGTGGAGACATCCAGGTCGGCGTAGTAGCTCATCGCCAGGGTGCGCGGAATCGGGGTGGCGCTCATCATCAGCAGGTGCGGCTCGAGCCCGGCGCCCCCGGTCCCGTCCGCCACGGCGGGGCCGGGAGCGGCAGCCCCGTCGGCCGGCAAGGGCGAGGGACTGGCCTTGCCCCGCAAAGCGAGCCTCTGCGCCACGCCGAACCGATGCTGCTCGTCGATGATCGCCAGCGCGAGCCGGGCAAACCGGACCTTCTCTGAAATGACCGCGTGCGTGCCGATGACCAACGCGGCCTCGCCGCTTTCGACCGCCGCCGCCATGGCATCGCGCTCGCTCTTCTTCTGGCTGCCGGTGAGCCAGGCGACTCGCAGGCCGCGGGCCTGCAGCAAGGGGTCGAGCCATTGCACCAGCTTGCCGAAATGCTGTGCGGCCAGGATCTCGGTCGGCGCCATCAGCGCGCACTGGTGGCCGGCGTCGATGCAAAGCGCCGCGGCAAGCGCCGCCACCACCGTCTTGCCGGAGCCCACGTCGCCTTGCAGCAGGCGGTGCATCGGCAACTCGCGCGCGAGGTCGCGGCCAATCTCGTCCGTCGCCCTGCGCTGCGCGCCGGTCAGGGCGAACGGCAACACGGCCAGCAACTGCTCGGAAAGCGACCCAGGCACCACCCGCGGCCGCAGAGCCGGCGCGCGTTGCGCCGCGCGCTCGTGTCTCGCCTGCTGCTGCGACAACTGCTGCGCCAGCAGTTCCTCGGCCTTGACGCGCTGCCAGGCCGGGTGGCTGCGGTCTTCCAGGGTCGCCAGCGCGACGTCGGGCGTCGGGTAGTGCAGGAAGTGCAGCGCACGGCGAAGGTCCCACGCGGGGCGACCCGCCTCGTCCGGCAGCGTCTCGTCCAGGGCCGCCCGCGCCAGGCCGGAACGCACCTCGCGCCGCAGCGCGGGCTGCGCCAGCCCCGCGATGGTCGAGTAGACCGGCGTCAGGGCTTCGGGCAGCTCGGTACCGGCCGCCTTGACGGTCGGATGCATCATCTGCCGCCCCAGGAAGCCGCCGCGCAGCTCGCCGCGCACGCGCACGCGGGCGCCGACCGACAGCTGCTTCTGCTGCGACGGATAGAAGTTGAAAAACCGCAGTTGGCAGGTGTCGCTGCCGTCGTCGACGGTCACGATGAGCTGGCGCCGCGGCCGGTACACGATCTCGCAGGTGCGCACCACCGCCTCGATCTGCGCGGTGTCGCCGTCGCGTGCATCGGCCAGGCGCACGATGCTGGTCTCGTCTTCGTAGCGCAGCGGCAGGTACAGGGCGAAGTCGATGTCGCGCACCAGCCCCAGCTTGCGCAGCGCCCGCTGCTGCGCGCTCAGGCCCGCGCCAGGTGCCGCCGGCGCGGCAGCGCCGGGGGTCTTTGCGGATGACGGAGGCTGGGCGGCTGCGGGCATGGGACAATTCTGCCCGCCCGGCGCCGCACCCCGACGCGATGGCCGCGCACCTTCCCCCTTCCGTTCCCTTGGCATGGGTCTGTCCGGCCCTCAAGCGCGATGCAGCAATTCAGCCTTTCCGATTTCGATTTCGAGCTGCCACCCGAGCTGGTGGCACAGCATCCCGCCGAAGAGCGCAGCGCATCGCGCCTGCTCGACGGCACATCCCCCGACCCGGTCGACCGGGTCTTCCGCGACCTGCCGCAACTGCTGCGCCGGGGCGACCTGCTGGTCTTCAACGACACCCAGGTCGTCAAGGCGCGCCTGTTCGGCCACAAGCCCACCGGCGGCCAGCTCGAGCTCCTGATCGAGCGCGTCCTCCAGGGCCAGGAGGTGGTGGCCCACATGAAGGTCAGCAAGAAGCCCCCGGTCGGCACGGTGCTGGCCATGGCCGGCGGCTTCGAGGCCACGGTCCTGGGCCGCTGGCCGGATGACCAGGGTCCCCTTTTCCACCTGCGCCTGGACAGCCCCGACGGCGAGACGCCCTACGACCTGATGGCCCGCTGCGGGCATGTGCCGCTGCCGCCCTACATCACCCATGCCGACTCGGCCGAGGACGAACGGCGCTACCAGACCGTGTTCGCCCGGGTTCCGGGGGCGGTGGCGGCGCCGACGGCAGCCCTTCACTTCGACGAAGCGCTGCTGGCCCGCCTGGACGAGCGCGGCGTGGAGCGCGCCAGCGTCACCCTGCACGTCGGCGCCGGCACCTTCCAGCCGGTCAAGACCGAGAACATCGCCGAGCACACCATGCACGCCGAGCGCTACCAGGTGCCCGAGGCGACCCAGCGGGCGATTGCCGCCTGCCGCTCGCGCGGCGGCCGCGTGGTGGCAGTAGGAACGACCACCGTGCGCACCCTCGAATCCTGGGGCGCGACCGGCGAGCCGGCGGGCGACACCCGCATCTTCATCACGCCCGGGTTCCGGTTCCGCCACGTCGACCTGCTCGTGACCAACTTCCACCTGCCCAAGAGCACGCTGATGATGCTGGTGAGCGCGCTGGCCGGGCATGCCCGCGTCATGGCCCTCTACGCGCACGCGATCCGCGAGCGCTACCGCTTCTTCAGCTATGGCGACGCCATGCTGCTCGCCAGGGAAAACCTTCCATGCTGACCTTCGACCTCCTCGCCACCGACCCCGACAGCCACGCCCGGCGCGGCCGGCTCACGCTCAACCACGGGGTGGTGCAGACCCCGATCTTCATGCCCGTGGGCACCTACGGCACCGTCAAGGGCGTGATGCCCCGCAGCCTCGAGGAAATGGGCGCGCAGATCATCTTGGGCAACACCTTCCACCTGTGGATGCGCCCTGGCCTGGACGTGATGAGCGCCTTCGGCGGACTGCACGCGTTCGAGAAGTGGAACCGCCCGATCCTGACCGACTCCGGCGGCTTCCAGGTGTGGAGCCTGGGCGCCATGCGCAAGATCAGCGAGGAAGGCGTGCGCTTCGCGTCGCCGGTCAACGGCGACAAGCTGTTCCTGACGCCGGAGGTCTCGATGCAGATCCAGACCATCCTCAACAGCGACATCGTCATGCAGTTCGACGAGTGCACCCCCTACGACACCGGCGGCCAGATCACGACCGAGGCGCAGGCGCGCAGCTCGATGGAACTGAGCCTGCGCTGGGCCCGGCGCTGCCAGGCCGAGTTCTCGCGGCTGGGCAATCCCAACGCGCTGTTCGGCATCGTGCAGGGCGGCATGTTCGAGCACCTGCGCGAGGAATCGCTGGCACAGCTGGTCGAGATGGACTTCCCGGGCTACGCGATCGGCGGCGTCAGTGTCGGCGAGCCCAAGGACGAGATGCTGCGCATCATGGCGCACACCCCGCACCGGCTGCCGGCGCACAAGCCGCGCTACCTCATGGGCGTGGGCACGCCGGAAGACCTGGTGCAGGGCGTGGCCGACGGGGTCGACATGTTCGATTGCGTGATGCCCACGCGCAACGCGCGCAACGGCACGCTGTTCAGCCGCTACGGCGACCTGAAGATCCGCAACGCGCGCCACAAGAGCGACCCCCAGCCGATCGATCCCAGCTGCACCTGCCATGCCTGCGCCGGCACGTCGGGCGTGCCATGGGACAGCGGCGGCCGCGACGGCTTCTCGCGCGCCTACCTGCATCACCTCGAGCGCTGCGGCGAAATGCTTGCGCCGATGCTCGCGACCGTGCACAACCTGCACTACTACCTGAACCTGATGCGCGAAGTACGCGAAGCGCTCGAAGCGGGCACGTTCGGCGCGTTTCGCGCCCGCTTCAGGCAAGACCGCGCCCGCGGCGTCTAGCCGGGCGCCGCGGCAGCTGCGGCGGACGGACGGGGCGCGGGCATTGCCGTGGCCGCCGTGCCGCAGGCGTGGCAGAACTTGGCGAACGCGCTCTTGCGCGTGCCGCATTGGCCGCAGTGGTCATGCAGGCCGATGCCGCAATGCGGACAGAAGTCGATGGCGGTGTTCTTCAGGTCCACCGGCCGCTCGCAGCCCGGGCACACGCCCTTGGCCAGGCGTGCGAGCGCGGTGTCGTAGCCCAGCTCCTCGCGGCGCGCCTGCTCCGGCTGCGCCTCGGCCAGCTTCTGCCGCGCCAGGTAGCGGTTGAGGGCCAGGATCGCGTAGCGCCCCACCAGCACCGTGACGACGATGCCCACCGCATAGCGGACATAGCCACCGTAGCTGGGCAGGTAGGGCACCAGCTCCACGAAGAACGCGAACAGCGCAAAGAAGATGAAGCCCCAGACGAACGGCCACCAGGTGCTCTTGCGCTTGCGGGCGAACAACCACCCCGCGACAACCAGCAAGGGCAGCGTGAGCGCCAGCCGGTAGCCGAAGACGCGAAGCTCCTGGCGGCGCGCGGCGGTCTGCCACTCCTTGTCGGCGGCGCGGCGCATCTCGTCCAGTTGCAGGTTCGCCTGCTGCTCGGCCTGCCGCGCGTCGAGCGCGTGCTGGCGCTGCACCTGCACTTTCTTCTGGGCCGCCTCCTCCGCGGACTTGAGCCCGTCGAGCTGGCGTGTGCGCTCGATCAGCTCGCGGTCCTGGTCGGGTTGCTGGGTGGCCCGGCGCGTGGCCAGCCAGTTGGAGAAGCTTTCGCGTGCGTTGCTGTTCGCCTGTCGTGCCGCCTCCAGGCCGAGCCGCGCCTGCTCCAACTCTCGCTGGGCCGTGCGCTGCGCCTCCCTGGCCTGCTCTGCCGATTCGCGCAGCGCCGTCGCCGCCGCCGGCATGAAGTCGTCCGGCGAAAGCCTCTGCTCGACCCGCGGCAGGTCGCCGACCAGCGTGCTGCCCAGGCCGATCAGGAACGAGGCGAACACCAGCGCCACCAGCCACAGGCCGCGGCGATACCACTTTTCGGACAGTCGCAGGGACTTGCTCATGCCAGGCCCCCCGAACGCATGGGCGATGCGGGCGCGGACGAAGCGGAAGGTCTGTCGTACATGTCGGGGGCAGTCTTCAGATGGGAAACACGAGCAGTCCGGCCGCCACGGCGATGGCCGCCATCATGGCCAGCTGGAGCATGCCGGGCGTCATGCGGCGCCGGTGACGGTCGCTCGCGCGGCGCGCCTCGTCGTCTCCATAGCTGCCGTAGTTGGTGTTGTTGTCATCAACTGGTTTCACCTGGAACCTCCACTGGAGTCATCGGATGCGGGCGAATGATGGATGGCAACTTCGCCGCGCGCGCTGCCGGAGTCGACAAGTCGCACGTGCGGCCCGCCGGAGTATCGGAAGGCGATACCGCGCCGCGGGCCGGCACCGATCGGCATGCCAGGTCGTCCCGCGTGAATGGCCGCTCGATCCCCGCCACGCGCGTGGCGATCCGCTCGAGAAGGCCCTGCGTCGGTGCCGCATGACCGGGCGGGAACAGGGTCAGCGGCAGCAGCAGCGTGAGCAGGACAAGCGATGCCCGCGGCGCGGGATGCGGCAGGCGCCGCTGGGCGGCCAGAAACGCGGCGCTGGTCGCCGTTCCGAGCAACAGGCCCGAGGCAACCTCCGATACCGAGTGCGCCAGCAGCGCCAGGCGCGAGAGGCCGATGGCCCAGGCCAGCAGCCACCCGACAGTGGCCATCGTCACGCGCCAGCGGTGCCCGGCGCGTGCCGCCGCCAGCCACAGGGCCACCGGCCACACGCTTGCCGAGAGCATGGTGTGCCCGCTGATGCCGGTGAAGTTGAACCGCGCGCTGCCGATGCCCCAGCCGAGAAACGCCAGTTTCGTCAGCAACACCAGCGCGCTCGCCGAACCGAACAGCACCAGCCACAGGAACGCCGTGTGCCACGTGCGGCGCGAGACCAGCAGCCACAGGCCGATGAAGAACGCCGCCGGCACCAGCAACCCGCTGTCGCCCAGCCAGGTCAGGCCATGCCAGAAGCCGAACGGCACGGCCAGGATGGTCTGCCAGATCGCGTCGCGCAGGCTCATGGCGTCGATGCGGCCTGCAGCAGCTCGCGCACGCGGCGCTGAAGGGGCTCCGGTGCGGCGTACGCCGCCGGCATGGCGCTGCCCACGTGCAGGCCCACCCGGCTGAACATGCCACGCCTGAACGGACGCACCATTGCGACCCGTTCGCCGTCGCGCACCTCGATACGGCTGAAGAAGGAACCCCACAGGTTGTGCAGGGCCATGGGCACGACCGGCACTGCCAGGCCCTCGGCCCGCGCCATGTCCAGGATCTTCTTCGCGCCGGCCTTGAACGGCTGCAGTTGCCCGTCACGCGTGATGGCGCCTTCCGGGAAGATGGCCAGCAGATCACCGTCGCGCAGCACCTGCAGCGCCTGCTCGAAGGCCTGTTCGTAGGCGGCGGCATCGTCTTTCTGCGGCGCGATCGGTATGGCCTTGGCCAGCTTGAACAGGCGCCCGAGCACCGGCAGGCGGAAGATGCGGTGGTCCATCAGGAACCGGATCGGCCGCGGGCTGGCCGCCATCAGCAGCACCGCGTCGACGAAGCTGACGTGGTTGCACACCAGCAAAGCGGCGCCCTGCCCGGGAATATGGCCGGCGCCGCGCACCTCGAAGCGGTATACGACATGCGAGAGCACCCAGGCCACGAAGCGCAGGAGGTACTCGGGCACCAGGAGGAAGATCCAGATCGCGACCACCGCGTTGGCGATGCCGGTGGCCAGGAACACCTGGGGAATCGAGAACCCGGCCGCCAGCATCGCGCCGGCCAGTACCGCGCTGGCAATCATGAACAACGCATTGAGGATGTTGTTGGCGGCGATGATCCGGGCCCGGTGCGTTGCAGGGCTGCGCAACTGGATGAGCGCGTACATCGGCACGCTGTACAGGCCGGCGAACAGCGCCATCAGCCCCAGGTCGGCCATCACGCGCCAGTGCGCCGGGCGGGAGACGAAGTCTGCCAGCCCTTGCGCCGCGGACGCCGGCAGCCCGCGCGATGCGAAGTACAGGTCGACCGCGAAGACGCTCATGCCGATCGCCCCCAGGGGCACCAGTCCTATCTCGACCTGCCGCCGCCCGAGCGCCTCGCAAAGCAGCGACCCCAGGCCGATGCCGACCGAGAACACCACCAGCAGCAGCGAGGCCACATGCTCGTCGGCATGCAGCACCTCCTTGGCGAAGGCGGGAAACTGCGCGAGGAAGACCGCGCCGAAGAACCACATCCACGAAATGCCGAGCAGCGACCGGAACACCACGGTGTTGCCATGCGCCAGCCGCAGGTTGCGCCAGGTCTCGGTGAACGGATTCCAGTTGATGGACAGGCCTGGATCGGTGGCCGGTGCCGGCGGAATCGCCTGTGCGCAGGCACGGCCGGCCAGCGCAAGCAGCAGGCAGGCTGCCGCCACGCTGGCCCGGCCGATCTCCGGGACGGCGACCAGCAACCCGCCGGCGACCTGGCCGAGCAGGATCGCCACGAAGGTGCCCATTTCCACCATGCCGTTGCCGCCGGTCAGCTCGCGCGCGTCCAGGGCCTGGGGCAGGTAGGCGAACTTGACCGGTCCGAACAGCGTGGAATGCAGGCCCATCAGGAACACGCAGGCCAGCAGCATCACCGCGTCCGCGCGCAGGAAGCCCCAGGCGGCCAGCGCCATGATGAGGATCTCGAGGTTCTTGACCAGCCGGATGACCCGCGTCTTGTCGAGCTTGTCCGTGACTTGCCCGGCAGTGGCGGAAAAGAGAAGGAACGGCAGGATGAACAGCGCACCGATCACCAGTCCGGCCAGGGCCGGCGGCAACCAGGCCAGTTGCAACTGGTAGGTCACCATCACGGTGAACGCGAACTTGAACAGGTTGTCGTTGGCGGCGCCGGCGAACTGCGTCCAGAAGAAAGGCGCGAAGCGGCGCTGGCGCATCAGGGCGAACTGGCTGGAAGCTTGGGCCGTCGCCGGTTCGCGCTCGCCGCAATGGCGGGATTCAGCCATGTCGAGGTTTCTCCCAGAAGAATCGGGCACGGGTGCGTCGGGTGTCACAAGGTCGGTGCAAGGATTGCGCCTGCTACCTGTTTCAAATCGTGACCGGCCGATGGGCGCGATTGTGCCCGACCGGCGCGGCGTCGAGGCCGCGCAATGCCTGCAGTACGGGCAGGGCCGCCAGGGCTGCCGCCACGTGCTTGAGGGAATGCCCCGAAACCAGGTGCGCGGTGCCTTCGTAGATGGATGCGTCGGCCAGCTCGCACAGCTTGGCGACGGCGTACAGGGCAATCACCCATCCGAGGTTCAGGCGCATGCCGGCGGCCGAGGCGCAGTCGACGGGTCGCAGCATCGCCATGCCCAGCACCAGCCCCATGCCGCCGAACTGCACCACCGCCCACGGCACGACGTTGCCGGTGCTCTGTGAGATGGCGACGGACAGCAGGCCCGCGGCCAGCAGCGTCCAGGCCACGGGCCACCCGGCGCGCGGACTGATCCTGTCGCAGGCCGCCATGCCGAGCAGCCCGGCGAACGCCACCGTCATGGCGGCCCGATCCCCGGCCAGGCGCAGGCTGTCCCCCGGCAGCAGGTGATAGAACGCCGACGCCGCGGCCACGAGGATCAGGCCGCCGAAGAAGAGCCAGGCGCAGTCCAGCGCATTGAGCGGCAGTTCGTCTTGACCGGCGCGCGTCGCCACCGGGCGCTGCGGTTCGGCCTCGAGCCTGCATTCGAGGCGGTGCAGGCGACGTAGTCCGAGCACGCCGAGCGCGAGGAACGGCAGGTTGCTCAGCACGTCCAGTGCGTTGGGCAGGCCGCTCCAGCCGCGCAGATCGGCGAAGTGCGCAGGGGCGTCCCAGCCCTGGCCCAGGCCGGCGGGCAGCAGCAAGGCCGCCGCCACCAGGACGACGGCGACGTACAGCAGGCAGGCCTCGCGGCGCGTCAGGCGACGAGGGGCTGCACGGCGGGAGGCTTCGGCAGTGGCGGCGCTGGGCTTCATGGCAGGTCCTTGCGAGGGTGGTCGAGTCGCTGCGAATGTAGAAGTGGACCAGTTGCAAAGCATCGGATATCGATACGATGGCATCAAGCAGCACTTTCGGTACTATTTCTCGATACCGAACCATGAATGGAGGAGATTCCGACGTGAGCACCACCGCCGACCTGGTCCAGGCCCTGAAGCACGAGCTCAAGACCGCCCGCATGACCTACGCCGACCTGGCCGAACGCCTGGGGATGGCCGAATCGAGCGTCAAGCGCATGCTGGCCAAGGGCGACATGCCCCTGTCGCGCGTCGATGCCATCTGCAGAGCGCTGAAGACCGACTTCGCCGAACTGGCGCGCCGGGTGGCGGAATCGCAGCCCCTGCTCAAGGAACTGACGCTCGAACAGGAGCGGGCCGTCGTCCGAGACAAGAAGCTCCTGCTTTGCGCCATCTGCGTGCTGAGCCAATGGACGGCGGACCAGATCGTCAAGGCCTACCGGATCAGCGAAACAGAATGCATCGGCTGCATGGCGCAACTCGACCGCATCGGCATCATCGAGTTGCGCCCGCTCAATCGCTACCGCCTCAAGCTGGCCAAGACATTCCGCTGGCGGCCACACGGCCCGGTGATGGCGTTCTTTCGCGAGCACGTGGTGCTGGACTATTACGCCGGCGGCTTCGACGGCCCGGCCGAAGGCCTGCTGCTGGTGCATGGCGAGATCAGCCGCTCGCTCGCGCCCTCGTTCCTGGACCGGCTGCAGCGGGTGGCACAGGATTTCGCGCAGCAGCACCAGGCCGACCAGAAGCAGGGCACGCGCGACCGCGAGGGCTACACGCTGCTGCTGGGCATGCGCAACTGGGAATTCGCGGCCTTTGCCCAGCTGCGCCGGCCCGATCGCGCCAGCACGGTCCGGACGACGGCCTAGTCGGCCGCGAAAACCGTCAGCACGCCGGTGTAGCCGTACAGGTGATGCCGGGCGATTTCGCCCCCGGCGAAGAATCCCACCAGGGGGACGTCGCCGAGCGCGTGGCGCACGATCTGCAGCTCCGCGCCGGGCGCGCCGAAGTGCGGGCCGCCGCGGCCGGAGCAGCTGACATACACCGCACCGGCCATGCGCCTCGCAGGATGCGGACTGGCCTCGGCCTCGCCGGCCGCCATGGCGCTGGCCACCTCCAGCGATTGTTCCTCCGGCTCGAGCTCTTCGCGGATCTCGGCGCAGATGCGCCGCAGATCGGCCCGCGCCGCCTGCGCGTCGCGCCGCACGAACGTCATGCGCATACCGGGCTCGGCCTGGTCGGCAATGGCGACGGCACGCCGGTTGGGGTCCAGCCCGATGATGTGGCGCACCCGCACGTCGGGCCCGAGGTCGCCAGTGCGGCGCAGGCCGTCGCTGCCCGGGCTGGACAAGCCCACGAGGGTGGCGCGCACCGCCTCGATCGCCTCCTGCGGCTGCTCGAGACTGACGCCGAGTTCGGACAGCAGCACGTCGAGCGCCGGCTCGCCATCCAGCGTGATCAGCAGGTTGTCTTCAGACTCGGTGATCGCACGCTCGGCCGAGATCGGGTGGCAGCCCTGGGTGACGCGAGACACCAGGCGCACCCCTTCGCCGAAGGCCACGCCGGACAGGCCGCCGGCGAGCACGCCGCCGCCATGGTCGGCGCCCGGCGGCAAGGCGGCGTCGCCGCTGCGCGCGAACTGGTAGGTCTGGCCGCGTCCGCTCGACAAGCCCCCGAACAGGTAGCCGGTTTCAGTGCGCGCGGCCAGGTCGGCCACCAGTTCCGGCAGATCGTGGGTGGTCGGGTCGGCATGCACCAGCGCGGTGTGCTGGCGGGCCGGGCCGGCGCCCACGGCGTCGACCGGTGGCAGCGGCGCCAGGCCCGAGAACACCCTGTATTGCTTGTCCGGCAGTTCGCACAGCATGACCGCGATGGCCGGCTCGTCGAAATACTCGGCGTTGTGGGCCGCGATGCCGATGCCGACCGTGCCCGACCAGTCGCGCACGCCCGGCAGCGATGCGCACAGGTGCTCGAGGATGGCCGGCGCATCCGCCGCGAACAGGTCGGTGATGTAGAGCAGGCCGAGCGTCGGCTCGGACGCGTAATCGGGCTGAGCCATCTGCGCGCGCAGTTGCGCGAGCACGAGTTCGGCCGCGGTGCTCCATTGCGGGTGGGTGGCATGGCCGGAGGGAAAGAGCTTCATATCGCAGGGGCGAGGGGCAGCAGGCCCCCCGTCTGCCCGATTACAGCACTTGGCGCCGACCCGCCGGCGCGCGTGCCTTCTTCGGTGCCGTCTTTCGTGCCGCGGGCGCGGACGGCTTGGGCTTTGCTTTCCTCGTCGCCGGCGCCCTTGCCGCCGGTGCCGACGCCGGTGCGCCGGCCATCGCAGGCATCTTCAGTTGCGCGGCGTCTTTCAGCGCGGTGCTGGCGATCTGCTGGAACTGCTCGGCCAGGGCGCCCCACAGCATCATGGGGTCGACGATGCCGCCGGACTTGGAGGTCGCAGGCCCGGCATCCGAAGGCGCCGATGCCGGGGCTGCTTGGGGCGCCGGCGCGGCCGGCGGCTCGGATGTGGCCTGCGCTCTCGCCCTCGGCGCACCGGCGGCGAACGCCTGGGCCAGGTCTTCCATGCGCAGGTTCATGCCCTTGAGCGTGGACAAGGTCATCTTCTGCACTTCCAGCGCCTGCACGGTCGCCTTGAGCGCGTGCAGGTTCTGCTCGAGCCAGAACTGCACCGCCTTCATCTCCTGGATGCGCTTTTCGACTTCCTCGACGCTGAGGGTGGGGGCGACCCAGTTCGACAGGCCCGGCACCCCGGCGGTACCAGGCATGCCCTGGCCGGGCGAACTGCTCGCGGCACCGACGGACAGGTTCTTCAGAAAGTCGAAACCGGGAACGAACTGGTCGAAAAAGAAGGACGGCTTCTCGCTCATGGTTCCTGCCTCCTGCAAGTGATGGGCCAGGCCCAGCTTATACCCGCCCCGGCATGCGCCGCTCAGTGCTTGTGCTGGTGCCCGGCCATCGGCGCGGCGTCCGCAGCGCCCCCGCCGGGCGGCGCGATGGCGACGGGCAGGTGCAGGCTCAATGCGCTGGGCGCGCCCTTGTCATCGACGAAGCGAAGCACCAGCGGCACGCTGGCACCGACCGGTATCTCCTGCTTCAGGTCCATCAGCATCAGGTGGAAGCCGCCCGGCTTGAGCTCGACGCCCTCGCCGGAGGGCAGCGCCACCCCACCTTCGACGGCCCGCATCTTCATCGTGTCGCCCTCCATCTTCATCTCGTGGACCTCGGCCACGCCCGCCACCGGCGTGGACGCGCCGACCAGCCGCAGCGGCGCGGAAGAGCGCAGCGTCATGAAGGCACCGGTTCCGCTCTGGCCGGGCACGGCGCGGCGCACCCAGCCGCCGCTCGCCTCGACCGGCGCCACGGCGCCAGCGATCACGTCCAGGCGCGCTGCCGGAAACTCGGGCCTGGCAGCGTCGGTGGCCGGCACCTCGGCCCAGTCCGCGCTGCCGGTGTCGCAGGTCTGCAGTACCTTGAACCACAGGGTGCCGGGCTGGGCCGGCGGCGTGCCGCGCAGAACGAACTGCGTCTTCTCATGGCCCGGCACCGCGCGATCGGGGGCGTCGGCCTTCCAGGTCACTTCGTTGGCGGTTGTCTGAACGGACCAGCCGGGTCGCAGCTCGGCCTTGCCCACGGTGAAGCCTGCCGGAATGCGCACCGAGATGGCGGTGGTCGATGCCGCGCCCTTGCAGGCGTGCCCGACGCGGAAAGCGGCCTCGTACGGCGCGCCCGCGCTTGCCGTCTGCTGCGCGAGCGTGACGTGCGCCAGCGCGCCGGTGGCGCCTCCGAGCAGCAGTGCGGCGGCGCCAAGACGGCGGCCCGCGCGGGGGATGGACAGTTTCTTCATGGTTTGCTCCTTGGCAGAAATGAGGTCAGAGATCGGCCCGCAGGGGCGCCAGCGAAACATGGAACGGTTCATGGATGCCTGTGCCGGCACCCCGGCTTGCTCGCCAAGGGCTGCCGGTCTTTCCTGGAACCGAGCCGCTGTGCATGCCGGCCGGCTCAGCCGGCGGCGCTCACCACGGGACGAGAGGGAGGATCAGGCGCCGGCGGGAGGTCCGCGCGCCGGCAACGGCGCCGCGGCCGCGGCCACGAAGCGGGCCGCGGGAATCGGCTGGAGCGCATGGCCGAGCGGCTGCTCGTGCCCGACGACGCAGACCGGCGCGGGCGGAGGCGGCGCGCCGGCCAGCGCGCACAAGGGACAGTCGAGGTGGCTGGCGCCGAGTTCGCGCGCGCCGTCGTCGGTCTTGACCAGCACCTTGACGGCACCGGCGCTGGTGCACACCAACTGCATGTCCTGTGGCTGCACGAGCGGCGACGCCACGGCCACACCCAGCGACAGCGCGAACCACAGCAGCACGAGGCGGCCCAGCTGCGGAAGGCGTCGAAGGGTTGGCATGGCGGCCGATTATCCACGCGCCGCGCGTTCGAACCGGTACACAATATCAAGCAGACGACACGCTTTCATACATGTTCCGGCCAACCCTCCTTCGTTTCCGCCCGTGCGGGCCGGTTCGCGGTACGCAGCCATCGCGCATATGAAAGTCCCGCGCCGCGCCTGGTTCCGGCCGGTGTACCTGGGCGCGTGCCTCTGCGCGGGGCTGGCCGCGCTGCCGGGCGGCGCGGTGGCACAGGCCGGCGCCGCGCCGACATGCCTGCTCGACGGAAAAGCGGTCGACCCGGACCTTCCGGCCAGCATACGGGGACAGAGCGGCCGGCTGATCTGCCGGGACCCGGCCAGCAACCGCGTGACCCGCGACGCCGTCTACGACGACGGCCAGCAGTTGGGGCTCTCGCGCCTGTTCTACCCCGACGGCACCCTGCGCCGGGCCGCCTTCCGCGCCGAGCCTGGCGGCGACCGGGCGGTGGCCGAGTTCACCGTCAAGGGCCGCCTGTCGCAGCTGCGCTGCGCCGACAAGCCCCTGCTGGCGCCGGCGGTCGACGACGCCCGCCTGTGCGGCTTCGGGACCGGCGAGCCGGCGACGGTCGACCTTTTCGACGGGCAGGACGTGCGCCGGTCGCGCGTCGTGCACCAGGCCGGCCGCAGGTTGCGCACCGAGAGCTACTACGACAACGGCATCGTGGCGACTCAGGAAGAGCAGATCGGCGATCGCCGCTTCGAGCGCCAGTACGCCTCGGACGGCACCCGTCGCAGCGAGACGGTCTTCCTGCTCGAACGCGGCCGGGCGGTGCGGATCAGCGCCAGGGAATATGCGCCCAATGACCTGCTGCTGCGCGAACAGTCGTGGAATGCCAGCGGAGACCTCCTGCGCGACGACCTCTACTACGCCGACAGCGGCAGCCCGCGCAGCACCACCCGCTTCAAGGGTGACGGCTCCGCACGCACGGCGGAAGTGGCGGAGTATTTCCCCGGCGGTCAAACCGCCTTTCGCGGGCTCTACCTGGCGCCCGCGCGCGCGCCGATGCAGCCGGTGGGCACGCACCAGCGCTTCGATGCGCAAGGCGCGCTGGTGGCCGAGTCCATCTACGACAGCAAGGGCAAGTGGCTGCGCGAGCGTGCCTGGGGCGCCGATGGCACGCTGGTGCACGACGACAACAGCGGCGACGCCGGCCATGCAGGCACCGAGGCGGCGAAGCCGGCCGCTGCCACCACCGGTTCGGCGTCGGCCGCGCCGACGCCCTGAGGCGCGGGATCAGTCGAGCTTGACGCCGGCCGCCTTGATGATCGGCCCCCAGCGCTGCGATTCGGCGCGCGCCAGCGCGAAGAACTGCTCGGGCGAACCCGGCATCGCTTCCATGCCGAAGTCGCTGAATCGCTTGGCGACCTCGGGTGCGTTGAACGACTTGTTCAGTTCGCGGTTGAGCCGTTGCACGACGGGACCCGGCAGGCCGGCCGGCCCGAGCACGCCCTGGAAGGCAAAGACTTCGCTGTCGCGCACGCCCGCCTCGGCCAGCGTAGGCACGTCGGGCAGGAGCCGGGAGCGCTGGGCCGATCCGATGGCCAGCACCCGCACCTTGCCCGACTGCATGATCGACAGGCCCGAGGCCAGGTCCAGGAACATGCACGGCACCTGCCCGCCCATCACGTCGGCCATGGCCGGCGCGGCGCCGCGATACGGGATGTGGGTCAGGAACGTGCCGGTGCGGTTCTTGAACATCTCCATCGCCAGGTGGTGCGGCGAGCCGTTGCCGGGCGAGGCATAGTTCACCTCGCCCGGATGCGCCTTCACGTAGGCCAGGAACGACTTGAAGTCCTGCGCCTGGAACGACGGATTGACCACCAGCGCGAGCGGGAACTTGCCGATGGCGCCGATATAGCTGAAGTCCTTGGCGGGGTTGAACGGCAGCTTGGTGAACAGGTATTCGTTGAAGGCCAGCACCGCGTTGTCCGCGGACATGATGGTGTAGCCGTCCGGCTTGGCGTGAGCCACCAGTTCGGCGCCGATGTTGGTCGCCGCACCGGGCCGGTTGTCGACCACGAACTGCTGGCCCATGCCCGCGCGCATCGCTTCGGCCAGGCTGCGTGCGATGACATCCGTGCCGCCGCCGGCCGGATAGGGCACCACCCAGCGGACCGGCTGCGATGGATAGGCGTCCTGGGCGCGCGCCCACGGCGCGGCCAGTGCGGCGCCGGACGCGGCAAGGCCGGCGAGAAGTTGTCTGCGGTCGATCAAGGCATGTCTCCAGTCTTTGTATTCAGGCGGAAAGGGATGGTAGTGGCAGTTCATGCAGCGCATCGGCCAGCGCTGCGCGGCAACGCGCCTCGTCGCCGAGCTGCTCGAACAGCAGCAGCGCCAGGCGTGCCAGGAAGAGCGATTCCCGCTCGGGCCCGGCCTCGCTGATCGCGTGCGCGCACTCGGCATACACGCGGTCGCGCGCCTCGGGTGAAAGCTGGCTCATTGCAGGACCTCCTTGGGCGCGGACAGGAGACGGCTGGCTGACGCGCGCGCCAGGGCGGCCAGCACGTCGTCCGCGCCCGGCCGGTGCCAGCGCGCGGCCACGTGACCATCCGGGCGCAGCAGGTACAGGGCACCCTGGTCCGCCGCGCCGAGCGCTGCAAAGGTTGCCTGCGAATCGGGCTGGGGCAACAGCTCGTGCACCTGCGGCGCCAGGCCTGTCGCCCCGGCCTGCTGCCGCACCTGGGCACAGGTCTGGCGCAACGCAGCGGCCCGTGCACCGTCGACCGGCATGAGCGCAAGAAGGGTGAAGCCCGGCGCAATCAGGTCGCTCAAATGCCCGCGGGACCACGGCAGGTCGGCCATCACCTCGCCGGGTTTCGGCCCGGCCGTCCAGGCCCCGACGTCGTCGCTGGACAGCGGCGAATCGGCGTAGCGCACGGCCTCGGTCTGGCGCGGGTTGATGAGCCTGGCAATGCCCGGATGCGCGCCCGACAGGGACAGCGCCGCCTCGCGCAGCAGGTCGAAGCCGCGCGAGGGCGGGGACATGAACTCGGTACTGCGCATGGCGCTTTCGGCGTTGATGTGGAAAGCGGCGATCCGCTCGTCGCAGTAGGTGTCCAGCAACGCCGCGTCCGACATGCCGCGCGCCACCAGCGCCAGCTTCCAGGCCAGGTTGTCGGCATCGTCGAAGCCCGAGTTGAGGCCGCGCACACCGAAGATCGGCATGGCATGCGCTGCGTTGCCGGCGAACAGGATGCGGCCGCCGCGGCCGTGGCGATAGCTTTCGAGCGTCATCGCCCCGGCGCGATAGATCGACGTCCACACGGTCTTCCACGGCAGATGGCCTTCGCCGATCGCCGACAGGTGGCGCGTGACGAATTCATGCACGGCGTCCGGCTGCAGCGCCGCCTCGCTGTCCTGGCCGGGGCGCAGCTGGTAGTCGATGCGCCAGATGTCGTCCGGCTGGCGGTGCATCAGCACGGTGGAGCCGGGGTTCCACGGCGGGTCGAACCAGGCGCGGCGCTCGGTCGGGTGGCTGCTGTGCAGTTCAATGTCGATGATCACGTAGCGGCCTTCGTAAGCCGTGCCTTCGAGGTTCAGGCCCAGTGACTTGCGCACGAAGCTCTGGCCGCCGTCGCAGGCCACCATCCACGCGGCCCGCAAGGCGTAGTCGCCCAGCGCGTTCCTGGCCTGGAGCATCAGGCCGTCTTCGCCGCTGTCGTCGAAGCCGACGAGTTCCGTGCCCCAGCGAATGTCGATCAGCCCGGGTTGCGCGGCGTCGCGCCGGCGGATCTCGTCGAGCAGGTAGTGCTCGATGTAGTACTGCTCGAGGTTGATCATGGGCGGCAGCTTCTGCCGAGCGTCATGGGGCATCTCGAAGCGGAATACCTCCTGCGTCCTGTAGAAGCTGCGCCCGCCGGTCCAGGCCAGCCCCTTGGCGAGAAAGTCCTTCTGCGCACCAAGGCGGCCGACGATCTCGAGGCTTCGCCGCGAAACGCAGGCAGCCCGGCTGCCGACGCACACGGTGTCGTCCGCCTCCAGGATCACGCTGCGCACGCCATGGTTGGCCAGACCCAGCGCCAGCGACATGCCGACCGGACCGCCGCCGACGATCACCACCGGATGGCGGCCCGGCTCGGTGCCGCCCTCGAGCGGCGGCAGCCAGGGCGCGAAGCGCGTGTAGTGGAAGTCGCCCACGGACGGCGGCAGGGCACCGGACGCCGAGGTGGGCGGCAACGGGGCGCCGGCCGCGCCGACGGCGTCGGTGCGGGGATGCGAGGCAACGAGGGCGTTCATGCGAAGGGATTGTCCGGATGCGTCCGGCTGCAGGTTGTCCTAACTTCGTAGGAGGTACTTACCCTATGAAACGCTGGCGCCTTCCTCCCTCCGACGACAACGCCTCGCTGGCTTCACCGGTGGTGCTCGACCTGCTGGCGGGCATCGGCACCCAGCACCTGGCCGCCAGCTTCCTGGCGGGCATGCACCGGATATTGCCCGTGACGTTCTGCACCGTGTATGCGGTGGGCGCCGATGGCCGCATCCAGACGGTATCGGCCGCCAGCAGCTACGGCACCACGGCCGAACGCACGGCCGAGCACTATGTCGCGCGCCGCTTCGACCAGCTCGATCCGAACATGGTGTGGCTGGCGGCGCGGCCGCGGCCGCGCCGAGCCCAGCTGTGGCTGGGCCACCAGCATGCCGACGAGGTGGCGGACCCGGCCTACCGCGCCGCCTGTTACGGCGACGTGGGCATCCGCGAGCGGGCATCGGTGCTGATGCTCATGCCGCAGGGGCAGCGCGCCGCCGTGAGCTTCTACCGCAGCCTGGCTCAGCCGGAGTTCGGCACCGAGGACTTCGCACGCATCGCCGCGCATGCGGCGCTGCTTGCCGCAGCCACGTTCGCGCACGGCCGTGGCGCCGCCGACGCCCCGGCCCCACAGGCGCCGGACCTGGCGGCCCGCCTGCTCGGCCTGAGCCTGCGCGAGCGCGAAGTCATCGCGCACCTGCGGGCCGGCCGGACCGCCAAGGAGGCGTCACGGGAGCTGGGCATCGAGCTCAGCACCGTACGCACCCACCAGTACCGGGCGTTCCGGCGGCTGGGTATCCGGTCGCAGAAGGAGTTGCTGCGGGCCAGGTGAATCCGGCGACAAGGTCGTCCACCGGGCGGCATCGACGCCCGCGTTGCAGGCTAGGAGGATGCAATGGCTTCCGCCCCGCCCTGAAGATCCGAGCCCGACGCTGCCGACGCCTCCGCCTTCGGTTTGCCGCCCGGCGCCATCACCTCTTGGTCGATCGCGCCGAAAAGCGAGCGTCCATCCGTGCCCTTCATCTCGATGCGGATGGTGTCGCCGAACTTCATGAACTCGGTCGAGGGCTGGCCGTCGAGAATGGTCTCGATGCAGCGCTTCTCGGCGATGCAGCTGTAGCCCTTTGGCCAGTCCATGCGGCCGTCCTTGCGCTCGACGCCCTTGTTGCTGACGGTGCCGCTGCCCACGATGGCGCCGGCGCGCAGGTTGCGGGTCGTGGCGGCGTGGGCGATGAGCTGGCCGAAATGGAAGGTCATCTCGGGCCCGGCATCGCACAGGCCGACCTTGCGGCCGTTCCAGCTGCTTTGCAGCGCCAGGTGCACCCGGCCCGACTGCCAGGCCTCGCCCAGTTCGTCCAGCGTGACCGCCACCGGGCTGAAGGCGGTGGCCGGCTTGCTCTGGAAGAAGCCGAAGCCCTTGGCGAGTTCGGCCGGGATCAGGTTGCGCAGGCTCACGTCGTTGGCGAGCATGACCAGGCGGATGCCCTCCAGCGCCTGTTCCGGCGTCGCACCCATCTTCACATCGCCGGTGACGACGGCCAGTTCGGCCTCGAAATCGATGCCCATCGCCTCGCTCGGCACCACGATCGGGTCGCACGGACCCAGGAAGTCGTCGCTGCCGCCCTGGTACATCAGCGGGTCGGTGTAGAAGCTCTGCGGCACCTCGGCGCCGCGCGCCTTCCGCACCAGTTCCACGTGGTTGATGTATGCCGAGCCGTCGGCCCACTGGTAGGCGCGCGGCAGCGGTGCCATGCACTGCTGCGGGTCGAATGGAAAGGCATGGCGCGCCCGGCCATGGTTGAGGGCGGCGTAGAGATCCTGCAACTGCGGACTGAGAAAGCTCCAGTCGTCGAGCACCTGTTGCAGGCGCGAGGCGATGCCGGTGGCGTAGTGGGCCTGGCTCAGGTCGCGCGAGACGACGACCAGCTGGCCGTCGCGCGAACCGTCCCGGTAGGTAGCGAGTTTCATGGTGTTGGGGTGTCCGCTGCGCCGCCGCGCAGGCGCGACTAAACTGGGCCGATAACGGCCGGCAGTTTAGCGAGGCGCGCGCGACGCCCTGCCAGGCGCGGCTGCGCCGCCGTGCTGCCAGCCGCGACCTGCCGTCGCCGGCCGACCTCGGCGACGGCCATTACCTGATGACGTCCCGCTCCGCCTCCCCCGCACCGACCGCCTGGCGCCGGACCGCCTGGGTGGCGGTCGTGGTGCTGATGCTGCATGCCGTGGCGCTGCTGGGGCTGCCGTTGCGACCGCCCGTGCTGCCGGGGCCAGACCGCCAAGTCACCGAGGCACGGCTGATTGCGCCGCCGCCTCCCCCGCCGGCGCCGGTGACCCGGCCGCCACCCCCGCCGCCGGCTCCTGCAGCGGCGCCTGCCGCGCGCCCGGCCCGGCGGGCAGCAGCGCCTCCCCCGCCGCCTTCCCCACCGAAGCGGACGCCCGCACCTGCCGGGCCTGACGTGGTGCAGGTCTACCCGGCCGCCGCGGAACCGGCATCAACCCCGGCCGGACCGAACGACGGGCAATCCGCGGAACCGGCCAGGGAGCTGGCCGGCGGGCCAACGGTCAGTCATGCTTCCGGCAGCGGGGTCGAAGTGGCCGATCCCGCCCCGGCCGCGGGCCAGTCGCAGGTCCACCCATCGGTGCAGCTTCGCTTCGACATGCTGGGCCAGCGTGGCGTGCAACCGTGGAAGGGCGTCTTCGGCCATCTCGACTGGCAACAGGACGGGCAGCGCTACGAGGCCAGGCTGGCCATCAAGGTGCTGTTCAAGACGGTGCGTACGCAGACCAGCGCCGGGCGGATCGTCGATGGCGCCCTGGTGCCCGAGCGCTTCACGGAAACGCGCCGCAACGAGGAAGTCGCACAGCTGCAGCGCGACCAGGGCCGCGTCGTGTTCGGCAATGGTGCGCCGGCCGCCGTCCTGCAGCCCGGCGCGCAGGACCGGCTGAGCGTGGTGATGCAGCTGGGCGCGCTGCTGGCAGGCAACGAGGCCAGGCACCCGCCCGGCAGCCGGCTGGCCATTCAGACCGTCGGGCCGAAGGATGCCGAAGTGTGGACGTTCGAAGTCGGGGAAACCGAGACGGTGTCGGTGCCTGCCGGCCAGTATTCGGCACGCCGGCTGACCCGGGCCCCGCGCCGCCCGGACGACTATCGACTCGAACTGTGGCTGGCGCCCGAATTGGGGTACCTGCCGGTGCGCATGCAGCAGACGCAAACCAACGGAGATGTGATCGATTTGCAACTGCGTGACGCGTCGACGCCTTGAAACATCGAATTGCGCACGCCAGGCGTCTCGGATGTCGTTGACCGGGGCACTTTCCTACAACAACTGCGTCTATCTTGAAACTGGCGCATCAGTTGCTATCTAACCATCATGAATGACATCGACTTCCGGACTTCGCTGGACAACATGCAAATGCTCTATGACTCCGACTCCTTCGTCGTCGTCCATCTGCAGGCGAACGACGAGGTGGTGCAGCCGAACCTGCCCGCCCTGGTGCGGCACGGGTTCGAAATCGTCGACAAGCGCTCGGGCAAGGAGGTCTACCTCGACGGCTCCTGGGCCGAGTTGTTCCAGCAGCAGATCACGGCCTGGCAGCTGAACACGCCAACCGAGGAGGAAGTCGAGACCACCCTCGAAGGCTATGCCGAATTGGCGCAGAATCCGGTGCTCATGCACTGACTGGCATGGCAGAAATCAAAAGTGAGCGGCCGCTTTCGAGCGGCCGTTTTCTTTTTGGCGCCGTTGGGCTGCTCCTTTGCGGCTTCGGCGCGGCCGGCTGCAGCCTGCTGGCGCCCGGCCCGGCGGACGGCCCGGCACCCGGGCCGGGCGCCACCGGAGCGTCTCTGTCCAAACTGCCCGCGGTCGACTTCCTGCTGATCGGCGAGCAGCACGATGCCGACGAACATCACCGCATCGAGCGCGAAGCGGTGCAGGCCCTGGCGGCGCAGGGCCGGCTGGCGGCCCTGGCGGTGGAAATGGCCGAGCAGGGCCGCGACACGCGGCGGCTGGGCCCGGACGCCGAGCCGGCGCAAGTGCGCGAGGCACTGGCCTGGAGCGATCGTGCCTGGCCGTGGTCGGACTACGGGCCCGTCGTGATGGCGGCGGTCGAGGCCGGCGTGCCGGTGCTGGGCGCCAACCTTCCGCGGGCCAGGATGAAGGACGCCATGGCCGACGTCTCGCTCGATGCCCAATTGAGCGCGGACGCCCGCAAGGCCCAGGAAGACGCCGTGCGCGACGGCCACTGCAACCTGCTCCCGGAAAGCCAGATCCAGCCCATGACCCGGGTGCAAGTCGCGCGCGACCGCGCCATGGCGTTGACGCTGGCGCAGGCCCGTGTGCCGGGCAAGACGGTGCTCCTGGTCAGCGGCGCCGGCCACATTGCGCGCGGCACCGGCGTGCCGCAACACCTGCCCACGGACATGAAGGTGCTGGTGCTGCGCCTGGCCGCCGGCGAGCCGCCCCCGGCCGAGCCGCCGGCCGCCTACGACGCGACCTGGACGACCCCGGCGCTGCCGCCGGTCGACCATTGCGCCGAATTGCGCAACCGGCCGCGCTGACGGCGAGGCCGGCGCCGGTCAGGCGTGGCGCTTGATCGAATCCGCCAGCGTGTTGACCAGCGTGTCGATGTGCGACTTCTCGACGATGTAGGGCGGCGCGATCACCAGCACGTCGCCAGCCGGGCGCACCAGCGCGCCGCGGTGGTAGCAGTCCAGGAAGATGTCGTAGGCGCGCTTGCCCGGTGCGCCGGCCATCGGCGCCAGCTCGACCGCCGCCGCCAGCCCCATGCTGCGCACGCCGATCACGTTCGGCAGACCCTTGAGCGTGCCGTGGAAGGCATCGCCCAACACCTTGGCCATCTCGCCGGCGCGGGCGAACAGGCCCTCTTTCTCATACAGCTCCAGCGAGGCGATGGCGGCCGCGCAGGCCACCGGATGGCCCGAGTAGGTGTAGCCGTGGAAGAACTCCACCACGTGCTCCGGCGCGCTGGTGTTCATCATCGCGTCGTAGAGCTTGTCGCGGCAGATTACGCCGCCCAGCGGGATGACGCCGTTAGTCACGCACTTGGCGAAGTTCAGCATGTCCGGCACGACGCCGAAGAAGTCGGCCGCGAAGTTGGTGCCCATGCGGCCGAAGCCGGTGATCACCTCGTCGAAGATCAGCAGGATGCCGTGCTTGTCGCAGATCTCGCGCAGGCGCTGCAGGTAGCCCTGCGGCGGCAGGTACCAGCCGGCCGAGCCGGCCACCGGCTCCACGATGATCGCCGCCACGTTGCTCGGGTCGTGCAGCGGCAGGATGCGCTGCTCCAGTTCGGCCAGGGGATCTTCCTTCCACTGCGGCAGCTCGTTGTGGATGTAGGCGTGATTGACCGGGTCATGGATGAAGCGCATGTGGTCCACCCGCGGCAGCAGCGAGGTGCCGAACACCTTGCGGTTGGCCGGAATGCCGCCCACCGACATGCCGCCGAAGCCGACGCCGTGATAGCCCTTCTCGCGGCCGATGAAGATGTTGCGGTGGCCCTCGCCGCGGGCGCGGTGATAGGCCAGCGCCACCTTCATGGAGGTGTCCGCCGCTTCGCTGCCCGAATTGCAGAACAGCACCCGGTTGAGGTCGCCCGGGGCCATGGCGGCGATCATCTCGGCCGCCTTGAAGGCCTTGTCGTTGCTCACCTGGAAGGCGGTCGCGTAGTCCAGCGTGTCCAGCTGCTTCTTGATCGCCTCGTTGATCGGCTTGCGGTTGTGCCCGGCACCGACGCACCACAACGACGACACCCCGTCGATCACCTTCCTGCCGTCGTGCGTGGTGAATTCCATGCCATCGGCCGCCACGAAGACCCGCGGGTCCTTCCTGAAATGGCGGTTGGGGGTGAAGGGCAACCACTGGTTGTCCATGTTGAAGTCGTTGTAGGCCATCGATATCACTCCTAGGGCAAGCCGGCGGGGCCGGCGACAGGGACGGGCATTTTGGCACCCCGGGCAAAGCCGTGCACCGGCGCCGGCAAGGGCACCGCCGCCCTGCGACAATAGCCCCCCTCTATGACCCCCGCGTACATCCTTACCCTTTCCTGCCCCGACCGGACCGGCATCGTGCATGCCGTCTCGGGCTTCCTGCTCGAGCGCGGGGCCAACATCGAAGAGGCGGCGCAATACAACGACCACGGCACCGGCCTGTTCTTCATGCGCGTGCGCTTCGCCTGCGGCGACCATCCCGAGGCGGCGCTGCGCCAGCAACTGGAGGTTTTCGCCCAGGGCTTCGCCATGAACTGGCAGCTGCATGCGGCAACCCAGCCGATGAAGACCGTGCTCCTGGTCAGCCGCGACGGCCACTGCCTGAACGACCTGCTGTTCCGCTGGAAGAGCGGCCTGCTGGCCATCGACGTGCGGGCCATCATCTCGAACCACCGCGACTTCTACCAGCTGGCCGCCAGCTACAACGTGCCGTTCCATCACATTCCGGTGACGGCCGCGACCAAGGCGCAGGCCGAGGCCCGGCAGCTGGAGGTGATCGAGGCCGAGGGCGCCGAGCTGGTGGTGCTGGCGCGCTACATGCAGATCCTGAGCAACGATCTGTGCACCCGGCTGGCCGGCCGCGCCATCAACATCCACCACTCCTTCCTGCCCAGCTTCAAGGGCGCCAAGCCGTACTACCAGGCCCATGACCGCGGCGTGAAGCTGATCGGCGCGACCGCCCACTACGTGACCGCCGACCTGGACGAAGGCCCGATCATCGAGCAGGACGTGGCGCGCGCCGACCACACCGACACGGTGGAAGACCTCACCGCGCGCGGCCGCGACACGGAAAGCCAGGTGCTGGCACGCGCCGTGAAGTGGCATGCCGAGCACCGCGTGCTGCTCAACGGGCACAAGACCGTCGTGTTTCGCTGACGGCCGCGCCGGCCCGACGCGCCGTGGGCGCCGCCCCCGGATGACGCACAATGATTCCTCGCCCATAGCAAAGGAGGAACCCATGAACCGACAAGTCCGAAGCCGCACCGCACGACGCCTGGCCGCGCTCGCACCGACCGCCGGCGCCCTGCTGCTGGCCGCGTTTGCGGCCGCTCCCGCGGCGGCCCAGTACACGGGCCCGAACGCCGTCGCGCCGGTCACGGTCGAATCGCTGCTCAAGGACGGTCGGGACGACCAGCAGGTCGTCCTGCGTGGGCGCCTGCTCAAGAAGGTGGGCAGCGACAAGTACGAGTTCTCCGACGGCACCGGCACCATCCGCGTCGAGATCGACGCCAAGCACTTCCCGGCCGAACCGATCGACGACAAGACGCAAGTCGAGATCCACGGCGAGTTCGAGAAGGACTTCATGCATTCGCCCGAGATCGACGTCGACGTGCTGCGCCGCGTCACCGGCTCCTGAACCCGCTGCCATGAACGCGCCCGCCTCGCCCCCTCACCAGGCCGCGCTGTCGCGCGCCGAGCGCCAGTCCCAGGTGGTGCGCGCCCTGCAACGCGTGCTGCCAGCGCACGCCCTGCTGTGGCAGTCCGAGGACACCGTGCCGTACGAATGCGATGGCCTCACGGCGTACCGCGCGCGGCCGCTGGTGGTGGCGCTTCCGGAAAGCGAGGCCCAGGTGGCCGCTGCGCTCAAGGTCTGCCATGCCCTCGGCGTGCCGGTGGTGGCGCGCGGCGCCGGCACCGGCCTGTCGGGCGGAGCCATGCCCCACACCGAAGGCGTGACGTTGTCGCTGGCCAAGTTCAACAACATCGTCAAGATCGATCCGGTCAGCCGTACCGCGGTCGTGCAATGCGGGGTGCGCAACCTGGCCATCAGCGAGGCCGCGGCGCCCCATGGCCTGTACTACGCGCCCGATCCGTCCAGCCAGATCGCCTGCACCATCGGCGGCAACGTGGCCGAGAACTCGGGCGGCGTGCACTGCCTCAAGTACGGGCTGACGCTGCACAACGTGATGCGCGTGCGCGGCTTCACCGCCGAGGGCGAGCCGGTGGAATTCGGCTCGGACGCACTCGACACGCCGGGCCTGGACCTGCTGCCCCTGGTCATCGGCAGCGAAGGCATGCTGGCCATCACCATCGAGGTCACCGTCAAGCTGGTGCCCAAGCCCCAACTGGCGCGCTGCATCATGGCCAGCTTCGACGACGTGCGCAAGGCCGGCGACGCCGTCGCGGCGGTGATCGCCGCCGGCATCATCCCGGCCGGCCTGGAGATGATGGACAAGCCGATGACCGCCGCGGTGGAAGACTTCGTGCAGGCCGGCTACGACCTGACGGCCGCGGCCATCCTGCTGTGCGAATCGGACGGCACGCCCGAAGAGGTCGAGGAAGAGATCGGCCGCATGAGCGAGGTGCTGCGCGCCTCGGGCGCCACCGCCATCGCCGTGAGCCGCGACGAGGCCGAGCGGCTGCGCTTCTGGAGCGGGCGCAAGAACGCGTTTCCGGCGTCGGGCCGCATCAGCCCCGACTACATGTGCCTCGATTCGACCATTCCGCGCAAGCGCCTGGCCGACATCCTGCTGGCGATCCAGGAAATGGAGAAGAAGTACGACCTGCGCTGCTGCAACGTCTTCCATGCCGGCGACGGCAATCTTCACCCGCTGGTGCTGTTCGATGCCAACGATCCGGACGAGCTGCATCGCTGCGAACTGTTCGGCGCCGACATCCTCGAGACCAGCGTGGCGATGGGCGGCACCGTCTCGGGCGAACATGGCGTGGGCGTCGAAAAGCTCAACAGCATGTGCGTGCAGTTCACCCCCGAGGAACGTGCGCAGATGGAGGGCGTCAAGCGCGCCTTCGACCCCGCCGGCGGATTGAACCCCGGCAAGGTGATTCCCACGCTGCAGCGCTGCGCCGAATACGGCAAGCAGGTGGTGCGCGGCGGCCGCCTGCCGCATCCCGAGCTCCCGCGCTTCTGATGCCGGGCATGCAGGGCCTGCGCGGACTGGCCTGGCTGCTGGCCTTCCAGAGCCTGGGCGAATTGCTCTCGCGCGCGTTTTCGCTGCCGCTGCCCGGGCCGGTGCTCGGCCTCGTGCTGCTGCTTCCCGCCCTGCGCCATCCGAGGGTGCGCGAGAGCGTCGCCGCCTGTGCCGATTTCCTGCTCGCGCACCTGTCCCTGCTGTTCATCCCGGTGGGCGTCGGCGTCATGACGCACCTGACGCTGCTGGCGCAGTACGGCGGGCGCATGCTGCTGGTGATCGTGCTGTCCACCTGGATCGGGCTTGCGGTCACGGCGGCCGTTCTTTGGTGGCCGCGCCCGAAGCGCGACCGCGAGCACTGAACGAAGGTCATGCCGCGCTTCGTCGAACTCTGGATCTACCTGTCGGCCCAGCCGCTGTTCGGGCTGACGGCCACGCTGGTGGTGTACCTGCTGGCGCAGGCGCTGTCGGCACGCGTGGGCGGGGCGCCCTGGGCCAATCCGGTGCTGTGGTCGGTGGTCGTGCTGGCCAGCGGCCTGCTGGCAACCGGTGTCGACTACGGGAGCTACTTTGCCGGTGCGCAGTTCATCCACTTCCTGCTGGGGCCCGCCGTGGTGGCACTGGCCTGGCCGCTGTGGCAGCGGCGGACCGAATTGCGCCAGCGCTACGGCCGCATCCTTCTGGCCGCCCTGCTCGGGGGCGCGGCCGCCAGCAGCTCGGCGCTGCTGCTCGGGTGGGCAGTGGGGCTGCCGCACGACGTGGTGCTGTCGCTGGCGCCCAAATCGGTGACGGCGCCGGTGGCGATGGGCATCTCGGAAAAGATCGGCGGGATTCCGGCGCTGTCGGCGGTGTTCGCCGTGCTCACCGGCATGACCGGCGCGCTGTCGGCGAAATACCTGTTCGACCGCCTGCGCATCGGCACCGACCCTGCCGGCTACGCCGCGCGCGGATTCGCCCTTGGCACCGCCTCGCACGGCATCGGCGCGGCGCGGGCCCTGCAGGTGGATGCACAGGCCGGCGCCTATGCCGGACTGGCGCTGGGCCTGCAGGTGGTGATGGCGGCGCTGCTCATGCCACTGGCGTTCCGCCTGCTGGGCCACTGAGCACCGCTACGCGCCTGGAGAAGCCGCTCAATAGCGATAGGGGTTGTTGGGACGACGGTCGTGGCGGTTCGGCACGCCGTCGCCGTCACGGTCCCAGCGGCGAGCGTTGTACTCGCGATGGTAGTGACCACGGTCGCGATAGTGATAGCCGGGCGCCGGGCCATAGACCGGACGCGGCGCCACCACGACCGGGCGCGGCACGTACACCGGCGGTGCCGGCACCACGGCCACCGGCGGGCCCGGCAGGTTGAGGCTGATCGAGCCGTAGACCTGCGCGTTCGCGGTCGATGCGCCGAGCGCGGCCAGCCCCAGAAGGCCGGTGGCGAGAGCGATGCGGGCTGTACGGTTCATGGTGGGCTCCTATGTATTGTTTCGATTCGCTTGCGGCGCGGCGTGGTTGCCGTGCTGCATGACGCTATCGTGGATGACTTATGTAAACGCTATGTCAAGCGCGGGCGAAGACTTGGTTGAAAGTGCTTCGCCCGTCCACACCGTTGTTAGCGACGATGCGGATCGTCCGGACGGCGATCGTAGGCGTTGGCTACGCCGTCATGGTCCCTGTCATGCCGTGCGGCATCGGGCCGGTCCGGGTGCCGGTCGTCTCGATTGGCGATACCGTCGCCGTCACGATCCCAGCGGGCCTGGTTGTAGTACCAGCGGCCATTGCGCTCCTGCCATTGCGGCGCGTGATAGGCATAGCCCGGTCGGGCGTCCATCCAGCGGCCCTTCGACCACACGTAATGGCCCTTCCTGTATTCGTAGTGGCCCGGCGCCCACACGTGGCCCGGACGCGGTGCCGGCACGACTTCGCGCACGGGTGGCGGCGGCGGGCCGAACTGGACGGAAACGGCCACGTCGGCCAGGGCGGTGGACGGCAGTGCCAGCGTGCCCAGCGACATCAGGGCGGCGGCGCCGGCGGTGATCAATAGCTTCTTCATGTTGTGGTCCTTTCCATCGAATGAAGGAGCCTTCATCGTGCCGGGGCCATGTCAAAGGCGTGTAAGCCTGACGCGAAGTCTTGTGTAGAGGTGTAGCGCCGATCCGGGACAGCCGGGCGCGCGCCGCGTCCTCACCAGGTGTCGACGAACGGCTGCGCGGGCTCGTGCATGCCGGCCGCCGAATCGAGGCCGCGCACCAGCCATTCGCGCGTGTGCGCGGGGTCGATCACCGCATCGATCTCGAGCGTCTGCGCCATGTGGATGGCTTCGCCGTTGGCGTACTGCTGCGCCACCAACTGCTTGAACAGCGCATCGCGCGGCTCGCCTTCGGGCACCGCCTCCAGTTCCTTGCGAAAGCCCAGCCGGACGGCCCCTTCCAACCCCATGGCGCCGAACTCGCCGGTCGGCCAGGAAACGGTGAAGACCGGGGCGTCGAAGCCGCCGGCCGTCATGGCCTGCGCACCCAGCCCGTAGCCCTTGCGCAGCACGACCGCGAAATACGGCACGCGCAGGTGCGACGCCACCATGAACATGCGGCACACGTGGCGAACCTGCGCCTGCGCCTCGACGTCTGGGCCGACCATGAAGCCCGGCGTGTCGCACAACGCCACCAGCGGCAGCCCGTGCGCGTTGCACAGCTGCATGAAGCGGGCCGCCTTGTCGGCCGCGTCCACGTCGATCGCGCCGCCCAGGTGGTGCGGATTGTTGGCCAGCACGCCGACCGGCCTGCCCTCGATGCGCGCCAGCGCGGTGATCATGCCGGCGCCGAAGCCGGCACGCAGCTCGAGCATCGATCCGCTGTCGACCAGCCCTTGCAGTGCGGCGCGCATGTCGTAGACGCGCAGCCGGTTCTCGGGCACCGCATGCCGCAGCAGGCGCTGGTCGGCGCATTGCCAGTCGGTCAGCGGGCCCTGGAAGTAGGACAGGTATTGCTTCGCGACCGCAACGGCATGCACCTCGTCCTTGACCAGCACGTCGATCACGCCGTTGCCCGATTGCACCCTGCTGGGCCCGATCTGCTCTGGCGCGAAGGTGCCAAGACCGCCGCCCTCGATCATGGCCGGGCCGCTCATGCCGATGTTGCTCGCTTCGGTGGCGATGATGACGTCGGCGCAACCCAGCAATGCCGCATTGCCCGCGAAGCACCGCCCGTGCGCGACGCCGATCACCGGCACCTTGCCCGACAGCGCGGCGAACTGGCTGAAGGTGTGGTTGTTCAGGCCCGCGACGATCGGCATGTCGGTGTCGCCGGGACGCCCGCCCCCGCCTTCGGCGAACAGCACCACGGGCAGCCGCAGCTGGTGCGCGACGCGCAGCATGCGGTCGGTCTTCTGGTGATTGCGCCAACCCTGCGTGCCCGCCAGCACCGTGTAGTCGTAGGCCATGACCACGCAGCGCGACTTCTCGGGCCCGAAGCGGTCCGCATTGACGTTGCCGATGCCCGTGACCATGCCGTCTGCCGGCGTGCTGGCGATCAGGTCGTCGAGCGAACGGCGGCGCGTCTGCGCGGCGATGGCGAGCGCACCGTATTCGCTGAAGTTGTTCGCGTCATCATGCAGCGCGCACAGGTCCGCGATGTTGGCGCGCGCCGTGCGGCCACCTTGCGCCTGTCGCTTCGCGACCGCCGCCTGCCGGTTGGCGTCCAGCGTGGGCGCATGCCGGTCGATGACCTTCTTCAGGTCCGGGCGGATGAGGTCGGGATCGAGCGCCTCGTTCGCCAGCGCCTGCACGCCGCCGGCGTCGACGGCCTCGAGCCGCATCAGCGACTGCCCCTCGACCAGGTACTCCCCGGGCTCGGCCAGCAGTGCCAGCACCCGCCCGGCACGCGGCAGGTGCAGCAGGTGCTCCATCTTCATGGCCTCCAGCACGCCGGCCTGCGCGCCAGCCGGCAGCGCATCGCCCACCGCGACTTCGAACTGCACCAGTCGCGCGGCCATGGGCGCGCGCAGGATGAAGACGCCGTCTTCTTCGTCGCCGGCAATGTCGCGCGGCCGCGGATGCGTCGACGCGGCCGCGACTGCGGGTGCCGACGGGCGCTCGAACCGCCGCGCCGAAGCCAGAAGGTCTGCCAGGTGCATCTCGACGAAGCGCGTGTGCACCGCTTGTCGCGCGAACTCGGGGCGCTCGCCGAGCGCGCGCAGCAGCGGCAGGTTGGTCGCCAGGCCTTCGATGACGAATTCGTCGAGCGCACGCTGCGACCGGCGCAGCGCATCGGCGAAGTTGGCCGACGCGCTGTGCACGACCAGCTTGGCCAGCAGCGAATCATAGTGAGGCGAAGGCGCCAGCCCGGCATAGCCGTGCGTGTCGACGCGCACGCCTGGTCCGGCGGGAAGGTCGAAGCGCGACAGCATGCCGCTGGCCGGCCGCGCCTGGCCGTGCACATCCAGCGTCTCGGCGTTGATGCGCCACTGGACGGCAAAGCCGCGCTGCGGCACGGACCGCCCCGGCGCGACGCCCAGTTCATCGAGCGTGCGGCCGGCGGCCACGCCGAGCTGCAGCTGCACCAGGTCGAGTCCGGTGACCGCCTCGGTGACGGTGTGCTCCACCTGCAGGCGAGGGTTGGCTTCGATGAAGACGAACGGCAGGTCGCGCGCGTTCTCATCGACCAGGAATTCGAACGTGCCGAGGCCGCGGTAGCCGACCTGTTGCGCCATGCGCAGCGCCGCCTGGGTGATGCGCTCGCGCAGCGGATCGCCCAGCGTCGGGCTCGGCGCAATCTCGACCAGTTTCTGGAAGCGCCGCTGCAGCGTGCATTCGCGCTCGCCCAGGCTGGCCACGGAGCGGCCATCGCCGAGCACCTGGATCTCGATGTGCCGCGCGTGCAGCATCAGGCGCTCGACGTAGACGCCCTCCACGCCGAAGGCCGCCTTCGCCTCCGAGCTGCAGCGCGCGTGCGCATCGGCCAGGTCCGCGCGCCGCAGCACGGCACGCATGCCGCGGCCGCCGCCGCCACCGATGGCCTTGACCATCACGCCGGCTTCGCCGCCTTCGGCCTGCTGCGCGTCGAAGAAGGCCCGCGCCTGCTCGAGCGTGACGGCTCCGACGCTGCCCGGCATGACCGGCACGTCGCATTGCCGGGCCAGCGCCCGGGCCCGTGCCTTGTCACCGAACAGCGCAAGCTGCTCGGGCGTCGGCCCGATGAAGACCAGACCCGCATCGGCACAGGCCTGCGCGAAATCGGCCCGCTCGCTCAGGAAGCCGTAGCCGGGATGCACGCCGTCGCAGCCGTGCTCGCGCGCGATGGCGATCCAGCGCACCGGATCGAGGTAGGCCGAGGGGCCGGTGGCGTCGAGCGCGACGGCGGTATCTGCCACGCGCGCATGCAGCGCCTGCGCATCGTCACGCGAGAAGCCAGCCACGCTGACGATGCCCAGGTCGCGCAGCGCGCGTGCCAGCCGCACGGCGATCTCGCCGCGATTGGCAATGAGTACCTTGCGCAAGCTCATGCTTCCACCTCGGCGCGGCGCGCTGCGGTGCGTGCCCTTTGCGGGGCGGTCCGGCGACGACTCATCGGACGTCCTTGAGCAGTCGGCGCAGCACCTTGCCGGCGCCGGTGGTCGGCAACGCGTCGATGAAGCGCACGGCTCGCGGCGCCTTGTACGGCGCCATGTTCTCGCGCGCCCAGGCGATGAGCTGGGGCTCGTCGAGTTGCGCATCCTTCTTGCGCACGATGAAGGCCTTGACCACCTCGCCCTTTTCCGGATCGGGCTGCGCGATGACCGCGGCCTGCGCCACCGCCGGATGCCTGATGAGAATGGTCTCGACCTCTTCGGGAAACACGCTGTAGCCCGAGACCTTGATCATTTCCTTGAAGCGCCCGATAAAGGCGAGGTAGCCATCGGCATCGAGCTTGCCCATGTCGCCGGTGTGGACCCAGCCATCGCGCAGCGTGGCGGCGGTGGCCTCTGGCTTGTTCCAGTAGCCCTTGAAGGTGCCCGGGCTGGTCAGCACGATTTCGCCGATCTCGCCCGTCGGCTGGTCCTGCCCGGTATCGGGGTCGACGATGCGGATGCGCACGCCCGGCGCCGGCAGGCCCTGCGTTCCCCAGCGCGGCGCGTGCTGCGGCGTGTAGGTGTCGCAGGTGTGCGTTTCCGACAGGCCGTAGGCAGCCTCGAACGACACGGAGCTCGCCGCGTAGTCCTGCCACTGCCTGGCCAACGGCTCGGTGAAGACGATGCCAAAGCTCGTGACCGGGTTGCGCCGCAGGCTGCCGAGGTCGAATTGGCGCACGTCGGGCAGCTGCATCACCGCCACGTTCATCGGCGCGATGCTGTACCACCAGCTGACGCGATACCGCTCGATGGCCTGCGGCACTGCATGCGCATCGAAGCGATGCAGCAGCACCGCGGTGGCGCCGGCAAGCACCGGCACGTTGACGCCCATCAGCATGCCGGCGATGTGATAGAGCGGCGCGATCGACAGCAGCACGTCGTCGGGCGTGACGCCGTTGCAGTCGGCCGCCACACGCGTCTTGAACAGCGCGTTGGCGTAGCTGAGCATCGCGCCCTTGGGAAGGCCGGTGGTGCCCGACGTATAGGTCATGAGCGCGACGTCGTCCATGTCGATGTCGACCGGCGCCGGCCTGGCGGTGGTGCGCATCGCGGCCAGGAAGTCCTCGCATCCTTGCGGGACGACGCGCGGCGCCGTGCGTACCGCGGCCAGTTCGGCCGGCAGGTCGAGCGTCGGCGCTTGAGGCAGCAGGTCGGCGTAGTGCACGACGAACACGTGCGCGAGCGAATCGACCTGCGCGCGCACCCTGTCGACCACCGGCAGCAGGTCGCTGGCCGCGACGATCACGCGGGCGCGCAGGTCGCCCACCTGGTAGGCGAGCTCGTGCTCCTTGTTGAGCGGCCCGCTCGGGCAGACGATGGCGCCGGCCTTCTGGATGCCGTAGTGCGCCACGAGGTATTGCGGGCAGTTGCCAAGGAAGAGCACCACCGGATCGCCCTTGCGCACGCCGATGGCCTGCAGGCGCGCGGCAAAGGCGTCGCTGGCGGCGTCGAGTTCGGCAAAGCTCATGGTGGCGCCGTACCAGATGCAGGCCGCGTGCGCGCCGCGATCTCGCGCATGCGCGCGCAGGTATTCATGCAGGGGCTGCAGCGGGCGATCGGGAAGGGATGTCACCATGGCGTCTGTCTCTCAGGGTTACCGATAGCGGCGTGGGCCGCGCCTTCGGTTGTCATCTGAACAATGTTGCAACAACAATCCTACCGATGGGTATAACTTCGGCGACACCGCGGAAACCCTCTCGGCGGCGAGCGGCGGGGAGCGATTCGCCGCGCACCGGCCGGCAGCGCGTGGCCACGCCAGGGACGCAGCTGCAGCGTGAGCGAATCCTGCAGGCGGCGGCCCGGCTTTTCGCCGAGCAGGGCTATGCCAGCACGACGATGGCGCAGATCGTGCGCGAGCTGGGCGTGACGAAGCCGTTCGTCTACTACTACTTCCGGGACAAGCAGGAGATCTTCGAGACGCTGTCGTGGCGGCCGGCGGTGGCGTGCCTGACGGCGATGGATTTCGCCGCCGATGACCCGCGCAGCGCCTGCGACAAGGTGCTCGAGGGGCTGCGACGCCTGATCCGCGCGACCATTGCCCACCAGCCCTGCGCGTTCTTTCCGTATCGCGAGCCTCAGGTGTACCGGCCGGAGTACCGCGCTGCGCAGCGCAAGCTTGCGCACCATTTCTACGACCAGTTGCGGCCCTTGCTCGAGCAGGCCCGCAGCGACGGCGACCTGGACTTCGACGACGCCTCGATCACTGCGCTGGCCGCCTGCAGCCTGCCCGGGTTCCTCTACACCTGGTACCGGCCGGACGGGCGCTACGGGGAGGACGAGTTGAGCGACAAGCTGTGCGTGCTGGCCTATCGGGTTGTTGGTCTGCGCAAGGTCGCTGGTTATTGATTGTGCTGTGTTGTCACGTTGCGCCCTGCTGCGGCGGTGGGCGGCGTGCGCCGGGGGCCTTCACTGTGTCGGCCCCTTCGGGGCTGCCCTGCGGTGCACCCGCCAGTCCCTCCGGCAAGGCCGGTCACGCCACGCCGCCCGGCCTGCGCTGCCCGCCGGCGGCCGCCTCTGTGCCGCCGAGGAGCGCAGTGAAGCCCCGAAGGGGCCGGCGCAGTGAAGGCCGCTGGCGGGCAGCGCAGGACGGGCGGCCCTCCCCAAAGAAATGGACCCGCCTATAGCACGACCGAGAGACCGCAGGATGGCCACCCCACCTCCCCACCCAGACAAAGCAGAAACAATGTCTCGGAATACGAATCTTTCGGAGCTACACTGATTCGCAGTGGTCAACAAAATGTGACGGCGCCGACCGGCACGCAAGAACATGACGCTGCTTGACTGGGTAGGGAATCTGCTTCGCGCACATCCGGAAATCGCCCTGTTTCTGGCGTTGTCGATCGGCTATGCGGTCGGCCAGATCAAGTTCGGGCCGATCCAGCTGGGCGGCATCTGCGGCACGCTGATCGCCGCGCTTCTGATCGGGCAGTTCGGCGTGACGCTGGAGCCGAGCGTGAAGAACGTCTTCTTCATGCTCTTCATCTTCGCACTGGGCTACGCCGGCGGCCCGCAGTTCTTTGCCAACCTCAACGCCAAGGGCCTGCGCATCGGCCTGCTGTGCGTGATCGAGGTCGTCGTCGTGCTGGCGCTGGTGCTGACCGCCACCCACCTGATGAAGCTCGACCCGGGCACCGCCGCCGGCCTCATGGCCGGGGCCGCCACCGAATCGGCCGTGGTGGGCACGGCCACCGACGCGATTTCCAAGCTCGCGCTGCCGGCCGAGCAGATCCAGCAGCTGCAGGCCAATGTCGTCACGGCCTATTCGATCACCTACATCTTCGGCCTGATCACCATCGTGGTGGTCACCAGCCAGCTCTTTCCGCTGATCCTGCGCGTGAACCTGCGCGAGGAAGCCGAGCGGCTGTGGAAGGCCATGGGCGGGCAGTCCGACGATGCCAGCGCCGTGCCGGCGGCACCGGAGCTGGTGGGACGGGTGTACCAGGTCAAGGCCGGCGGCCGGACCGTGCGGCAGATCGACGAGCGACTGCGCGGCGCAGGCAGCGTCCAGGGCCTGATCCGCAACGGCCAGCATCTTGCGCTGACGCCCGAGACGGTCTTCCAGCCCGGCGACCACGTCCTGCTGATCGGCCACCGCCGGGCGCTGGTCGACGCCACCGAGCGCGCCGCCGGCCTGGTCGAGGAGTCGGGCGACGCCAGCGCGTTCGGCCTGGTCCTGCAAGGCAGCACGCTGGTGCTGCGCAACAAGGCGGCGCAGGGATCGACCCTGCGCGAACTGTCGCTGCCCGGCGTCGGCGGGCGAGGCGCGCCGCTGGTGGGCGACAGCGTGCTGGTCGCCAACGTCCAGCGCGGAACCTACCGATTGCCGCTGCTGCCCGGCCTCAAGCTCCAACTGGGCGATCGGCTTGAACTGTTCGGCACTGCCGACCAGATCGGCGATGCCGTCAAGGCGCTGGGCGAACCCGTGCTCAAGTCGGTCAAGAGCAACATCGCCTACGCCGCGGCCGGCATCGTCCTGGGCGTGTTCATCGGGCTGTTCAGCGTCAAGGTGGGCGGCGTGCCGCTGTCGCTGGGTACCGGGGGCGGCGCCCTGCTCACCGGCCTGGTGTTCGGCTGGTACCAGGCGCGCCACCCGAGCCGGCTGAGCGTGCCGGACGACGCGCTGTCGCTGCTCAAGGACATCGGCCTGGCGACCTTCATTGCCTGCGTCGGGCTGGCCTCCGGGCCGCAGGCGCTGGACCTGGTGCACAAGTACGGCGTCTCGCTGCCGCTCATGGGCGTGGCCATCGCCGTCGTGCCGGCCTTCTGCTCGCTGATGGTCGGGCACTTCCTGCTCAAGTTCGAGGCTCCGGTGCTGCTCGGCGCCATCGCCGGCCAGCAATGCAGCACGCCGGCGCTCAGCGCCATCCAGAACGCGGCGGGCAACACCACGCCTCTTCTGGGCTACACGATCACCTACGCCATTTCCAACGTCATCCTGCCGCTGATGGGGCCGGTGGTCGTGGCGCTGGCAGGACTCGCGCAAAACGGCTGAGGCGGCCTTCGCCTCTGAAGGGACACGAAAGGAGCTCCCGCATGGACTGGCTGCACGAAATCTTCAAGCGCTCGCCCGAGATCGCCCTGTTCCTGTCACTGTCGCTGGGCTACCTGATCGGCAAGATCAAGTTCGGCAAGTTCCAGCTCGGCGGCGTGGCCGGGTCGCTGCTGGTGGCCTGCGTGGTCAGCCAGTTCGGTGTGCAGATCGATTCGGGCGTGAAGTCGGTTCTGTTCGCACTGTTCATCTACGCGGTCGGCTACGAGAGCGGGCCGGACTTCTTCAATTCGCTGGGCCGGCAGTCGGTCAGGGAGATCCTGCTGGCGGTGATCATGGCGGCCACCGGACTGGCGACGGTGGTGATCATGGCCAAGCTGGCCGGCTTGGACAAGGGCCTGGCGGCCGGGGTGGCGGCCGGTGGCCTGACCCAGTCCGCCATCATCGGCACCGCCGGCGACGCCATCGGCAAGCTCGGCCTCGCGGCCGACGAGACGCAGCGCCTGCAGGCCAACGTGGCCATCGGCTATGCCGTCACCTACGTGTTCGGCTCGTTCGGCGCCATCATCGTGTGCGTCAACATCCTGCCGTGGCTCATGAAGCGCAGCATCCGCGACGATGCGATCAAGGCCGAGGCGCAGATGCAGGCCGGCAGCGTACGCGTGCTGGGCGAAGGCCAGCAGGAAGCGGCACCCGACCTGATCGGCCGCCTCTACAGAATCTCCGCAGGCAAGGGCCACGCCGTGGCCCAGCTCGAATCGGCGCTGGGCGAGCCGCCCGTGACCATCGAGCGCATCAAGCGCGGCGACCAGTTCATCGAGGTCACGCCGCAGGTGGTGCTGGAAGACGACGACATCGTCCTGGTGGTCGGGCGGCGCGCCGGCGTGGTGGCCAGCGCCGCGCTGCTGGGCAAGGAGGTCTACGGCATCGACGGGATGGAAGTCACCCTGCTGCGGCGCGACGCGGTCATCACCAGCAAGGCGTTGATCGGCCGCACCGTCGACCAGATCCGCGTGGCGACGGCCGGAGGCGTCCGGCACGGCGTGTACGTGCTGGGCCTGCGCCGCATGGGCAAGCCACTGCCCCTGGCGCCCGAGGTGGTGATCCAGGCGGGAGACACCGCCACGCTGTACGGCGGCGAACATGACGTGCGCCGCGTGGCGAGCGCTTTCGGCGAGGTGGTGGTGACCAGCTCCAAGACCGATTTCGTCTTCCTCGGCGCTGGCCTGGTCGTGGGCCTGCTGGTGGGCCTGCTGAGCGTCAAGCTCGGCGGCATACCGCTGACGCTCGGCGCCGGCGGCGGCGCGCTGCTGTCGGGCCTGGTGTTCGGCTGGTGGCGCGCGCGCAGGCAGACTTTCGGCGCCATGCCGCCGGGCGCCGTGCAGATCCTCAAGGACCTCGGCCTGGCCGGCTTCGTTGCGGTGGTCGGGCTGCAATCGGGCCTGCAGGCGGTGTCCACCATCCGCGAGCACGGCCTGACGCTGTTCCTGGTCGGCGTGGTGGTCACGCTGGTGCCGATGATCATCACCCTGCTGATCGCGCGCTACGTGCTGCGCTACGACAACGCCGCCATCCTGGCCGGCGCGCTGTCCGGTTCACGCAGCGCCAACCCGGCCTTCGGCGAAGTGCTGGACAAGGCCGGCAACGCGATCCCGACCGTTCCCTTCGCCATCACCTACGCGCTGGCGAACGTGCTGCTCACCCTGCTCGGGCCGCTGATCGTGGCGCTGGCCTGAACCGACTCTTTTCCAAACGGCGCCGGGCGACGAGCCGGCGGCTTCCTGTCCGCATCACCAAGGAGATCTCCCATGGACTTCAGCGACGTCGAGAAACTGGGCAGCCTGAGCCCCTTCGAACTCAAGGATGCCCTCATCCAGGTGGCCAGGGAAGGCGACCGCCTGATGCTCAACGCCGGCCGCGGCAATCCGAATTTCCTGGCCACGCTGCCGCGGCATGGCTTCTTCCAGCTCGGCCTGTTCGCCATGACGGAGGCGGAGCGCTCGTACATCTACATGGACAACGTCGGCGGCTTTCCGCAACGCGACGGCATCGAGGAGCGCTTCGAGATCTTCGTGCACCGCAACCGGGAGGTGCGCGGCGTGATGTTCGTGGCCGCCGCGGTCTCGTACGTGCGCGACCAGCTGGGCCTGTCGGCCGGCGACTTCCTGTACGAGATGTGCGAGGCGATCCTGGGCTGCAACTACCCGGTGCCGGACCGCTTTCTGCGGCTGTCCGAGATCATCGTGGGCAAGTACATCCACAAGGAGATGATCGGCACGCACCCGTTCGACGGCAATTTCGAGATGTACGCGGTCGAGGGCGGCACCGCGGCCATGACGTACCTGTTCGCCAGCATGAAGCAGAACCACCTGATCAAGAAGGGTGACACCATCGCGCTGGGCATGCCCATCTTCACGCCCTACATCGAGATCCCGCACCTGAACGACTACCAGCTGGTGGAGCTGGAGATCGACGCGCCGGTCGAGAACAACTGGCAGTTCACCAAGAAGGAGCTGGACAAGCTGCTCGACCCGAAGGTCAAGGCGTTCTTCCTGTGCAACCCGAGCAACCCGCCCTCGGTGCGCCTGTCCGACGAGGTGCTCGAGTACCTGGTGGAGATCGTCCGGAAGCGGCCCGACCTGATCATCCTGACCGACGACGTGTACGGCACGTTCGCGGACAACTTCGTGTCGCTGTTCGCCATGTGCCCGTACAACACCATCCTGGTGTATTCGTACTCCAAGTACTTCGGTGCGACCGGCTGGCGCATGGGCGTGGTGGCCACGCACGAGAAGAACGTGCTGGACGAGAAGATCGCCAACCTGCCCGAGGCGCAGCGCAAGGAGCTGGACGAGCGCTACGGCTCGATCACGACCACGCCGCGCCAGCTGAAGTTCATCGACCGCCTGGTGGCCGACAGCCGCACCGTGGCGCTGAACCACACGGCCGGCCTGTCCACCCCGGTGCAGGTGCAGATGGTCCTGTTCTCGCTGTTCTGCCTCATGGACGAACGCGACGAATACAAGGAATCGATGAAGCAGATCGTGCGCCGGCGCAAGGAGGCGCTCTACCGCGAGCTGGCCGTGCCGATGAAGCACGATCCCAACTCGGTGGACTACTACCACCTGGTCGACGGCGAGGCGATGGCCGAGCAGCTGTACGGGCGCGACTTCGCCAAATGGATGGCGGCGCGCACCCGGCCCAACGAGATGCTGTTCCACATCGCCCAGCGCAGCGGCGTTGTGCTGCTGCCCGGCAAAGGCTTCGGCACGCCGCATCCGTCGGGCCGCGTGTCGCTGGCCAACCTCAACGAATACGACTACGCCAACATCGGCCGCGCCATGCGGGAGCTGGCCGGCGACTACTACGAGACGTACAAGCGCGAGAAAGCCGGCGGCGGCAAGCCCGCCGGCAAGGCGGCTGCCGGGCCGGCCAAGGCCAAGCGCCCGAAGGGCAAGTAACTCTCTAGTTCGGCGCTGCGGGCGCCTGCACCGTGCCGGCGACCGAGCGGGTCGGCGGCGCCGCGGCAGCCTTGAGCGGCTGCTCGGCCGGCTGCGTCGCGTCTGCCGGTTGCGGGGCGTCGGCCGCGGCTTGCTGCGGCGCGTCAGCCGCCGGTAGCGGCGGCAGGGGGGCAAGCGGCGCGACCATCGCGAGTCCGGCGGTTTCGCCGTGCAGCGGCGTGGCACCCGGAGCCACCTGCTCGGGGAACACCTGCGGGGCCACCGGCATGGCCGTCGGCGGCAGCGGCGCGGGGGTATCCAGCACCAGGTAGCGCTCCACGATCTTGAAGAACCGGTCGTAGAACCGGTCGTCCGTCACCGTCTGGCTGGCGACCTTCACCATCGAATCGTCGGTGGACGAGTACGGAAGCGACACCGACCCGATCACGCCCACCCCGACGCTGGCCGAGTTGTTCACCTTCTTGAGGCTGTAACGGTCTTGCAGGGCGCTGACAAAGGCAATGGTGCGCGGCTTGCCGTCGGGCGACCGCGCGCCACCGCTGTCCTTGGCGCAGACCACGCGGAAGTCGATTTCCAGGTGTACTTCGGGGTCCGGCTGGAAGGCTTTCTTCCCGGATACAAAAGCGGCGTCGCCGGCGGCGACCAGGTAGCCCTGGCTGAGCAAAGCGCGCCGCGCTGCCTCGCAGGTCTGGCTCTCGGTGGCGACGAAGGTGCGCGTGTGCGTGTCCGTGGAGTTGAAGTCCTCGGACTGGTAGTTGGCCCCGGAAGTGGAACTCGTGCTCGCGCATCCGGCCAGCGCGGCGCCGAGCGCGGCACACGCCAGCACGCGCATGGCAGGACGGGAAACAGTAGGTAAGGATCGCAAGGGCATTGACTCAAATGCTACCCGGCCCACGCCGAGTGGCCACTTTGAGTGGAATTTGCCCCTTGTGTTCCCCGGCCGGCTATTCCTTCTTCCCGCTGGCAACCGGATCGGCCGGCGTACCGGCCGCGGGCGCTGGCGGCGGCTTCGGGTCCGGGCCGTCGGTCGTCAGGTAACGGTCGATCAGCGCATAGAAGCGCTCGTAGAACTGGTCGTCGGACACCGTCGCGCTGGCCACCTTGACCATCGAATCGTCGCTGGCCGAATAAGGAAGCGATACCGACCCGAGCACGCCGACTCCCACGCTGGCCGAGTTGGGCGATTTCTTCAGGGCGAAACGATCCTGCACGGCGCTGACGAACGCGGTGCTGCGGCGCTTTTCGCCGCCGGCCTTGGCGTCGGCGGCGCAGACCACCTGCATCTGCACCTCCATGTGCACCTCGTTCTCGGGCTGGAAACCCTTGACGCCACGCACCTGCTGGGACGTCGCGTCCTTGAGCTGATAGCCCTGGCTGAGCAGGGCGCGGCGCGCGGCCTCGCACACCTGGGCTTCGCTGGCCGGGAAGTCGCGCGAATGGGCGTCGGTCGAATTGAAGGTTTCCGGCGCGTAGTTGGCGATGCGCTCTTCCTTGCTGGTTCCGCAGCCGGCAAGCGCCAGCATCAGTGCCGCACCCGCAACGGCAATACAGGAACGCGGCAGACGTCGGGAAGGTCGTGTCGGCATATGGGCAGGCTGTGTCGGCCTCTCGGCCACGGCCTTCGATTGAACCAGCCGCCGTTCGCGCCGTGCGTCGGCCCGGCACGGCCCGGCTTGTCGGACCATGCGCCGTCCTCGGCTGGCCCGCGCTAGCCTGGGTCTCAGGCCGCCGGATCGGCCGCGTACGCCCGGCCGCCGAAGATCGCCGTCCCGACCCGGACCATCGTGCTGCCGGCGGCAATGGCCGCCTCGAGGTCGGCGCTCATGCCCAGCGACAGGGTGTCCAGCGCCAACCCGGCGGCGCGCAGTTTCTCGTACAGCTGCGCCGCCCGCTCGAACAAGGCCCGTTGCGCCTCGAACCCCTCTGCCGGCTCCGGAATGGCCATCAGCCCGCGCAGGCGGATGTTGGGCAATTGCGACACTTGCTGCGCCAGCGCGAGGGCGTCGGCGGGTGCCACGCCGGACTTGTTGGCGCCGCCGTCCACGTTCACCTGCAGGCAAAGCTGCAGCGGGGCCAGCCCGGGCGGACGCTGTTCGGACAGGCGCTGGGCGATCTTGAGCCTGTCCACGCTGTGGACCCAGTCGAACTGCTCGGCGACCGGGCGCGTCTTGTTGCTCTGAAGAGGGCCGATGCAATGCCATTCGAGGCCGGCGCGCAGGTCGGCCAGCGCCTCGATCTTGGCCAGGCCCTCCTGCACGTAGTTCTCGCCGAACGCCGATTGGCCCGCCGCGTGGGCTTCGCGCAACGCCGGCGCGGCAAAGGTCTTGGAAACCGCCAGCAGGCGCACACTCTCTGGCGTGCGCCCACAAGCCAGGCAGGCCGCCGCGATCCGGTCGCGAACCTGCTGGAGCTTGTGCTCGATCGTCGTCATAATCTTTCGAATTCGTATCAAAACGTCACTAAGAATTTAGCCTGACGTCCAACTCTTTGCGTCGAGGGCCCTCGTGGACATTACCCAACTGCTGGCATTCAGCGTCAAGAACAAGGCGTCGGACCTGCACCTCTCGGCCGGCCTGCCGCCGATGATCCGGGTGCATGGCGACGTGCGACGGATCAACGTGGATCCGCTCGACCACAAGGAAGTGCATGCCATGGTGTACGACATCATGAGCGACACCCATCGCAAGCACTACGAAGAGTTCCTCGAGGTCGACTTCTCTTTCGAGATCGACGGCCTGGCGCGGTTTCGGGTCAATGCCTTCAACCAGGCGCGCGGCGCGGCCGCGGTGTTCCGGACCATTCCGTCGAAGATCCTGTCGCTCGAGGCGCTCAACGCGCCCAAGATTTTCGGCGACCTGGCGCTCAAGCCGCGCGGCCTGGTGCTGGTGACCGGCCCGACCGGCTCGGGCAAGTCGACCACGCTGGCGGCAATGATCAACTACCTCAACGAGACCGAGTACGGCCACATCCTGACGGTGGAGGATCCGATCGAGTTCGTGCACGAATCGAAGAAGTGCCTGATCAACCAGCGCGAAGTGGGGCCGATGACGCTGTCCTTCTCGAACGCGCTGCGCTCGGCGCTGCGCGAGGACCCGGACGCGATCCTGGTGGGCGAGTTGCGCGACCTGGAAACCATCCGCCTGGCCATGACGGCGGCGGAAACCGGCCACCTGGTGTTCGGCACGCTGCACACCTCCAGCGCGGCCAAGACCATCGACCGGATCATCGACGTGTTCCCGGGCGAGGAAAAGGAAATGATCCGCGCCATGCTGTCGGAGTCGCTGCAGGCGGTGATCTCCCAGACCCTGTGCAAGACCAAGGACGGCCAGGGCCGCGTGGCGGCGCACGAGATCATGCTGGGCACGCCGGCCATCCGCAACCTGATCCGCGAGGCGAAGGTCGCGCAGATGTACTCGTCGATCCAGACCGGCAGCGGCCAGGGCATGCAGACGCTGGACCAGTGCCTGACCGACCTGGTGCGCCGCAACGTCATCTCCGCGGCAGAGGCGCGGTCCAAGGCCAAGATCCCGGAAAACTTCCCCGGTTGACGCCAACCCCGCTGTCGGTCCCAATTCGCAACAGGCGCCGACGGCGTCCCGTCCAGATTCAAAGGAGCGCGCCATGGAACGCGATCAGGCCAGCCAGTTCATCAACGACCTGCTTCGGCTGATGGTCAGCCGCAAGGGCAGCGACCTGTTCATCACGGCCGACTTCCCGCCGGCCATCAAGGTAGACGGCAAGGTCACCAAGGTTTCGCAGCAGCCGCTGGGCAGCCAGCACACGCTGGCGCTGACCCGCTCGGTGATGAACGACCGGCAGGTGGCCGAGTTCGAGCGCACCAAGGAATGCAACTTCGCCATCTCCCCGACGGGCGTCGGGCGCTTTCGCGTCAACGCCTTCGTGCAGCAGGGCAAGGTGGGCATGGTGCTGCGCACGATTCCGGCGACGCTGCCGACCATCGACGCACTGAACATGCCGCAGGTGCTCAAGGACGTGTCCATGACCAAGCGCGGCCTGGTCATCCTGGTCGGCGCCACCGGCTCGGGCAAGTCGACCAGCCTGGCGGCCATGATCGACTGGCGCAACGAGAACTCGCAGGGCCACATCGTCACGGTCGAGGACCCGATCGAGTTCGTGCACCCGCACAAGAACTGCGTGGTCACGCAGCGTGAAGTCGGCATCGACACCGAGAGCTGGGAGGCGGCGCTGAAGAACACGCTGCGCCAGGCGCCGGACGTCATCCTCATGGGCGAGATCCGCGACCGCGAGACCATGGAGCACGCCGTGGCCTTCGCCGAGACGGGCCACCTGTGCATGGCCACGCTGCACGCCAACAGCGCCAACCAGGCGCTGGACCGGATCATCAACTTCTTCCCCGAGGAGCGGCGCGCGCAGCTGCTGATGGACCTGTCGCTCAACCTGCGTTCGCTGGTGTCGCAGCGGCTCATCCCGACCGAGGACGGCCGCGGGCGCGTGGCGGCGGTCGAGATTCTCCTGAACACGCCGCTGATCGCCGACCTCATCCTCAAGGGCGAAGTGGGCGAGATCAAGGAGATCATGAAGAAGAGCCGCAACCTGGGAATGCAGACCTTCGACCAGGCCCTGTACGACCTGTTCGAGAACCGCGCCATCGGCTTCGAGGACGCCATCCGCTTCGCGGATTCGGCGAACGACCTGCGGCTGCAGATCAAGCTCAACAGCCAGCGCGCGCGCCAGACCGACCTGTCGGCGGGCACCGAGCACTTCGCGATAGTCTGACCCCCGCTGGGCGGCCGGGGTGCGCCGACGCGCCACCTGGCGACGTGGCGCGCTAAGCTCGTGCGCATGACCAGCAGCATCCAACCCAAGACCTACTCCCCCACCCCTTCGCGCCAGGTGGCGTTCCTCGGACTGGGGGTGATGGGCTACCCCATGGCGGGCCACCTTGCCCGCGCCGGCCACGGCGTGACCGTCTACAACCGCACCGCCGCCAAGGCCGCCGACTGGTGCCGCGAACTGGCCGACGCCGCCATCGCCCCGCGCCACGCAGCCACGCCCCGCGAAGCCGCCGCCGGCGCCGACATCGTGTTCTGCTGCGTCGGTAACGACGACGACCTGCGCTCGGTGACGCTGGGCGCCGACGGCGCCTTCGCCGGCATGAAGCCCGGCGCGATCTTCGTGGACCACACCACCGCCTCGGCCAACGTGGCGCGCGAACTGGCCCGGGCCGCACTGCTGGCCGGCCTGCAGTTCATCGACGCACCGGTCTCCGGCGGACAGGCCGGCGCGCAGAACGGCGTGCTGACCGTCATGTGCGGCGGCGACGCGGCTGCCTTCGCATCGGTCCGGCCGGTGGCCGACGCCTTCGCCCGCGCCATCACCCTGCTGGGCGACAGCGGCAGCGGCCAGCTGGCGAAGATGGTCAACCAGATCGCCATCGCGGGCCTGGTGCAAGGGCTGTCGGAGGCCATCGCCTTCGGCCAGAACGCCGGGCTGGACATGGCCGCGGTGCTGGACGTGATCGGCAAGGGCGCGGCCCAGAGCTGGCAGATGGACAACCGCGGCAAGACGATGATCGAGGACCGGTTCGACTTCGGCTTCGCCGTCGACTGGATGCGCAAGGACCTGGGCCTGTGCCTGGACGAGGCGCGCCGCAATGGCTCGGCGCTGCCGGTCACCGCCGTGGTCGACCAGTTCTACGGCGACGTTCAGCGCGCCGGCGGCAATCGCTGGGACACCTCCAGCCTGGTCACGCGCCTGCGCGCGAAGGGCTGATCCGGCGCGCCGCGCGCCGGTGCCGGCTCAGCGCACCGGCGAGGTGACGGCGCCGCCGCCCGCGGGCGCCGTGCCACCGGCCGGCGGCAGCGGCTGCATGGGCGGCAGCGGCACGTTGGACGACGACGACGGGGCCGCCGACGTACCGCCCGTGGTGGCGCCGCCCGCCAGGTCGGCGGCGCTGACGATTTCCACCATGCGCACCACCTTCTGCACGCCGTCGACGCCGCGCGCGATC
>Ga0160461_1000168_pt1 | contig 70694 bp, 56 predicted proteins | sample HID1975I_E6MG_FD_108266 | JGI IMG/M metagenome (GOLD analysis project Ga0160461, IMG submission 108266) | Enriched soil microbial communities from UW Madison campus, WI, USA - HID1975I_E6 MG | ecosystem: Environmental > Terrestrial > Soil > Unclassified | place: USA: Madison, Wisconsin...
AGAGTCTTTCAATGCGAAAATAAAAAACTTCAGATTGCAATTAAGAGGCGTGCGGGATAAAACATTTTTTCTGTTCAGGTTGTCTAAACTTTTTGCATAGTCCCCAAGTTTTGTGATTGATCCCTGATAATTAATTTTTTTCTAAAGTTCTAAATTAAAGTATATAGAATGAAATTAATGCACACAAAAAAACTCACAATAGAAATTGTGAGTTTTGAGTGAGCGCGTCAGGATTCGAACCTGAGACCGTCTGCTTAGAAGGCAGATGCTCTATCCAGCTGAGCTACGCACCCATTTGTAATTTTAAGAAATTACCAAAACTTTTAAGTGATTGTTTCAGCTTCGACCGTTCCGAGAATCGGAATGCTCTATCCAGCTGAGCTAGGCACTCATTGAATAGTTTTGAGAAAACTACTAAAACAGTCGGGGCGGCAGGATTCGAACCTGCGACCTCCTGGTCCCAAACCAGGCGCGATGACCGGACTACGCTACGCCCCGATTAAAGGTCATCTTTAACAAGAATTACCTTGTTTTTTGTGGGTGCAAAGATAGGATATTTTTTTATAATTCAAAATAAAATCTACAATAATTTTTGATCAATATTGAATGTCTTCTTTTTTATTGTCCTTACAGTATTCATAACCATTAACTTATCTTAAAATATGAAATGAAAAATATTTTTATAATTTTTTTATTAATTATATTAAAAAGGCTTTTAGCTGATTTAAATATTGAGCCTTAATAAAGGTTTGCAAAATCGAGAAATAACATTATTGCAAATTGAAATCTAAGAAAATGGTATTTCTTTTCTGAATTAATGATACAAAAGCAGACAATTTTTAGCTATAGTCACATTAAATTGTCTTCAAAAAATCACTCGGACTGTACTGCATAACGGATTTAAAACTGTTCGTGTAAGCCTGCAAACTTTTGTAACCTACTTTATAAGCGATCTCAGATATTGTCCATTTATGGGCGCTTAGAAGTTCGAGACTTTTAATAATACGCAGCATCTGTTGGTATTTACTCAAAGTAAGGCCTGTTTCTTTTTTAAAAATTCTTTCGATAGAACGGAGCGACAAAGCCGCTATTTCACTTAGTTCGTCCATTTTAAGATCTTTAGTATAATTATTGTTCAGATATTTTATAGCCTTGCTCAGGCGTTTGTCGTCAGGAAGACTGATATGCAGCTGGATAGCGTCTGCTACGAAATTTGGGAGCTCATTATATAATGCTTTCAAAAATATATTTTCATCGGCACTTTCTTCTATATTTCTAGACCATTTTTCGGCATATTTTATCATTTCTTTGAGAATGGGAGGAACCGAAAATATATTGACTTCGTGATAAAACAAATCACTCTTACTTACTTCAAAAAAGATGATCATCAATTTGATCATTTCAGAATGTGAATTGGTTTTATGAATGGCATTGGGCGGAATCCAGGCGACATGATTTTGTGGCAAAAGATAAATTTTCCCATTCACTGTTAAATATTGAAAACCACTTTCTACATAAATTAATTGCGCTTTTTCGTGTCTATGCATCACATTATCATGTGTCCAGTTGTCTTCAAACCAAACAAAATTAGGTTTATGAATATCGTCAACAGATAAGGTTTTTCCGGAAAGCATGTCGTTTTAGATTAATATTATGGCAAATGTATATAAAATAACAAAGCTACTTTTGTAATATTAATTTTTATAAAGTATTATGAAAAACAAAATAATAAGAAAATCCTCTTATGTCGTATTGATTATAAATGTGTTGGTTTTGATTTTGGTATCCAGTAATCTTCGTTCTCCTATTACTTCTGTAGGGCCTGTTCTCAATCAGATTAGTAGTTCGCTTCATTTAGACAATTTACAAAGCAGTATGCTTACATCGATCCCGCTTCTGATGTTTGCAAGCTGTTCTGTTTTGGTGAGTAGATTCTCGCATCGCTTCAGTATCAATAGATTTTTGTTGTATGCTTTAATTATTCTGAGCTTTGGGCTTTTTATAAGAGTATTCGGATCAGTCTGGACTTTATTTACAGGATCAATATTTATTGGTTTAGGAGTTTGCATCGGAAATGTAATCACACCTGGTTATATCAAAAATAATTTCCCGAAACAGATAGGTTTAATGACCGGTATTTTTGCTGTTTCAATAAATCTTACAGCTGCTTTGGCTTCAGGATACAGTGTAAGTCTTGGGGAATGGACGGGTTATGGATGGCGCGGTTCTTTAGGAATTTGGCTCGTAATTGCATTATTGGCATTATTTGTTGTGGTTTTAGAATTATTACTAAATAAATCCAGGTTACAACAAACTGGAGCTTCGTTTGTTAAGTCTGATTTCAATATGTTTAAATCTCCTCAGGCTTGGAATATCAGTATTTTTATGGGGCTTCAGTCTTTGGTGTATTATTCACTAATTTCGTGGTTGCCTGCTGTTCTTGGTGATTACGGAATGCAGGGTAATGAGCCTGGCTGGGTTTTGTTTATCATACAGATTTCAATGATTCCAATCACTTTTATAGGACCTATTATTGCAAATAAAATGAAAAATCAAAAAGCGATGATTGTTTTTATCTCTGTGCTAATGCTTGCAAGTATTCTGATGTTTGCCTGGCTGAAATCAGAATGGATTTATGCAACTGCGGTGTTATTAGGGTTATCAAATGGTTTGTCGTTTAGTTTGTCGATTCTATTTTTCTCTTTGCGAACAAAATCCAGTGCCAATGCAATTAAAATTTCAGGAATGGCACAATCTGTTGGGTATTTGATAGCTGCTTTCGGACCGGCTGTTTTCGGTAAATTACATGATTACGATACTTCTTGGAAATGGTCATTTTACTTTTTAGGAATTTCGGTCATCGTGATGTTTTATTTTGGAATCAAAGCAGCAAGAAGAAAGTTTGTAGAAGATTAAATGGAAAAATTTACTATCTAAATAATAAAAAGATTTAGAGTAAAGTATGTAGCAAAAACACATGAAACTAATGTAAATAAAAAAAACTCACAATAGAAATTGTGGCGCGTCAGGATTCGAACCTGAGACCGTCCCGATTAATCGGGATGCTCTATCTAGTTGAAAATCTTACTTTTGTTTTTCTAAAGATATGAAGTAAAGTATATAGTATGAAACTACTATAAACAAAAAAACTCACAATAAAAATTGTGAGTTTTGTGTGAGCGCGTCAGGATTCGAACCTGAGACCGTCCCGAGTAATCGGGATGCTCTATCCAGCTGAACGCTTAATTAATTCAATCATTTTGATCTTACTTTTCCATGATTTTATATGTAATTCTCTTTTGTATGCAGAGCTTTTATCAGGGAATTCTTCAAAATAAACAATAATCCAGTCTTTAGTTTTTGAAGTATATCCTTTATGGTTTGAAAGATGCTTTCTTAATCTTTCTTGTAAATTTTCACAGGAACTTCCAATATAATATTTGTCAAGAGATTTAGAATAAAGGATGTAGCAAAAACACATGAAACTAATTTACACAAAAAAACTCACAATAGAAATTGTGAGTTTTAAGTGAGCGCGTCAGGATTCGAACCTGAGACCGTCTGCTTAGAAGGCAGATGCTCTATCCAGCTGAGCTACGCACCCATTTGTAATTTTAAGAAATTACTAAACTTTTAAGCGAATGTTTCAGCCTTGACCGTTCCGAGAATCGGAATGCTCTATCCAGCTGAGCTACGCACCCATTGAATAGTTTTGAGAAAACTACTAAAACAGTCGGGGCGGCAGGATTCGAACCTGCGACCTCCTGGTCCCAAACCAGGCGCGATGACCGGACTACGCTACGCCCCGAGAATAATAAATGCGGAGAGTAAGGGATTCGAACCCTTGGTACCGTTTCCAGTACGCATGTTTAGCAAACATGTCCTTTCGGCCACTCAGGCAACTCTCCATTTATTATGTATTTTTAAGATCTTTTGTTCTGTTATTGCGAGTGCAAATATAGAATAGATTTCTTTATTTACCAAATAAAATTCAGAAAAAAATTGTGTATTTTTACGCTGATAAATGATTAAAAATTTAAACTAATGCGTAAGACATTATATATCATCGGCTTAAGTATATTCGCTTTTTCGTGTACATCACAAAAAAATATTAAAAAAAATACTTACCGTCCCAAAACAGTAGTCACACAACCAAAAACTGTAACTAATTCTGCTTCTCAGGAAAAAAATAAACCACAAATTACAAAAGAAAGTGGAGCCGAGTTTTTTACAACCAATATTGCAGATATAACCAAAAATGATAACACAGCCAGTTACGGTTCTATTGTTTCTGCAAAACCTGCCGGATACAAAGTTGTAAAAACTTATTTCCCTGCGATTGCACAAAATTTCAGACAAAAATATCTGATTTTGCATTATACTGTTTTACCCGATGATAAATCGATAACGGTTCTTACACAACAAGGAGTGAGCGCACATTATCTGGTAAATAATTTAGGAGATAATGAGATCTATCAATTGGTGGATGAAAACAAACGTTCTTATCATGCCGGAGTAAGTGCGTGGCGCGCAGATAAAAATCTGAACGATACTTCAATAGGAATTGAAATTGTAAATATGGGATACACGGCAGATGCGACAGGCGGAAAGATATTTCAGCCTTTTAGCGATGATCAGATCAAAAAAGTGGCGGCTTTAGCTAAAGATATTGTGAAAAGATATAATATTCCTGCAACCAATGTTTTGGCGCATTCAGATATTGCTCCGGCAAGAAAACAAGATCCGGGTCCACAGTTTCCATGGAAAAAACTATACGATGAATATCAGATCGGAATGTGGTATGATGAAGCTGCCAAACAAAGTTTTCTTACTTCGGCGCAGACGGATGTTTCAATGAGATATAATGAAACTCCGTTTATCTTTTTGGTTCAGACTGCATTGCAGAAATTTGGTTACGAAGTTTTTCCTAACGGAAAATGGGATGATGTTACAAAAAAAACTATCGAAGCATTACAATATCATTTCAGGCCTCAGAATTACGACGGGATTATGGATGCCGAAACATGGGCAATTCTTCAGGCTTTAAATGAAAAATATCCTACAAAATAAATTTTAAAGCGCATCTTCACGGTGCGTTTTTTATGAATCAAATATTAAAACTATTAAATACTATTTAATGGAAAATTTCAGACAAGAAAGTGATTTACTCGGTGAACTAAATGTACCGATAAATGCTTATTACGGAGTTCAGACTCAGCGAGCAATAGATAATTTCAAAATTTCAGGACAGCTGTTATCATCATATCCTGAATTTATCAAAGGTTTGGCTTATGTGAAAAAAGCAGCTGCAAAAACCAATTATGAATTGGGTCTTTTAGATCAGGATTTGTATTTTAAAATTTCAGAAACCTGTGACGAATTAATCGGTGGATTGTTTCACAGTGAATTTCCGGTAGATATGATTCAGGGTGGGGCAGGAACTTCTATCAACATGAATGCTAATGAAGTGATTGCCAATCGTGTTTTAGAAAAATTAGGTAAAAATAAAGGTGAATACGAATTCTGTTCACCAAACGATCATATCAATCTTTCACAGTCTACCAATGATGCATATCCTACTGCAATAAAAATGGGATTGTTGCAGATGAACGAAAAATTGGTGAAAAAATTGATAGGAATCGTTGATGCATTCCGCGAAAAAGGAAAAGAGTTTCATGATGTCATTAAGATGGGAAGAACGCAGCTTCAGGATGCTGTTCCGATGACGATGGGACAAGAATTTGAAGCTTTTGCGGCAACTTTAGAAGAAGATATCTCAAAACTGAATAATAATGCCAATCTATTTGTTGAAGTCAATATGGGCGCAACGGCAATCGGAACAGGAATCAACGCTCCAATCGGTTATGCAACGCTTTGTGCTAAAAATTTAGCTGAATTGACAGGATATCCGGTTGTTTCAGCTCCAGATTTGGTTGAAGCAACTCCAGACACAGGTTCTTACGTGATTTATTCTTCAGCAATGAAGCGCCTTGCTGTGAAACTTTCTAAAATCTGTAATGATTTAAGATTGCTTTCTTCAGGACCTAGAGCGGGATTATCTGAGATCAATCTTCCTCCGATGCAGCCCGGTTCATCTATTATGCCTGGAAAAGTAAATCCTGTAATTCCGGAAGTGGTTAATCAGGTTTGCTTTAAAGTGATTGGAAATGATCTTACCGTGACTTTCGCTGCTGAAGCGGGACAATTGCAGTTGAATGTAATGGAGCCTGTACTTTCGCATGCGATTATGGAGAATATTCATTTCTTGTGCAACGCTTTAGAAACGCTTCGTGAAAAATGTGTCATCGGAATTACTGCCAATAAAGATGTTTGCCTGAATATGGTAAAACACAGTATCGGAATTGTAACCGCTTTGAATCCTTACATAGGATACAAACAATCTACAAAAATTGCAAAAGAAGCTTTAGCAACCGGTAAAAGTGTTTATAATTTGGTTTTGGAGCAGAACTTACTTTCGCAGGAAAAATTAGATGAAATTCTGGATCCTAAAAATATGCTGAAACCGCACAATAAATAATATTAACGATAATTGGTAAATGATAATTGATGCAAGCTAACTGTTGAATATTATCATTTACCAATTATTTTCATCTGATAATTTTACATTGAAATTTTTACTCATAATTCCTGCACACAACGAGGAAAATAATCTTCCGTTTACTTTAGATTCTTTACAACAGCAAAGTTTTAAGGATTTTAAAGTGATGGTGGTGAATGATGGCTCGACAGATAAGACTTCAGAAGTCATTAAAAAGTATACGGATCAGGATTCCCGATTTGAAACCATTAATCTGGAAAAGTCATTGCATCAACCGGGTTCAAAAGTTGTTGCGGCTTTTAAAAAAGGGTTGCAGACTCAGGATCTGAATCAGTTTGATATTATTTGCAAGTTTGATTCAGATATTATTCTGGCTGAAAATTATCTACAAACTGTTGCAGATTCTTTTATAAAAAATCCTGATTATGGTCTGGTCGGCGGACTTTTGTATGTCGAAAAAAACGGAGAATGGGTGTATGAAGGGAATTCCAATAAACATCATGTTCGTGGCCCGATGAAAGCTTACAGAAAGGAATGTTTTCTTCAAATAGGAGGTTTGCGTGAAACGTTAGGTTGGGATAATATTGATGCAATTTTGCTTCAAAATTTAGGCTGGAAAGAAATTGTCCTTCCTGATTTACATGTAAGATTAATTAAAGTAAAAGGAGCAGATTATACCATAAAACCAGCAGATTATTACGGCAGATATTTTTATTTTTTAGGCTTAAACCGTTTCCTGACGTATGTTGCGGCAGCAAAAGAAGCTGCAAAAATAAAATCGCCTTCGTTTTTGTTTCAGATTATCAGTTCATATGAAAAATGCAAATCTCAAAATCTTGAATTGAAAATTTCAAAAGAAGAACAAAAAGTAATTAATGAGCAGCGTTGGAATCAGTTTAAAAAGAAATGGTTTAAAATGTGACTCATTTTAAATTTCAATAGGAATGGGCTTTAGCCCATTTAAAAAAATAGAATCATTTCATTGGCTTTAGCCTAAACTTAACATCTAAATTTTAAATTTTCATTTTGAAAAAAATAGCTTACATAGAAATCGATACTCATGCAGAAATTGCAACCGACTTTATGGATCTAATGAAAGATTCAAAAGAATTTTCTGTGGACTATTATTTTTCTGAACGAATTAGAAATCAGATTGATACTCATGGTTTGCCTTTCTTTTTGTCGGATAATTCAATGATTTTAGATCAGCTTAAATCTAAAAAATATGATTTAATAATTATAGGAACAGTTCATCGATATTTCAATACTTTTCTGAATATTACCAATAAATATAAAACCGCTGTCATTGTTCATAATCTCAATTTTTCAAAGGCTTCCAAATTAGATTTAATAAAAAATGTTTTAAAAGAAGATGTTGTTTACCGACTGAAATTATGGTGGAAAGAAGGTTTATTCAATGCTTCAAAAGTGTACAGAAAATCAAAGCATCTTTTGGTATTGGATAAAGAGTTTTCTTCACAGCAATATCAGTTTTTACCGCTTTTTTACGCTAAAGAATTTGCTCAAAATAAAAATGAAAAATTAATTGTTGTAATTCCGGGTGGAGTTTCTCAGAAAAGAAGAGATTATAAAAGCGTAATTAAGGCTATTTTTGATTTAGAAAATAGAATTAAGGGAGGTTATAAACTGAAAAATCCACTTATTGAATTTGTATTCCTTGGAAAAGCTAAAGGTGATGAATTGAAGGAGCTTGTCGATTTGGAATGTTCTCTTGAGCACGTCAATATAACATATTTTACAGAAAGAGTTTCTCCGGAAGATTTTGAAATGTGGATGAAAAAAGCAGATGTTTTATGGTGTCCGATTCAACAGCAAACCGAATTTTTCAGCCAAAAAGAAGTGTATGGAAAAACAAAAATGACCGGAAATATTGGTGATGCAATAAAATTTGGTAAAATCGCAGTTTTCCCCGAAAATTATACTTCAGATCTTGATTTTATTGTTGCCGAAAAAGAAAATATTATTGAGCAGTTTTATGAATTGAAGAATTTTAACTATGATTTTCAGAAAGAATACAGCAAGCAAACTGTTCTCGAAAATTTAGAAAACCTTCTTAAAAAGCTTACTTAAATTTCACAATACTTTTAATAAATCTCATATTCAGATAATCTTCAATCGGGAATATTTTGGTGAAATGATTTCCAATAAATATTAAGATTAAAACAACTGCAGGTTTATAGACTAAATTGATGAAATTATTATCAAAAACAGGCAAAACAATCGCCACTGTAATCGCCAAAGTACAGATAATCGACACGAAAATCATTTCAATAGAAAAAGGGGAAACCTTAAACACGAAATAATTGAAAATAACTTTAATAAGGTTATAAATAGTCACTGAAATTGCGGTTGAAAGCGCAATGCCAATCAGCGAAAGATCAGTGTGGTTGATGAAATACCAGTTTAAGCTAATCGTTAAACCAGCCAATAAAAGCATCACGATAATATTGAATTTGTAATATTTTGAAAGCGAAATAATATTTCCATTAAAGCCGGTCGCTAAATCCATTAAAACTGCAGAACCCCAAATCCAGATTACAGGTTCGTACATCCTTAATAAATCTCCTTTGTTCGGCATGAAATGCGTCAAATATGGGAATCCAACCATGATGCAACCAAACAATACAGCTCCCAGGAAATAAATAGTTAACGATGTTTTTTTATGGAATCTGTCGAGATCTTCCATATCTCCATCAGCTAAATTTTTTCGGATGATAGGCGCAGAAATATTAAATAATCCCAATTGCGGAATTGAAATCAAAGAAATAAGAGCGAGTAAAATACTGTAAACGGCAATCTCTTCTTCACCAATAAACTCACCAATCATATAATTGTTGATCGCCATATGATTTCCGAAAGTCCCTAAAAATCCAAAGAAACTATAAGCCGCAAATTCCTTATAAAAATTGTCTTTCTTAAAGTAGTCTCTGCTGAAATCAAGGTTTATTTTTTCAAGTTTGTTGGTGTAATAGATGTATCCTGAAAGCATTAAAGCAAACATTCCGAAGAAAAAAGCCAACGCAATCTGCTCTGAAAACTGAAAATAAAAGAACAGGCAGAAAGATCCTAAATTTGCTAATTTGGGCAAAAGATTATCGAAGATATTAGAAACAACAATCCTCTTGTAATTGGAGATATATCTGTTGAAAATTGCGCATAAAGAAAGGGTTAAAACAAGCGGAAGAATGTACTTTTTGCTTTCCCAGATTTTCATTTTGGTGAATTCAGGAAAAACAGTCGGAATGAGAAAGAAAATAATAAGAAATACTAAGAAATTAATACCGACCAATCCCAAAGAAAGCGATAGCATATTTTGGTGCTTATCATCATCGTGAGCTTTGCCAAAAAATTTCACATTCGAATACGAAATTCCTAATACGACAAAAGGAACCAGCATTTCGGCAGCAGACATAATGTATCTTAGTTTTCCGTAAAAAAAGAGGTCGTTGGTGAAAATAAAAATAGAAAACATCCCGATCAATGTCGCGACGTATCCGATGATGGAATACTTAAAACCCTGCCTTGCAACTACACTCATACTTAGATTTTAATGATTTTTAGTAATGAAAATGATGTTGTTGATGTACTCTGTTTTATTTTTTTCGTCACTGATGTTTTTTAATAGGATTTCTTCCGTCAGTTTTTCGAGGGTAAATGTTTTCCTGTTTAAATAATGCGCTTCAAAGCCCCAGTTTTCAACCTCGGAAATTTCGTTCCAAATTGGCTGCTCGTGGTGTCTTTGTTCCATTTCAACCATTAAAGTCGGCTTGAATTTTTGTATTGTTTCTTTTCCGCCAAAAAGGGTTTTCATTTCGTTTCCTTCTACGTCGATCTTGATGAAATCTATTTTTTTGATGTTTTTAGATTTTGCCCAGTCATCCAGTTTTACAACTTCTACGGTTTCTGTATAGCTGTTTTCTTCGTCTTTCTCTTTGTAAGAAGTATTGAGCGTGCCTCTCGAAGCAACCATTTTTCCTTTGATAATCGGAACTTTAAACTGTGCTGTCGTATTTTCATCAGAAAGTGCCACAGAAGAAATATTCATCGACGGAAAAAGTCTTTTTAGTCTGATGTTGAGTTTTTTATTAGGCTCAAAAGCGTAAATGTTCTTGTGATTCAGCTTGTTTTCAAACTGATAAAGGAAAGTGCCTACATTGGCTCCGATGTCAAAAATTACAGCGTCGTTTTGCAGATATTCTTTAATCCAAACAAGTTCAGGTTCTACATTACGGCCTGAAAAATTTTCTTTTGTAAGATTTTTTAAATTTTTAAAATATCTCTGTTTATAAAAACTTGGGCTTATGTACTGTAGTTTTTCTGCGAGTTGCTGGTATAAAGACATTGTATGGAAATTTGACGACCAGCAAAGGTAATGAAAAATGTTAAATTGTTGTTAAAAATTCTTAATTATAAGTGCTTGATTAGCAGTGTTTATTTTGCTGTTATCTAATTTTGAGTATTTGAAATTGAGGTATCTAGAAAATCGTTTAAAGGTTTTGCAGCTTCAAATATCTTAGAAATGTTTTTTATTGCATTTTTATCAGAAAGATCTTTGTTGGTGATATTATAAACCCCGATGAAGCTTTTCAGTTTTAAATATTCTGCCATCGGATCTTCCTTTTCAAAACCCTGCGGAACATTCTTCAACTTGTGCTCCGGGTCTAGTTCACCGTACACTTTTTTGAAGTCCTTATCTTCTACGGCTTTAAGGAAATCATCTTTAAATAGAGAGATTTCCTTTCTGATTGCCTTTAAAATAGGAGCTTCAGGTAAGTAAATTCCACTTGCTAAAAAAGATTTTCCAGATTCTACATGAAGATAAAAACCTGCTTTGGTATTCATTTTTCCCATTCCGAGTGATGCGCCGAAGTACGTTTTGTAGGGTGTCTTGTCTTTTGAAAATCTCGTATCCCGATAGATTCTTAATAATGATTTTTTAGCATCAAGCTTTAAAATATTTTCATCGAATTTTCCCATTTCGGCAATCAGTTCTTCAGTGAAATCCTGAAAATCTGATTGGGCTTCAAGAAAAATATTTTTGTGATCATTGAACCATTCACGGTTGTTATTTTTCTCGATGAGTTTTAAAAAATCGAATATTTTAGGGGATATCTGCGATGCCATATTTTAAATTTTTATCAAATTTAAATAATAAAATTTAAAATAATTAAGAAGAAAATTTTCATTATTCCATAATTATTAATCTGTAAAATGTATTATTCAGCAATTGTAATTATTGTTGAAAAATTTTTAAATTAAAAATAAAAAAGCTGTTGTTTTTTTGTCTAAATATAAAAATGATTGTGGTTTTCTAAAATAAAATTATCAATTCGTTAATATTGTATAATTCAATATCCAAATAAAAGCTGTATCTTTGCAAAAATTTTATAATATTTAATGAATTTATTTACGGAGACCAATTTAAGTCCTGATATCCTTAAGGCCATTGGCGAACTGGGTTACGAAAGCCCGACAGAAATCCAAAAACAGACTATCCCTTTTATTCTTTCAGATATTCGCGATCTAATCGCACTTGCGCAGACAGGGACAGGCAAAACAGCAGCGTTTTCGCTTCCGATTTTGGATATGATTGACGATACGAGTCGCAAAATCCAATTTTTGGTGCTTTGTCCGACACGAGAATTATGTCTTCAGATTACAAAAGACATCAAAAATTATTCAAAGTACATGCAGAACATCAAAACTACAGCAGTTTACGGTGGAAGCAGTATTGTGGATCAGATTCGTTCTTTGAAGGAGAAGCCGCAGATTATTGTGGGAACTCCGGGAAGGGTGATCGATTTGATTAACAGAAAGGCATTAGACTTTTCAGAAATTCACTGGTTGGTTTTAGACGAAGCAGATGAAATGCTTTCAATGGGTTTCAAAGACGAGTTGGAAACCATTATGAGAGAAACTCCTGAAACAAAACAAACTTTCTTGTTCTCGGCAACGATGAGCAAAGAAGTGGAGAGAATTTCAAAAAATTATTTGACAAAACCTCACCGTATTTCTGTGGGTTCTATTAACGAAGTTAAAAAGAACATTAAGCACGAATATTATGTGGCTGGTTACCGTCATAAAAAAGAGGCTTTGAAGAGATTGATCGATTCAAACCCGAACCAATATTCAATTATTTTCTGTAGAACAAGAATGGAAACTCAGGAAGTTGCCGATTTCTTGATGCAGAATGGTTATGCAGCAGATGCTCTTCATGGTGATCTTTCTCAGGCGCAGAGAGATACGGTAATGAAGAAATTCAGACTGAAAAATATTGATATTTTGGTAGCAACTGATGTTGCAGCAAGAGGATTAGACGTAGATTCTTTAACTCACGTTGTACATTATTCTTTACCTGATGATCCTGAAGTATTCGTTCACAGAAGTGGTAGAACGGGTAGAGCCGGAAAAGATGGTATCTCTATTTCTTTGATTAAACCTGAAGAAAGCAGAAAATTGAAGCAGATAAAATCTGTTACGAAGATTGATATCGCTGAAGCTAGAATTCCTACAGGTGAAGATATTGTAAAAGCTCAGGTTGCAGGTGTGTTCGAAAACTTACTTGAAGTACAGAAAGATTTCTTTGAATTTGATGATTCATTGATTCCTGATCTTTCAGAATTTACAAAAGAAGAATTGGTGCACAAATTACTTCAGTTCCAACTTAAAGATCTTGCTTTGTATTACAAAGACAAGCATGATATTCTGGAGCAGAAAATGAGCAGCAGAGATGATGACAGAGGTGGAAGAGACCGTGACAGAGGTAGAGATCGTGACAGAGGAAGAGATAGAGACCGCGACAGAGGTCCTAGAGGAGATCGTGACGGAAGAAGCGACAGAGGAGAAAGAAGAGGTGATCGTGGTGGTAAACCAAGACAAAAAGATGAGAACATGACTAGATTTTTCTTCAATCTTGGTAAAAAAGATCAGTTGAAAAAACTTGATGTTTTAGAAATCATCAATAAAGCTACTTCTAGCAAAGGAAACAAGAGAGCGGAAATCGGTAATATTGAAATTCTTGAAAAATTCTCATTCTTTGAGATTGAAAAATCTTATAAAAATGAACTTTTAGGAAATATCCAATCGATGAAGTTTAAAGGAAAAGATATGAGAGCTGAAGAAGCTAACTAATCTTATTCTTACCATATAATTTGAGCCGGCATTTTTGTCGGCTCTTTTTTTGTAAACACTTGTTTAAGTTGTTGATTCCAAAGTTTATAGAAAAAAGCTGATTGTGCGTCATTTTTTAAGCTGATAAATATTACCTCAATGTGAACAAAAATTAACGCTGGATGCTTTTGGGTGACATGGTTTTTTAGGAAATTTGCACACGAATTTATAAATACTATAAAATGGGCATTGGTAATATTTTCCACGCTTTTCAACCAAAAGATAAAATCTTTTTTGTGCTTTTCGAAAAAGTTACAGATAATCTGGTTGCTATGTCAAACGATTTTAATCACGGAATCAAAGATTTTGATCTGAATGATGATTCTATGCTAAAATTGATGAGCGACTACGAGCACAAAAATGATGAGCTTACTCACGAGATCTTTGTTGAATTGGGGAAAAACTTCATTACACCTTTCGATCGTGAAGACATTCATACGTTAGCTACCGGTTTAGATGATATCGCAGATTATATCTATGCGTCTGCAAAATATATTTTTCTTTACAAATCTCCTTTAATGAAGGCTTATGCAGATTTTTCATTGTTGATTCACAAGGCTTGTCTTGAGATTCAGAATGCAATGAAAAACCTTAAAGGTTTCAAAAATATGGAGCAGGTAAAAGAAGCTTGTATCAAAGTAAACTCTATAGAAAATATTGCAGATGATCTTCTTTCAAATTCTATGGTAGAATTGTTTGAGACCAATGATGCGATTAATATTATCAAAATTTCATCAGTATTAAATTACCTTGAAGTAGTAACCGATAAAGCAGAAGATGTTGCCAATACAATTGAAAACATCATGATTAAATACGCTTAAAACAATATAACAGAAATGGATTTTCCTATTTTACTTACGGTTATTATTGCTTTAGCTTTAATCTTCGATTACATCAACGGTTTTCATGATGCGGCAAACTCTATTGCAACCATTGTTTCTACTAAAGTTCTTACACCGTTTCAGGCGGTTCTTTGGGCAGCAGTTTGGAACTTTGCAGCGTTCTTCATCGCAGTTTATATTATCGGAGAATTTAAAATTGGTAATACAATTGCAAAAACCGTCAACGAAAACTTTATTACGCTGGAAGTAATTTTTTCAGGTCTTATTGCGGCAATTGCCTGGAATCTTTTAACATGGTGGTTTGGTATTCCTTCATCATCATCACATACTTTGATTGGTGGGTTTTTGGGAGCAGCATTAATGCATGCTTTCCTGATGGATTACAACGAAGTGGTAGCAACTCAACCGGATTTGGGGATGTTTGCTACGCTAAAAGAGGCCATGATGAAAGTAACAACCCAAGATGTTGTGAAATTCAGCAAAGTAATTCCTATTTTCTTATTCATATTCCTGGCACCGGTTATCGGGATGATTATCTCAATTATCATCACTTTAATTATTGTTCATTTATACAAAAAATCAAATCCGCACAAAGCAGACAAATCATTCAAGAGACTTCAGCTGGCGTCTTCAGCTTTGTTCAGTTTAGGTCACGGTTTGAATGATGCTCAGAAAGTAATGGGAATTATTGGTGCAGCTTTAATTTACTATCATGTAAATATGTTGCAGGATCCTGTTTATTTAAATATTGCACCGGCAGACCGTTTCAACTATTTCTCTCAACACTATATGTGGGTTCCTCTGGTTTCTTTCATTGCTATTGCATTAGGAACGATGAGTGGTGGATGGAAAATCATCAAAACAATGGGTACGAAAATTACAAAAGTAACACCATTGGAAGGAGTAAGTGCTGAAACAGCTGGAGCAATCACGCTTTTCATCACCGATCACTTTGGTATTCCAGTTTCTACAACGCACACTATTACAGGTTCTATCATTGGTGTAGGTCTTACAAAAAGAATCTCTGCAGTACGTTGGGGAATCACGGTAAGCTTACTTTGGGCTTGGGTGTTAACAATTCCTATCTCGGCGATTGTTGCTGGAATTACTTATTTGGTAATTACCTATTTTTCATAAACAAAAAAAATTATCACAATACAAAACTTTGTCCGTTTGGGCAAAGTTTTTTGTTTTACAACCCCTCAGAAAATCGTATTTTTGTTCAAATTAAAATCTTTTATGGAATTCTTAGACACCTACCAACAGATTGTTGCTGATGCTATTACTAAATATACGTTTAAAGACAAACCTACAGAACTGTATGAGCCGATGAATTATATCATCTCGCACGGTGGAAAACGTCTCCGTCCGATTATGGTTTTAATGGCTTGCGACTTATTTGGTGGTGATCAGAAAGAAGCGATAAAGCCGGCTCTGGCGATTGAGTTTTTTCATAATTTCACGTTGATTCATGACGATATTATGGATGAAGCTCCGCTAAGAAGAAACAAACCGACTATTCATACCATTCACGGTCTTAATACAGGAATTCTTTCAGGAGATGGCCTAATGTTGAAAGCATACAAGTTTTTTGAAGATCTGGAGCCTGAAATTTTTAAAGCTTGCGTCAGAATTTTCACACATACAGGTTTACTTCTATGTGAAGGTCAGCAATATGATATTAATTTTGAAACTCAGGAAAATGTAACATTTGATGATTATATCAGAATGATTACTTACAAGACCGGAGTTTTGAGCGCTTCATCTTTTGAGATCGGAGCAATGATCGCAAAAGCACAATTTAAAGATGCTAAAGCAATTTTCAATTTCGGAAAACACATTGGTATCGCTTTCCAGATTATGGATGATTATTTGGATGTTTTCGGTGATCAGGCACAGTTTGGGAAAAAGCATGCCGGAGATATTTATGAAAATAAAAAAACAGTGCTTTATCTTCTGGCAAGAGAGCACGGAACTGAAGAAGAACGTAAAGAATTAGACTACTGGTATTCTAAAAAGACCGATAACATCGATAAAGTATATGGTGTTGAAAAGATTTTCAGAAGAACAAGAGTTGATGAGAAAGCATTACGTCTGATCGAAAAACATAATGAAATCGGACAAAGCTATTTAGCTAAAATAAATGTTCCTGAAGAAAAGAAAAGACCATTCTCTGAACTTGCAAACTATTTGTTAAGAAGAGAAAGCTAAATTAGGTAATAGATTTTAGGAATTAGGGCTTAGTTTTTAAACTGCCTTTTACTAATTCCTAAAACCTAAATCCTACTCCAAAAAATATGAAATTCCGTACAGAAGTTGATATACAATCGTCGCAACAAAAAATTGAAATTGAAGATAAGATATTTTCAATAGGTTCTTGTTTTGCCTCAGAAATGTCAGATTTGTTTCAGAAAGGTCAGCTTCAGACGGTAAATAATCCTTTTGGGACGATTTTTAATCCGTTTTCGATTAATAATTCGATTAAAAGACTTCATGATTCAGAGTTTTATCACGAAGATGATTTGATTTCCTATCATGACGAATTTATTTCTTTGGATCATCACACCAATTTTGATACAAGATACGTTCACCAGACTTTAGATAAAATCAATTCGAAAATAGAAGAAGGAAATCGCTTTTTGCAGGAATCCAATTGGGTAATTATTACTTACGGAACTTCATTTATCTATGAATTTGAACCCAAAAAAAAGCTGGTTGCCAATTGTCATAAAATTCCACAAAAATTCTTTGAAAAAAGACTTTTAACGCATCAGGAACTTACAGATTCCATTTACGATACGATTATTAATCTTCATGATATTTGTCCGGAAAATGTTCAGATTCTTTTTACGGTTTCACCCGTTCGTCACACAAAAGACGGAATGATTGAAAATCAACTGAGTAAATCAAAGTTAATTACTTCAATTCACGAAGTGAGTTCACAGTTTGAAAACTGTCATTATTTGCCGGTTTACGAAATCTTAATGGATGATTTGCGGGATTATCGATTTTATAAAGAAGATTTGATACATCCTAATTCACAAGCCGTTAATTATATTTTTGAGAAATTTGGTGAAGCTTATTTTTCATCTGAAACTAAAGATTTTATTAAAGAAAATTTTAAAATTAATAAAGCTTTAGAACACCGAACAGACGACGAAAAAGATCCAAAATTTATTGAATTTAAAGAAAAATTAAATCAAAGAATTGAAGTTCAGAGGCAAAAAGTAAAACACAACATATTCAAAGTTTAAAGTTCAATGTTTAATGTTAAAACCTCCTGTAATGATTGATTTTACCAAACTCGATTATCTGAAGATAGGAAATGAAAGACAGAAAAGAGCTTATGAAATTCTTACAAAATATAGAATCTTCGAGGTTTTAGAACATTATTCGCCAATTTTAGCAGGAACAATTCCTATTGAGATTGATATTGAAGAAAGTGATTTGGATATAATTTGTGAGGTTGAGGATAAAATCGAGTTTGAGAAATTTTTAGTTCAAAATTTTTCGGAGCTTGATTTGAAAATTGAAAAAATTACGATTAAAGAAGAAAAGTCTATCATTTGTAATTTTCAACTGGAAGAATTTCCTATCGAAATTTTTGCACAAAATATGCCAACTATTGAGCAAAATGCTTATCGCCACATGATCGTCGAATATAAAATTTTGCAGGAAAATGGAGAGGAGTTTAAACAAAAAATAATCGATCTTAAGAAAAAAGGAATCAAAACCGAGCCGGCTTTCGGAGTGCTTTTAGGCTTAAAAAATCCTTACGAAGATCTTTTAAAAATTTAAAATAATGATTGATACACATACGCATTTATATGCTGAAGAATTTGATGAAGATAGAAAAGAAACGATTCAAAGAGCTTTAGATAAAGGGATTACAGAGTTTTATCTTCCTGCTATCGATTCAGAGTCGCATGAAAAAATGCTTCAGTTAGAAAGCGAATATCCAAACCAGATTTTTTCGATGATGGGATTGCATCCTTGTTATGTAAAGCCTGAATCTTGGGAAAGAGAACTTGAATTAGTTAAAAAATATCTTGATCAAAGACATTTTCCTGCCATCGGAGAGATCGGAATTGATCTGTACTGGGATAAAACAACTTTAGATATTCAGGTAAAAGCTTTTGAACAGCAAATTGATTGGGCGATAGAAAAAGATTTGCCCATCGTTATCCACACCAGAGAAAGTTTTGACGAAACTTTTGAAGTTTTAGAAAGAAAAAGGCATCCCAAACTTCGCGGAATTTTCCATTGTTTTTCAGGAAATTTAGAACAGGCAAAACATGCTTTGGATCTTAATTTTATTTTGGGAATTGGTGGAGTAGTAACTTTTAAAAATGGAAAAATCGATCAGTTTTTAAATGAAATTCCTTTAGAAAAAATTGTTCTGGAAACAGATTCACCTTATCTTGCTCCCGTTCCGTTTAGAGGAAAAAGAAATGAAAGTTCTTACTTAGATTTGGTTGCCGGAAAATTGGTTGATATTTATCAGAAAGATTTTGCTGAGATCGATAGAATTACAACTGAGAATGCGAGGAGAATGTTCCAAAAAAATTAAATGAATGATTAATGAAGAGTAGTTTATTTAAATTTTTAGAAGATTCAAAACTGATGAAAGTGATTATTTTTATCATTTACTTCATTATCAATTTTTTATTTTTAGTAAAATATGGTGCTCGTCAGGAAAAAGTACACATCTTATTTTTAGCTATAATTTTCATTTTTATCCATGCAATATTCTATTTTAGCTATCATTCGATTATTAATAAATTAAAACTAAACTCAAAAATTATCTATGGTTTAGTTGTAGTCACAGGAATTATCTACTTATTTTTATCACATCTTACCAAAGATCCATACGCACTGAAAATTGACAGATGGCAGACTGCAGAATATTCGCTGGATTATTGGCTTCATGGAAAATATATTTACAGTACCAAAAATTTTATGGGTAATATTCCTTCATATTTACCTGGACAGCTTTTGTTTTTGTTAGGCTTCTATCTTATTGGTAATATAGGGTATTTGCAGGTTGTAAGTTTGGTACTTTTTAGTTTTGCTGTAATAAAAGAATTTAAAGCTAATAACATTCGTTTATTAGGAATTTTGATGATGTTTTTTTCGCTATCTTTTATTTATGAAGCTGTTTGTAAGAGCGATTTTATTTCTTCTTTTATTATAGTTTCATTTTTTATTATTTATTGGAGTAAAAAATATCAAGACAATTATTTTCAGAAACCTTTGCTTTTAGGTGTTATTTTGGGGGTATTGTGTCTGACTAGGAGTGTGGTAGTAGTACCAATCATACTTTTCTTATGTAAACCGTTTTTTGAAGCGTCATGGGCAGAGAAAATTAAATTTTCTTCCACGTACATTATCACTATCGTTCTGTTGCTCTTATCAATACTTTTGCCGGCTGAAAATTTTGATTACATTTTAGCTTATAATCCTTTAGGAATGCAAGGTCAGTCTAATGTTTTTGTAATATTGATTTTCCTTTCGTTATCGGTTTTTTTATCATTTATTGTAAAAAAGATTCGACATATTTTTTATCTGTCTACAATAATTGTTTTTAGTTTAATGTGTGCTCATATAATCCAACAATTACTGAGAGAGACAACTTTTAATTATCTCAATATTACTTATCTCGCAGCAGCTCTTCCTTTTTGTGTTATTAGCTTTTGCTTTTTATCACAGAAAGAAAATATAAGTAATAATCAATTAGAATAGATACAATAAAAAAGCCTTCCAAATCGGAAGGCTTTCTTGTTTATTTATTTCTGGAAAAGTTATTTTTATTCTTTGGTTTTTTAAAACCTGTATCTTTTCTCTGTTGACCTGCATTTGCCGGTTTGGGTCTCGGTGTAAAAGGTTTATTATTAGAATCTCTCTTCTCAACAACCAAATTATCGGTGTGATAAGGATGATCTTTTACAACAGGAATTTTCATTCCAATCAGCTTTTCGGTATCTTTAAGATTAAGTAAATCTAAACCATCAACAAAAGATAAAGAACTCCCTTCAGCTCCTGCACGGCCTGTTCTTCCGATACGGTGAACGTAGGTTTCTGCAACATCAGAAAGTTCAAAGTTGATCACATATTTCAGTTCATCAATATCAATACCTCTTGCTGCAATATCTGTAGCTACCAAAACACGCGTTCTTCCTGATTTAAAATTATTTAAAGCATTTTGTCTCGCGTTCTGAGATTTATTACCGTGAATGGCTTCTGTTGCGATGTTTGCAGACTGAAGTTTTCTAGCAATCTTGTCAGCACCATGTTTTGTTCTTGAGAATACAAGTACAGATTCTTTGATGTTGTTTTCTAAAATGTGAGAAAGAAGATCCAGTTTTTTATCTTTATCAACAAAATAAACAGATTGTTTTATTGTTTCTGCAGTCGAAGAAATAGGTGTTACAGATACCTTTATTGGTGTATTCAGGATAGAATCTGCTAATTTTTGAATTTCAGTCGGCATTGTTGCAGAAAAGAAAAGAGTTTGTCTTCTTTGAGGTAAAAGTTTAATAATTCTTTTTACATCATGTACAAAACCCATATCCAGCATTCTGTCGGCTTCATCCAAAACAAAAATTTCAAGATTTTTAAGAGAAATAATTCCCTGTGCGATAAAATCTAACAATCTTCCCGGAGTCGCTACTAAAATATCAACACCTTTTCTCAATGCATTTTCCTGACTTCCTTGTTTCACACCACCAAAAACCACCAATTTTCTTAATGGTAAATTTCTTCCGTATGCGTTGAAGCTTTCTTCGATTTGTATGGCTAACTCTCTTGTTGGAGTAAGAATCAATGCTTTTATATGATTGCTTTTCGGGCCTTTTCTTTCTGTAAGATTCTGTAGAATCGGGATGGCAAAAGCAGCAGTTTTACCGGTTCCTGTTTGCGCTGTACCCAGAACATCTCTGTGTTCTAAGATTGATGGAATTGCTTGTTCCTGAATAGGTGTTGGTTTTTCGTAACCTTCTTTTTGAAGCGCATCCAAGATGGGCTTAATAAGTTTTAAGTCTGTAAATAACAAAATATATATTGCGTATTAAAATAATGCGGTCGAAGCAGTATACTTCATCATTTTTTAGCAGATCTGCTAAAAAGATTAACAGAGTTTTTAAGTAATATTAATTACTATTTGGCTGAGAATGCCGCGAAATATACTGCAAATATAGCGTAAATAATTTTAAATACAATTATTGAACTTTTTCCCACTGCTGATTGTGCTTCAAATCTTCAAAAAATTGATACACTGTCTTCAGTTTTTCAGTTCCCCGTTTTCCGTAATCTTCAATGTTTTTAGATGATCCATCATTAAATTTTACTCTTAGATAAGATGTAGATAAATCGGTAATATTACGTGAGCCATATTTATCATTAAGACTTTTCAGGTCAAGACCATCAAGAAGTGTAACAAGTTTTTTGTAATCTGCTTCCTTAATAGTCGTTTTAAAAGTTCCTTCTCTGGGTTTATCAAATTCTCCTTTTGAAAATCCTTTAGAAAAATTAAAATGCTCGGCTTCCAAAATAGCTGTTCGGTCAGGGTTAATGGTCATTTTATAAATGGGACAAGAACCAAAGCATGCACCCGCTTCGTATTCTACAGTTACGTATTTTGATGATGACTTTTTTTGAGTAGTGCATGAGAAAAGAAAAATAATTGAAAAGAGACTTAATAGATATTTCATTGTTTTTTTATTTGAAATGATTGTTTCAATAAGTATTCCAAAATAGCGAATAAAAAAATAGAGAAACCCGAAAGCTTCTCTATAAATATTGATAAATATTATTTTCTATCCGTGCAATTGTTTCCAAATAGCATCTTTTAATTCAACTAAACCTTCTCCGGTAACACCCGAGAAAAACAGTGGTTTTTTGTTTTCTGGAAATTCTGCGGAAATTTCTTTTTTCAATTCATCGTCCAAAAGATCGGCTTTAGAAACAGAAATAATAAAATCTTTATCTAAAAGTTCAGGATTATATTCTTTCAATTCATTCTCCAAAATTTTAAACTCCTGGAAATGATGTTCAGAATCTGCCGGTATTAAGAATAATAAGATCGAATTTCTTTCAATATGTCTTAAAAACCTATGGCCAAGACCTTTACCTTCTGCAGCACCTTCAATAATCCCCGGAATATCTGCCATTACAAAAGATTTGTAATTTCTGTAATCAACGATTCCTAAATTGGGTGTTAACGTTGTAAATGCGTAATTGGCAATTTTAGGTTTTGCTGCAGAAACAGATGCTAGTAGAGTAGATTTTCCGGCATTTGGGAAACCTACAAGACCTACATCGGCTAATATTTTAAGCTCGAAAATGATGTAACCTTCCTGACCATCCATTCCGGGTTGTGCAAAACGTGGCGTTTGGTTGGTTGATGATTTGAAAAATTCATTTCCTTTACCACCTTTACCACCTTCCATCAGAATGATTTCCTGGCCATCTTCCAAAATTTCGCCTACAATTTCTCCGTCTTCATTTTTAGCAATAGTTCCGATTGGCACATTGATGTAAACATCTTCTCCGTACGCTCCTGTTAACTGGTTTTTTGCTCCGTTTTGTCCACGCTCAGCTTTTATGTGACGGGTATAACGAAGCGGAAGTAAAGTCCATTCATGGGCATTTCCTTTCATGATCACGTGGCCACCTCGGCCTCCGTCTCCACCATCAGGACCACCTTTGGGAATATATTTTTCACGGCGAAGATGGGCAGAACCTGCGCCACCATGACCGCTTTTACAATGAATCTTTACGTAATCTACAAAATTTGACATATATTTTTAACTTAGGATTTAGGGCTTAGAGCTTAGGATTTAGCGTAAACAACTATTACCTAATTCCTAAACCCTAATTCCTTATTTTATTTTTTCTACTTCAGCGAAAAGTTTTTCAGAAATCTCGTTGATTTCTCCAACACCGTTGATCTCTACATATTTACCTTGTTGTTTGTAAAGCTCGGCTACTTCTGCTGTTTTTGTGTAGTATTCTTTTATTCTGTTTTCAATGATTTCTACATTGCTGTCGTCTGATCTTCCGCTGATTTCACCTCTTTTCAGTAATCTTTCAACTAAAATAGTATCTTCGACAACTAAAGAAAGACAAACATCAATATTATCATTCAGTTCTTCTTTTACAATTTTTTCCAAAGCTTCTGTCTGCACTGCAGTTCTGGGATATCCGTCGAAAATAAATCCTGCCGCATCGCTTGGTTTTCTGATTTCGTCAATCAGCATATCTGTCGTTACCTGATCCGGAACCAATTCTCCTTTATCGATATATGATTTTGCCAATTTTCCCAATTCGGTATTATTTTTCATGTTGAATCTGAAAAGATCACCTGTTGAGATTTGCTTTAAATTGAATTTCTCGATTAAGTTTTGCGCTTGAGTACCTTTTCCACTTCCTGGAGGGCCGAACAGAACAATGTTTATCATAATGTTGTTTTGCTTTGGGCAATTGGCAACTGCTTTTGGCGGTTTGCAACTTTGCTTTCAGCTTTTTTAGTTATTATTAAATTTATTTCTTTATTTTACTTTTTTAAGCTAAAAGCTGTGAGCTCCTAGCCTACAGCGTTTAATGGTTGATTTGTCCGTCTTCCAATTGGTATAGATTCGATAGGTTTCTGCCTAGTTCATCATAATCCAATCCGTAACCCAAAACAAATTTGTTTGGAATTTCTTTTCCAATATAATCCAGCTTAAAATCCTTTTTATAAACTTCAGGTTTCAATAAGAAAGAAGCAATTTTTACAGACTTAGGACGTTGGGTTTCATTAAAATATTTAAAAAGACTTTCAACAGTATTTCCTGTGTCTACGATGTCTTCTACAAGAATGATGTGACGGTCTCTTACATCTTTCGTCAATTCCATTTTCTGGTAAACAATACCTGTAGATTCTGTTCCTGCATAAGAACTCATCTGAATAAAAGCGATTTCGCAAGGCCCGGGATAATGTTTAAGAAGATCAGAGAAAAACATGATAACACCGTTTAAAACACCGATGAAAACAGGTACTTCATCTTTATAATCTTCATAGATCTTCAGAGCGGTTGCCTTTACAATTTCCTGAATTTCGGCATCCTTTAAATAGGGAACAAAAGTTTTGTCGTGAACTTGAATACTTTCCATAAAATTTTTCGTAGAGCGCAAAGTTACGGATTTTTGATTAAAATATTTTGTAGTTTTTACAAGGTGTTGTTATCGGTAATATTTTTATGCAGATTGATAAGTTTTAAATCTTATCTTTATTACTTTTTTAATTCATAATTTCCTCAGGAATGAATCATTAAATTTGATGCTGTGAAAATTTTAATCATCGAAGACGAAATAGAACTGTCTAAAAGTATTGCAGAATATCTTTCGGGAGGAATCTATTTGTGCGAATTTGCCACTACTTTTACGCAGGTAATGAATAAAATAGAAATGTTCCAGTACGATTGTATTGTTTTAGACATCATGCTTCCCGACGGAAACGGGCTTGCTATTTTGGAAGAATTAAAAAAACAGAACAAACAAGACGGCGTCATTATTGTTTCTGCGAAAAATGCTTTGGAAGATAAAATAGAAGGTTTGCAATTGGGAGCTGATGATTATCTGACCAAGCCTTTTCATCTTTCTGAACTCATGGCGAGAATTTACTCTATCATCAGGAGAAAACAATTTAATAATTCTAATATTATCATTCAGAACGAACTTCAGATCAATCTTTTGGCCAAGACGGTGATGATTAATGATCAAAATATTAATCTTACAAAAAAAGAATTTGATCTGCTTCTTTACTTTATAGGAAATAAAAATAAAGTAATCTCTAAAAGTACTCTGGCAGAGCATCTTTCAGGAGATTTGGCAGACATGCTCGACAGTCATGATTTTGTCTACGCCCATGTGAAAAACCTCAAGAAAAAATTATATGATGCAGGTTGCGAACATTACCTTAAAACAGTCTACGGAACCGGTTATAAATGGGGCGATAATTAGTTATGAGTTATAAATGATGGGTTATGAATGATAAAAAGAATATTTTGAAAGATAAGAGCTTTTTTTTGCAATAAGAATTGTAAAACCCTGTAAACACATTGTTATATATTAAAAATGATTCGTAGCGCCATTATAATAACAAAATCGAAAAATTTATAATTCATAATTTTTAATGAAACCGCTTTTAAGTAAAACCACCAAACCGTTTATTATCTATGTACTCGTTATTTTATTAATGAGTATTCCTGTCTATTATTTTATTGTAGATACGATTTGGCAGAATGAGCTTGATGAGCATAACAAAACTATTGCAGAAAAAACAGCTTATGAATTTAATCATCTGAAGCTTTCTAATGAAATGTTGCACGAAAGTATTAAACTTTGGAACAGCATTCAGCCGGAGACAAATATTGAAAACATAAAAGCAAAAGTTCCGCAAAATGACGAATATTTTACCGTAGAAAAAGCAGAAACTTTTGCTGCCGAACCTGAAATAGAACGATATCGTTGTCTGAAAAAAGTAGTTTACATCAACAATAAACCCTTTCTTTTTACGGTACAGACCAATATCGAAGAATCTCGTGAAACCATTGCTGCTATTGCGCTCAATACGGCATTTTTCTTTGCAATTATTGTTGCGGGACTTCTCTTTCTCAATAGAAGGCTGTCGGTAGTGGTTTGGAATCCGTTCAGAAATACATTGGAAAAACTAAAAAACTTCAACCTGAATCATCAAAGTAAAATAGAATTTGAAAAAACCGATACTACAGAGTTTGAGGAGCTTCACCAGTCACTATCTAAATTAATAGAACACAGTATCTCTGTCTATAAAACCCAAAAGGAATTTACCGAAAATGCTTCTCACGAATTGCAGACTCCTTTGGCAATTATTAAACATAAATTGGATATTCTTCTTCAAAATGAAGATTTAACTTCAAAACAATATGAAATTGTAGAAGATATCAACAAGGCTTTGACCAGAAGTTCCAGAATCAATAAAAATCTTTTGCTGCTTGCCAAAATTGAAAACAGCCAGTTTGATATATCTGAAAATATTCTTTTGAATAAGGTGATCGGGCAAAGCTGTGAAATGCTGGAAGAGCATTTTCATCAAAAAAATATTAAAGTACATTCTTCTCTTGAAGTGGAAGTTTTTGTAAATGGAAACATGAGTTTAACGGAAGTTTTGATCAATAATTTAATAGTTAATGCAATACGGCATACTACACAAAATGGAATTATTGATATGAAATTGGTAGACTCTTCTTTTCAGATTACAAATTCAGGAACGGAAAAGCTTAATGAAGATTTTTTGTTTAAAAGATTCTCCAGACTTTCTGCTGACAGTACCGGAAGCGGTTTAGGGCTTGCCATTATCTATGAAATCTGCAAATGTCAGAATTGGGAAATTATTTATACATTTGAAAATGATCAACATATTTTTACAGTGAATTTTTAAAATTCTAAATTAATTCTAAATTGAGAAACATCTTTACGTTTTAAAAAAGTAAAGCATGTTCTCAAAAAAACTTTCAAACCTTACAGGAAAGGCATTTAACAGTAGATTTTCTGCATTTTTCAGTATTCTAAGTTTATATATTTTATTGTCATTTTTAATACGATTAGTATTTTTTTTCTGGTCATCAAAAGATGTAGATTTTAATTTTGTTTATATTCTGAGAATATTTTTCACAGGCTTTCTTTATGATTTTATTTCGGGGTCATTATTCTTATTTCTTTACCTTCTTTACCTTTTGATTTTTCCAAAAAAATGGATAGGCTCTTTATTTGACAAAGCTTTTACTTACTTTTATTTAGCGGTTATTCTCTTGGTCATTTATTTCAGTCTTCTTGCGGAAATTCCGTTTTGGGACGAGTTTGAGGTTAGGTTTAATTTTATTGCAGTTGATTATTTAATTTACACTTATGAAGTTGTAGAAAACATCAATCAGTCTTACCCTTTACCTTTGCTCATCGCAGTATTGTTCGGGTTGGTCGCTTTGACATTTTTTCTGCTGACAAAATTCAAAATATTCAGAAAGACTTTTTCAGATCATATAGAATTAAAAAAACGTTCATTTTTTGTGAGCCCCGTCTTGGTTTTGACTATTGTTTTGGGATTTTTCATGAAAAACAAATATGCAGATTTCAGTAATAATCTTGTAGACAATGAACTTGGAAAAAACGGTGCATTTTCGTTTATAGCAGCTTTCAGATCAAATGAACTGGATTATGAAACCTTTTATCCTAAAATTTCAGATAAAAAAGCATATTCAATTTTAAAACAAAATCTTTTACAGGAAAATCAAAGCTATTCTTCAACGAAATTTGATGACATTTCGAGACTTACAAAAGGTAATGGAGAGCAAAAACCAAATATCGTAGTAATCGCTATTGAAAGCTTTAGCGCAGAATTTCTAAGTGCATTCGGGAATAAAGATCATCTTACTCCCAATTACGATCAATTGGCAAAAGAAAGTATTTTCTTTACCAATCTTTATGCAACAGGAACCAGAACCGTGCGTGGTATGGAGGCTCTCACTTTGTGCGTTCCGCCAACTCCGGGAAACAGTATCGTAAGACGACCGAATAACCAGAATTTGTTTTCTGTAGCAACCATTTTAAAAGATAAAAAATATCAGCCTTACTTCATTTATGGTGGTGACGGTTATTTTGATAATATGAACAACTTTTTTGGTGGACAAGGATTTACGATTGTAGACAGAAATCGAGGAAATCCTTTATCGGAGAGTATAAAGACCGAACGTTTTCAGATAAAAGATGACGAAGTGAGTTTTGAAAATGCATGGGGAATTTGTGATGGAGATCTATACAAGCAGGCAATAAAATATGCAGATAAAGAAAGTAATTCAAATAAACCGTTTTTTGAGTTTCTAATGACTACCTCTAATCATAAACCCTATACATTTCCAAAAGGAAAAATTGATCTTCCGCAAGGTGACAGAGATGCAGCGGTAAAATATACAGATTATGCATTAGGAAAATTCATCAGCGATGCAAAGAAAAAACCTTGGTTTAAAAACACTGTCTTTGTAGTGGTTGCAGATCATTGTGCAAGCAGCGCAGGCAAATGGGAAATAAATATTGCGAAACATCATATTCCTGCAATTATCTATAATCTTCAACAAAAATCTGAGGAAATCAACAGACTTACTTCTCAGATTGATCTTATGCCTTCGTTGTTCGGTTATCTGAATTGGACATACGACACCAGTTGGTACGGAAAAGATATTAATAAAACCAAAATAGGAGAGGAAAGGGCTTTTATAGGGAATTACCGCACTCTGGGCTTACTTCGGAATGATCTTTTTACTCAAATTGACGACAGAAAAAGAGTAAAGCAGTTTACCGTTTCCCGAACCGACAAATCTTTGCAGGAAGTTAACTTTAAAAATAAAGATCTTGTCTCTGAAACAATCTCTTATTATCAAACTGCAAGCGAAAGGTTTAAAAATGGTAAAATGAAAACGAAATAAGTTTTATCAATATTTACAATTTCTAAATTTCTTCTAAAAAGTCATAATAAAAGATGTCATGTAAATAAAAAAAGAATTGTCTGAAATTTTAAGATTTAAATAGAAAACCAGTCCATTTATTTGATAGAAACCGAGGTTCCAAATACTGTGTAATTAAATGTGTATTTAACAAAGTAAATTTGATATTAAAGAATTTTATTTATTAAGAGTAGTATTTCGTTTTTATATGTGTTGGCTAATGACTTTAATCTGGTAAATATCATAATTTTAGTATTGAAAATAATCATCAAAAATTCCAAAAGTAAAAAATTCCTACTATAATCATCTTTATTTTGTCGAATATCTATCAAGTTAATTGATTGATTATCAGATTTAAATTTTCAGGTGTGTGGTAAGTAGGTGGTTTGCTTTGTAAAGTGAGTGCTGTTGATGTAGCTATAAATTTGCGCTGTTTTTTCCTAAGCTGTATTGTTGTTTGAAATAATCAACAGGTATATGAAAAAATCTCTCTTTTTTTTAGCGCTTTTAGCAGCAGTTGCAAATAAAGCACAGTGGACAAACAATTATGCAGTGAATACAATTGCTTCGGATGCATCGGTATTGGCTTCAAATTCACAAACGACTTCGGACGGTAAAACTTATTTGTCATATTGGGTTTCAAAACCTGCTCCCGAGTATTTTAAATTGTATGTGCAGTTATTGGATGAAAATGGAAATAAACTATTTGGACCTACTGGAATGGAAGTTCATGCCGGTGGAGATTTCCCACTCAATATGTCATCCTATACTTCAATATATAATACGGCGATCGATAGCAATAATAATTTTTATATTGCTTTTATGGAAACGGGTGGAAGCCAAAGAGGATTTGTACACAAAATTTCACCTGCAGGTACAGAATTGTGGGGTTCGGATGGATTACCGTTAGGAAATGCAGCATATTTTCCTAAAGTTTTTACGGATAAGAATTCATCTAACGTATATGTAAGTTCGTTTCAGAACGGATTGGGAGTTTTGGGTAAATATGACGCAAGTAAAACTTTATTGTGGCCCGCCACTCAAACTATTCCAGCTCCGGTAAGCTACAACGTAACCAGCCTTGGTGAAGGTGCAGTGCTCTCTGACGGTAGTTTTTTGGCACTTTTTCATGCAAAAACAGCAATAACCACTTCCAATTCTAATTTTTTTGCACAAAGATATAACAGTACTACCGGAGCTCCGATGCTAGCAGCTCCAACAAAGATTTCTGACAGAACTACCTTTTCTAATACCAATTATACTTGTGTGCAGGATAATGACGTATTATATTTAGGATATTCCGGGGCAAACAGTTCCAGAACAGATTCTTTTCTGCAAAAAATTACTGCTGACGGAAGCATCCCATGGGGAATTAACGGGGTTGATTTTGCGACTACAAACCAATATTTTGAGTTTAATACCTCTATTGCGATGAATTCCGGTTCTAATTATATTTGGGCTTTATCTCGACTCACGTCAAGTGGACAAGGCTCCATTGGTTCGTTTGTTCAGAAATTCGATAAAAATACAGGTGCCAGACTTTTATCTGATAGTGCGCAGGAAATTTATCCGGTAACACCTACTTCAAAGCAACCGACGAGTACTTTGAAAATGCTTGGAGAAAAACCTGTTTTTGCCACAATTGACAGTAATTATAATGGCGCTAATGCTACAACTATTTCCTTAACCATCTTAAACGAAAATACACCTTCTACATTTATTATTCCAGGAGGTAGTGTAGGGGTCGGAACATCAGCTTTTGCAAAAGGAAATATTTATCTTAACAAAGGCTTAAACAATCAGTTTATTGTGACTTGGACTGAGAACAGAACGGGGATTACCAGTCCGTATGCACAGAATTATGACTTCTCATCTTTCCTTTCTACAAACGATTTGGTAAAAAATAATAAAAATGATTTGTCTGTTTACCCTAATCCTGTACAATCTGTTTTACACATTCAATCTAAAGAAGATATTTCATTGTTAACTATATATAATGCAGCAGGACAGTTGATTAATGCTTCTAAGGAAACACGTCAGCTTGATTTTTCTTCATTTGAAAAAGGAGTTTATTGGGTTCGTATTTTGGACAAAAAAGGAAACGAATCGACAAAAAAAGTAATTAAAAACTAATAAACGATGAGAAAATACATACTTTTATTTCTACTGTTAACCTGTAATTTATACTTTTCGCAGGCTGGTAATATAGATGCTACATTTAATACTGCAGATTCGGGTAATGGTGCTGGTGATGGTGCCAACGGAAATATTGCGAAGTCTTTAAAATTATCTAGCGGTAAGCTATTGCTGGTGGGTAATTTCACTTCATACAATGATGGTATTTTAGGAAGAATAGTAAGAATTAATACCGATGGAAGCATTGATGCAACCTTTAACAGTGGAACAGGAGTAAATGCTTATGTTTATTCAGCCGCTGAGCAGCCTGATGGTAAAATAATTATTGGCGGAAGCTTTACCAGCTACAACGGAGTTTCAGTTAACAGAATCATAAGACTAAATTCTGACGGAACTTTAGACAGTACATTTTCAGGTGTAGGAGCAGGACCGAGCGGCAATAGTTTAGTAGATAATATTGTGATTTTACCTACCGGAAAAATCTTGATAGCTGGAAGCTTCAGTGCTTATAATAATATTACTGCGGTTAAAATTGCAAGGCTTAATGCTGATGGCTCTTTGGATGCCACATTTGTCTCAAGTCCGGGAGTGGGAAATTCAAGCGCATCAATCAATAAAATGGAGTATGATGCTGCAAATCAGAAGATTTATGTTGGAGGGAGCTTTACTTCAATTAATGGTACTACAGTAAATAGAATTGCAAGATTAAACAGTGACGGCACCGTAGACACTTCTTTTATTATCGGAAGCGGAACATCACAAGGCTTTAACAATACGGTTTCTGAAATTGTACTCTTAAGTACAGGTAAACTTCTCGTTGGTGGAACTTTTGGGTCTTACAATGGCAATGGTACCCTCAAAAATATTTGCAGGCTGAATAGTGATGGTACTTTAGATGGTACTTTCAATTTTAATAATGCTGCAAATACAGGTGTTTATGCTATAAAAACGATAGGAAATAAACTTTTTGTAGGAGGAAACTTTACTTCTTACGCCGGAGTGCCAGTGAGTAGATTGGTAAAGTTAGATGCAGATGGTAATCTTGATACCACCTATAATGCAGGAAATTCAGGTGCAAATTCTTCTGTACTTAATATTATAGACAATTTAGACGGTACGATCTTTATTACAGGTTCATTTAATATGTATAATGGTTTGGTAAAAAACTACTGTGCTCATATTCTCGCAGACGGAACGCCAGACACCACCTATAATTTAGGTACAGGTGCAGATGGCAATGTGAGCTCCATTGTTTTTCAACCCGATAATAAAATGATTATAGGCGGCGAATTTACAAGCTATAACGGAACGGTAAAGAATAAAATCGCAAGACTCAATACCGATGGAACATTAGATACATCATTTAATATGAATGGGGCAGGTGCAAACGGAACTGTTTCTGCCGTAGCTTTACAAAACAACGGTAAAATTATTGCCGGAGGTACTTTTACAAAATATAATGGAAATGATATAACTAATCTGGTAAGAATAAATGCTGATGGATCTTATAGTAACGACCTTACTTTAGGAACAAGTTTCAATAATTCTGTTACCGCAGTTGCCGTACAAAATGACGGAAAGATTATTGTAGGAGGCAGTTTTACCAATTACAACGGAACAGCAATTAACAGACTCGCTAGACTAAATACCGATGGTACAATAGATGCTACTTTTTCAGTCGGAACAGGCGCTAATTCCGGTTCTATTTCTTCTATTATTCTTCTTGCAGACGGGAAAATGATTATCACAGGCTTATTTACCTCTTTCAATGGAACTACAGGCAGGATTTTCAGACTGAATACCGACGGAACAATAGATACATCTTTCAGCACCGGAGGAACGGGAACTAATTTGCCGATATATACAGTAGCAGTTCAGCAGGATGGAAAAATATTGATTGGAGGAAACTTCTCAACATTTAACGGGATTGCCAATGCAAGAGTTGCAAGGTTAAATTCTAACGGAAGTCTGGATACTACATTCGCTCCGGGAACAAATATTGACGGTTCTGTGCAAACCCTTGTTGTACAACCAGACAATAAAGTTATTATAGCAGGCGCCTTTACCAAATACGGGACTACATTGTCTAATAAAATCATGAGGCTGAATGCAGATGCTACGCTGGATACAACATTTGATGTTGGTAACGGTACAAATAACAATATCAATAAAATGGTTTTAGACCCAAATAATAATGTATTAATAGGAGGGGTGTTTACCAATTACAAAGGCAGCGGAAAAAATAGAATTGCAAGAATTTTAAATGTTGTAAGCTCTTTGGCTACTGCTGAAATTAGAAATAAAACTGATGTAGATTTGTATCCAAATCCGTTTACTAATGACATTCATATCAATACTACTGAAAAACTAAGCAATGTATCTGTATATGATATGTCCGGTAAAATAGTGTACGTGTCAGATAAGAAAGATTTAAATTTATCTCATCTCTCAAAAGGTATCTATATTTTAAAAGCTATGTCAGCTGGAAATAAAACAATTACTGTAAAAAAGATTATTAAAAAATAATTATTTCGATCAAAATCAAACGAAAGCTGTCTCTGAGAGACGGCTTTTTTTGTTCTAAAATAAGTTTAGAATCTCATATATGTCTTATGTTGTTTTATTATTTTTGCATAAAGTTAAACGACCAGACAATTATTTAATATATGCACAATACATCTTCTGAAAACCACCAATTTGGAGTAGTTTCTTCTTTTTCCGAGCTGGTAGATACAAGCTTTCATGGAGCTATGAACGCAATCTGTTGGAACCGAAACTTAAATGGAGATTTTGAAGAAATTGTTTCTAAACTGCAATTAAAAGAAAACATTACAGAAGTTTCTACTGAAGATCTATTGACTTTGGAATTATCAGAAAATGGTATTTTAGCAAGAGAAATTATCTTAAATGACCTAAAATTATTAAGTGATTTTGGAGCATCGCCTTCACTCAATTTACTTAAAAATTACGAACGAGATGAGGAGTTCGATTTCATTTCGACAGATGTATATTCTTTTCACGTAGATCGATCGCCAGTTGGTACCGATACTTTTCTATGTACATATTATGGTGCTACAAGCGATATTATACCTAATGATCAGGTTGAACAAAAAATATTAATTCCGGAAATCAGAGCAAAGCTTAAACAATTGAACGACGGTCCGGAAGAAGAATTTGAAGACTTTCTGAAAGAAAACTTTTTCGATCTTCATTATGAGGCCAGACCTGGTGCAAGTCCAACAAATTTACGCATAGGACATCTTTGGCGTTTGGCGGTAGATCATCCTTCACTAAAGGTTTTGCCTTGTGTTCACAGAGCTCCTGTGGAAAATGATGGTGAATATCGGTTGTTGTTGATTTGTTGATTTATTAAAAATACAAAACTCAAAAGTATATGGTTTCTCTTGGTAAAAAGGAACATTTAAAACTAATTATGAGAAATATATTACTTATTATACTGGCAACCATCCTTTGCTCTTGCAAAAAAGATAATTTTGAAATTAAAATTTTAAATACTTCGATTTCAACAAATGATTCTGTTCGGTTCGAGCTTTACAATAATACAAATGAACACTATTTGTTTTATTTTGAAAATCCTAAACTTGATTATAATTCAAAGAGTAAAAATACTATAATTGCTGAAGTGAGTGCTGAAAATATAGCTGCTAAAGTTGAAATTTCTTCAGATCCTTTATATATATTAAATGAAAATGGTTCGTTTAATCCACAGGATATAAAAGAGATGGAAAAATACAGTACATTGGCGAAGAAACGTATTCATAGAGTAATATCTCCACAAAGTTCAGTTATTTTTACTCTTCCATTTATTGATTCTACAAATATAAAAGGAGGCAAAACATATCCTATTTTAGACGATAAAAAGAGATATCATCTGAAAATAAAAATGGATATAGATACTAACTTAATAGACAAAAAGGAACTAGAAAATATTAAATATAATTACAAAAATAATATTAAATTTTTTCATGGGAAATTAGCTTCAAAAACAGTAAAATTAAAATAAAATCTTCCGTCAATTTTGCATTGTCTTTTGAAACAGTTAACTGTTAAAAGACTTTTTTATTAAATATTTATAAGTTTTAGTTCCCTACTTTCCGATACAATATCTAAAGAAGTCTTTATTAATGGTGGTTTATGAAGATCAAGGTGTACAAAAGTGGTACACGATTAAGATGCTGCAACATCTTTTTTTTCTGAATATTCACAAGAATATCGTCACCGAAAACACCTATGAATAAAGGGTTTTAGCTATTTTAGAGATGTAATAAAAATTGCATTTGTACTACTTCTGTACACCTTGAACCCAATAACTTAATGTAAATCATACAATTAACATTTCCCCAATGCTACAGTGATAATTGATACATTTCGCCTGTACACCTCAAATTTTATCAATTTTAAGGAAGAAAATAATCTGCAATTCTAAAAGTTACTGCTCAAATTTAATATTAAAACTTTTTAAGTAATTGACTTTTTAATTCTCAAAAGGAAATCATAATACCGCTTCTTAATAGAAGTTTGATGGAGAATCACTTTATCACATTTATTTACAAGTTCAATTTATAAGAAATTGAACGACCTCCACCCGATTTGAGAAAAACTCCAATTTCGGAAAGATGTTGTAAATCTCTTGTTGCAGTGGCTTTAGAAATTTTATTAATAGAAATATACTTTTTTGCATTCATTCCTCCAACAAAAGAATTTCCTCCCATTTCTGTCATTTTCTGAATAGCTTTTAATTCTCGTTCGTTAAGTTGACTTTTAAATTGATCAAAAAACAAAGTTTTCTTTAAAGTAAAAAGTGCTTGATTTTTAGAATCCAGTAAAGCATCTTGCAATATTGAACAAAAATAAAGCATCCAGCTACTTACTTCAAGATTTCGCTGAGCCAGCTTTAATTCTTCATAGTAACGGTTCTTATCCTTTTCAATAGACTTTGAAATGCTAATAAAAACAGGTGTTCCAAGTTTCTCGGACAAGGCTTTTTCTGCTAAAGCACGTCCGATTCTCCCATTTCCATCTTCAAAGGGATGCAGGGTCTCAAAATATAGATGCGCTAACGCCGAAAGCACAATACCTTCTCCGATTTTTCCAAAGTCGTTCACTTCAAAGTCATTATACCATTTCAAAAATTGTTGTATCATCACTGGCAAATTCTCAGAAGGTGGAGCTTCATAATGGATGATGAAATCACCAAATTTACCCGACACCACTTGCATTGGCTCTATTCCCATTCGAAATTGTCCGGCATTAATTCCTCTTTCATTTTCCATTAAGATATGATGCCAATCCAAAAGTATTTTTTTGGAAATTGGCTTGTAATAGCTGTTTTGAACTTCTATCATCAAATGTGCAATGGCATTTGCCTTTTTGTTCCGGTTGTTTTGGTGGTAATCTTTGATGCCTAAATTGGCTTTCAGTGAGGACATCACATCTTCTCGACTAAAATATTCGCCTTCAATTTCTGATGTTTTTAGTGCTTCAGAAAGCATTACTTCAACAAATAAGTCTTGTTTATTTTCTTCAGAAAAGCCCATCACAATTCCATTTATTTCTCCCAAATCGTGCGCAAACTGTTGAATCAGCGGAACGATTTCTTGCTTATTAAATACGAATTTCGGGAAATCTTTAGATTGCCAAATATATTCCATGAGGTGATTAAATAACTTATTTGGCTCAAATATACTAAAAATTATGAGCCGATTAAAAACATTAATCGGCTCATTATGATATGTTTTAATAAACACAGCATAATTTTAACTATCAATATTTATTCATTTTAAAATTCTCTTCTTTATGCAACACTTTTCAACCATTATAGTTGTTGAAACTAACAACTTTATACTTAAAGTTGATATATTTATAAAGTATTACAAACTACATCTAATTCAACCGTTCCTCCAACAGCCCTTTCCAAGTTGAAACCCCCTTATTACTGTCCGAATAATCGTGTATGATCCTTGAAAAGTATGTATACAGACACAACTATCCAAAAAAATAGCGGGCTCAACTTCCAGCTCAAAGCAATCCCTGATAAACTCATTATCAGGAAAATCACAATATCCTTTTTCTGAAAAACAGTTATAGTATGAATTTCCTAATTTCATATTATCGAGTTTAGATTTAGACAGCAGTTTGCATGACAACAAAATCGTATATAATCACGTTACTTAGCATTTACAGCTAAAGTATCCCACGTATTGATTTCATAAAGAACTGCAGCGTCACCATCGTTATTCCAAACACTATTTCCCAGGCCCCAAAAATATAGATATTCTGTTTTTCCTTCACCTAAGTTATTAATCTGGTTACTACCTGATTTCGTATGAAGAACTATCTTATCACCTTTTTTTACTGCCTGATTTAAGAATTCGTAAACATGCACCCACTTATTGGATATCCTATTGATCTTACTAAAGGTAGTATCCCGGATGATATAATACTCTAGATTCACATCTTCCAGTACATCTATCAGTACTTTTTCAGAATTGTGAGTACCTCTGTCGACAATTTTAGTCATTTTTAATTTCATGAGTTAGAGCGTTTAAGTTTTATAAATTTAGTTCCTCACTTATATAAAGAGGCATCGTCTAATATAAGGTATTTCATTTATTTAGTTCTGCGGTAAAAATAAAATTATAACCCGGAGATACATTACGGTTTCCCGTAAATACTTATTAGAAGAAAATTTTGATAAAATTATCATGGCATCTCCTAAAGGCCGGGCTTTCCGCTATATCTCCCTAAAGGAGGATGCCGCTGCAATCCCTTATGCAAAAATAACTAACGAAGAGTAAATTATTAAAATAGAGATATTTTATTTATCTATTAAGAAAACTTTTGCGTTTCTTTTTCTGATTTAGAATGTTAAAATTTAATTGAATGAGTTCTTTCGTTTCATTATCTAATCCCATTACTCCGTAAAACTCCATAGGTTGAAAATTATCATTCATGATCCGTTTTTCGCCATGCATAGCCCAAAATATATCTAAGCCCGCTTGGTCCAGGCTTTTTAATAAAACTTCCTTATCAATTATTAGCTGATTTCTTCCCCCGAACTGGACAGATGGATCAAAGCAAACCAAATTTCCCTGACTGTCAACAAATTCTCCGTCTTTATCTCCGTCTTTCAATTGCAGGAGTTCATAAATTAACTTTGATGGTTTCAGTATATTTACTGTTCCTTCATTTGACTTGTCAAATTCCTTGTCCCAAAAATAATTAATTGTACTTACAGAAACCTTTCCTAACAGCTCACGGCGGTAGAAGATTTCCTGGTATTCATCTTCTGACTTATAATCTTCCATTGCAGGTGACCAATAATACTCACGGTGAAACATAGTGTGCCTCTCAGATGATTCTGGCATCCATCGACCGGTTAGATCAGCCTTTTTTAATCTATTTATAGTGTTCGCCTGGCTTTCTTTTTTTATAATGTAGCTGCGAATTTGCATCCAAAAATCTTTGTATTTTTCATGAAATGACTGATCATACTCGTCATTCCTACTGTTCCAATCTGGAAAAATTTGAAGGCAAAGCCACTGCTTACCTTCAGAATCTATAATCTCAGCAAATTTTGTCGGATCAGGAATATTATCACGGCTTTCGAGCCACTTCCTATTGTTCTCGTGCAACCATTTACTAGAATCAATTTTTGGTAACCACTCTAATTTCATTTTCTTAGGAGGAACGGTTAAAAAGGTCGGGTCAATATCCCTTACATATGGATTCCAGGCACCTTTATACGTACCATTAGTCAATTCTCCTTTGCCATTAAAATTTAAGTAGCTGTCCGCCACTTTCGCCAAGATTTCAAAGAAGGCGATCCATTGGTATTTTTTGCCTATTCGTTCCTGACTGTATGATCTACCTCTACCCTTTTCAATATTATTATCAAAATTTCCGTGTTTATTTTCATCATAACCATATTTGGTGAAAATATATTTTACGGCAAGATTGCTCAAACCATCTGCATCGGCTTCTTTCCAAGCTCTTAAGCCCGACTCAAACACATATCTACCAAAATCCCCGTATGCCGATGTACCACGACCATATTCGGTTACCATAGATCTTACAATAGTATCAGAACCTCCATATTTTTTAATTTCTAAACCTTTTAATAAGTTATCAATTTCCTTATTTGAGGGCAGCTTTTTTGGAATTTTACTTGTGAAGGTAGCAGCGATTCTAGCTTCATCGTATGATAAATTTTTGACATTTTTTCTAGCAAACTCAAGAATCAGACTAGCGTAATCACGTTTTAATATATCTGGTATGACTTCCTTAAGACCAAAGAAATTTTTATAAACATAGTCAGATATATTCACTATCAATTCCGGATCTCGTTGTCTCACAATTACTCCGAACACAACAGCATAAACCCTCTGGGTTATATACGGATCATTTATGCTTTCGAACATAGACATCCATTCTACGACTTGAGATGGTAAATGCAATAAAACATTTAGGATGCTCTTTGTTGCAGTATCCCTTAGCTCTCTATTTACACTGGTTAAAAACCAAGTGAGTGCTGTTAGTCCCATTAAAGCTGATTTATGATCAGCTGTAAATTCGGCAAACTCTAACCCCCACTTTATTAGCCGATTAACTGGTCCCGTTTCCTCTAAATAAAATCTGTCGTTGATGTAAATACTCCATGTTGCATCACGGTCAGGCATGCTCATTTTACTCAGTATTTTGTGAAGAAAAAGGGCGTCTAATGATTGGTTCAGATTAAATGTCATCAAAAGATTGGTATCCCAGAAAGCGTATAAATTATCACCATTTTCAGCTAAAAGGAGATGATAAAATTCTTCCAAGTCATTAACAGCAACAGTCTTCTGACGCCATAAAAAACTATGTAGAACAGCATTTATAATCGATTTCTCATTTCTAATGTCAGAGGGTATTAATTCTGTATATATCTTGTCGGAAAATCGATCAATGGCTAAGGTTAGCGCAGCATTGACCAGCCCCTGATTTTCCAGTCTAGTTTTTTCGTCTTTTAAAAATAAGCGAATGACTCTCCTGTTAAAAACTTGATTGTGGGTTTTTAGTTTGTTACGAATATTACCTATAAATTCTTTAGCCCGAAAATGATCACCTAATCTTTGGTAAGCAAATGCTATCCGATAAATTGGGGTATAAAAATAATCATCAGAAAGCCGTATTTCATCAATCAGCACATTTTCATTAATGAGATCATCCAAGAATCTTTTTTTTGTTAAATATTTCCCAACCAGTTCTTGTGTAAGATCAAATGCTTTTTCATAATCTAAGCTCTCAATTTCGTTGTGCGTAAGCATTACATTTGCCATTTTCTCTGTTACACGTTTTACCAAATTCAGTTTATAATATGCATAATCATACTTTTCCGTCTGTCCAAGTTTTTCATTAACATACTCTATATAATTTGAAAAAATAGAGCTAATATCAACTTTCCCATTTCTGATCAATGAAGAATCCTTTTGCAAACTTAAGCACATCAGTCTCAAAAATAAAGGATTTGAAAATTCCTCACTTAGCACAGGCACTTTAGGTTCATCGATGTTGTAGTAGTTTGAGAAGGCAACTAGAGCTTCGCGTTCATTACCTCGAAATCCTTCATGTACAACTGGTGTAAAATAATTCCAAGCAGTTTCATTTTTTCTTAACACTGTTACATATGTTTGTCTGTAACTCATCGCTAAAGCAATATAAGGGAATGCAACAAGTTTTGCAACGAAACTTTCCAAGTCATTCGGCCACAAACCCAGCCCCTGCCCTTCATTTATTGCATCCACTAAAATTAGAACACGCTCGCCCATTAGTCTCCCTTTTTCATTAAGCATATGCAGAAACTCTGTGACTGTTAAATCCTTCACTGCAAGTTGCGCAAGAATCTGTTTCCACGGTTCCTGTCCAGAAGTAAAATTTTGACCTAGAAAAAAGAGCGTTGGTTTATTATCCTTAATCCTCGAATTAGCAACATCCGCAAAAAGATGTGATTTTCCCGCTCCCGCCTCTCCGGAAATCATTAAATACGGATTGTTGGTCAAATGCAAGTCCCTAGATTTCCCTAACAATATTTCAGTGCGTTGATTCAAAAAGGTACAAGCATTAAACGCGTCGTCATAAAGTGCTTTACCTGTTTTTATTTTTTTCTGCAAAAAGTACATAATCGATGATAGCCCGTACGTACGATCATATAGTCTTCTAAGTAGAGATTCAGTATTTACCTTATTTTCAAGCGTACTTCCTCTTCCTAGTTTGCGATTAACTTCTTCGATCAGTCTAGTTACGTCATCTAAAATATCTTTGAATGTTTCGCCCTTTTCAACATAACTAATTTGTTGATGTTTAGCACAAAATCTTCCAAATATCGTGTTACTTGACCTATATAATGATCTAAATTTTGACTGAAAAATAGCATAAGCATCATTGACTGGCATGATTGCATCATTTAGCCTATTTTTTAAATGCTGGTCGTGACTAATCGTATTAAAATAACTTGCTATGTCAAGCTCAATGTTCAATAATGGTGTGTAACGCGGTCCTAATTGCTCCGATCTGCCCTTGATGTTTTCCAAAAATAAATCCCATGGAAGTATAGTTTCCAATCCAATGTTATAAATCTTAAGTCCCTCAATCTTGGTTTTGAGCCATTTTGATAGTGATGCTACTATAAATCTATTGCCAGTTTCTCTATAATCTGTAACAATTCCTAAAATATAAATCTGACCATTTATTTTTCTAACTAAGGCACTTCCTGAAAAACCTTTTACATTTTCGCTGGAAAAACTATTACTAGTACTATAGGTTGCATGGCTCAGCACTTCAAGTCTTTGATCATTGCTGTCATCAGGAATAATATTTACATGATCAGAAACTGATTTCTGAGCATTGAAATGTGGAAATCCCTTAAAGTGCCAATTAGAAAGATATTCTGCATCAAAATCTACAATATAGCTTACAGGTAATTCTCCAGTAATTGACTCGATGTTTTCCCTTTTTAATTTAAGCAACGCTAAATCCGGAACCTCTTTTTCATCTGCGATAATTTCATCATCTACGCTCAAGGGATAGTTAATGCCGCGATCCTCCTTTTCAAAATAAAGGGTCAAATCTGCAGCAATAGGTCCAAGCTTGGATTTTTTAGCAAAAAGACAGTGCCTTGCGGTTAGAATGTAAATATACTTGGACGTTACACTTGGAAGAAAAAGGAATCCGCTTCCTTGATATCTCGACTTCCTGCGGATCATAACGATGTGAGCTGATATGTTTAAATCATTCATTATCATATAAATTTATAGTTCAACATATCGTTTTCCCGCCTTAGGATATCGCACTGTAAAATTATATTCCTTAAGCCTATCCTTATCTATTTTAAAAATTGACCTAATCGCTGCATTGTCGTAATTAAAAATAAATTCTATAGGATCTTCTTTATTTCTTTCATCATGACAAAGAATCTTAGCCAGAGTTTCTTTATCCGGCAAATAATGACCTGCGAGTCCATCACCAGAAATGACATAACAGCTGCAATTTATGAGGCCAAGCAGTTCTTTACTGATATTGTATCTGCTGCCGTGATGTGCAAGCTTAACGTAATCAAAAAAAAATCTTCTCTGCCCTGGTACTAACCTTTGTTCTAAAGCAGAAACAATTTTTGATGCAGGGGCATCTCCAAGAAACAAAATACTCTTTTTTTCATCTTTTAGTATAAAAGCAATACTGCTTTTGTTAGTAATATCATTACTATTTTCTATACAGTATTTTTTAGCGGCAAGTTCATCAATCGTGTAATCATAATCGTCGGAATCCTTCTTTGAAATCTGCACTTCACCCACAGGTTTTTTATATCTCTCAAGCTCCTCTTCCCAATGTATCTTCAGCTCATTGAAAGTTTCTAAATCAGGTGATAAAACATCAACTGATAATGAACCTTTTTCCCATTCTGTTCTATTTATTAGGTTGCATTTCAGTGAGGTTTCATTCTCCAGCAATTTATCCCGTATTTCCATTGCTTTACCGACACTGACTGCTGTACTCTCTGATGCAACTTCAAAATGGTCAAAACAATTAAGCCATACCTCTTCGAGCTTAAATTTCTTCACCATTTTCGGGTCCCGTAAAAAGGCAACCATTCCATTAATGTGATCTGCATCAAGGTGAGTTAAGATCCAAAGATTTGCCTTTTTCCCTGGTAGTGAATTTAAACCTGCTTTTAAACATTGAAGATAGGTTCCTATATAACCACCGTCAATTACAATGTTGACAGGATTTTCTTTATCATTATTTGAAATCGTAATAGCGTCTCCGCAACGAACTTGATGAAATTTGATCGTCATAGTCGTTTAGTTTTTGGAAATGCAAGATATGAAAATCTATATTCATCAATCCTGGTGTAATAAAGAGCAACTCCAATTTAATAAATAAAATTACTTTAGTCTTTTTTAAGCTGGTATTCAAAATTAAGCTAAAGCAAATCAACAAGATATTTTCCAATTGATTCGTTCAGTTTCCCTACATTATTAAATATAGAAATCCTTCCCAAACAGCATTGATGATGAGGATCTTTGTCAATGGGGACAAAGGATTTAAAATCATTCAGATTACTGTTGTTTGAAGGATAGAGTAGGAGAGATCTTTTACTTTTCCAGTATTCATTATATACATACATCTGTCTCAAATCTTGTGTCGATGGCTTCGATTGATCAATATTTTTCCATTTGGTATCGATAATTAAAATTTCCTTATTTTCCTTATCTCTTTTCTTTTCTAAAACAATATCCGGGCGAATCGTTATACCATTCCAAAAGCCTTTAGAATTTTGTCCATAAACTTCAATATCGCTTCCTTGTGCGGCGTGTTTTAATCTTACCAAAATATATTCTTCCCAAAGGCTGTTCATGTCAAAAAGCAATGCCAGCATCTTTTCGGAACCGCTTGAAACATTAGGAGCATAATTTAAAATAATGAGTCTTGCAATCGCTAAAGCCGTTTCATAAGGCGTAGTTTTTCTAGACTTGGGAATTTTAGTAAATGTATTTTCATTGGCTTTAATGGCTTTTACTTCAGGGAAATCCAATTGTACCGTTTTACATTTGCTGTAGAGATAATTTCCTTTGGATAACGTTGCTATAATTTCCAGAGCCTGTCCTAAAATCTGATGAATTAAATGGTCTTTACCATAAATTTGATGCGTTGTATAAAATCTTTCTTTGTGAACAAGATTCTTTTGGATGTGTCCCCCAAATTCTAATTTGCCTTTCAGGGCTTTTACATTCCCTGTCTCTTTGTAATACTGTCTAATTAATCCCTGATGCATCAGCAATTGTACTTCATTCAGAAACCACTCAAAATAAATATCCAAAAGATGAATCGACTGTCGTGAAACATTGGCCTGACCAACCTGCTGAATTTTTAATTTCTTAGTGACTTTCAGCATTTCCAAAAGTACATCGCGCCATTTGGTTTTGTTTTCTTCTGGTTCGTAACGGTCAATTTTTGGAAGAATCTCAATCGTCAGATCATCTACCTGAATAACACCGACGAAGTGTTTAAAAACCACACCGTTATGCTTGAGATCAAAATACTGATAATCATGCAATGCGTTCAGCTTCGACAATGCTGCAAAATGTCGGTTGGCAAACCCTCTATTACCTATAGAAAGGAAACTGTGTTCGAAAACCTGAATGGTGTTTTTTCTCAGCATATTAAGCAAGTAATCGGCCTAAAGCATTTTCAAAATCAACTTCTTCAAAAGGAATCAGTTCATAAGATTTAATGATTTCAATTTCATTTCTTGTATCAAAATCAGCAAATATATTCTGATGATTGACTTTTGAAATTTCCTTTTCTCTCACGAAACCTTTTCCTAAAATCAATCCAATTTTACTAAAGTCATTATAGAAATATTCCTGCAACAATGGAATAATCTCGTTTTTAAAAGATGCTTTAAAATCATCTTTCATGAAATAAGAGTGCCCCAATGTATAATTTCTGTCCAGCAGCAATTCAATTCTCTGATTAACTTTCTGCATTATTTCAGCTCTGAGATAATCTGAGAATTGTTTGTCTTCAACCACAGTAACATCAGGCATCATCTCTACAAAGCTGAACCGTCTTCTAAGCGCTGTATCGAGAGACTCCACACTGCGGTCTGCGGTATTCATAGTGCCGATAATAAAAAGGTTTGAAGGCACACCAAACTTCTTTTTGCTGTACGGAAGTATTACCTGCAATTCTTCGGGATTTCCTAAACGCTTGCTTTCTTCAATTAAGGTGATAAGTTCGCCAAAAATTTGTGAGACGTTTCCACGGCTGATTTCGTCAATAATAAGAATATGGGGCAATGATGGTAAAACTTTTTCCTGAATTGAAGACTTTTTTTCAGAACTAATTTTATTATTGATGTAATTGATGACAGACCAATAAGCCGTGGAATTTGAACCACCAATGACTGCTCTGAACTCCTTATCAATGTTTTTAATAACAGATAAGTCTGGAAATGCTTCCTGAAGTATTTTTGTCCTGGAATAAGAAACAATATATTCTTTAGCCTCTTCTGAGTAAATATGTTTAAGTTTCAAATTTCCTTTTTCCGTAACATCTACTATTTTTAAACCTAAATTAGGTGTCTGAATGGTAAGCTGTACCGGATTGTTATTTTCTAACCCAATATTTGCCTCATTAACGATTGAACCCCAAGCATCATCGAAAGTAAACTGGTGATCAATTGTTTCTTGTTCATATCTTTTTTCTTGCGCCTTGTGTGAAATTAATTTGAAGACACCATCCTTAATTTCATAGATAACGTTTTTATTACCCTCAGAATCCTCTTCAATCTGTGGTTTTATTCCTTCGATAAAATCTTCATAAGACATACTTTGATGAAAGGTTGAAAAAACAATCTGTCCCGCATCAACCAATCTTTCGTATTCTTTTTTTAAGATCTCTCTGGTTTGACTCAAATCAAATTCAGGATTGGCAATGCTGATGGCCTTAATGATGGTATTATATGTTTTTCCGGTTCCTGGAGGACCGTAGAGAATTTGATTGAGGGGGAAATTATAATCTATTTCAGGATCAACAATGATTAACTCCTTTTCCTCTTCCAATTCATCTGTAAGGTCTTCGATAAGTTTATACTTTCTAAATCGTTCCTCCATTTTAGCGATCATATTTTCCTGATCCTCAAATGTTAATCTATTTGCGGTAAAATCTGGATAAATTGATTTGAATTCTACAATTTTTTGATTAACAATTGGTATAATTTTATTCAAATAAGAATCTAAGTCTGATTTTAATTCTTCAAAATTACTATAAATTGGCTTCGAATATCCTGCAAACAATTCCATTTTATTTGTCTCAGGTGCATAATATTCATTTGGGAAAATTCCTTTAAAAAGAGGTTTTACACTTCGTATAAATTCCAATGCATATCTATTCTGATCATCGTGTGGATTCTTTGTCTGATTAAACTGAAAATGAAATTCAATCTTTTTTGTATTTGATATCTTAAAAATAAGGTTGATCAAGTCACTCGAAGATCCAGGATACGCAACAGGTATATACCAAAAAGTTGTAGAGAAATATTTAGATTTTTCGGTGCCTATAAAATAATTAAGCTCCGCTCCTCTATTAGCTTTTTGCCTTAGAGAAAATGTGAAGCTAAGGTCTTTATTGTATTTATTTTTGAACCATTCAAAAACTTGCTTTTGTAATTCTTGGTACACTTATTATTTTTTTAATTATCAGTTTGTTTCATTATAAAACAGATTTTATCAATAAGCAATAAAATTATTTCCTATTTTATTTCATCCGCTTGTTCTAATAGTTGTTGAAATATTTGTTCAATAAGATTCAAATAAAGGATTCATATTTATGAATCCTTTAAATATTTTTCTAAAAAATATTCCTATTATTAACACTATATATTGAATATTAAACAAAGCCTTGAAATCCATAATGTGATCAAGTATAAGTTACATTCAACAGATTTCATCTGAGAGAGCTTAATTGAAAATTAGTTTAGTATATTTCTAAGATTATTTATTTCATTTCTGATACTTATCTGTAATTTTTGATATTCTTCTGTGATTTGATCTTGACTTTTATTAGCTATAAAAAATAACTTTTCAGATATTTTATACAGTATCTCTTTTAGATCAGTATCAACAATTTTATTTTCTAATATCCAATTTTCTAATGCAGGTCTAGAAAGACCAGATAATTGATTTTTAAAATCCTTATTGTTAACTACTTTTAGAACTTTTCTTTGGTAATCAACTCTACTATTAAATTCTGCTTTCATAACTTTTAATTATTTTATTAAACCATTCATCAATATAATCTACTTGTTTTAACATCAAAGATAATTCCATCTCATGAATATTATAATTAATTCCTCGTGTCGAACTTATTCTCGACATCATCAACAAATTTTTAATTTTATCATTTAGTAATAATGGAAAATCATTAAGCTTTTCAAATGAGTTTCTGCTGAAGGTAGGTTTATCTTGGCATACTAGCGAATAGCATGTTGCGAAGTTTCTCAATGCCAAAAATATCATAGCTAAGTCAAAAACTAATGATAATCGATCTGCCATTATTGATGATAAACTATCTCTATACAATTCATGAAATTTCACTAAATCAGTCAATCCATTTTCATATGAATTTGGAGATTTCAACTCTTCTAAGAAATCCGTTCCATCACTGTAAATTAATTTTGATTCGTAATGTAAATGCCAAGCAAATGGATTACCCTCATCAAACATTTCTTTGATTCTTTTGGGAGTGTAGATTGAGTATTTATTGGAGTCAACATTAACTTTATCATCCGTGATTAATAATAAATCTACATCTGAATATTTATCTACTTCTCCTCTAACAACAGAACCAAAAACATATATATTTTTCATCTCCTATTGTATTTTTTTGTAATGATAGACATTAGCAATGCAAAACTAGCTAACCTTAATACTGTCAAAGGTAATAAGATATAATTCGAATATTCTAAATTGTCCACTTTCAGCCCGAAATAAACTGATGGTATATTTATGAACAAAGTTTCTAAAAATTCAATAAATCCATATTTACTCGTACTCGCAAAGACTTCTACAACACTTAAAATAAAAAATATAATAAAATTAAATCTAACCAATCTCATTAAGCTTTCTCCATTACCCCAAATGAAATCCAAGAAATTAACTTTCGACCATTTGTATAGCTGCCGCATTCGTTTTTCTAGACCTCCATACTTTTTAAAATAATGCTTATCCCCGGATGACCAGCTAGATCTTAAATGACTTATTGTTGCTTGAAGTTCAATTGTAACAGCTTTTGAAGCTTTAATATAATCACCTATGGACGCGTAATTTAATTTTAAAGATCTTGCAAATCGAAATCTTAAATTATCCCATTTGGGTGCACATTCAAATATCTCAAAATCAACAAAAGTCTTATCAAAAAGCACATAATCAAAATTACAATCCCGAAAATAAGATCCTTGTAGATTACAATTAGAAAATTTCGCTCCTTCAAATTTACAATTTAAGAACCTACAATCTCTTATATAGCAACCATCAAAAATAGTTTTTGAAAAGTCAATATTTTCAAATAAAATACCCCGAGCAATGGCTCGTGTAAACAAATGATTTGAAAAATTATTTCCTTCTACATAGTAATATGTATGTCCTTCATTAGTTTTTTTTTGCGAACTAAAAAACATTAAATCCTTTTTCTCAATTCTATTAGATGAGATCAAATTTTTTCCGTGTTTTTTTACGTTTTCTTCGTCAATTTCCCTCTGTTTAATATTTTTTTCGTTTAATACTTGATGGACAATCTCTCTTATTTTCTCGTAATCAATTTTATTATTGAACATCTACACTTGATTTTATGATTTAATTTCTGACCGAACTTCGCTTCTCTATTAATTAAAATACGCAACAATCTACAATATTCCTATATAAATTCTGGTTTTTTCATTTATTTATAAGTAAATTTAAAATAATTTCTAAAAATTACTGAATTCAAACTTCGCCAACTTCAAATACTGCAAACGAAATCTTAAAGCAGCTTCTGACACACCATATCGTTTGGTAAGTTCATCTCTTATTAATATCCAAACTCCAAAAGTGTAATCATTTTTGACTAACAAAAAATCTTTAATTTTCTTTCTACTGCGATTTTCTAAGATGATTAAAAATGCAGGCTTAATTTTCGCCTCCGGCATTAAAAAACAACTTGCGAAATAATTTGCTTCCCTTTCAATCGGATCATGCTGGCTACCTTCTTCTATAATATCATTATTGGAACAAAAGATCGAATTATCCTTTAATTGATGTGATAGAAAATAATGTCCCAACTCATGAGCTATGGTAAAATGCCTACGACCTGCATTTCCGATATTTCCATTGATGAAAATATAATTTTGCTGACCATTATTTCCTTTTGTAAGTGCGCCAACAAAATCGTTGTTAGCACTCTTAACTTCTTTAAATATGATCCCTTCTTCTAACATTATATCATTAAAAAGCTTGTAACTTCCACCTTTCTTTTGATATTTTGTTAAAACATTCTTTACGATATCTTCTATTTCACTATTTGTCTTCATCATTCAACGCATCGAATAATTCTCTGAGTGTAGCTTTATCTAAAGTTCCTCTTGCTGCAAGACTTTGTTGATCCACCCACAATTCGAAACGCTGATCGTACCAAGCAGTAGTTTTCTCCACTGAACTATTGTAAGCCATTGCCGATTCTGCAACAATTGCCAAAGTTTCGTGGTTCATTTCTAAATAATCTGTAACCTTCACCTGCCCATTCATCAACATTGGTAATAACCAATCACGGAGTTGAGAGAGTTCTTGGTTTTGTTTTTGGTTTATATCAATTTTATCAAGGATTGGCTGTATTATAGTTGTAAAATCTAACATTATTTTATTAGATGGAAAGGAGAAATTAAATTCTTTTAAAGGATTAATTCTTATTCCTTTATGAATACTTCCAGTTGATGAAAACTTGCATTTAAATTTCATTTCTTCACTAGATGCAAGCATAAATAAGAATTCGGGGCTAACTAAACTTAAGTTTGGTTTTAAGCTAAAAACAGACTCATTTATATTCCAGTTTTTTGGATCTTCTCTCAATAAATACGTCTTACCAACAGGTTCAATACTTGTGAATAAAATATCTCCTTTGAGTAAATCAGACCTTTTTTGTATTCTATTTAGTGACTCATCATCTATTTTATCACAAGAGTTATCAAATTTAATAATACCATACTCAATATTTTTAATTGTTATGTAGTAATTATTTCCTTTTCCTAGAGCAAAATGATTTCTTGGATTTAAACCGGTCTTTATTGACTTCACCAATTCTCCAAACTTCTTCACCTCCCAACCTTCAGGGATTAGTCCTTTTAAGACATCATTATAAACCATTTTTCCGCCAGAATATTTGTAGGGCTTACCTTCTTCATTAGGAAACTCAAACTGTACAAACCAATAATCATATAAGGTCTGTGCCATCACTTCAAGCTCTGCATTGATCTTGTTGTTCAACTTAATTTTTTGATTTATAGTATATAAAAAATCTCCAGATTTTTTTTGTTCATTATAACTTGGAAGCATTAAATCTAAATAGGAAAATATTTGTTCATTAAAACTTGCACGTAAAGTCATTATGGCATTATTAGTCATTGTTTTTCTGAAGAGTTCACTTCTCAAATAAAAAGCCATAAATCTATCATACGTGATATCATTTTGAGTCGGTCTTAATCTTTTTAGAAACCCACTATATGTAGCCTCTGGATAATCTTTATCAGCAACACAACTCATTGCCAACTCATCTAATGACTCACTTGTTCTTGTCAAAAAAATATCTCCTTTTTTTACAGAATAAATAAATCTATCATTTTCTGATGTATTCATATATTCATTAAGATTATCCGGAACAAAATAATTATTAAAAACTGTCTTGAAAGAAACAAAAGGGCTACCATGACCAGCTTGTTCAGGTTTAGAAGAAATTCCAGAACTCATTTCGTAAAGTTTACAAAACTTATAAGTCTTCAAATTATACATACTTCAATCCTTTTAATTGTTTCTGAATTTCACTTTCCAAAGTATTACTTTTTTCAAATAAAGCTTGCAAACTGCTTTCAAAACCTTGCATTTTCTCTGCAAACTCTTCTGGTGTAATATCTACATATTCTATCTTCACCTCAAAATATTGCCCAGCTGAGAAAGAATAGTTTTTGGCTGATATTTCTTCTTTGCTAACTATAACAGATAGGTCTTGAATAGCTTTTTTCTGGTTAAAGGTTTCTATAATTTTAGTTTCTTCATCTGGCGTTAATACTGTACGTTGATTTTTACCTTCTTTCACGGTTTGCCCAAGTTTAGAAGCATCCATCAATACAATATGTTCGTTATCTGCATTTTTATCAAAAAACAAAACAGATACGTTGGTTCCTGTACTTGCGAAAATATTACTTGGCATAGATACAACACCACGTAACCAACCATTTGTAATCAGTCTTTCGCGGATCTTCTTTTCAATACCGCTTTGTGCAGTAATAAAACCTGTAGGAACTACAATTGCGGCTTTACCTGTATCGCTTAAGCTGTGCATAATATGCTGAATAAATAATAGGTAAATTGCCATTGATTCTTTCTTAGCTTTCGGAATATTCGGGATTCCTGCGAAGAAACGTTGCTTAAAAGCATCTTTATCTAAATCTGCCTGAAAGTCTGAGAAATCTAACTTAAACGGTGGATTTGATACTATGTAATCAAATTTTGTATCAAGATAGGTTGGCTGTGCGACCGTATTGGTTTTAATAATATTAGGTATCGAGTGAGTTAAGTTATTCAAAACTAAATTCAAACGCAACATATTACTCGATTTCTGAGAAATATCTTCCGAATAAATGGTGCAATTTTCTTCGCCTATTTGGTGAGCAATACTCATCAGCAAAGTTCCTGATCCGGCACTGGGATCATAGCATTTTACACCTTTTACAGGTTCGGGAACCATTATTTCTGCCATAATACGAGCCACAGCGTGAGGCGTGTAATATTCGGCATACTTTCCACCAGAATCGGTGTTGTAATCTTTAATTAAATATTCAAATATTGTCGCAAAAAAATCATATTTCTGCTCAAACATTTCCTCGAAACTAAACTCAAATAATTTGTTGATCAAAGCTTTGCAAAAAGCATCACGTTGTGAAGAATCAGAAATATATTGGCTCAACTCGTCAAATAAAACATCTTTTGCCCCAGAGAAAGATTTCACAGAGAATACTTCCGCATTATCTATAGAAATTTGCCTCAAAGTATCATCAAACAGTTTGGCAAAATCACCTTCATTTTGTTTGGTAAACAGATATGAGATGAGATGTTCAGGTTGTAATCTTGGGATATTAGGATCTAGACCAGCCAGTAAAAATTGATAGTCGTCATTAGTCATTTCTACTAAAGCTTCAGAGAAGTTTGTAGCAGTTGCCAATTCCAGCATTTGTTGTTTTACCGCATAGCGGAATTTATCGTTAAGGAATTTATATAGAAAAACCTGTGTAATAATTTTAAATTCGTTTCCATCATTACCTAAACCATAATTGGCACAAACACTTTTCAGGTTATCGATCAGCGATTTTGTTTTGGTAATAAAGTTTATGTCCTGCGTCATTTTTTCTTTTTATTTTTTAAATACATCTTCCACTATAATTTTAATCGAATCTTTGGAAGAGGTAATAAATTCTATTAATTGTTCTTTTATATTTTTTATATTTTCAGCGGTCTTATCATAGTCCAATGTATCATTTTTTGTAAATACTAACCACGCCGAATCTTCTACATCTGCAAACGTTAAGTAATTATGCTTACTAAATCTGATAGTTTTAACGGCTATATCTTTAAAAAACGAATTGGTTTTTAATAAACCTCTAGTTTTATTATATATACTTCTAATATCTTTCTTGTCGAATCCTTTTTTAAAATTCTGGTATTTTTTTCCACGTTCAGAGCCTAGTTGTCCTAAGTCAATTTTAACTCTTAATTTCAGTTTTTCCAATTGCAGATACACAGCATATTCTCCTTCTTCCGAATAGTAATTATCTGCAAATAGGCGCTTTGTACCTCTTATATCAATAGCTCCCCATCTTTTGAAAATGCCATCTTGTTCCAAATGTTTATAAAAAACTGATATTACATCAATTGTTGACTCATTAGGCTTTATAAAAGAAGTGAAATTTTCTCTTCGATTAATTTTCTCCCTAGTTATATTGAAAAAATCTACAACAAAAGGGTGTGAAATATTTTTTATTTGAGTATTAAAAACCAAAAATAAATCTTCCAGACTAAACATTGTCCAACCTTTATTTTTAGCATTGGAGCTAAATTGATTAGCAGATTCTAAGCCTGTTTTTAAATAAATACATTTCAGAGATTTAAAATTGTTTTTTTTACAAAATTCTTCTACCGTTTTTTTATAAGTAATCAATTGATCAATTCCTGCATTACTATTTGTCTTATCTTCGATAACAAGTAGATATTTATTGTCAATTTCTACCCAAATATCAATACGTTGTTCCTGTTTTTTTACTTTAACTTTTGAAAATTGAAAATTGGGATCATTAAAAAATTTGCGTATTAGATTAACTGCAAGCTCGTGAAGAGACTGAGTTTCTTTAGTTGCATATTTTTTATCTGCTAAAGATAGGAGCCAACATAAGAAAGCATCTTGTGATAATTCTTTTGTTGCGTATTTAAATATATTAGGTAATTGTTGATTCATTATCTGTATTGATACTGTTGTAAATATTCGTTTACAATCATATTATTAATGGTTTCTGTGGTACTAAAATCCAACGAAATTTTCTCTTTATTTTTAAATTCTTGCACCACAAGTTGCATCAAATAGCGTTTAAAAAAAGCTTCGTTTTTCATCAAATCTTCTTGCCCCTCTAGTTTGCCGTCTACTTGCGCTTTTACCTGCATTAAAGCATGATGCAGTTGCATTTCTTCCGCATTAAGCGTTCCCTTTTTCATTAATCTCTTGTGGATTCTGGCGTATTTTTCGTCACTCTCATACTTCGCTTTTAGTAAAGCATTTTTACGATTAAGCTCTTTGGCTTTATCGTAAATCTTTTGCAAAAGATGTATATTTTCTATCATATCGGTCTGAGTGGTTTCATTAAGATTTTTTTTCTTAAAAATACGTTCCAGTTCCTCACGCAAATTTACAAATTGTGGATCAGTTTGGTCGAAATTATGTTGTAAAGACTCTCTAGTTTTTCTTAAAATGTCTTTGAATTCATCTGCTAAAACCAATTCGCTTTCATCTATTTTGATGAATTGAAATACAATATCTTCTAAAGCCGTGTTGAGAAGATTTTGAGAAGCCTCTGCATTGCCTATACTTTCAAGAAGGGTTAGATTGTCAAATCTATTTTGGGTTTCTATCAGCAACCGATTCCAAACGTCAAAATCTGTAATTCCACCTAAAGCTTCATAATTATTAAGCGCAATAATATTTTTTAATTCTTTAGCTGTGCGCAAAGCTTTCAACAATCGGGTTAATTCCTTCTTGTCTGTTATTTGTGCTATTTGCTGAGAAAACAATTCTTTATTCTGAGTATCATACTGAAATAGAGTCTCTTTTATTTCCTGTATTTCGGATTTTATCTCTTCTTCGGATTTAAAAAGATAGGTATACATCTCCATTTCATCACCAAGTTGATCTTGTAACTCATCAAAATATGCCTTATTTGTTCTATCGAAAGCTTTAGAAATATCTGCAAAATCTACAACATATCCATATTGGTATTTTTTGTAGGGCCTATTAACACGAGTAAGTGTTTGAAGTAAATTGTGATCTTGTATTACTCGTGCGAGATATAGCTTTTTCATTCTTTTAGAATCAAAACCGGTTAATAACATATTGTAAACAAATAAGATGTCAACTTTCCCTTTTTTGTAAGCACTGATGAGTTCTTTACGAATTACTTTATCATTCTCATCGTGTAATATAAGGGCAGCTGACAAATTAGGTTCATCTTTACCATACTTTGAAGGAGCTTCTGCAACCATCAATACACTGGCATCTGTTTCCTGAATTCCGTACTTTACCTGAAATAATCTGAATAATTCTTTTGCCTGATCTGCAGAATCACAAACAACCATTCCACCTAATGAAGTATCTCTTTCATCTCTACGAAATTGAATTAAATCTTTGGTTATATAGTCTAAAAGTGGTTCTGCAAACGATGGATGTGCGTACAATTGTGAAGCTTTTATATCGCCTTGTAAGACTTTTATTTGCTCAATAACTTTCTTCATCTGGATTTTAAAACTTCCTTCTATTTCTTCACGTATCAACCGCAATGTATATCCATCTGCAATAGACATATTATAGTAATATTTATGAAAATAGTTACCAAACAACATTTTGGTGTCATACTCTTTTGCAACTTCTCGTAACAACGGCGTTCCGGTAAGGGCAATTAACACAGCGTTCCGGTCAGAGTTCATTAAGTTGGCTAAGTAATTTCCTTTAGGATTATAACTTCTATGTGCCTCATCTAAGAAGAATACACGTTGAACATTGATGTCATATTGTAAGTCTGTAATTGCAATAGCATCTTCTGAGAACTTTTGAATATTAACAACGGTAATTTCAGGTACACCGCTATTATTATTCAGTGCACCTACCACTTGCATATCTTTTATAAAATCCTGCTTAGAATTAATAGGATTAACTTTCAGGCCACGATTAGCAAATTCTGTAGAAGCCTGAATTGCTAGATCCAAACGATCTACAATGAAGTAAAATTTCGGCACAATATTTTTCTTAGAATAGTAGTGTGTTAGATGTTTCACATTATAGTAAGCCAAAGCCGTTTTTCCCGAACCTTGAGTATGCCAGATAATCCCTTTATTCTGTCCTTCCTCTAATTTTGTAGCAATAGCTTTAGTAGCAAACATTTGCGGATAACGCATAATGTGTTTCTGACGTGCATTCTTGTTAGTATCTTCTTTTACATAGGTAATGGCAAATTGTAAAATAAATTGCAAACGCTCTTTACTGAATAAAGAAGTCAATATTCTATTAGTTGGAGTATTATCTTGTTTATTTGTAATATATTCCGGGCTGTGCTTAATTACCATTAAGTTATTGTCTTTCAATAGTAGATTCTCTGTATCAAGATTAATCGCTTTCAAAATTTCCTTTACAGGATAATCAAGATCTTCTCTAAAAAAGTTAAAGTTGAGCTCATTATAAGCAGCCGTTGCATAGTAAGCTCCAAAAACAGGTTCAACTATTCCGTCTTCATATTCCATATTATTGGAGAAAACCATTAATTGAGTAATATTGGTAAATCTTCTAAACTGTTTGTTTGAAAAACGTTTATTGATTCTTTGTCTTTCATCCAAGACGCCTTGCTTATTGTGGGGTTTCTTAACTTCAATAAAAGCTAGAGGCATCCCATTTATAAAAATTGTTATATCTGGGCGAAATTCTTCGTCACCATTTTTATAGGTCAATTCAGTTGTTATGTGAAAAAAATTGTTATCGAAATTCTCAAAATCAATTATTCTTGTTCCTGATGTACTGATAAGACGTTCATAAAACTTTTGCCCTAAATCTTCAAAATCCAATTCAAGGTTAATCTCGTCCAATGATTTTTTAGCTTCAGCTTCCCCAATATCATTTATCTTACAAATAGCTTCTATAAATAATTCTGGAAAAATGTTACTTTCTTCAATTCTATTTTGTTGATTTTGTGGTATGTATTGATAACCTAATCTTGTTAGGTGAAGTATTGCGGGTATCTTAACTCTTGAGTCCTCGTTAAATATCATTAGTTTTCATGTGTAATAGTTTCTAAAGATAATAAAACACTAACAAAAGAAAAAATGTGAAACCGCATATTAAGTGGCTTTATTGTGTTTATTTCAAAAATATTCTGTTGGTTGCATTAAAATTCAATTCTTATAAGTGGTTATATGAAACAACAATCACCTTTTTACAAAAAAATACCGACTCTCGTCGGTATTTTTTATTTATTAATTTCCTTAATATCGTATTTCTTATCTCGAATCGGTTCGTCAGGAAGGAATTCCTTAATTGAGCACCCTAATGCGATTGCAATTAAATTTAAATGAATTAAATTATATTTTGCTTTTTTGGATGGAGCTTCTATTTGTGAAATAAATCCAATGTTCTTCCCAATAGAAAGAGAGAGCTCCTCTTGGGTAATACTCTTTGATTCTCGTATTTCTTTAACACGTTTTATAACATACCTTTCTATTTCGTCTAATGATTCATTCATAAATCAAAGTGAATGAAAAACCTTAAAAAATATTATGTACTATAGTACATATTTTATAAAATGTTTTTATATTTGTAAAATAAGTTATTGAAATGTAACTTTGCGATACTTCAAAGAAATATAGAAGCTATTGCTTAGAATCTCGAACTGAAAACTGGTAATTTTTAATATGCGAGAGGATAAGTAAAGTAGCTCACGACCTAGGCGTTAGCTCACTTATCTGCATATAAGGTATACCAGTGCCCCAGTTCGGATATGTTGAGTTTCACGCCATTTATTTGGGGCAAGATGTAGTGAGATAGTGTATTAAATGGTACAGATAATTCATACGGAAATCTAAGCAGTTTCTTTTAGCAATAATAAAGCTGAAAAAATACCGCTTATGAAAAGAGCCAAATCTCCACCCCGAAAGCTGACCAATCTTCAGCTGTACCAATTGTTGAAAGAAGGGAATCCCGTTGCTCTCGAACATCTTCATTTACGCCACAAGAGACTTCTCTTCTGGATTGGACTACAGGTGTTGAAAGATGATTTTGTCGTGGACACTATTGTTCAGGATACATTCCTTAAATTGTGGCTGCACCGCGACACAATTGAAACGCCTGATCATCTTACTGGCTTTCTACGCTTTGTGATGAAAAGGGATTGTATAGCGTATGTGACTGCGCCAAGAAATAAATTCACCCGCCTGATGGCTTCTCTGGATAGTTTTGAGAATTATCAGGAATATCTTGCAGGTTACGATCCTCTGAAAGATAAAGAGTATTTACGTAGCCAGGAATCCGATCAAAACAAATTCGATGAGATCAAAAAGGTGTTACCCGTTCTGAATCCCAAAAGAAAACACCTGATAGAACTTTGCCTGGAATATGGCTTTCAGTACAAACCCATCGCAGAGGCTATGGGAAGTAGCGTGACAGGCATCAGCACTGAAGTTAGCAAAGCCATAGATGAGCTTCGGAAAATTCTTAAAGTCACTTCTTTTGAGCAGCCAGAGGAAAACACTTTAAGTAATAAAGAGCAGTCAGAACAACTCAGCAGTCAGCAGCTGGAGATTATCAAAAGAAGGTTTGAACAGAAATCCTCTTTTGCGTTGATTGCCCAAGAACTCAAACTACCCGAAAAGGAAGTGCATCGGGAATTTCTTTACGCCTATCAGCATCTGCAAAATCAAAACACTTCTCAAATACCCTTTTGATATGGAAAAGTCTACAATAACCCTGACCCGAAAAATTCAGCTGGCGATTGATGTTCCATCTGAAGAAAAAAGCCAAATGTGGGAAAAGCTCTACCGGTATCAGAACCGCTGTTTCCGGGCGGCTAATCTGATTGTTACCCATCTGTATGTACAAGAAATGATCAAGGATTTCTTTTATCTCACTGAAGAAATTCAATATAAGCTAGCTGATGAAAAAAAGGATGAAATGGGAATCTTCGACCGTTCGAAAACAAACACCACGGCACGCCTGGTCTTTGACCGTTTTAAGGGAGAAATCCCCACAGACATTCTGGGATGCCTGAACAATACGATACAATCTACCTTTTCCAAAAATAAAGCCGACTACTGGCAGGGCTCAAAATCACTACAGAATTTTAAAAAAGATATTCCCATTCCGCTTCCGGTCAAGTGCATCAGCAAAATGAAGTATGATGCGGAAAAGAAAGCGTTCAGCTTCAATATGTTTGCGATCCCGGTCAAAACCTATTTAGGAAGAGATTTCTCTGATAAACATTTGGTACTGGAACGCCTCTTAAGAGAAGATATCAAGTTGTGCAATTCACAAGTCCAGCTGAAAGACGGTAAAATATTTTGGCTGCCGGTCTTTGAATTTGAAAAGAAAGACCACGGTTTAAAACCCGAAATCATTGCTGAAGCATCCCTGTCGTTAGAACATCCTATCGTGGTAAAAGCCAATAATGTACGAATGAATATTGGCTCGAAAGAGGAATTCCTCTACCGCAGGCTAGCGATACAGGCCAGTAATAAAAGGATTCGAGCCGGAGTTGCTTATTCCCGTTCAGGACATGGAACCAAACGGAAACAGAAGGCACTGCACAAAACAGTGGATCTGGAAAATCGTTTTGTCAGTCATCATCTTCATCTATACAGCCGGATGCTGATTGATTTCTGCATCCGGCAGCAGGCAGGCACACTGATTCTAAAAGATCAGGAGGACAAGATCGGGATTGCAAAAGAACAGGAATTTGTGCTGCGCAACTGGAGCTATTATGAATTGCAGACCAAAATAAAATATAAAGCAGAAAAAGCCGGTATCGAATTGATCATCGGATAGCTAAAAAATGAGGGTGCTTGTAAACCCGTAGGGTGAGGTTTTGAACACTCACTAAATACTGGAAACTGAGTAATTTTTCCGGTGTATACAACGGCGTGGGTTTCTTTTTTTTCAAAAATGAAGAAAGCATAACCAAAAAATCAAAGTATTGCAATAGGAGAATCATACATCAGAAAGGTGTTATCAATCAATCCAGCGATATTCATTTCTTGATTGGTTGCTTCCTTGCTTTCTTGAAATCTTGAATTATTGCTTGCTTCCTTGCTTGCAATCAAAAGAGATTACCCTGCAATAAGTAGCGGTTATTAGAGTCTTTTTCTCTTTCTTTTATTTTGAATTGGAATATCCTCAGCCTCATAATTTGTACTGTTATTACCGAATTGTAACAGAGAGAAAAGCTGATTTGTAATCTCAGTATCTTTAAAAATCTCATTGAAGGCTGAAAATGGAACCGTATTTTCCTGTGAAATTTTCTGTGCTATTTTTTCCATTTCCGATATCAGCTTTTGCTTATCAGTTCTGTCCAGGTGTGGATTTCTAAATCTTGAAAATTTGATTTCCCTCTCAACAATACTAATAACAGAATCCAGATATTTTTTCTTTTCTGAAGCAAAAACTGTCGGGTTGGACAGTAGGACAGCGTTTTTGTTTGTGAATAGATGCACCTGCTTTTTTAAATCATCAACCTTTGTATGGAGCTCAGTAATTTGCTTCGACTTAGATTCCAACTCCGTTTTATTTTTTAGAATTGTGCTTTTGTAAGTTCGAAATGCTTTTTCATAATTCTCAATGGTCTTGTCAGTCTTAATTTTTTTAAAACCTAAAAAATCATTTTCCTTTACAACCAGCTCTTCAGATTTCTTTGAACCCATCTCAGATTTCATCAGGTCATACCTTTCTTCCAAAACTTTGAGATCTTCTTCTTTCTGCTGGATCTTAAACTCAATCGCTTCCAATCTTCCCTTGGAACCAGAGATCCCTCTCTCCATATCCAGGCATTCTGCTGTCAGATCCTGCATTTTTGAATAATGGAAGGATTGGTGTTTAAGTGTTTTCCCAGTTTTCAGATCCTGCCAGTCAGCTACCAAATGAGCGTGGTAATTTGGTTTCCATTCTTTCGTGTCTTTATCGGTATGTCCTTCATCTTTGTGAATGGCGATCTGAAAAACGCGGATATTCAATTCTTCTTCCAGTCTCTTTGCTAAGTTTTGAAGTTCCAGCATCGTTGTATCTTCTTTGATCACCACAACCGCTTCCCGAACAGGCATTGCATTCTTCTGTAATTTCCTCCCGGACTTTTCTTTGCAATACGCCTCGATCTTTTGGATCCTGTCAGCTATTTTCTGTTCCATCCAGTATTCATTTTTTGGCGTCAGATCTTTCCGGATGTAATCAAAAGTTTTCTTCCTGAAATTATGGGTTTCAGAATCGGACTTAACAACTTTGAAATTAATGGAGGTCTTCATTCCTTTTACATCTTTAAAGTTTTACACTTTTATTGTTTTATGCATTTAAATTTTTGCTGAAGAGTGCTGTAGTTATATTACTCAGCATTAATTTTTACCTGTGTTTATTTTACACACCTTCGATAAAAATAGCCCTGCTGCTTTTTACACAGGTTCCATAAGCTAACCTGATATTATTTTACTCAGGTTAAAAGCCTCGCAGAGCGTATCAGAAACTTTGTTGGGAGGTACGACCTTCAAAGTTGCGAATGCGCTCCTAACTTCTGCGTGTAGTTGGTAAAAAATATAGCACGCCTTATCAGCGTTTCCTTTTAAAACCATTTGAATTTTTGATTTTCGTCTCCTGATCTCTTACTTGTTGTTTTTCCTGTTCTGGAAATTTATCAGATTGTTTTCCTGTCTTAATTGCTACGTTATTTTTCATTCTGTGTATCAAAAATTCGTTGAGATCTTTATGGTTGGAATAGATACCGGAATGATCTTTTGCTTCTGGAAAAGATCTTATGATCTCAGATTTGCATTTAATTCCTGCATTATCATTGTCCAGAAAAAGATGGATATCAGGATAGTTTTTCAGATGCTCTACGGATTTATTTAAAAGAGCAATGGAATTCATCACAAGGATATCTCCTGCAAAAGACTTTTGCAATTCGATAAAAGACAAGGCATCCATAAAACCTTCAAAAACAGCTACACCTCTGACATCTCTATTTTGAATATTTGATATATTCTGACGATTGCTGCTTAGATCTATTAGTGAAACATCCTTTTTCAATAATGAACCTTTATAAAAAGCATTACGCAATTCAAAACCACCAGATAAGTTCTCAAAACCAATGGCATAGAGTTTCTTACTTCCGATGGTAAATCGTACTTCTTTTATATAATCATAGATCTTAGGACTTAATCCACGTCCCTGCAAATATCGTTTCAGGTTTGGATTCTGGAGATCGAGTATTTCATCGATTCTGTAATTTGGTTCTGACTTTATAATCTGTCGTTGCTGATGAAAAGAAGAAAAATTTTGCTTCGTTGCCCATATCAAAACTTCATTGACCGAGGTATTTAAATACTTCTTCATAAAGTCGGTGTTATTCCCACCGACACCCTCTGAATGGAGATACCAGGCATTAATTCTTTTATCCAATTTGAAAGAGGCTTGGGATTCGCTGGCAAAGGGGTTGAGATACCAAGCTTCTTTTTCATTTTGTTTCGTGGGAAGGTGTCCGAGAGAAAGGAGGACTTCTTCCAACGATATGCTGTTAAATTGTTTACAGTTCATTTTGTTATGTTTTTAATTAAAATACTTACCTAGTTACCAATCTGTTGATGATCAAATCAATGATCCTCTTTTTAAAGACTACCTGGATCTACCTACTTACCCAATGTTATTACAGAGGTAACTTAGGTAGGTTTGGATTTATCTACTTACCTAATTAAAACACTCACATTGCGTCACTTAAAGCCCTTAGGTAGGTTGGTAGATTACTTCTGTTTAATTACTTTATGATCTTCAACCGGATGAGATAACCGTAGATCTGTCTTTGGGGATGTTTGACCCTTGGAAATTTGAAAGATGATAAAGCTCTCCCGATCTTTAAATGATTTAAACGGACACCGTGAGAATTCAGATCGATCATCACTTCTGTCGCGGTCATAAATTCTTCCAGATTATCGGAAGGTTCATAGAACTTGTTCACGATCTCCTGTTCCAAGGTCATTTGCGTAAATCTTTCATTGCGTTTTTCATTCTCCAGAATATCTGTTACAGATAGTTCCGGATTATAATTTTTCCTTTTAAAAGCGTTGTAGTAAGCCTGCGCCCAAACCTTATCAATATCGATCTCCGACGAATAATTGAAGTTGATCTTCTCGATCACTTCGAAAATGATCCACCTTACACTTCCCGAATCATCGGTTAGAAAATCTGTTTTGTTTGTTGATCCCACAAAGCTGCAGATCCGCTTCAGGTATTCTGATTTCCTTGCATAGGGCAATCTCTCGTTAATATGCGTTTTGGAGATATAGGCCTTTAAAGAATTAATATCTGCTTTAGCAAGAACTGATAATTCATCCAGATTGATGATCAGATTCTTGCACAATTTGATCCTGCTGTCTTTGTCTAAACCAATGTCTTCTGAAATATAGTTCATCAGTTTTTCAGGAATAAAAAACCTTAAATAGGTTGATTTCCCGCTATTCTGGATGGTATTCGCAAGAACCAGACAATGTTTGTTTATCTTTTCTTTTTCCAAAGCACATAATACCGCTCTGGTAAACCATTTTTCGGTATGGTAGAAAAATGAAGCGTCATCATTGGTTTTCACATAAGAACAAAGCTTCCTGATATAATCTTCACCATCCCAATCTTCAAGACTTTCAAAATATTCTGAAATAGGATCATACTGTTCTATCAAATGACTTCTGACCAGGATCTCCAGTTTATTGATCGGTATATCAACTCCTGACTGGATAAGTTCGATAAATAATGAGTTCAAATTTAGATCTGACCATTTTTTATCTGAACTCAATTTGATCTCAAACTCCAGAGATATGGTATTGAATCGAATTGAATATTTAGAATTGAGATAATTCAATGCCCGGTCAAAGATCGTTTTAGTTTCTGTACCGGTTTGATAAAGCGTTTTATTCTCTTCCATAAACATTAGGGATTGTGGAAACGGAACAAATAATTCTTATATTTGAACTCTACTTCCAAGTAAAACAAACATCTAAAACCTAGCTGCGGCAACAGTTAGATTTATTTTTTGCGTAAAGAAAATTCTATGGCTTCCTGCTGAATTTCATCATTGGATTTATGGCTGTTTTTCAACAACCATTCATCGACTTTTTTGCGTTCAAAGAATAGAACTTTCCCATTAGGTTTAGAAAAAGGAAGACTGTTGGTATGAACTAATTTATAAATGTAGGATTTTTTAAATCCTGTATAATCTGAAAGTTCTTCAACATTAAGAATAGATTTGAGACCGACAATATGCTTTTCAATTCGGTTCAGCTTGTGAAGGATAATTTCGTTTTCCATTGCTTTACTATTTTAAAATTTGTGTGGCAAAGGAAAACAAATGACAATGTCATTAAAATACTCGGATAGTCAAAACACCTTTTTACAAAGGGTTTTACAGTATAAAATTTGAATATCAGGAAGTTAATCTAATGACCTCCTCAATTTCGGATACTTTCATTTTACGAATCGAAATGTTTTGATTGACAAATTTTGACTTCTGGTAGAAGCCAGATTCAATTTTTTTAGTTCAAATTAATTTTCCAAGCATATCAGCCCTGCTACTAAGTAAAATATAAGTTTCATTTAGCATTGGCAAGAACAAATATCGAAATCAAATTTCAGTGATCAAGTTGATTTAAATGAGAAATTGAAATTCTTCATAGAAAAATAGAATTGAACTCCGAGAGTCTTACGAAGAAATAGTTGATTGACTATTGAGATAACAGAATAATAATATTTCATAGTAATTAGACCTTTGTTTCACAGTGCTTATTTCAAAAATATTAGATATAAAATATAAAAAAATAATTTTTAATATTATTGTATAAGTGACATGAAACAAGTAGTTTAACGAAATAATTTTTTCACATCTAAAAAGAATTAAATGCTAGTATTTATTTTTTTTTCGAAAAAATTTTTGCTGTTCTCAAATAATTTATATATTTACCTCGATAATATCAAATCAATATTTAGATCAGGAGAAACCCGAAAATCCTTTAAAGAGTAGGGGCATAAATAAAATATTATACATGAAAAATTTAGAAAAATTGGAAGATTTTCAATTGCAAAATGATCAATTGAACACAATTGTTGGACAAGGTGGTCCACTTGAGCCTTCTTTTGAAACTGGTTCTGTTACTACTGGAGCAGGACAAGAGCAATTAAATGACTGGCCAGCTCCGGGACAAACAACTTGCGTTAATTATACAGGCGATATATGGGATGGCAGCGATCCTCGAACAATGTTACGTTTAGGTGAAACTTATTCATAGTCTTACTATTAAAATTATCTGGGTACAAAACCGAGATAATCTCTTCAAATAAATAATTACCAAATTTAAACGATAAGAAAAACAAGTTGTTTTTCTTATCGTTATTTTATATTATGAAATCTATATTTGTAACATTCTTTTTTTTAAGCGGTATACTTAGTTCTCAGTCAATAGAACTAAGGGACAAAACATTAATTAAATATTATGAATCAATTATTAATGCTGAAAATAATATAGTCGAAAATAATTTATCAAAAGCAAATGAATTTTATAATATTGCTTTTGCCACTCTTAATGAGCCTCAAACCAAAGATATTTTTAATAGTATGCAGGTCTCAATAAAGCTAAAGGACTTCAATGATGCATTTCAAAAGTATAATAGATTAAAGTGTTTAGGATATTCTTTCAATAATGATTTCAGAGAAAAAACCTTTAAAAACTATAATAATAAAGAAAAAGATTGTAGCAAAAAAATAGATATAGCATATAAGAAGACATTAGATTCATTATATGATATAGATCAAAAATATAGAAATTTATCTAATGGTGACTATAGTAAATACAAACAAGAGATAACAATAAGTGATAGTGTGACATCTCTTAAGTTGCTAGATTTATTTCAAAAAAAAGGTTTTCCAAATGAATATGATATAGGGGTTAATACGAATGGAGACATTTCTTTCCAAAAGTTTTATTTTATTATCTGGCATCAATTGGCAACAAACAGATACAGTTCACAAAAAGTAAATTTTTCAGAAGAACTTGACAAAGCTTTAAACAAAGGGAAAATTTCACCAGAAAATGCTGCTTTCCTTTTTGAACTTACTAATAACTCTAATAATTTTTCATCAGTCCATTTTGATATTTTAGAGTTCTTTACAAATAGTGGCTCTACCCCAATGAGAGAGCAAATCATCAATAAAACAGCTGTTGGAGACTGTTGTTATGTGCATGTTTGGTTTTTTCCAGAGAGAAGAAATGAAAAAGCGATCCAGATGGTACAAAAAATTAATGAAAACAGAAAAAAAATTGGATTATCCGATTTGGATACTGAACTAAAAAAGAAAGTTTTCTATTTGAAAAATAAGGAATATCTTTTCCCTCGCTTAGGTGTTATGGGAAAGGAAATTAATGACTTAAGCAAAGTTGAGTTTTTGAAAAAAAGTCTAATTAAATTATAATGATTCTTATTATCAGTGTCGAAAATGATGGTATCACTAATGATATCTGTGCATCTCTGGTACATCAAAAAAAGGAATTTGTCAGAATTAACGAAAGTCAATATATAACTGATGTTTTTTTTGATTTCACTCGTAAGCAATTTGAATTTACAATAAATAATATAGTATACAATCTTAATCAGTTTTCTTCTGTTTATTATCGCAATGGAACTATTGTATATAAAGATATTTCTCTTGAAATTGATTCACCTATAAAACTTTTTTATGAAACAGAATTGAGTTCAATAACTGAATTTATTTTTCATTATTTACACAAAAATTGCAAACGTATTTATGGAAATATAATTAATAAAAAAGTCAATAAATTAGAGGTTTTGCACTTAGCTGGAACATTAGGTTTTAAAATTCCCCAAACATATGTATTTTCTAATCCAAAATGTTTAGAGTTTTTAACTGATGTAGAAAACAAGCTAATTACCAAATCTATTTCAGAAATGAGTCCTATCCTCTACAAGAATGAACTTTATCTGAATTATACTAGAGAAATTTCTCTTGATGAAATTCTTGGAAAAACACACGAAATTATACCATCTTTAATTCAAGATAGAATTCATGTAGAATATGAATTGAGAGTATTTTTCTTTGAAAATAAAATATGGGCAATTGCCATGTTTGATTTCGAGAATAATGTGGATGTTAGAAATGTCAGAAGTAAAAAATTTATTCCTTACGAACTTCCGTATGACATTCAAGAAAAAATATTCGCCATTGCTTCAAAATTAGAATTAAAAACTGGAACTATAGATTTACTAAAGTCCAACGATGACTTTTATTTTCTTGAAGTAAACCCTTCAGGTCAATTTCAGGATTTAAATTATTGGGGTAATTATAATATAGATCAATATATAGCAGAACAATTATGAATGATAAATTGCATTTGAAAGGTGTAGAATACACTTTACAAGAATGGTCAAAATGTAACGTGATTTCGAAAGTAAAATTTACTAGTAGAGACGATATAAAAAGTAAAAAAATACTGATAATCAGATCACCAAAAAAATATCCTAATTTATTTTAATAATTATGTATTTGCGATTATTTGATTCTGTACGCATTACTGAGGGTGTTAATAGAGCTATAATATTTGATACTACCTCTGGCTTTTTAAATTTCATTCCAAAAAGTTTTTCAGCTTTATTATCTGATGAAAATCAAAATTATTCTTTGTTGCTAGAAGAATCAGATAATGAATCAAAAAAAATATTACAACAATATATTGATTTCATTCTCACGAATCATTTAGGATTTATTGTTAAAAGTTTAGATGAATTAGCATGTTTTAAAAAATCTAAAGATGTTCACTTTAGTTCATCAGAGGTTGATTATCTTATTTTTGATTTATATCCATCAGATTTGACTAGTGATATTGTACAACAGATTGATGATTTAGGAATAAAGTTTGTCCAATTAAGAGTTTTGGAACAATCAACTTACACAGAAATACTAAAACTTTTTTCAAACATAGAGTTATTTAATAATACTTCTGTAAATGAAGTTTCTATCGTATTATCATATAGTTCTGACTTAGAAGAATGTATAATTAGGGGAGATGTAGTAAAGTCAAGCATATTTTTACAATTTATCTTTCATAGTTGTACTATAAATGAAATGAAAGTGTATGGTAATATTCAAATATCAAAGATTAATAATAAAATAAAAATTCCTTTAAGTTGTGGATGTATAAACTTAAATAACTTAAATATCAATCGGTCATTTTATATTGAAGCTCTAAACTACAACTCTTGTCTCCACAAGAAAATATCAATTGATTATGAGGGTAACATCAAAAACTGTCCATCGATGGTTAAAAATTTCGGAAACATAAAACAAACTTCTTTACGCAAAGCATTACTAAACAATGATTTTAAGGAATATTGGGATGTTAACAAAGATGAAATTGAAGTTTGTAAAGATTGTGAGTTTCGATATGTATGTACCGATTGTAGAGCATATACTGAAAAAGGTGAGGATAATCTAGGAACAATAAATCTTTCTAAGCCTTTAAAATGTGGTTATGATCCTTACACAGGAGTTTGGAATGACTGGAGCATTAATCCACTTAAAGAGAAAGCCATCAAGTTTTACGGTTTACAGGAAATATTAAAATACTAAAAATTGGCTAAAAAATTTCCATTTTACATACAACCTGATGCAAAAGACTGTGGTCCCACTTGTCTCAGAATCATTAGCAAATACTACGGAAAAAGCATTTCCTTACAACAGATTCGTAACCTTTCAGAAACCACTAGAGAAGGAAGTAGCATGCTTGGCTTGAGCGATGCTGCTGAAGATTTAGGATTTCGTACTTTAGGTGTTAAAATCGATTTTAATATACTTGCTGAAGATGTGCCTTTTCCATGTATTATACACTGGAACAAAAATCATTTTGTAGTTGTTTACAAAATTGATAAAAAGAATACGGTTTACGTTTCAGATCCAAGTTACGGGTTGATTACTTATTCCAGAGAAGAATTTATCAAACGATGGATCGGCGAAAATGCCAACGGAAATACTGTAGAAGGAATCGCTTTAATTCTTGAAACCACACCGGCATTTTTCCAGACTGAGTTTGATGATAAAGAAAGTAAAGCCAGTTTTTCTTTTCTCTCAAAATATCTGCTTAAATATAAATCTTTAATCATCCAATTGGCGGTCGGTTTACTAGCGGGAAGTTTACTTTCGCTCATTATGCCCTTCCTAACACAGAGTATCGTGGATGTGGGAATTCAGAATCAAGATCTGAATTTTATATATCTGGTTCTCTTAGCTCAAGTGATGCTTTTTCTGGGTAGAATGGGAATTGAGGTCATCCGAAGCTGGATTTTACTTCATCTTTCCACCAGAATTAACATTTCAATCATCTCCGATTTCTTTATAAAATTAATGAAACTTCCAATCAGTTTCTTTGATACAAGAATGACAGGAGATATTATGCAGAGAATCAACGACCATCATAGAATTGAACAGCTTCTGACTAATTCTTCTATAAATACGTTATTCTCACTTGTCAATTTAATTATTTTCAGCATCGTTTTGCTGTTTTATGATTACAGATTATTTGTTGTTTATTTGGTCGGAGCGATTTTGTATATCGGATGGATCACTTTTTTTCTCGGAAAACGAAAAGAACTTGATTATAAAAGATTTTCCCAGGTCTCACAGGAACAAAGCAAAGTGATCGAACTCATCAACGGCATGCAGGAAATTAAAATGTTTAACGCCGAAAAGCAAAAACGTTGGGACTGGGAGTTTTTACAGGTAAAACTTTTTAAGCTAAAAATAAAATCGTTGTCATTGGAGCAGTGGCAATCGGTTGGTGGGAATTTCATCAACCAGATGAAAGATATTTTGGTAAGTTTTCTTTCTGCTAAATTGGTTTTGGAAGGAAATCTTACTTTGGGGATGATGCTTTCTGTTCAGTACATTATCGGACAGTTAAACAGTCCGTTATTGCAGCTTATTGATTTTATTAAACAAACTCAGGATGCCAAAATTTCTTTGGAAAGGTTGGGTGAAATTCATGATAAAGAAGATGAAGAAAATAAGGATGAGCAGTATGCTACCGAAATTCCCGAAAAAGATATAGAAATTAGTAATATATCTTTCAGGTATATTGGTTCAGATATTCCTGTTTTTGAAAACCTAAGTTTAAATATTCCTCACCAAAAAACCACAGCAATTGTTGGAGCCAGCGGAAGTGGAAAAACAACACTTTTAAAATTGTTGATGAAATTTTATGAACCCAACGAGGGGGAAATAAAAATAGGAAATACCCAAATGAAAAATATTTCACCAAGGTTCTGGAGAGATAAGTGCGGTGTGGTGATGCAGGAAGGATATGTTTTTAATGATACGATTGCCAATAATATCGCTGTAGGTGAAGATTATGTAGATAAAACAAAATTAAGAAAAGCGGTAGAAATTGCTAATATTAAAGAATTTATTGAAGGTTTACCTTTAAGCTATAATACAAAAATAGGAAATGAAGGCGTTGGCGTAAGTGGCGGACAAAAGCAAAGACTTTTCATCGCAAGAGCGGTTTATAAATCTCCGGAATATATCTTTTTCGACGAAGCAACGAG
>Ga0160461_1000169_pt1 | contig 70586 bp, 76 predicted proteins | sample HID1975I_E6MG_FD_108266 | JGI IMG/M metagenome (GOLD analysis project Ga0160461, IMG submission 108266) | Enriched soil microbial communities from UW Madison campus, WI, USA - HID1975I_E6 MG | ecosystem: Environmental > Terrestrial > Soil > Unclassified | place: USA: Madison, Wisconsin...
CTCGCTGGCGCGGTCGGCCTCGGCGCGGGTGGCGATGCCCAGCAGGTACACCACGCCGCGCTCGGTCACGACCTTGAAGTTGTTGGCGAAGATGTCGCTCTGGCTGACCAGCTGTGCCTTCACCTTGCTGGTGATGTAGGTGTCGTTGGAGCGGTCCATGATCGTGCTGCCCGGGCCGACGACGATCTCGTTGTAGACGCCGCGCACGTTGTCGACCTGCCCGACAACCTCCTCGGCACGGCGGCGGTCGGCGTCGCTGCCGACGGTACCGGTCAGCAGCACCTTGCGGTTGTAGCTGACCACCGTGACGTTCATGTTGTCGTTGGCGATGTCGCGGATGCGGGCCGCACCGCGCAACTCGATGTTGGTGTCGTCCAGTTGGGCGCCCGAACTGCGCCGGTCGGTCGCGACCATGCCGGCGCCGACGGCCGCCCCGCCCACCACCAGCGGCACGCAGCCGCCCAATGCGAGGGTCAGCGCGGCGCCGGCCGTGAGCATGATCGTGAAGCGTCGAACGGCAACGGTGGCGGACGGTCTCATGAACTTCCTTCCTTCTAGACGGGGCAAACGAGGCGAAACGGGCGAAAACGTGCGGGAAGTTTAGCCCAGGGACTTTCCGGCTCCGAGCCGGAACCCGGGGCGTCGCACCGCGCTCCCCGCCTCCTCGAATTAGTCAAAAAATGTTAATGTTCGAAACATGAACACCCGGCCACGCCGTTCGACGCCGCATATCGCCGCCATGTCCGCCGTGGTTCGGGGAGCGCGCGCGTGAGGGCCTGGACGGCGGCCCGCTCGGTAGCGGCGCGCATCGGTGCGCGGCTGAGCGGCCGGGCCGCCGCACGCGGCGCACCGCTGGTGCTGGTGTTCTCGAAGGACCGCGCGATCCAGCTCGAACTGCTCCTGCGCAGCTACGCGGAGCAACTGTCGAAGCCGCTGCCGCTGACCGTGCTGTACCGCGCATCCACGCCGGCGCACCAGCAAGCCTACGAGGAAGTGTTCGCGGCGTACCAGTCGCTGCAGCTCACCGCGGTGGCGGAGCAGGCCTTCAAGCCCGACCTGCTGCGCCTGATGAAGGCCTCCGGCGCCCGCAACGTCCTCTTTCTGGTGGACGACATCGTCTTCATCCAGCCGGTGGACACGCGGCTGATCGAGCAGTGGGACACGGCGCAGGGCATTCTCAGCCTTCGCCTGGGGCGCAACATCACCCGGTCGTTCAACAGCGGCGGCATCGCGCAGGCGCAGCCCGCCGCGCTCGAGCCGGTCACCCGCGAGGAGCATGCGCTGGTGCGCTGGCGCTGGGTCGACGGGGCGCTCGACTGGTCGCTGCCCACTTCGCTGGACGGGCACCTGCTGCCGCTTCCGGACCTGATCCCGGTGGTCGAGGCCACGCACTTCAAGGCGCCCAATTCGCTGGAACGGGCCATCGGGCAATACCGGTTCCTGTTCAAGTGGCGCCACGGCTACTGCTGGGAACGCTCGCGGATCATGAACCTGCCGCTCAATACGGTGAAGACCGAAGACTTCGACTTTCCGCACCAGGGCTGGGACGCCGAGGAACTGCTGCAGGCCTTCGCGCGCGGCTACCGGCTGGACGTCGGCGGCTTGCCGCTCGCGCAGCACGACAGCTGCCACATGGAATGGCCGCCCGAGTTGCGCCCGCCGGCGCAGCGCGACGCGGCCTGAGCGTTCAGTCTTCCTGCACGCCCAGCAACTGGGCATCGACGCAGTCGCACAGGCAGTGAAGCATCAGCATGTGCACCTCGTGCACGCGCGAGGCCCGCTCATGCGGCACGGTGACCTGCACGTCGGTGTCGCGCAGGGCGCGCGCGACCGCGCCGCCCTGGCCGCCGAGCAGGGCCACGACGGTCATCTCGCGCTCGTGCGCGGCCTGGACCGCCGCCAGCACGGCGGCGGATTCGCCGCTGGCGCTCAGCGCCAGCAGCACGTCGCTGGACTCGCCCAGCGCGCGCACCTGGCGCGCGAAGCGGTCGGCGTCGGCCGCGTCGGCGCTGTCGGCGAGAAGTTCGGCGGGGTCGGACGGCAGCGCCATCGCCGCCAGTCCCGGGCGCTCGCGCTCGAAACGCCCGATGAAGTGCGCCACGAAATGCGCCGCCAGCAGCCCGGAAGGGCCTGCCCCGCAGGCGAGCACCTTGCCGCCGCTGGTCACGCAGGCCAGCACTGCCTGCACGGCGAGCGAGATCGGCTTGCTCAGTACCGGCCCGGCCTGGAACTTGAGATCGGCGCCGTCGATGAAATGCTGCTGGATCCGTTGCTCAAGCATGATGGGCCGGCATGATAGCCGCGTGCGCGCAGGCCATCATGATGGTGCATCGAAGGCCGCCCGCAGCCATTCGATGCGCTCGTGCACCAGGACCACGTCGAAGCGGCACGGCGGCGCCACCCGCAGGCGGGCAATGAAGTGGCGCGCCGCGAACACGATGCGCCGCTGCTTGAGGCCGGTGATGCTGGCGCCCGCGCCGCCGTGCGAGCCGGTGCTGCGCTGGCGCACCTCGACGAACACCAGCGTGCCGTCGCGCTCGCGCATGATCAGGTCGATCTCGCCGCCGCCGCGCCCGGGCGTCCGATAATTGCGTGCCACCGGCGTCAGGCCGGCCGCGCACAGGTATTCGAATGCGGCCGCTTCGGCGTCGTCGCCACGTTGCTTGGTCGTGACGGAATGGGCGCCGCGGCCTGCGCCCGACGCCGCTGCCCCGGCCACGCACCGGCTCCCTGTTGCCATCGTTGTTCTGCCCTTGCGCCGGAGATCGCCCATCTTGAAACCGCCAGCTGCCATCTCCGCCTCGTTCCACAGCGCGCTGCAGGCCGCCCGCGAGGCCGCGGGCTCGCAGCATTATCCGCAGGGCACGCTGTACGTCGTGGCCACGCCGATCGGAAATCTGGCAGATGTCACGCTGCGCGCGCTGCATGTGCTGGGCCTGGCAGACGCGATCGCCTGCGAGGACACGCGCCACACGCAAGGCATGCTGCGCGCCTACGGCATCGAGCCGCGCGCCGGCAGCGCCTTGCTGGCCGTGCATCAGCACAACGAGGCCGAGGCCGCCCAGGCGGTGGTGGCGCGGCTCGCGCGCGGCGAACGGGTGGCCTACGTGAGCGACGCCGGCACCCCCGGTGTGAGCGATCCGGGCGCGCGCCTGGTCGAAGCGGTGCGCGCGGCCGGCCAGCGCGTGCTGCCGCTGCCCGGCGCCAGCAGCGTGACCACGCTGCTCAGCGCGGCCGGGCTGGTGGGCGACGCCGCTGGCGCCGAGGGCGCATTCGTGTTCCAGGGGTTCCTGCCGACCAAGGCCGGCGAGCGTGCGCAGGCGGTCGAGCGGCTGCGCGGCGAAACGCGCGCGACGGTGCTGCTGGAAGCGCCACACCGCATCGATGCGCTGGCCCGCGCCCTGGCGCCGCTGGGCGAGCGGCGCGTGACGCTGGGCCGGGAGCTGACCAAGCAGTTCGAGGAGATCGCCACCGTGCCGGCGCAGGACCTTGCCGACTGGCTGGCCGCCGACGCCCAGCGCACGCGCGGCGAATTCGCGCTGGTGCTGCATCCGGCGCCCGCCGCCGGGGACGACGGCGCGCAGGCCGAACAGGTGCTGCGGCTGCTGCTGGAGGAATTGCCGCTCAAGACGGCTGTGCGCCTGGCCGCGCAGATCAGCGGCGCCGGCCGCAACGAGCTCTATCAGCGGGCGCTGGCGTTGCGCCAGGACGGCGGCGCCGGCGCCGAGGACACCGGCGCGCCGGACTGATCAGCTCTTCATCCGGATCATCATGGCCAGGATCTTCCTGGCGCGCGCGCCGTACGGCGCGGCCAGGAAGTCGATGCTGCGCACCGGGCCCTGGTAGAGGATCGGCCGCATCTTCGAGAAGGTGGTGAAGCCCTCGTAGCCGTGGTAGTGGCCCATGCCGCTGTTGCCGATGCCGCCGAACGGCAGGCTGTGCACGCTGACGTGCAGCACGCTGTCGTTGACCGTGACGCCGCCCGAGAGCGTGTTCATGATGTACCAGTCGGCCAGCGCCTTGTCGTTGGTGAACGGGTACATCGACAGCGGGCGCGGCCGCTCGTTGATGTAGCGCGCCACCTCCTCGCGGCTGGTGTACGTGCGCACCGGCAGGATCGGGCCGAAGATCTCGCGCTGCATCAGGTCCATGTCGTCGGTGACGCCGACCACCACCTTGGGGCCCATGATGCGGCGCGCCGCGTCGGGCACCTGGCCCTCGGCCAGCTCGATCACGGTCGCGCCCTTGCTGCGCGCGTCGTCCAGCGCGGCCATGAGCCGGTCATAGGAGCGCTGGTCGATCACGGCCGTGTAGCTGCCGTTGTTGATGTCCGGGTAGCTGGCCTGGAAGGCCTTGCGCGCGTGGTCGATGAATGCCTGGGTCTTGCCCTCGGGCACGAACAGGTAGTCGATGTTGGTGCAGATCTGCCCGGCATTGAGCGTCTTGGCCCACATCACGCGCTTGGCCGCGGCGGCCATGTCGTAGTCGGGCCCGATGATGGCGGGCGACTTGCCGCCCAGCTCCAGCGTCACCGGTGTGAGGTTGCGCGCGGCGTTGGCCATCACCGCCTTGCCGGTGGCCGGCGAGCCGGTGAAGAAGATGTGGTCGAACGGCAGCGAGGTGAAGGCCGGGCCGCGACCGCCGCCGTCCTCGAAGAAGCATAGCTTCGAGGGCGGGAAATAGCGCGCGGCCAGCTGCTTGAGCAGGCGCGCGGTGTGGTTGGAGTTCTCCGACATCTTCACCATGGCGGTGTTGCCGGCGGCGAAGATGCAGGTGAGCGGGTGGAAGACCATGGCCAGCGGGAAGTTCCACGGCACCACGATGCCGACCACGCCGACCGGCTGCGGCACCAGGCGGGCCTTGGCCAGCGGCATGCGCATCGGGTCGACGTGGCGCTTCTGGGGCTTCATCCACTTGCGCAGGCTCTTGATGGTTTCCTGCAGGCCGTCCAGCGTGACCGCGATCTCGGCGAACGAGGTCTCGAAGCTGGAGCGGCAGCCGTAGTCCGCGTTGACCGCATCCACCAGCGCCTGCTGGTTGTCCGCCACGAGGCGGACCACCTGCTTGAGATCCGCCACGCGCTGCTCGTAGCTGGGGTAGCGGTTGGCCTCGAAGTGGGCCCGCTGCGCCGCGAGCGCTTCGGTGAATTCGGCCGGAATGGCCAGGTGGGCAGGATCGGTGAATGCGTTCATCTTTCTCTCCGGCTTACTGAGCGGGTGCGGGGGGCTGCACCGGCTCGACGATGGCAAAGTTGCCCGGGAACGTGTCGAGCATGGCCATCAGCTCGCCCAGCTTGCGCGGGTCGCCCTGCACCTTTGCCTTGCCCGCCTTGATCACCTCGGGGAACGTGGTCTTGCCCAGGATCACCTCGTTGAGCGTGGCGCGGGTCAGCGTGAAGCTGGCGTCGGCCTTGGGATCGGCGCGACCTTCGGAATAGGTGAGCGCCGAGTTCTCGAGGTTGAGCACGTACTTCTCCTTGGTGTCGGTGAAGTCCCAGTTGAGCACGATGTGCTTGCCTTGCGCCTTGTCGGCATTCAGGCGCACGCCCAGGTAGTCCATGAACAGGCCGGTGGACAGCGCGCGCAGCGTGTCGTCGTTGAGCGTGTTGAGCGACGGCAGCTTGGGCACGCCGTTGCGCAGCTCCTGCGCGCCCATCAGGTACGCGCCGCGCCAGGTGCCGCCTTCGCTCTGGTAGCCGAGCTGCTCCAGCGCGTCGGCGCCGAGGTCGCGTGCCGCCTTGTTGGACGGATCGGCGAATACCACCTGGTTCATCACGCTGGCCACCCAGCGGTACTCGCCGGCGGCGTAGTCCTTGCGGGCATGCGCAATGACGGCGTCGGCGCCGCCCATGTACGCGACCTGCTTCTTGGCCTGCTCCACCTCCGGCAGCGGGTTCAGGTGCGCCGGGTTGGCGTCGTACCAGCCGAGGTACTTCTGGTAGATGGCGCGGGCGTTGTGGCGCAGCGTGCCGTAGTAGCTGTGCGAGGACCACTCGGCGTTCTGGCTCTCGGGCAGCTTGACCATCTCGGCGATCTGGTCGGGCTTGTAGCCTTCGTTGAGCAGGCGCACGGTCTGGTCGTGAATGAACTTGTACAGGTCGCGCTGCTTGCGCATCATCTCGTCGACCCGCTCGGCGCCCCAGGTCGGCCAGTGGTGCTGGGCGATCATGACGTCGGCACGGTCGCCGAATTTCAGGCGCGCCTCGTCGATGTAGCGCGACCAGGCCACGGCGTCGCGCACCTCGGCGCCGCGCAGCGTGTACAGGTTGTGCATGTTCTGCGTCACCACCTCGGCCGCATTGAACACCTTCTGCTGCGGGAAGTACATCATCGTCTCGGACGGCGCCTCGGAGCCGGGCGCCATCATGAACTCGATGTCCACGCCGTCGATGGTGAGCTTGGGCGTCTTGTCGGAGATGGTGTCGGTGGGCGCGATCAGGGTCAGCGTGCCGCGCGCGAGGTTCTTGCCCAGGCCGGTGTCGACGCTGCCGCGCTCGCTCGGCGGCAGGAGCGACCCGAACTGGTAGGTGGCGCGGCGGCTCATCGCGTTGCCGGCGATGATGTTCTCGGCCACCGCATGGTCCATGAAGCCTTCGGGGGCGTAGATCCTGACGCGGCCGGCGGCCACGTCTTCCTCGCTGGTGACGCCCTTGACGCCGCCGAAGTGGTCGGCATGGCTGTGGCTGTAGATCACGGCCACCACCGGCTTGCGCGGGCGGTTCTGGTAGTACAGCTCCAGGCCGGCCTTGGCGGTCTCGGCGGTCAGCAGCGGGTCGATGATGATCAGGCCGGTCTTGCCTTCGACCACGGTCATGTTGGACAGGTCCAGGCCGCGCAGCTGGTAGATGCCGTCGCTGACCTTGAACAGGCCGTGGATGGCGTTCAGCTGGGCCTGGCGCCACAGGCTCGGGTTGACCGTGTCGGCCGCCTTGTCCTTGTCGAGAAACGCGTAGGCGCCCATGTTCCAGACCGGCATCGGCCCCTTGCCGTCGATTCTGCCGCCGGGAATGGCGGCGACGAAGCCGCGCCGGGCGTCGTCGAACGCGCGCTTGTCCTGCCACGGCAGGGTCTTGGAGAAGGCTTCGTTGGCCTCGACGGTGGCAGGCTCGGCCGGCTTGGGCGCCGTCTGGGCATGGGCCGCGTGGAACGCGCAGGCGGCCGTGACAGCAGCGGCGATGAGGCGAATGTTGTTCATGTCTCTTTGGTTTGCGTTGTGGAAACGGGATCGTGGGTGTTGGTAAGCTTCAATCGCGCTCAGGCCGCGTGCGCCAGGCGGACGGCGTCCTCGCGGATCATTCGCGCCGCCTTCTCACCGATCATGATGGTGGGTGCGTTGGTGTTGCCGGAGACGACGTTGGGCATGATCGACGCGTCCGCCACGCGCAGGCCGGCGATGCCGCGCAGGCGCAGGCGTTCGTCCACCACGGCCATCGGGTCGGTGGCCGGGCCCATCTTGCAGGTGCCCACCGGGTGGTATTGCGTATCGGCGCGGTTGCGGATGTCGGCCTCGATGCCGGCCACGTCGTCGACCTTGGTCGAGTACAGCTGCTCGCCGCGAATGCCGTCGAAGGCGCGCGACTCGATGATCCGCTGCTGAAGCTGCACGCCGCGCACGAGCGCGGCGAGGTCGCGGTCGTCTGACAGGAAGCGCGGATCGATGAGCGGCGCCGCGCGCGGGTCGCGGCTGGCCAGCGTGACGGTGCCGCGGGCGTGCGGGCGCAGCAGGTCGACGTGGCAGGAGATGCCGTGGCCCATGTGCATCTTGCGGGCATGGTCGTCGACGATGGCCACCACGAAGATGAGCTGGAGGTCGCAGGCCGGCGCGTCGGGCGTGGAGCGCACGAATGCTCCCGCCGTGGCGTAGGGGGTGGTGACCAGCCCGGTGCGCTTGCTGCGCCATTCGAGCATGGCCTTGCCGAACTTCAGCCCGCCGCCGATCGAGACGCCGAAGGTCTCGGTGTTGCTGGCGGTGCGCCACGATTGCACGTGGTCGATGTGGTCCTGCAGGTTCTGGCCGACGCCGGGCACATCCAGCAGCGTCTGGATGCCCAGCGAGCGCAGGTGCGCGCCCGGGCCGATGCCCGAGAGCATGAGCACCTGCGGCGTGCCGAAGGCGCCGGCGGTCATGACCACCTCGCGCCGCGCGCGCGCCTGCTGCGTTGTGTTGCCCTGGAGGTATTCCACCCCGGTGGCGCGGCCGTTCTCGACGAGCACGCGCGAGGTCTGCGCGCGGGTGATGACCTTCAGGTTCGGGCGCGACAGGTTCGGCGTGAGGTAGGCCTTGGCCGCACTGCAGCGCTCGCCGTTCTTCTGCGTGACCTGGTAGACGAACGCGCCCTCCTGCCGGGCGCCGTTGTAGTCGGGATTGGCGGGAATGCCCTGCTCCTGCGCGGCGCGCAGGAAGACGTCCCGCAGGGGGCTCTGGTAGTGGGCATAGGTGACGTTCAACGGGCCACCCTGGCCGTGGAACTCGTTGTCGAACTGCTCGTTGTGCTCGGACTTGCGAAAGTACGGCAGCACGTCGTCGTAGCCCCAGCCCGGGTTGCCCTGCGCCGCCCAGGTGTCGTAGTCGAAGCGGTTGCCGCGCACGTAGAGCATGGCGTTGATGGAGCTCGATCCCCCCAGCGTCTTGCCGCGCGGCTGGTAGCCGCGGCGGCCGTTCAGCCCCGGCTGCGGCACCGTCTCATAACCGTAGTTGTTGATCTTGGTGGGCATCATGGCCACCACGCCGGCGGGCGCGTGGATCAGCACGCTGGTATCGGGGCCGCCGTTTTCCAGCAGGCACACGGTGACGTCGGGGTCTTCGGTCAGGCGGCTGGCGATGGTGCAGCCGGCGGAGCCGCCGCCCACGATCACGTAGTCGAACTCGTTCATTGGTCAGGTCTCCGTTGGACTCTTTTTGGGATCGCGGCAAAAGCCGGCCGCTGCGTGGCAGACTCACGCCTCGAAGGCGAGCAAGCCGGGATATGAATTGTCAAATTGGCGCAGGACGGCGGGTATGACCGATGACGACGAGGCCATGACGCCGGACGACAAAGCCGGGTTAACCCCTGGGGGACTGGGCTGGAAGCTGTCTGTCCATGACGCCGTTTTCCCGGTTCTCCCTCTCGCCGGCATCCTGACGATCGCGCAGGAGCAGAACTGGAACATCGCCGAGCTGTTCCCGAGCCTGAGCGCCCAGGACGGCCTGCCGGACGCCCGCTATTCCTATGCGGAGGCGCGCGAGGGCATTCTGCGCAGCCTTTACCGGGCACGCGGCCTGCAGCTGGCGGTGAACTCCGGCGCGCGCAAGGCGTTGCCGCACCTGGGCGCGATCGGCCCCGGCTTCGCGGCCCACCGCACCCTGGGCGAAGCGCTGCGTTTCGGACTGAGCTACCAGTTGGTGGCCGGCTCGATGCTCGACCTGCGTTTCCACGAGGACGGCCGCGAATGCTGGCTGGCCGCCCACAGCCGGTTCGACGACCCCGAACTGCGCGATTTCCTGGACATCGACCACCTGGCCACGGTCGCCAACGCCTTGCGGCAGCTGCAGCCGCACGGCCCGCCGCTGTTCAACCGGGTCGAGCTCAGCTGCGTGGCGCCAAGCCTGCGCGACAGCCTGGCCGACCTGTTCGGCGCCAACGTGACCTTCGGCCATCCGATCAGCCGGCTGGTGTTCCAGCCGGGTGCGCTCGACCGGCCGCAGCTGCTCTACAGCGCGTTGGGCATCGAGCTGGCGCGACAGGCCTGCGAGCGCGACCTGGCCATGCGCAGCCTGACGTTGCAGCGTGCCGGCACCCTGCGCAAGCGCCTGTACGACGCAAGTGGGCGCTTGCTCCCATTGTCGCGGGTGGCGGATGACCTGGACATGAGCCCGCGCAACCTGCAGCGCGCGCTGGCACGCGAAGGCCTGCGCTACTCGGACCTGCTCGATGAGCAGCGCCGCGAGGAGGCGCAGCGCCTGCTGCATGCCGGCCACTCCACCGCCCAGGTGGCAGAGAAGCTCGAGTTCAGCGACCAGCGCAGCTTCGTGCGGGCGTTCGAGCGATGGACCGGCCTGAGCCCCGCGGCCTGGCGCAAGTCACAGCAGATCGGCTGACGCGCCACGAATCTGTCAACTGTCGACACTGTCACGCAACCTTCATCGTCGGAACCTAGAGTTCCGGCCATGAAACAAGACAACGCAGACGTGGTCGTGCGCGTGAACGACGTGCGCAAGACCTTCGCGGGCCGTCCGGCGCTGCGCGGCGTGAGCCTGGCCATCCGCCGCGGCGAACGCGTGGCGCTGCTGGGCGCCTCGGGCTCCGGCAAGTCGACCCTGCTGCGGTGCCTGTGCGGCCTGGAGGTGGCCGATGCGGGCGGCGGTTCGGTGGAGGTGTTCGGGCGGCCGCTGCAGGCCGGCGGCCGGCTGGCCAGGGACATCCGGCGGCTGCGCCACGGCATCGGCGTGATCTTCCAGCAGTTCAACCTGGTCGGCCGCCTGCCGGTGATGAGCAACGTGCTGACCGGCCTGGCCGCCGAAGTGCCGCTGTGGCGCAGCCTGACCGGGCGGTTCACGCTGGACCACAAGGCCCGCGCGCTGGACGCGTTGGGCGCCATCGGCCTGCAGGAGCAAGCCTTCCAGCGCGCCTCGACCCTGTCGGGCGGACAGCAGCAGCGCGCCGCCATCGCCCGGGTGCTGGTGCAGGGCGCGCAACTGCTGCTGGCCGACGAGCCGGTCGCCTCGCTCGATCCGGAGTCGACGCGGCGCGTGATGGAGCAGTTGTCCGCACTCAACCGCGACGCCGGCATGACGCTGGTGGTCAGCCTGCACCACGTCAGCCTGGCACAGCGCTACTGCGACCGCGTGATTGCGCTGCGCGACGGCGAACTGGTCTACGACGGCCCGAGCGCGGCGCTGAGCGTGGCGTTCCTGCAGCAGCTGTACGGCACCGCCGCCGAGGAACTGCTGCACGACAGCGCGGCGCCGCATCCGACCGCGCCCGTACCGACCATCCAGGCCATTCCGCTGGCCGCGTGAACGCCCTGCCCTTTTCCTCTCTCTCTTTCCAAGGAAGACATCACCATGATGAAGCTCAAGACTCTCGGCGCCTGCCTGGCGCTCGCCTTCGCCGCCGGCGGCGCCATTGCCCAGGACATCAACTTCGGCGTGATCGCCACCGACTCGGCCTCGACCCAACGCGAGCGCTGGGAGCCGTTCTTCCGCGACATGGAGAAGAAGACCGGCCTGACCGTCAAGTCGTTCTACGCCCCCGACTACGCCGGCGTGATCGAGGCGATGCGCTTCAACAAGGTGCAGGTGGCCTGGTTCGGCAACAAGTCGGCCATGGAAGCCGTCGACCGCGCACAGGGCGAGGTGTTCGCCCAGGTGATGTACACCGACGGCACCTTCGGCTACAAGGGGCTGCTGATCACGCACAAGGACAGCCCGTACAAGACGCTGGACGACGTGTTCAAGAACGGCAAGTCGATCAACTTCGGCATTGGCGACCCCAACTCCACCTCGGGCTTCCTGGTGCCCACGTACTACCTGTTCTCCAAAAACAACGTGGACTACCGCACCGCCTTCAAGACCGTGCGCAACGCCAGCCACGGCGCCAACATCCAGGGCGTGCTGGCCAGGCAGGTGGACGTCGCCACCAACAACACCGAGGAAATCGACAAGCTCAAGGCCAGCAAGCCCGAACTGGCCGCGCAGCTGCGCATCCTGTGGGAAAGCCCGCTGATCCCGAGCGACCCGTTCGTCTGGCGCAATGACCTCGACCCGGCCGTGAAGACCAAGCTCAAGAACTTCGTCGTCAACTACGCCAAGACCGACCCCGAGGAAAAGGCGATCCTCAAGAACATCTACAACTACGGCGGCTTCCGCGCGTCCAGCAACGAACAGCTGGTGCCGATCCGGCAGCTGGAGCTGTTCAAGGACCGCTCGAAGATCGCAGCCGACGAGCACATGGACCCGGCCGCCAAGACCAAGGCACTGGCCGAGCTCGACGCCAAGCTCGCGGTCCTGAAGCTGTGACCGTCGCCGGCACCACCATGGCCGCGCCAGCGCCCAGCGCGGCGTCGCTCGAACTGCTGCGCGCCCGCGTCGCTGCCGAGCGGACCGGCCTGCCGCAGATGCTGGCCTGGGGCCTCGTGCTGGCGCTGCTGGCATGGGCCTGGCGCGGCGCCGAGATCCGCCCGCTGGACCTGCTGCGCGACTCCGGCAACATCGGCACCTACGCGAGCGAGTTCTTTCCGCCGGACTTCCACGACTGGCGCATCTACCTGCGCGAGATGGTGGTGACGATCCACATCGCCATCTGGGGCACGCTGCTGGCCGTCGTGGCCGCCGTGCCCGCGGGGCTGCTGTGCGCATCCAACGTCGCACCGGCGTGGATCCGCCAGCCCGTGCGAAGGCTGATGGACGCCTGCCGCGCCATCAACGAGATGGTGTTCGCCATGCTGTTCATCGTGGCCGTCGGCCTCGGCCCCTTCGCCGGCGTGCTCGCGCTGGCCGTGCACACCACCGGCACCCTCGCCAAGCTGTTCTCCGAAGCCGTCGAGGCCATCGACCCGCGTCCGGTCGAAGGCATCCGAGCCACCGGCGCGCACAAGCTGGTCGAAGTGCTCTACGGCGTGGTGCCGCAGGTGCTGCCCCTGTGGCTGAGCTTCACGCTCTACAGGTTCGAGTCGAACGTGCGCTCCGCCTCGGTGGTCGGCATGGTCGGCGCCGGCGGCATCGGCGTGGTGCTGTTCGAAGTGATCCGCAGCTTCGAATACTCGCAGACCTGCACGGTGCTGATCATCCTGGTGGTGACGGTGTCGTTGATCGACCTGGCTTCTGGGTGGGTGCGGGGGCGGTTTATTTGAGGGTGGGCGGGAGCGGGTGGTGGCCAGGGGAATCGCCCAAGTCACCAGATTTCACGGTTAACTGCGAAATGAAGAAGCAATCATCAAATTCGTTTGACGATTCGATAACCTTTGTGTCTCCACTATCCAGGAGACACTTTGTTTGCAGTCATTGCCGAGAACGACGAGTCGCCATGGGCCGATGAAACCGGCACGCTCTATCACTTCCCCAAGCGCTACAAACCGATCCTGCGGCCGGGAGCACAAGTCATTTATTACAAGGGAAAGATGCGCAACGCATCTTTTGCGTCGAGGCGCCTTACAGCCGAACCTCACTACTTTGGCATTGCTTCGATCGGTAGCGTGCATGCCGATAGGCAGAGCAATAAGGGCGACCTGTTCGCGACTATCGAAAACTATCAGCCGTTCGGCATTGCCGTCGCGATGAAGGACGCACTAGGCGCGTACTACGAGCGAATTCCTGCGAATCGGATCGCAAACTACTGGCGTGATGGGGTGAGAGCTATCGATGAGGCCGTCTACAACACAGTAGCGGCCGCAGCACACGTCAGGCCGGACCCAGCTAACAACGTCAAGGCTCCACCGCCCGATGCTTTACCTAGCGATGATTTCGAATCAGGACAAGAAGGTGATCCCACGCTGCGCTATGTAACGACGTACGAACGCGATCCGCGCTACCGTCGACAGGCACTTGCAATCCACGGTTATCGATGCGCAGCCTGCGACCTCAGTCTCGGCGAACGATATGGGCCATACGCCGACGGACTGATTCACGTGCACCATGTACAGCCTGTTTCTACTTACGCGACGCCTCGCCGCATCAACCCCGCGATAGATCTGATTCCGTTGTGCCCGAACTGCCACGCAGTAATTCACAGAGGGAAGACGAAAACACTCACAGTAGACGAACTGCGGGCGATGCTTGTGTGTGCCGGCTAAGCTGGCCCGGGTACGGGCTCGCGTCACAGTGTGAACGCCTGCCGATGAGGCTGTCCCGAGAAAACGAAAAAGGCCGGAGGCATGTGGAAGCTTCCGGCCTTTGAATTGGTCCCGCCGCCAGGAATCGAACCTGGATCTCAGCCTTCGGAGGGCCGAATTCTATCCGTTGAAATACAGCGAGTGAGCCGGGCGCGAACGTCCGGCAGCCGGCTATTTTAGCCTAGCGCCGCACGATGTGCCGCCGCTGGTTCCGTCCGGTGGCACAGCGGCCAGTTCCGCGCATTGCGGGCCCAGGCCCAACCCGGTCAGGTACACCATGAGCAGGCGCCGCCCGGCGTCGACCAGGTCGAAGGCTTCGGGCTCGAGCAGCCAGTCCTCGATGAGGCCACCCACCAGCGAATGCAGGCCCTGCGCGGCAGTGGCGACCGGCAGCGCCAGCCGGTGGCCGGCCTGGCGCGCGGCGGTGCCCAGCGCATGCTCGAGGTCGGACAGGAACATGCGGCGCGATTCGAGGTGGCGCCGCTGCACGGCTTCCATCTCGTCGGTGTATTCGATCTTGCGGGTGGCGATGTCAAACACGCGGCGGACCTGCAGGTCCGAAGAAATCACGCGCAGCGCGGCGTCCAGCGTCTGCTGCACGCCCAGCAGGGGCTGGTCGGCGCGGGCCTGCATGCCGGCGCGGTTGGCGGCCTCCAGCGGCAGCGTCACGCGGTCCATCATGGCGTTGAACAGGTCGGCCTTGTCCTTGAAGTGCCAGTACACGGCGCCGCGGGTGGCGCCCGCGGCCTGGGCGATCTGCTGCAACGTGGTGCGCGACACCCCCTGCGACTGGAACAGCAGTTCGGCCGCGTCCAGCAGGGACTCACGCGTGGCGAGTGCCTCTTCCTTGGTGCGACGTGCCATGTCTCGACTGCCTTGCTTGATTGGTGCGTTTGTTGCGTATGCGCTGCGTGGCTGCCCAAATTGACCCCACAGGTCAGACTATACATCCATGAATGTATGTATACTAGCCACCTAAATCGAGACGCCCCGACTTCGTTCGCCCGTGCATGACCTGCATGCGGGTGCGGTGGGGCGCTTGTCGCCGTTTTCTGTCATTGCCTCCTTTCCCGAAGGAATCCCATGCCTCTTCTGCATGATGTCTCTCGTCCGTTCCCGACCCGGCTGGCCGCAGGCGTGCTCACTCTGGCCATCGCGGTCCTGCTCAGCGCCTGCGGCAAGGGCGAGGCACCCGCTGCCGCCGGCGCCGGTGGCCCCAAGATGCCGGCGCCCGAGGTGGGCGTGGTGGTGGCCACGCCCGGCGACGTGGGCCTGCTGGTCGAACTGCCCGGCCGACTCGAAGCCTCGCGCGTGGCGCAGGTGCGCGCCCGCGCCGCCGGCATCCTGCAAAAGCGCCTGTTCCGCGAGGGCAGCGACGTGAAGGCCGGCCAGCCGCTGTTCCAGATCGATTCGGCGCCGTACAAGGCGACCGCCATGAGCGCCGAGGCCAGCCTGGCGCGAGCCGAGGCCAACGCCGTGCAGGCGAAGGCGCTGGCCGAGCGCTACAAGCCGCTGGTCGAGGCCAATGCGGTGAGCAAGCAGGAATACGCCAAGGCGGTCGCCGACTGGAAGGCGGCCGAGGCCGACGTCGGTGTTGCCCGCGCCGCGGTGCAAACGGCGCGCATCAACCTGGGGTACGCCAGCGTCACCGCGCCCATTTCGGGCCGCATCGGCCGCGCGCTGGTGACCGAAGGCGCGCTGGTCGGCCAGAACGAGGTGACCGAACTCGCGGTGATCCAGCAGATCGACCCGATGTACGTCAACTTCACCCAGTCGGCCACCGAGGTGCTGAAGCTGCGCCGCGCCATGGAAGCCGGCCAGTTCAAGCGCACCGACGACGCCGCCGGCGCGAGCGTGCGCGTGGTGCTGGAAGACGGCACCGCGTACGCGCTGCCGGGCAAGTTGCTGTTCTCGGACCTGACGGTCGACCCGACTACCGGCCAGATCACGCTGCGCGCCGAGGTGCCCAACCCGAACGGCGTGCTGCTGCCCGGCCTGTACGTGCGCGTGCGGCTCGAGCAGGCGCAGGCCACCAACGCCATCACCGTGCCGCAGCAAGCCGTCACGCGTACGCAGGAAGGCGACACGCTGAAGGTGGTCGGCGACGACGGCAAGGTCAGCGTGCGCAAGGTCAAGATCAGCGCCGGCCAGGACAACCGCTGGGTGGTGCTCGACGGCCTGAAGGCCGGCGAGAAGGTGATGGTCGACGGCTTCCAGAAGCTGCAGATGATGCCGCCCGGCACGCCGGTCAAGCCCGTGCCGTGGACGCCGCCCGCGCCCCAGACCGCCGAAGCGCCGGCCGCCCCTGCCCCGGCTGCTGCCGCCGCCAAGCCTGCCGACGCCGCGCCCGCCAAGGCGCCGGCGGCGGCCCCGAAGCAATAAAGGGAGCCTTCCCGCATGGCCAAGTTCTTTATCGATCGCCCCATCTTCGCGTGGGTGATCGCCTTGTTCATCATGGTGGTCGGCGGCGTGGCGATCACGCAGCTGCCCATCGCACAGTACCCGCCGGTGGCGCCGCCATCGATCGTGATCAACGCGGCCTACCCGGGCGCCTCGGCCCAGACGCTGGAAGACAGCGTGCTGGCCGTGATCGAGCGCGAGATGAACGGCGCGCAGGGGATGATCTACATGGAGTCGGTGGCGCAGGCCGACGGCACCGGGCAGATCACCATCAGCTTCGCGCCCGGCACCAATGCCGACCTCGCGCAGGTGGATGTGCAGAACCGCCTGTCGCGCGCCACGCCGCGACTGCCGCAGGTGGTCACGCAGCAGGGCGTGCGCGTCGACAAGTCGCGCACCAACTTCCTGCTGTTCACGATGCTGTCGTCGGACAACCCCGACGTCGACACCACGGCGCTGGGCGACTACGCGGCGCGCAACGTGGTGCCCGAGCTGCAGCGGCTGCCCGGCATCGGCCAGGCGCAGCTGTTCGGCAGCGAGGCGGCCATGCGCATCTGGATCGATCCGGCCAAGCTGCAGGGCTACAAGCTGTCGTCGGCCGACGTGGTGGCCGCCATCCGCGCCCAGAACGCGCAGGTGGCCTCGGGCACCATCGGCGACCTGCCCAACGTCGCGGGCCAGGGCATCTCGGCCACGGTCACGGTGACCGGCCAGCTGGGCAACGTGGAGCAGTTCGGCAACATCGTCCTGCGCGCCAATCCGGACGGCTCGACGGTGCGCCTCAAGGACGTGGCGCGCATCGAGATCGGCGGCCAGACCTACGCCACCTCCGCACGCCTGAACGGCAAGCCGGCGGTGGGCATCGGCGTCCAGCTCGCGCCCAGCGGCAACGCGCTCGACGCGGCCAAGGCGGTGCGCGCGAAGATGGATTCGCTGTCCCAGTTCTTCCCCCAGGGCGTGAAGTGGACCATTCCGTACGACAGCTCGCGCTTCGTGAGCATCTCCATCAAGCAGGTGGCCGAGACGCTGTTCGAGGCAGTGGTGCTGGTGTTCCTGGTGATGTTCCTGTTCCTGCAGAACTGGCGCTACACGATCATCCCGACCATCGTGGTGCCGGTGGCGCTGCTGGGCACCTTCGGCACGCTGCTGGCGCTGGGCTTCTCGATCAACGTGCTGACCATGTTCGGCATGGTGCTGGTGATCGGCATCGTGGTGGACGACGCCATCGTGGTGGTCGAGAACGTCGAGCGCATCATGAGCGAGGAAGGGCTGCCGCCCTTGCAGGCCACGCGCAAGGCCATGCAGCAGATCTCCGGCGCCATCATCGGCGTGACGGTGGTGCTGGTCTCGGTGTTCGTGCCGCTGGCCTTCTTCGCCGGCTCCACCGGCAACATCTACCGCCAGTTCTCGGCGGTGATGGTGGCGTCGATCTGCTTCTCGGCGTTCATGGCCCTGTCGCTCACGCCGGCGCTGTGCGCCACGCTGCTCAAGCCGGTGGAAGCCGGGCACCATCACGAGAAGCGCGGCTTCTTCGGCTGGTTCAACCGCGGCTTCTCGCGCACGGCCAAGGGGTATGAGGGCCTCGTCTCGCGCATCCTGCGCCGCGCCGCGCGCTACCTGATCATCTACGCGGCCATCGTGGCGGCGCTGGTGCTCGTCTACCAGCGCATCCCGAGCTCCTTCCTGCCGCAGGAAGACCAGGGCAACATCATCGTGAACGTGCAGCTGCCGCCCGGTGCGACGCAGGAGCGCACGCTGGCGGTGATGGAGCAGGTCGAGGGCTACATCCTCAAGCAGCCCGAAGTGCAGAGCATGGTGGCCGTAATGGGCTTCAGCTTCTCCGGCCAGGGGCAGAACGCGGGCCTGGCCTTCGTGACGCTCAAGGACTGGGACGAGCGCAAGGATCCGCAGCACTCGGCCTCGGCGCTGGCGGGCCGCGCGTTCGGCGCGCTGTCGCGCATCCGTGACGCCTTCATCTACCCGCTCAGCCCGCCGCCCATTCCCGAGCTGGGCAACTCGAGCGGCTTCAGCTTCCGCCTGCAGGATCGCTCCGGCGCCGGGCACGAGGCGCTCGTCAACGCGCGCAACCAGATGCTGGGCATGGCCTCCCAGAGCAAGGTGCTGAGCCAGGTGCGCCCGGACGGCCTGGAAGACGCGCCGCAGTTGCAGATCGTCATCGACCGCGACAAGGCCAACGCCCTGGGCGTGGGCTTCGACGCGATCAACTCCGCGCTGTCGACCTCGCTGGGCTCGTCGTACGTCAACGACTTCCCGAACCGTGGCCGCATGCAGCGGGTGGTGGTCCAGGCCGACGCGCCGGCGCGCATGCAGCCGGAAGACTTGCTCAAGATCAACGCCAGCAACAGCAAGGGCGAGCCGGTCCCGCTGTCGGCGTTCGCCACCACGCAGTGGGCCAATGGCGCGACGCAGACGGTGCGCTACAACGGCTACCCGTCGATGCGCATCAGCGGCGACGCAGCGCCGGGCTACAGCACCGGCGCCGCCATGGCCGAGATGGAAGCGCTGGCGGCCAAGCTGCCGGCGGGCTTCGGCTACGAATGGACCGGCCAGTCGCGCGAGGAAAAGCTCGCCGGCTCGCAGGCCACCATCCTGTACGCCTTCTCGATCCTGGCGGTGTTCCTGTGCCTGGCCGCCCTGTACGAGAGCTGGTCGATCCCGCTGGCGGTGATCCTGGTGGTGCCGCTGGGGGTGCTCGGCGTGCTGCTGGCGACGCTGCTGCGCGCCTATTCGAACGACGTGTACTTCCAGGTGGGGCTGATCACGATCATCGGCCTGTCGGCCAAGAACGCGATCCTGATCATCGAGTTCGCCAAGGACCTGCAGGCGCAGGGCCGCGGCGTCGTCGAATCGGCGCTGGCCGCCGCACACCTGCGGTTCCGTCCGATCGTGATGACGTCGCTGGCCTTCGGCCTGGGCGTGCTGCCGCTGGTGCTCGCCTCCGGCGCGGGCTCGGCCAGCCAGCGCGCCATCGGCACCGGCGTGCTGGGCGGCATGCTGACCGGCACCGGCCTGGCTGTCTTTTTTGTTCCGGTGTTCTTCGTGGTGGTGCGCTCGCTGTTCAAGGGCAGCGCGCGCCAGCGCGAGGCCGACCGCCGCCACGCGGAAGCCGCGGGCATCGAGGAATCGCATGGCTGACATGAACAACTTCATCCCCTCGCGCCTCGCCGCGCTGGCGGCCGCACTGGTGCTGGCCGGCTGCTCGATGGCGCCTACCTACGAGCGCCCGGCCGCGCCGGTGCCCGCAGCGTTTCCGGCCACGCCGGTCGACGGCGCAGCCGCGCGGGCACCGGCGGCCGGCACGACGGCGGCAGTCGACATCGCCTGGCAGGACTTCTTCACCGATCCGCGCCTGGCCGGCCTGATCCGCACCGCGCTGGACAACAACCGCGACCTGCGCGTGGCGATCAAGAACATCGAGGTCGCGCAGGCGCAGTTCCGCATCACGCGCTCGGCGCAGGCCCCCAACCTGTCGCTCAACGCCGGCGGCACGCGCCAGCGGCCCATGCCGTTCGTCGGCGGCGTCGGCGAGAGCGACTACGTCAACGTCGGCATCTCGGCCTGGGAGCTGGACTTCTTCGGCCGCATCGAGAGCCTCAAGGACGCGGCGCTCGCGCAGTACCTGGCCACCGAGGAGACGCGCAAGACGGTGCAGACCAGCCTGATCGCGGCGGTCGCCAACGGCTGGCTGGCGCTCATCGCGGACGAGGAATCGCTCGACATCACGCGCCAGACCCTGGCCACGCGCGAGGAAGGCCTGAAGTTGTCGAAGCTGCGCTTCGACAACGGCGTGATCTCCGAGATCGACATGCGCCTGGCCGAGTCGCTGGCCGAAGGCGCGCGCGCCACGTACGCGCAACAGCAGCGCGTGCGCATGCAGGACGAGAACGCCCTCGCCCTGCTGCTCGGCGCGCCGGTGCCGCCCGAAGCGGTCAAGGTCGGCACCAATGCCCTGGCCAGCGTCCAGCCCATGCCGGACGTGCCGGCCGGCCTGCCGTCCGACCTGCTGGCCAACCGGCCCGACGTGCGCACGGCCGAACAGCAACTGCTGGCGGCCAACGCCAACATCGGCGCGGCGCGGGCCAACTTCTTCCCGCGCATCACGCTCACCGCCAACTACGGCACGGCGAGCAACGAGTTGTCCGGCCTGTTCGAAAGCGGCTCCAAGGCCTGGTCGTTCGCGCCATCGCTGGTGCTGCCGATCTTCGACGCCGGCCGCAACCGCGCGACGCTGGACACCGCCTGGGCCAACCGCGACATCGCGGTGGCGCAGTACGAGAAGTCGGTGCAGTCGGCGTTCCGCGAGGTGGCCGACGCACTGGCGGCGCGCGCCACGCTGAGCGAACAGCTGCGCGCCCTGCGCGCCCAGGCCGATGCCGAGGAGAAGCGCTTCCGCCTGTCGGTGCTGCGCTATCGCAACGGCGTGGCCAATGCGCTGGACCTGCAGGACGCGCAGCGCTCGCTGTTCACCGCGCAGCTGGCGGCCACGCAGACGCGCCTGGACCAGCTGCAAAGCCAGGTCCTGCTCTACAAGGCGCTGGGCGGAGGCTGGACAAGCCGCTGACGGCTGAAAAGACGGGGCTTCCCTGCCCTGTGGTGCGGGCCCATCAGGGGGCGCCGCCGCCGGGCGGGCACGCATGGGGTCTCTTCTATAATCCCCGGTTGATTTGAAAAGTCCCCCTTTTGCAGCCCCACGACACTTGAGGACTCCATGAGCGACGCCGCGCACTCCGAAGAAGCCCACACTGGCCCGATCAAGAGCCCCAAGCAGCTTCTGCTGGCCGTGTTCTTTTCGTTCGTGGCGCCGATCCTGATCATCGTCGGCCTGGTGTCGTATGTGGTGTCGGGCTACAAGCCGTCCGGCTCCGCCACCGGCGAAGGCATGGACCTGTACGGCGTGTCGCAGCAAAGCCGCGACAAGGAAACCGCGCTGCGCCTGCAGCGCGTGGGCTCGATCGAAGTGCGCGACGCCAACCGCCCCCTCGCCACGGGCGAGGCCGTGTTCAAGGGCCAGTGCATCACCTGCCACGGCGCCCCCGGCATTCCCGGCGCGCCGCACCTGAACGACAAGGCCGCCTGGGCGCCGCGCATCGGCCAGGGTTACCCCACGCTGCTAGAGCATGCCCTCAAGGGCAAGGGCGCCATGCCTGCCCAAGGCGGCGGCGACTTCGAAGACCTGGAAATCGGCCGCGCCGTGGTCTACATGGCCAACGCGGGCGGTGCCACCTTCCCCGTGCCCGACCGTCCGGCCGCCGGCGCGCCGGCCGACGGCGCCAAGCCCGCGGACGCGGCGCCTGCTGCTGCTGCCGCCGCGCCCGCGCCCGCCGAGGCACCGGCCAAGCAATAAGCAGCCTCTCCGGCACCGCGGCCCGGGTGGCTTGCGGCAAACGACAAAGCCGGCCAGTGGCCGGCTTTTTTCATGGCGCGCTCGGCGATCAGCCAGGCGTGGCGGGCCGCGCCGCCACTGGGCTTTTCACGAAGCCGAAGCGCGCCGGCAGATCCATCGCACGGACCGTCTCCGGCGTCCAGCGCCCCTGCTCGATCAGTTCGGCCGCCGTCGGCACGTCCAGCGTGTGGACCAGCGCCAGCCCCGCGTCGGTGGCCAGGTACACCTTGCCGTCCTCGTCCACCAGGAAGGCCTGGGCGGACAGCGCCGCGCCGGTGTGGGCGGTCAGCTCGCCTTGGGCCGACAGGCGGCCGATCAGGGGCGTGGCTTCCAGTTCGACATAGACGCGCTGCGGACCGTTCTGGAAGAACCACTGGCCGGCCTCGTCATGCGCGTAGTTGCGGCCGATGAACGCCACGAGCTTCTCGTGCTCGAGCCTCGATCCGCGGGACTGCGGGAACGGCCCGGCAGCCTGGGCCGCGTCGTCGCGCAGGTACCAGTTGCCGCGGGCGTCCAGGGCCAGCCAGCCGAAGCAATGGGGAACGTTGGGCCACTTGGCGAGGGCCTGCTTGACGATGTCATCCATGCGGGCATTTTGCGCCGCCCGCCACGGTGCGGGCGCAGGACGGGCTCGCCGCCGCCCGTCGGCCGCCTTCAGTTCACCCGCCGGCCTGGGCCAGCCAGTTGCCGACGGCCTCGGGCATGGCCGCCACGTGGCCCGGCGGCGGGCCGGCGGCAAAACCCACGTGGCCGCCATGCTCGGGCTGCCACAGCGTCACCAGCGGCCCCACGTCCGCCTGCCGCGGCAGGCTCGCGGCAGGCACGAAGGGGTCGTTGCGCGCGTTGAGCACCAGCGACGGCACCCGGATGGCCGCGAGATGCGGTTTGGCCGAACCACGCGTCCAGTAGTCGTCGGTGTCGCGAAACCCGTGCAGCGGGGCGGTGAAGATGTTGTCGAAGGCGTACAGGTCGGGCGCCGCCAGCAGGGCCTCGCGGTCGAACAGGCCGGGATGCTGCTGCAGCTTGGCCAGCGCCTTGGGCTTCATGGTCTGAAGGAACATGCGCGTATACGACAGGCGGTTGAAGCCGCGCCCGATCGCCGCCCCGCCTGCTGCCAGGTCGAGCGGCGCGCTGACTGAGGCCAGCGCGGCGACCGTCTGCCCCGCGCTGCGGCCGGACTCCTCGGCCCAGCGCAGCAGGGCGTTGCCGCCGAGCGAGACGCCGACCGCGAACATCACGCCGCCGCCGGCCGCGGCGTGCCGCGCGCGCAGGCGCTGCAGGATCCAGCCGATCTCTTCGTAGTCGCCCGAGTGGTAGGCCCGGGGGGCGAGGTTCATCTCGCCGCTGCAGCCGCGAAAGTGCGGCACGGCGTAGTCCATGCCTCGTGCCTGCGCGAAGTCCGCGAAGGCGCGTGCATAGTGGCTCTGCGACGAGCCTTCCAGGCCGTGGAACAGCACCAGCAGCGGGCGGCCGGGCCGGGCGCCGGCCGCATCGCGGAAATCGACGTCGATGAAGTCGCCGTCCGGCGTGTTCCAGCGCTCGCGCCGATACGCCATGGGCCCGCCTCGCGGCCGGCCCGAGACCAGCGCCGCCCAGATGGTCTGCAGGTTGCCGCCCGGCAACCACGCGGGGGAAACGTAATCGAAGCCCGTCATGCCGAACGACCGCCCCTCAATGCAGCATCTGCGGCGGGTCGTGCGCCTCGACCGGCTCGTGCGGAACGCCCGGGCTGGCGTGGTGCGCCACCATGCGCCAGCCCAGGGCCGTGCGGTGGTAGATGTTGGTCGCCAGCACGAATGCGTGGCGCGGGCCTTCGGCGGTCAGCACCTCGATGCGCTCGAGCACGTTGTGGACCGCGCTGCCCAGCGTCTCGACCTTGCGCACGCGCCCGGGCGTGGCATGGATGGCGCCATTGCCGAACATCTGCTCGAAGGCGGCACGGATGGCGGCGGCGCCCACCAGGCGCGGACCGCCCGGATGCACGCAGAAGATCTCGTCGTCGTCGGCCCAGCAGGCCATGAGCGCATCGACGTCGCCGCGCTGCAGCGCCTCGTAGAAGGCGGCCTCGAGCTCATCGGCGCCGCCGCTGTCTTCCACACGTTGTCGGGACTTGGCCATCCCCCGATTCTGCCGCGCCTTCAGCCGGTGCTGGGCAGCGCCAGCCAGTCGCGCACGACCTGCTCCATGCGCCCGCCCTGCGCGGCCCGCCAGACGCACTCGGGGGCCGCCACGTGTGTGCCCGGCGGCGCCAGGCGAAGCGCCAGGTCGACGAAGTGCGCCACGCCGGCAGCGCGCACCGGCTGCTCGCTCGAGGGCAGCATGTAGCGCGCGATGGAGATCATCCAGTGGGCCAGCCGCTGCGCCGCACTGGCGTGGACGACCGCGCCGGGCTTGCGGGCGGTGCGCACCAGCACCAGGCGCTCGAAGCCGAGCGAGGCCACGGCCTGTTCGTCCAGGCTGGCCAGGCCGCGCTTGAGCGCCTCGGGCAGGCGGCCCTGGTCGTGCGGCTGCACGACGACCAGCGTCCGCACGCCGGCTTCGCGCAGCCGGCGCGCGAGGGATGGCAACTGCGCGGGAAGCGGCGTCCACAGCGCGCGTTCGCGGTCGTGGTACAGGCGCGGCGGATCGAAGCTCACCAGGGCGACGTCGGCTCGCACCTGCGCCAGCCCGGCGTCGTCGTCGGGAAAGCCGGGCGGCACCCGGACCGAATCCAGCCCGCGCAGGCCATCCTGCACCGGCTCGCGCACCAGCACCAGGGTGTGTTCGAAGCGGTGGCGTCCGGCCAGCCGGCGCACCAGTTCGTTGCCCAGCGCGCCGGTCGCGCCGGCGATGAGCAGGCGGCCGCCGGCGCCGTCCGGCCGGTGCGGCGCGGCCACCGGCCGCTGTGCCGCCTGCAGCGCGTGGAGAGGGTCGAGCGGCATGCGTTCTATGCTACCGTCTGCGTCCTTCACTGCAACGGGAGCACATACAAATGGCATTGCTGAAGCGCTGGCTGATGACGATCGCACTGGGCCTGTCGGCCGTCACCCTGACCGGGTGCGGCTACAACGACTTCCAGCGGCTCGACGAAGCGACGAAGTCCGCCTGGAGCGAGGTTCTCAACCAGTACCAACGCCGTGCCGACCTGGTGCCCAACATCGTGGCGACGGTCAAGGGCCAGGCCAACTTCGAGCAGGAGACGCTCACCCGCGTGGTCGAGGCGCGCGCCAAGGCCACGTCGATCCAGGTCACGCCGGAGACGATCAACAACCCCGAGGCCTTCAACCGCTTCCAGCAGGCCCAGGGCGAACTGTCCGGCGCGCTGTCGCGGCTGATGGCGGTGTCCGAACGCTATCCCGAACTGCAGGCCAACCAGGCGTTCCGCGACCTGCGCGTCACGCTCGAGGGCACCGAGAACCGCATCACCGTGGCGCGCAACCGCTACATCCAGACGGTGCAGGAATACAACGTGCTCGCGCGCAGCTTCCCGACCAACCTGACGGCCAAGGTGTTCAGCTACGACCCCAAGCCCAACTTCACGGTGCAGAACGAAGCCGAGATCTCCAAGCCGCCGACGGTCGACTTCGGCGCGCCCAAGAAGTAGCCGGTTGTCTTCGCGCCCCGACAGCCCGGTGATGGCGCAGGTTCCGCCGCCGACCCGCCGCGCCGCCACAGGCTCCGCGCCCTTGCGCGCCCTGCTCGTGGCGTTCGCCGGCCTCGTGCTGTGGCTGCTGGCCTGCGCGCCGGCCGCGGCGCAGGCGGTGCTGCCGGTGCCCGCGCTCGATGCCCGCGTGATCGACCAGACAGGCACGCTGCAGCCGGCGCAGAAGCAGGCGCTCGAGACCAAACTGGCGGCGCTCGAATCCGACAAGGGCTCGCAGGTCGTGGTGCTGATGGTGCCCACCACCGCGCCGGAGGACATTGCCAGCTACGCCAACCGCGTGGCCAATACCTGGAAGATCGGCCGCAAGAACGTCGGCGACGGCGTGCTCGTCATCGTCGCCAAGAACGACCGGCGCATGCGCATCGAGGTGGCCAAGACGCTCGAGGGCGCCATTCCCGACCTGATGGCCGCGCGCATCATCGACGACGGCATGAAGCCGCACTTCCGCCGGAACGACTTTGCCGGCGGCCTCGAGGCGGCGGTGGGGCAGCTGGACGCGCTCATCCGCGGCGAGGCGCTGCCGCCGGTCGAGCACTGGAACGGGCAGCCCGCCGAGCGCGGCTTCGACTTCGGCCAGCTGGCCATCTTCCTGTTCTTCGGCGTGCTGGTGGTGGGCCGGGTGCTGCGCCAGATCCTGGGCAACAAGCTGGGCGCGCTGGCGACCGGCGCGGGCGCTGGCGCCATTGCATGGCTGGTCGGCACGAGCGTGCTGCTGGCCGTGGCGGCGGGCGTGGTGGCGCTGTTGTTCACGCTGATGTCCAGCGCCTTCGTCGGCGTGCCCACGCTCGGACGCAATGCCGGCTACCGGCGCGGCGGCGGCTTCGGCGGCGGCCTGGGCGGCGGACTCGGCGGTGGCTTCGGTGGCGGCGGCTTTGGCGGCGGGGGCGGTTTCGGCTCGGGCGGCGGCGGCGACTTTGGTGGCGGCGGCGCCTCGGGGGATTGGTAGCCATGCAACAGCCAAGCGGTTTTCTCGGCAAGCTCGGCCGCCTGTGGCGGCACCGGTGGACCGACGCTGCCGACGTCCGCCGCGTGCTGCCCGACGCGCTGCTCGAACGCCTGGAGCAGCGCGTCGGCGCGAGCGAGCGCCGTCACACCGGCGAGGTGCGCATCTGCATCGAAGCCGGCCTGCCCTTCTCGTACCTGTGGCGCGGCGCGACCGCGCGCGAGCGCGCCATCGCCCAGTTCGGCAAGCTGCGCGTGTGGGACACCGAGCACAACAACGGCGTGCTGATCTACCTGCTGCTGGCCGAGCATGCGATCGAGATCGTGGCCGACCGCGGTATCGCCTCCAGGGTGAGCGCCGGCCAATGGGCCGACATGACGCGCCGCATGGGCGCGGCCTTCCGCGAAAGCCGCTTCGAGGACGGACTGACGCAGGCGCTGTCCGAGGTGTCTGCGCTGCTGGTGGAGCACTTTCCGCTGGCGCCGGGCGAAGTCGACAGCAACGAGCTGCCGGACGCGCCGGTGGTGATCTGACCGGCCCGGTTGGGCTCAGGCCGCCGGCGCGGGCAACGCCCAGACCGCGTCGCCACCCACCGCATAGAGTCGCCGCCCGGGCCCGCCCTGCACATGGAGGCCGCCGGTGAACTCGCCGAAGGCCGGCAGCACGGCCAGGCGCTCCTCGCGCACGAAGCACGCCAGGCGTACCCGATCGTGGGCACGGCCATGCAGGCTGCAGGCCGGATGCAGGTGGCCGGCCAGCACGAAGTGCGTGCCATGCGTCTGCGGATGGTGGCAACACGCGAAGGGGCCGAGCAGCCACGGCTCTTCGACGATGGCGATATCGAGTTCGGCCGGTGGGTCGCCGGCATGGCTGTCGTGATTGCCGCGCACCAGCGTGCATTCCAGTCCGGCGTGGCGGGCGCGCCAGCCGCGCAGGGCCGACAGCAGCGCAGGCGTGCGAGCCTGCGCCGCGTGCAGGAAGTCGCCGAGCAGCACCAGCCGCTGCGCGCCGAGGCCGTCGATCAGACGGTCGAGCCGGTGCAGGTTGCCGGCTGTGGTGCCGCGCGGCACCGGTTGCCCCAGAGCGCGAAAGCTCGCGGCCTTGCCCAGGTGCAGGTCGGCGACGAACAGCGTGCGCCCGCGCGGCCACCACAAGGCCCGCTCGGCCAACAGGTGCAGGCGCTCGCCGGCCCAGTCGACCAGGCAATCGCCGCTTCGGTCCAGGACGTCTTGGGCACTCATCGCCCGTCAGTGTGCCGGATCGGCGCCGAACACCAGCGTGGCTTTCACGGCCGCGCTGTCCGACGCCTGCATCGGACCGCCCGCGGCTTTCTCGAGTTGCGCCACCATGCGGGCGATGCGGTCGGCCAGCCGCTCGTTCGACAGCTGCTCGCGGAACAGCTCGACCATCAACGGGAAGGAAAAAGGCGTGGCCCGCTCCAGGGGCACCAGTTGCAGCCGGCGTGCGTTCATGCGCGCCAGGCTCTCGCCGAGGCGGCCGATCTCCAGCTCTTGCGCCAGCAACTCGCGCTGCGCCTGGTCGAGCAGCAGGTTGCCGGCGTCGTACTTGCGGAACACCTCGTAGAAGAGCGACGACGAGGCCTGCAGCTGCCGGTTGCTGCGCCGTTCGCCGGGATAGGACTGGAACACCAGCCCCGAGACGCGGGCGATCTCGCGAAAGCGCCGGCGCGTCAGCTCGCTCGCATTGAGGCTGGCCAGCACTTCGCCGAGCAATGCCTGCTCGTCGCCCTGGCGCAGCGCCTGCGGCAGCAGCGCGGCCCAGTCCACCTCCTGGGCGCACAGCAACTCGAAACCGTAGTCGTTGAAGGCCAGTGAAAAGGTGCGCGGCGCCTGCTGCGCCATGCGCCACGCCAGCAGGTTGGCCAGGCCCAGGTGCACCGGTCGGCCGGCGAAGGGATAGACGAACAGGTGCCAGCCCTCGCGGGTGCGCAGCGTCTCGGCGAGCAACTGCGTGGGCGTGGGCAGCGCCGACCAGCGCTGCTGCAGTTCGAGCAGCGGCTGCAGGCTGCGCATTTCCGGGGATTCCCAGCGGCCCTGCGCGGCCAGCGCCATCTGTTCGAGCATGGCGTCGCCGAGCGTGCTGGTCAGTGCCATGCGCCCGCCACCCCAGCGCGGGACCGCGGGACGCTTTCCTTGCGCCCGGCGCACCAGCGCCGTCATGTCGTGGATGCGCACCAGCTCCAGCAGGCGGCCGCCGAACAGGAAGCAGTCGCCGGGCTTGAGCCGCGCGACGAAGCTTTCCTCCACGCTGCCGATGCGCCCGCCGGAGAGATACTGCACCGAGATGCTGGCGTCGCTGACGATAGTGCCGATGTTCGCCCGGTGGCGGCGCGCCAGCCGTGCGTCCGGCACGCGCCAGATGCCCTGCTCGTCCGGCACCACGCGGTGATAGTCGGGATAGGCCGCCAGGGACGGCCCGCCCTGCGAGACGAAATCCAGGCACCACTGCCAGGCCTGGCGCGACAGCTGCGCATACGCGGCGGTGCCTCGCACCTCGCGGTACAGCGCCTCGGGCTCGAACCCGCCGCCCAGGGCCACCGTCACCAGGTGCTGCACCAGCACGTCGAGCGGCTGCTGCGGGCTCGGCCTGGCCTCGATGTGGCCGGCAGCCACCGCCGCACGCGCGGCAGCACCTTCGGCGATCTCCAGGCTGTGCGTCGGCACCAGCGTGATGCGAGACGGTCGACCCGGCGCATGTCCGGAGCGGCCGGCGCGCTGCAGCAGGCGGGCCACGCCTTTGGCAGAGCCGATCTGCAGCACGCGCTCGACCGGCAGAAAGTCCACGCCCAGGTCCAGGCTGGAGGTGCAGACCACCGCGCGCAGGCGCCCGTCCTTGAGCGCCAGCTCGACCCAGTCGCGCACGGCGCGGTCGAGCGAACCGTGATGCAGCGCCACCAGGCCGGCCCAGTCCGGCCGCGCCTCGATCAGCGCCGAATACCAGATCTCGGCCTGAGAGCGGGTGTTGGTGAACACCAGCGTGCTGCCGCTGGCCTCCAGCTCGCCGATCACCTGCTGCAACATGGTCAGGCCCAGGTGGCCGCCCCAGGGAAAGCGCTCGGCGCGCGGCGGCAGCAGGGTGTCGATCACGAGCTTCTTGGCCGTCTCGCCCTGCACCAGCACGCCGTCGGTGTCGCCAAGCAGCGCGTGCATCGCCTCGGGCAGATTGCCCAGCGTGGCCGACATGCCCCAGACCATCAGCTGCGCCTGCCACTGCCGCAGCCGCGCCAGCGCCAGCTGCACCTGGACGCCGCGCTTGTTGCCCATCAGCTCGTGCCATTCGTCGACCACCACCAGCCGCACGCGGCCGAGGCGCTCGCGCGCGTCTGCCCGGGCCAGCAGCAGCGACAGGCTCTCGGGCGTGGTCACCAGCACGCTGGGCAGCCGCTTGTCCTGCGCGCTGCGCTCAGCCGACCCGGTGTCGCCGCTGCGCGCCCCGGCCCGCCAATGGGGCGCAAGGTCGGGCAGCGGCCGCTGCAGGGCGCGCAGGGTGTCGGCGGCCAGGGCGCGCATCGGCGTGATCCACAGCACGGTGAGCGGCGCGGCCGCGTCTTCGCGCGGCGTGCCCTTGGACGTGCCGGCCAGTGCGAGCAGCGCGCCGAGCCAGACCGCGTAGGTCTTGCCGGCGCCGGTGGTGGCATGCAGCAGCCCCGAGCGGCCTTGCGCGATGGCCTGCCACACGGTGCGCTGGAACGCGAAGGGCTTCCAGCCGCGCGCAGCGAACCACGACTGCAGCCTGCGGGCGCCGGTCATGCTCATGGCGGCAGCAATGCAGCCAGCGTCTGCAGCGTGTCGGCCTCTGCCACCGGCTTGTCCTGGCGCCAGCGCAGCATGCGCGGAAACCGCACCGCGATGCCGCTCTTGTGGCGGGCACTGCGCGAGATGCCCTCGAACCCCAGCTCGAAGACCATCGTGGGCGTGACGCTGCGCACCGGACCGAAGCTTTCGACCGTGCTGCGGCGGATGCGGGCGTCGACCTGCGCCATCTCCGCGTCCGACAGGCCCGAGTAGGCCTTGGCAAAGGGCACGAGCTGGCGCTGCGCGGCCTCGGGCGGCCCGTCCCAGACGGCGAAGGTGTAGTCGCTGTAGAGGCTGGCACGCCGCCCGTGACCGCGCTGGGCGTAGATGAGCACGGCGTCGACGCTCATCGGATCGATCTTCCATTTCCACCAGGTTCCGGCCTCGCGCGTGCGGCCGACGCCATAGGCCGATTGGCGCTGCTTGAGCATGAGGCCCTCGACGCCTCGGGCGCGGGCCTCTTCGCGCGTGCGGCCCAGCCCGGCCCAGTCCTGCGCATCCAGCAGCGGACTGGCGATCAACGTCGGGTGCTGCAGCTGCGCCACCAGCGACTCGAGCAGCGCGCGCCGTTCGACAAAGGGCTGCGCGCGCATGTCCCGCCCGTCGGATTCGAGCAGGTCGTAGGCGATCAGTGCGGCCGGCGTCTCGCGCAGAAGGCGCGCGCCCAGCGTCTTGCGGCCGATGCGCTTCTGCAGCTCGGCGAAGGGCTGCACCCGGCCTTCGCGCCAGACCACGATCTCGCCGTCGATGACGGTGCCCTCGGGCAGCGCCTCGCCCAGTTGCGCGAGCTCCGGAAAGCGTTCGGTGATCAGCTCCTCGCCGCGCGACCAGAGCCAGCTCTGGCCGGCGCGCCGCACCAACTGCGCCCGGATGCCGTCCCACTTCCACTCGGCGAGCCAGTCACCTGTCGGGCCCAGCAGCGCGTCGAACTGGTCGACCGGCGAGGCCAGCGGATGGGCCAGGAAGAAGGGATACGGCTGGCCGCCGCGCAGGCTTTCCGCGGCCTGCGGGTCATGCGCGGCGATGAGCGCGCCATAGGCGCCGGGGTCGGGGCGGGCACCCGGGTGCGTGTAGCCCATCAGGCGCTGCGCGACCACCGTCGCGGGCACACCGCCGACGGCCGCCAGCGCCTGGGTCACCGCCAGCCGGGAGACGCCGACGCGGAAGGCGCCGGTGATGAGCTTGAAGTAGACCAGCCGCTCCTCGGGCGCGAGCTGGCGCCATTGCGAGCGCAGGCGGTCCGTGAGGTCGGCCGGCGGCAGGCCGCGCAGCGCCAGGAGGTGCTGTTCGACCCAGTCGGCCAGGCCCAGGTCATGCGCGTCGTCCGGCGGCGGCAACAGCAGCGCGATGGTTTCCGCCAGGTCGCCCACGGCCTCGTAGCTTTCGTCGAACAGCCACTGCGGCAGGCCGGCAGCCTCCTGCGCCAGCAGGCGCAGCAGCTTCGAGGGCACCAGCTGGCGCGGCTTGCCACCCGCCAGGAAGTAGACCGCCCACGCCGCGTCCCGCGGCGGGGCCTCCCGCAGGTAGCGCTGCAGCGCCGCCTGCTTGGCCAGGCTGGAGGTGCTGGCGTCCAGGTCGCGATAGAGCGCGGCGAAGGCCTTCATGATGCGGACGGCGGTGCCGACGAGGCTTCGCCCTCCTGGGCCGGCGCGGCGTCGTCCTCGTCGCCGTACTCGGTGCGAAACCCCTGCGCATCCAGTCCCAGTTCGCACAACCATCGGACCATCACGTCCACGCTGCCGTGCGTGACCCGCACGCGCTGCGCGCCCGTGGCCGCGATCGCCTGCTGCAGGCCGGGCCAGTCGGCATGGTCGCTCATGACGAAGCCGCGGTCGACGCCGCGCCGGCGGCGTGTGCCGCGCAGCAGCATCCAGCCGCTGGCGAAGGCGTCCGACCGGCCGCTGCCGAAGCGACGCAGCCATGGCGAGCCCTGCGCCGAAGGCGGCGCCAGCACCAGCGCGCGGCGCAGCGTCGCGGCGTCGATGCCCGGATCGGTGACGCGCGCCGTGGCCGGCAGGGCGACGCCGGCCTCGCGATAGACGGCGTTGAGCGGCTCGATGGCGCCGTGCACGACGATCGGGCCGATGCCCGCGTCCACGCCGTGCAGGATGCGCTGCGCCTTGCCGAAGGCGTAGCAGAACAGCACGCTGGCCCGCCCCTCCTGCGCGTTGCGCTGCCACCAGCCATTGATCTGCGCGAACAGCTCCGCCTGCCCCGGCCAGCGATAGATCGGCAGGCCGAAAGTGGATTCGGTGATGAAGCAGTCGCAGCGCACCGGCTCGAACGGGTCGCAGGTGCCGTCCGGCTCGGTCTTGTAGTCGCCCGAAGCCACCCACACCTGGCCGCCGTGCGCAAGGCGCACCTGCGCCGAGCCCAGGACGTGGCCGGCCGGATGCAGCGAGATGCGCACCCCGTTGTGCTCTACCCCCTCGCCATAGGCGAGCGTGTCGAGCCGGATGCCGGCGCCGAGGCGAGTCCGCAGGACGCCTGCGCTGGCCTCGTGGGCGAGATAGTGGCCATGGCCCTGCCGCGCGTGGTCCGAATGGCCATGGGTGACGACCGCCCTCTCGACCGGTTGCCACGGGTCGATGTAGAAGTCGCCGGGCGGGCAATAGAGCCCTTCGGGACGTGCGATGACCAGGTCGTCCGCACGCGCCCGCCCGCGCTGCGGCGCATGCCCGCGAGGGCCCGCTTCGCTATCGGGGATCGGCGCGGTCGTCATGCACCGCCATGGTAGGCGCAGCGCGCCGGCGGCCCACCCGCCATGCGACGCGACGGCGTGTGCGCCGCCGCCTACGCGCGGGCGACGCGCCGGCACAATGGGCGCACCCATGCTTCATCCGCCCCGCGCTTTCGTCTACCTGGATGCCGTCGCCCGCGCCGGCTCGATCCGCAAGGCGGCCGAGAACCTGCATGTGGCCTCGACGGCGCTCAACCGGAAGATCCTGGAGATCGAGGCCGAGATCGGCACGCCGTTGTTCGAGCGCCTTCCGCGCGGCGTGCGCCTGACGGCGGCGGGCGAAGTCCTGCTGGCCACGGTACGGCGCACCCTGGGCGACCTGCGGCTGGCCGCCTCGCAGGTCGAGCAGTTGCGCGGCCTGGTGCGCGGCGTGGTGCGAATCGGCTGCGCCGAATCGGTGTCGACCGACCTGGTGCCCGGCGTCATCGCGCAGTACCAGCGTGCGCATCCGGGCGTGCGGTTCCAGGTCGCCTCGGGCGTCACGCCGCGGCTGGTGCAGCAGTTGCTCGACGACGACGTCGATCTGGCCCTGGTGCACGACCCGCAACCGTCCGAGAGCCTGCGCGTCATCAGCGCCATCGACCAGCCGCTGTGCGCCATGCTGCGGCCGGACCATCCGCTCGCCGGCCGCGCCAGCCTGCGCCTGGCCGAGTGCCAGGGCTATCCGGTGGCACTGGGCGACCACTCCTTCGGCAGCCGCCGCCTGCTCGACGCGCTGATCGTCCGGTCGCGCCTTCAGTTCGACGTGGTGCTCGAAGCCAGCGCGGTGCAGACCCTCAAGGAGTTCACGCGCCAGACCGGCGCCATCAGCTTCCAGTTCCAGATCGGCACGCTGCGCGAGCAGGCCAGCGGTGAACTGGTTTCCATACCGCTTGACGATCGCAGCCTCGCCGGCAGCCAGCTGGTGCTCGCCGGGCGCGAAGGACGCATGCTGCCGATCGCAGCGCTGTCGTTCCAGGAAGCCCTGGTGAACCGGCTGGCAGACCTGACCGCCTGAGCGGACCGCCTGCCTGCCGCGGCGGCACTGCACACAATTTGCGCTCGCTCCGAGACAAACATTGCGCTGGAAGTGTGCGCAAATGAAATTCATACTGCCTGCAATTGTTGCAGCGCACCATGAATTCCACTTCTTTCTTCCCGTCCGGCGAACTGCGCGAGCGGCTCCTCGTCCACCGGCTCGACATGGCGCATCCGGGCGACGTCTCGTCCCTGGCAGCCCTGCTCGAGGCCGGCGAGCTCGCCGCCGGCGATGTGGTGGCGGTGATCGGCAAGACGGAAGGCAACGGCGGCGTGAACGACTTCACCCGCGGCTATTTCACGCAGTCGCTGATGGGCCTGCTTGCCCGCTACACCGGGCAGCCCGCCGAGGCACTGCAGCGCCGCGTGCCGTGCGTCCTGTCTGGCGGCACCGAGGGCGTGCTCAGTCCGCACTACGTCATCTTTGCGCGCCGGCGCGAGGCCGCTGCCGGCGCGGCTGGCGCGCTGGCCGTCGGCACAGCCTTCAGCGACCCGGTGCCGGCTCAGGACGTCGGGCGCTGGGCGCAGGTCCGGGCCGCGGCCGCCGCCGTGCGGATGGCCATGCGCCAGGCCGGCATCGAGCACCCCAAGGACGTGCGCTTCGTGCAGCTGAAATGCCCTTGCGTGACCTCGGCGCGAGCGCAGGCGGCCGAACTTGCCGGCCGGACGGTACGAACCGCCGACCCCGCGCGCTCCATGGCCTTCGCCCGTGCGGCCGGCGCGTTCGGCGCTGCGGTGGCGCTGGGCGAACTGCCGGACGATCCGGGCCTCGAGTCGGCCATGCTGTCGGACTTCAATCTCCGCTCGGACCGTGCCAGCGTCTCGTCCGGCGTGGAAGTCGACGCCGTCGAAGCCATAGTGCTGGGCCACAGCGCGCTGTGGCAGGGCTCGCTGCGAATGGCCTGCGCGCCGATGCGCGACGCACTGGACATTGCCGGCGTCGGCAACGCGTTGCAGGCGCTGGATCTTGCGGCCGCCCCGCAGTTGGACGGTGCGCAGGCGACGCGCGTGGCAGCGGTATTCGTCAAGTGCGAACCCGACCGGCGCGGGCGCGTGCGCGGCGCCCGGCACACGATGCTGGACGACACCGACATCGATGCGCAGCGGCACATCCGCGGCGCGGTGGGCGGCCTGGTCGCCGGGGTGCTGGGCGACACGCGGCTGTTCGTGTCGGGCGGGGCCGAACACCAGGGCCCGGATGGCGGCGGCCTGGTCGCGGTGATCGCCGATGCCGGTTGAGTCCGCTCCCTGGCGCATGAGCGCCGAAGCGCTCGCCCGGGCTTACGCCGACGGCAGCCTGTCGCCCGTGGAGGCGCTGCGAAGCGTGCATGCCCGCCTGCACGCGTGCAACCCGCGACTGAACGCGGTGATCGCCGTCGACGAAGCGGCCGCGCTGGCTCAGGCACGCGCCAGCGAAGCGCGCTGGCGCCTGGGCGCCCCGCTTTCCCTGCTGGACGGCGTGCCGCTGTCCGTCAAGGACAACATCGCCGTGCGCGGACTTCCCTGCACCTGGGGCAGCCAACTGTTCGCCCGCCACGTACCGGCCGCGGACGAATCGCCGGTGGCGCGGCTGCGCGCTGCCGGCGCGGTGCTGCTGGGCAAGACGAACGTCCCGGAATTCACCTTGCAGGGCTACACCGACAACGCGCTGCACGGCACGACCCGCAATCCGTGGGACACGTCCCTGACGCCCGGAGGTTCGAGCGGCGGCGCGGTGGCCGCAGTGGCGGCCGGCATCGGCCCGCTGGCATTGGCCACCGACGGGGGCGGCTCGATCCGCCGTCCGTGCGCATACGCCGGCCTGGTCGGCCTCAAGCCGGGGCGTGGGGTGGTGCCGCGCGCCGACGGACTTCCGGAGCTCCTGCCAGGCCTGGAAGAGATCGGCCCGGTCGCCCGCACCATGGCTGACCTGGCCCGCATCCTGCTCGTGATCGCACCGCAGATGCACGGCACCTCCTTTCCCCCACCGCTGACGCGCCCGCTTCGCCTGGCGTACTGGCGCAGCGTCGGTGCGAGTCCGGTCGACCCGCTCATCCTTGCCCGCACCGACGAGGTGGCGCAACAGTGGCAGGCGATGGGCTGCACGGTCGTCGAGCAAGCGTCGCCGCCCGAGGTCGAGCAGTTCAACCAACTGGCCTGGCCGGTGATCGCCGGCGCCGGCCTGGCCGCAGTCATCGACGGGCTGGCGCCCGCATCGGAGCAGGCGCTGACGCCTGCGCTGGCGCAGATGCTGGCCCAGGGCCGTGCGCGCAGCGCCGTCGAACTGCATCAGGCGCATGCGCACCGACGGGCGCTGGCGGCCGCGCTGGAGCGGGTGTTCACCGATCACGACGTGCTGCTGTCCCCCGCCTGCGCCGCGATGCCCTGGCCGGCAGGAGAAAGTCATCCCGGGCAGATCGCGGGCCAGCCCGTGGACGGCCGTGGCCACGCCGTGTTCACCGCCTTCGTCAACGGCGCCGGCTTGCCGGCACTGGCGCTGCCCTGCCGGCCTTCGGACGAAGGCTTGCCGATCGGGTTCCAACTCGTCGGCCCGGCCGGCAGCGACGCGCTGCTGTGCGCGCTCGGACAGGCGTGGGAGGACGCGGCAGGCCCGGCGTGGCGGTGGCCGGAACTGCAGGAGGACGCATTCGCATGAAGATCGTGATCATCGGCGCCGGCGTGGCCGGTGCCATCCTTGCGCGCCGCCTGGCGCTGTTGCCCGGCGTGGAGCTGCACTGCCTGGAAAAGGTGGGCGCGAACGACCATTCCGAGGCCGGCACCGGACTGAACGTCGGCCCCAACGCAATCAAGGCCCTGCGCCTGCTCGACGCGGAACTGGCGGCGCAGGTCGAGAACGCCAGCCTGCCGTGGGCGCGATGGGACATCGCTCTGACCGATGGCACGAGCCTGATGTCGCTGCCGCTGGCGCAGGTGGCCGACAACCCCGGCATCCGCATTCGCTGGTCGGAGCTGTATCGCGTGCTGCGCCAGGGCGCGGGCGCCGCGATCCACTACGACTGCACATTGGAATCGGTCGAACGCGACGCGGTCGACGGCCGGCGGACGCGCGTGCGCTATGTGCAGGACGGCCAGCGCAAGACGATCGACGGTATCGACCTGCTGATTGGCGCGGATGGCCGTTATTCGGCGGTGCGGCGCACGTTCGCAGGCGCGCCAGAACCGCGACACATCGGCGTGGCGATCCTGCGCGTGCTGGTGCCGGACACCAGCGCCGGGCTGATCGACGACTACGGCCAGTGGTTCAACGGCTGCCATCGCCTGCTGGCCTTCCGGGTGCCGCCCGCGCATGTGTACATCGCGGCCACTCATCCGGTCGAGCCGGGCGCGCCGGTGCGCGACGAGTGGAAGACCGAGGCGGCCGTACGGGCTACGTACCAGCCGGCGCACCGGCCGCCGAGCGCGCAGGTGCAATGGCTGCTCGACGCCTTGTGCGCCAACCTCGATGACGCTCATTGGGCACGCATGCAGGAGGCACCCATCCGCTACGCGGAGCCCGATGCCGGCGTTCTCTATGTCGGCGACAGCGCGCACGCCATGGCACCGACGCTCGGGCAAGGTGCGACGCAGGCCGTGGAGGACGCCTGTGCGGCGGCCCTGATCATCGAAGGCGCCGCCGCGGCCGGGCAATGGGATGTGCGCCAGTGGCTCGCGCAGATCGTGCGGGCGCGCGAGTGGCGGATGCGCTTCGTCATGTCGCTGTCCGTGCGCGCCACCGACACCATGCTCGACGGCTGCGATCCGGTGCAGGGCACGCGGTGGAAGACCGAGGCGCCGTTCCTGTCCGACCTGAGTTGCCTGTTTCGCGACGTGGCGCTGGGCCACGAGACACCGCAGAACGCCTGAACGCCATGGACAACGCCATCACCCACGGACTGTTCCACCTGGCCATCAAGACTGCGGACCTGGCGCTCACCCGCGCCTTCTGGACCGGCGTGATCGGGTTGCGAGAGGTGGCACGGCCGGATTTCGGCTATCCCGGCGCGTGGCTCGCATGCGGCCAGCCGGGGGGCCAGGCCATCATCCACATCTATGCCGGCGGCCCGGCGCTGGGCGGCGCCGCGACGGTCCCGCTGGGCAGTGCGGCCATCGACCATGTCTCGCTGGCATGCAGCGGCTACCACGCATACATCGCGCGCTTTCGCGCAGCGGGACTCGCCTGGCGCGAGTTCCTCGTGCCCGGAACCTCGCTGTGGCAGCTGTTCGTATACGACCCCAGCGGGGTTCAGCTGGAGCTCACCTTCGAGGGCGCGCTTGAACGCGGCGCCGCCCCGGACCTCTCTGCTCACCGCATCTACCGGGCCGGCGAATCCTTCTTCGACCCGAATCGCTATCCCGCACTGATTCCCATGAAACCCGGAGCCCCCAGCCATGCAACGCACTGATTTTCTTCGCCTCGCCATCCGGGCCGCCGCCGCCTTCGCGCTGGCGCTGCCCTTCACCGCGGCGCAGGCTGCCGACAAGGTGAAGTTCGGCGTGTTTCCGTCGAGCGCGGCGCTGCCCTTCTACATCGCACAGAACCGCGGCTGGTTCAAGGAAGCGGGCCTGGAAGTCGAGGAGGTTCCGATGACCAGCCATCCGCTGACCGTGCAGGCGCTGGTCGCGGGCAGCATCGACGGTGCCGCGAACCTGGTCACGCTCGAAGGCGCCAACATGGAGGCCCGCCGCCCCGGTACGCTCAAGTACATCTCGCTCAATGGCCAGAACAGCGAGCACGTGATCGAGCAATTCGTCGTCAAGTCCGGCAGTCCCGCCAAGTCGCTCAAGGATTTCAAGGGCGGCTTCAAGCTCTTTTCGGCGCCCGGTCCGGCCAACATCGGTGCGGCGCGCGCCGTGCTGAAAAAGGTGGGCCTGGTGGAAGGCAAGGACTTCACCATCCAGGAGCAGCAGATCGGCGTGCATCTGGGCGCCCTGCAATCGGGCAACTTCGACGGCGGCTATACGCTTGAGCCGGCGGCCACCATCATGGTGGCGCAGAACATCGGGCGCCGGGTCGAGACCGGCGTGATCGCCACCTATCTTCTCGGCCGCAAGGAGGCGTCCGCCTTTGCAGCCGGTGCTGTGCTTGCCGACAAGTTCATGGCCGATCGGCCGGATGTCGCCAGGCGCTTCGCCGCCGTATGGACGCGCGGCGTCGCGGCAGCGCAGACCGATTCGAGCACCCGCGGCTACCTGGTGCAGGGCATGAAGGTCCCGCCCGAACTGGCGGCGACGGTTCCGCTGCCGCGCATCGTGCCCGTGGGTGATCTGAGCGCGGCCGACTGGGCGGACTTCCAGAAATTCCTCGACATCGGCACGGAACTCGGGGTGATCAAGGACAGGATCGACGCCAGGTCCGTGTCCAAGGCCCTGTGATGCGCGGGATGACCATCGACCCGGCTCTAACCGGCACGCCCGGCAACGTCGGCGCGCCGGCCGCGGACGGCGTGCGGCGCTGGTTCGCGCCGGGCACGCACATCACGATCCGCGGCCTGAGCAAGCGCTTCGGCGACGCGCAGGTCTACGATGGATTCGACCTCGACATACCGCACGGGAAGGTCACCTCGGTCTTCGGCCCGAACGGCTGCGGCAAGAGCACGCTGATCAACATGATCGCCGGGATCCTGCCGTTCGACAGCGGCGAGATCCTGTTCGAGGGCAAGACAGCGCGCGAGACGCGCATCGGCTATGTGTTCCAGAATTACCGCGAGGCCGTCTTCCCCTGGCTGCGGGCGATCGACAACATCCGCTATCCGCTGCAGTACCTCGGCCTGGCCAAGGGCGAGCGCGAGGAGCGGATGGATCGCCTGCTGCAGGCCTTCGACGTGAAGCTCGACCTGTCGCGCTATCCCTACCAGATGTCCGGCGGTCAGCAGCAACTCGTGTCGATCATGCGCGCGCTGGTCGTGGAGCCCGAAGTGCTCTTCCTGGACGAGCCGTTCTCCGCGTTGGACTACGAAATGGTCATGTTCCTGCGCGACCGCCTGCAGAAGGTGCTGGTGGAGCGGCGCGTGACGACGCTGCTCGTCTCGCATGACCTCGACGAGGCCGTGCTGCTGGCCGACCAGGTGTTGCTGCTCACCAAGCGTCCGACCCGGGTGGCCGACAACCTGCGCTTCGACGCGCCTCGCCCGCGCACCGCCGCGACGACGGTGACGCCGGGCTTCATCGCGCTCAAGTCCGAGGCACTCGAGATCTTCCAGCGCGAGGTGCGGCGATGAAGCCGGGCTTGTCCGCCAGACTTCGCCCCCTGTGGGGCATGGCCGCGCTGGTGGCGGTGTGGGCCCTCGTGCATGCCACGAAGGCGGTCGACCCGGTCTTGCTCCCATCGCCCATGGAGGCGCTGCAGGCCTTCTGGAACGGCCTGGCGGGTGGCTCGCTCTGGGGCGACTTCGAAAAGACGATCGTGCGTACCGTCCTTTCGTTCCTGATCGCGCTAGCGATCGCGGTGCCGCTGGGCATCGTCCTGGGCGCCAACGAGAAGATCTACGAAGGAATCGAGTTCGCCATCGACTTCTTCCGCTCGACCCCGGCCTCGGCCATGTTCCCGCTTTTCCTGGTGCTGTTCGGCGTCGGCGAGCGGACCAAGATCGCCGTCGCGGCCTTCGGCGCGGCGCTGGCCATCCTGTTCAACGTGGCCTATGGCGTGATGAGCGCGCGCAAGCAACGCCAGCTTGCCGCGAGGGTGATGGGTGCGCCACGCTGGCGCGTCCTGACCGACGTCACCTTGCTGGAGTCGATGCCGCAGGTGTTCGTCGGCATGCGTTCGGGCGTGTCGATTGCGCTGGTCATCGTCATTGTGGCGGAGATGTTCATCGGCTCGACCGACGGGCTCGGTCAACGCATCATGAATGCGCAGACCATCTTCGACATGCCGGACATGTATGCCTCGATCTTCGCCGCCGGCCTGCTGGGCTACGTCATGAACCTGGTCTTCCTGGTGGCCGAACGTCGCTTCGTCCATTGGGGTGGCAAGTAAGCGGCCAGCCGCGCCGCGCTCGTCAAAATGAAAAAGCCGCCCTGACAGGCGGCTTTTTCACGTGGTGGTCATTTGTTGGCGGCCCCTCGGCCGGCGCCCGATCACTTCTTCGGGCGGAACTTGCGCAGCGCGGCGATCTGTGCGGCCATCACGGCCAGTTCGGATTGCGCCATGGCGATGTCGATCTCGCTCTTGGCATTGCGCAGCGCTTCCTCGGCGGCGGCCTTGGCGCTCTTGGCCTTCTCCTCGTCGAGATCCTTGCCGCGGATGGCGGTGTCGGACAGGACGGTGACGGTATTGGGCTGCACCTCGAGGATGCCGCCGGCAACGAAGACGAACTCCTCGCCGCCGTCCGCCGTCTCGATGCGCACGGCGCCGGGGCGGATGCGGGTGATCAGCGGCGTGTGGCGCGGATAGATGCCGAGCTCGCCGGCTTCACCGGGCAGCGCGACGAACCTGGCCTCGCCCGAGAAGATCGACTCCTCGGCGCTGACGACGTCCACGTGAATGGTGTTGGCCATTTGCTTTCCTTGTGTCTGAAGAAGGACGGATGAGCAAGCAGACGGGAGGGCCCGTCAGGCGCCGCGCACAGCCGCATACATGTACGGCAGGCACGGCAACCACGCGGGCTGCCCGATAAGCCGCTCAGGCGACCTTCTTCGCCTTTTCGAACGCTTCGTCGATCGTGCCGACCATGTAGAAGGCCTGCTCCGGCAGATGGTCGCACTCGCCGGCGACGATCATCTTGAAGCCACGGATGGTTTCGGACAGCGGCACGTACTTGCCGGGCGCGCCGGTGAACACTTCGGCCACGTGGAACGGCTGCGACAGGAAACGCTGGATCTTCCGGGCGCGGGCCACGGCCAGCTTGTCTTCCGGGGCCAGTTCGTCCATGCCGAGAATGGCGATGATGTCGCGCAGTTCCTTGTAGCGCTGCAGCGTGCCCTGCACGGAGCGGGCAACGCCGTAGTGCTCCTCGCCGACCACGTGCGGGTCGAGCTGGCGGCTGGTCGAGTCCAGCGGATCCACGGCCGGGTAGATACCCAGCGACGCGATGTCGCGCGAGAGCACCACGGTGGAGTCCAGGTGGGCGAAGGTGGTGGCAGGCGACGGGTCGGTCAAGTCGTCGGCCGGCACGTACACGGCCTGGATCGAGGTGATCGAACCGACCTTGGTGGAGGTGATCCGCTCCTGCAGGCGGCCCATTTCCTCGGCCAGCGTCGGCTGGTAGCCCACGGCCGAGGGCATGCGGCCCAGCAGTGCGGACACTTCGGTACCGGCCAGCGTGTAGCGGTAGATGTTGTCCACGAAGAACAGCACGTCACGGCCTTCGTCGCGGAACGACTCGGCAATGGTCAGGCCGGTCAGCGCCACGCGCAGACGGTTGCCCGGGGGCTCGTTCATCTGGCCGTAGACCATGGCCACCTTGGACTCGGACAGGTTCTCCTGCACGACGACCTTGGAGTCCGACATCTCGTGATAGAAGTCGTTGCCCTCGCGGGTACGCTCGCCCACCCCGGCAAACACCGAAAGGCCCGAGTGCGCCTTGGCGATGTTGTTGATGAGCTCCATCATGTTCACGGTCTTGCCCACGCCGGCGCCACCGAACAGGCCCACCTTGCCGCCCTTGGCGAAGGGACAGACCAGGTCGATCACCTTGATGCCGGTTTCCAGCAGCTCGGTCGACGGCGACAGTTCGTCGTAGGCCGGCGGCTTGCGGTGGATGGAGGCGGTGAGCTCCTGGCTCACGGGGCCGCGCTCGTCGATCGGACGGCCCAGCACGTCCATGATGCGGCCCAGCGTGGCCTTGCCCACGGGCACCGTGATGGGGGCGCCAGTGTTGGCCACGGTCAGGCCGCGGCGCAGGCCGTCGGACGAACCCAGCGCGATGGTACGCACCACGCCGTCGCCCAGCTGCTGCTGGACTTCCAGGGTCAGGCCGCCGCCTTCGAACTTCAGGGCGTCGTACACCTTGGGCATCTGGTCGCGCGGGAACTCCACGTCCACCACGGCGCCGATCACCTGGACGATCTTGCCTTCAACTGCGTTTTCTTGAGCCATCTTCTGCTCCGATAAGTATTTGATTCTGTAGAGGACCGGTCGCCTGCGGCGTATCCGTCACTCCCCGGTGGCTGCGGCTGCGCCCGCGACGATCTCGGACAGCTCGGTCGTGATGCCGGCTTGGCGGGTCTTGTTGTAGACCAGCTTGAGCTCGTTGATCACGTTGCCCGCGTTGTCCGTGGCGGCCTTCATGGCCACCATGCGCGCGGAGTGTTCCGAGGCCATGTTCTCGGCGACGGCCTGGTAGACCAGCGATTCCACGTAGCGCACCAGCAGCTCGTCGATGACGCTCTGCGCATCCGGCTCGTAGATGTAGTCCCACGAGGGCTGCCCCTTCTCGACCTGCAGCGAATCCGCCGCCAGAGGCAGCAGCTGTTCCACCACCGGCTCTTGCTTGATGGTGTTGATGAACTTCGTGTAGCACAGGTGCACCGCCGAGAGGCGGCCTTCCGCGTACGCGTCCAGCAGGGTCTTGACCGGGCCGATGAGCTTGTCGAGGTGCGGCGTGTCGCCCAGCTGGGTGACATGCGCGACCACTCGCGCGCCCACGCGGTTGAGAAAGCCCAGGCCCTTGGAGCCGATGGCAACCGTCTCGATGGCCACGCCCGCGGCCTGAGCCTCGCGCATCCGGGTGGTCACGGCCCGCAACACGTTGGTGTTGAGGCCGCCGGCCAGTCCCTTGTCGCTGGTCACGACGATGAAGCCGACGCCCTTGGACTCGTTGGCCTTCATGAAGGCGTGCGTGTACTCGGGGTTCGCCTGGCCCAGATTGGCCGCGATGTGGCGGATGCGTTCGCTGTACGGACGTGCGGCGCGCATGCGCTCCTGCGCCTTGCGCATCTTGGAGACCGAGACCATCTCCATGGCCTTGGTGATCTTCTTGGTGTTCTCCACCGATTTGATCTTGCCGCGAATTTCCTTGCCAGCTGCCATAGATACTCCTTGGGCTCCTTAGCTTGCGCGTTGCCGCGTCAGGCGAAGGACTTCTTGAACGCGGTGATGGCGGCCGTCAGTTCGGCTTCCGCGTCCTTGTCCATGGCCTTGGCACTGTCGATCTTCGCGATCAGTGCGCCATGGCTGGTCTTGAGGAACTGGTGCAGCCCGTGCTCGAAGGGCAGCACCTGCTTGATCTCGAGGTCGTCCATGAAGCCCTTGTTCACCGCGAACAGCGATGCGGCCATCAGCGAGATGGGCAGCGGGCTGTACTGGGCCTGCTTGAGCAGTTCGGTCACGCGGGCACCGCGGTCGAGCTGCTTGCGGGTGGCTTCGTCCAGGTCGGAGGCGAACTGCGCGAAGGCGGCCAGTTCGCGGTACTGCGCCAGGTCGGTACGGATACCGCCGGACAGGCTCTTGATGACCTTCGTCTGGGCCGACGAGCCCACGCGCGACACCGAGATACCGGCGTTGATGGCGGGGCGGATGCCGGCGTTGAACAGGTTGGTTTCCAGGAAGATCTGGCCGTCGGTGATCGAGATCACGTTGGTCGGCACGAACGCGGACACGTCGCCGGCCTGCGTCTCGATGATCGGCAGCGCGGTGAGGGAGCCGGTCTTGCCCTTGACTTCGCCCTTGGTGAAGGCTTCGACGTAGTCGGCATTCACGCGCGCGGCGCGCTCGAGCAGGCGGCTGTGCAGGTAGAACACGTCGCCGGGATAGGCTTCGCGGCCCGGCGGGCGGCGCAGCAGCAGAGACACCTGGCGGTAGGCCACGGCCTGCTTGGACAGGTCGTCATAGATGATCAGTGCATCTTGGCCACGGTCGCGGAAGTATTCACCCATCGTGCAGCCCGAGTAGGCCGACACGTATTGCATGGCGGCCGAATCGGAAGCAGCAGCTGCCACGACGATGGTGTATTCCATCGCACCGGCCTGCTCCAGGGAGCGCACCACGTTCTTGATCGACGACGCCTTCTGGCCGATGGCGACGTAGACGCAGACCATGTCCTGGCCCTTCTGGTTGATGATCGTGTCGATCGCCACCGCGGTCTTGCCGGTCTGGCGGTCGCCGATGATCAGCTCGCGCTGGCCGCGGCCGACGGGCACCATGGAGTCGATCGACTTCAGGCCGGTCTGCATCGGCTGGTCCACGCTCTGGCGCGCGATCACGCCCGGGGCAACCTTCTCGATGACGTCGGTCATCTTGGCGTTGATCGGACCCTTGCCGTCGATCGGCTGGCCCAGTGCGTTCACCACGCGGCCGATCAGCTCGGGGCCGACCGGCACTTCCAGAATGCGGCCGGTGCACTTGACCGTGTCGCCTTCGGAGATGTGCTCGTACTCGCCCAGAATCACGGCGCCGACGGAGTCGCGCTCGAGGTTCAGCGCCAGGCCGAAGGTCGGAGTGCCGTCGGCGGTGGCCGGGAACTCCAGCATTTCGCCCTGCATCGCGTCGGAAAGGCCGTGCACGCGCACGATACCGTCCGTCACCGACACCACGGTGCCTTCATTGCGGATGTTGGCGCTGACGCCCAAGCCCTCGATGCGGCTCTTGATCAGTTCGGAGATCTCTGCGGGATTGAGTTGCATGACTCTTTCCTTTGCTTTCTTTCAAGGAGCTGCCGGCCTCAGGCCGTCAGCACGACTTTCATTTGTTCGAGGCGCGCCTTGACGGAGGTGTCGAGCACCTCGTCACCCACCACCACGCGGACGCCGCCGATCAGCGACGGATCGAGCGACACGGACAGCTTGAGCTTGCGGCCGAACCGCTTCTCGAGTGCCGCGCCCAGTTGGGCCAGCTCGGCGTCCGGGATCGGGAAGGCGCTTTGCACCAGCGCGTCGGACACGCCGCCCTGGGCATTGGCCAGCACGCGGAACTGCCGAGCGATCTCGGGCAGGGCCGCGAAGCGCCCGTTGTCCAGCACCGTGGCGAGGAAGTTGGTCGCCGCGGCGGGAAGCTGGGAGCCGGCCACCCCGGAGATCACGCCCATCACCTGTTCGGCCGTGGCCTTGGGGTTGTCGGCGAGCGCCTTGAGCTGCGGATCGGCCGCGATCGCGGCGACGCGATCGAGCCAGGCGGTGGTGCCGCCCAGATCCGACGCGGATGCGTCGAACAGCGCTTCCGCGTACGGGCGGGCAATGGTGGCGAGTTCTGCCATGGGGGTCCTTCTGCCTCGGGGCTCGTTACAGCTCGGTCTGCAGGCGGGAAAGCAGGTCGGCGTGAACGCCGGCGTTGACTTCCTTGCGCAGGATCTGTTCCGCACCCTTGACGGCCAGCGCAGCAACCTGCTCGCGCAGGACTTCGCGGGCCTTCACGGCTTGCTGGTCTGCCTCCGCGCGGGCGGCGGCAATGATCTTGTTGCCTTCTTCCGTGGCGCGGGCCTTGGCGTCCTCGATGATGGACTGGGCATGGCGCTCGGCGTCGGCCAGGCGTTGTTGCGAGTCGTTGCGCGCCTGGCTCAGTTCGGCTTCGACGCGCTGGTTGGCGGCGCTCAGCTCGGCCTTGGCCTTGTCGGCAGCAGCCAGACCATCGGCGATCTTCTTGGCGCGCTCATCCAGCGCCTGGGCGATCGGTGGCCAGACAAATTTCATCGTGAACCCGACCAGGATCAGGAACACGATCATCTGGACGATCAGGGTACCGGTAATGCTCACTTTTCACCCTCTCTTTGGGAATGGGCCCGAAGACGCTCCCGAAGGTTTGACACAGGTCGACAGTCGCCGGCCGATTACTTGGCGACGGCTGCGATCTGCGCCAGGAACGGGTTGGCGGTGGCGAACCACAGGGCCACACCGGTACCGATGATGAACGAGGCGTCGATCAGGCCGACCAGCAGGAACATCTTGGTCTGCAGTTCGCCCATCAGCTCGGGCTGGCGTGCGGCCGATTCCAGGTACTTGCTGCCCATGATGCCGATGCCGACGCAAGCGCCGAAGGCGCCAAGACCGATGATCAGGCCGGCGGCCAGGGCAACAAAGCTGATAACTTCCATGATGACTCCTAAGGGACTTTGGTTGACGAGAAAAAAAAGAAAGGAAAAACGAAAGCGGTAAACGATCAGTGGTGGTCGTGTGCCTGGCCGATGTACACCAGCGTCAGCATCATGAACACGAAGGCCTGCAGCGTGATGATCAGGATGTGGAAGATCGACCAGATGGTGCCGGCGATGATGTGGCCGATGGCAAGCAGGATGCCCGTGCCCGACAGGCTCCAGGCGCCGCCCATCAGCGCGATCAGCAGGAAGATGAGTTCGCCGGCGTACATGTTGCCGAACAACCGCATGCCGTGCGAGATCGTCTTGGCGACGAACTCGATGATCTGCATCGCGAAGTTGAAGGGATACAGCGCCCAGTGGTTGCCGAACGGCGCGGTGAACAGCTCGTGGATCCAGCCGCCCAGGCCCTTGATCTTGACGTTGTAGAACAGGCAGATCAGCAGCACGGCGACCGACAGGCCCATGGTCACCGACAGGTCGGCGGTGGGCACCACGCGCAGGTAGGCATGGTGCGGATCGTGGCCGGCGGCGCCGTAGAACTTGGCCCACAGCGCGGGCAACAGGTCCACCGGCAGCAGGTCCATCGCGTTGAGCATGAAGATCCAGACGAACACGGTCAGCGCCAGAGGCGCGACGAACTTGCGGCTGGTGGCGTTGTGCACGATGCCCTTGGCCTGCTGGTCGACCATCTCGACCAGGACCTCGACCGCCGCCTGGAAGCGGCCCGGCACGCCGGACGTCGCCTTGCGCGCACCCAGCCAGAGCAGCCAGCAGCCGATCACGCCCAGCAGGATCGAGAAGAAGATGGAGTCAAAATTGAAGACGGTGAAGTCGGCAATGCTTCCGGGCTTGGCGCTCTGGTAGTGCGTCAAGTGGTGGATGATGTATTCACCCGCGCTTTGCCCTTGTTCTGCAGCGTTCTCAGCAGCCATCTGTTACTCGTTCAAAAAGTTACCCGCGCCGCTTGCGTCCCGGGGCGACGATCACCGTCAACCAGTACGCCTGCATCGCGACCACCAAGCCCGCCAGCATTGCCGGCCAGCTCAGCGCCGTGACCAGCCTCGGGGCAGCGAACAACATCGCCACCGTCAAGGCCAACTTGACCAATTCCCATACAAAGAACCCCAGCATCGCCGTGCTGGCGTTCAGGGACGCCAGGCGCCCCGTCAACCCGCGGGCAAAAACCGCCGCCGGAATCACCACCGACAGCGCGCCATACCCGGCGGACCAACCTACATTCTTTTGCCCCGTCAGGCCCCAGGCGACCAGCGCCACCAGGAGACCCGCCACGATTTGCCCCAGGATGACCCGCCACGGCGAGATCTGGGGACTGCGCTCGCGCAACTCGTGCGCCTCCTCGGCGCTGAGTCGCTTGAAACCTGCGTCAGGATCTTCCTTGGGCTGCCAGTCGTCCCATTCCTTTTCGGTGATGGGCTTCGGCGGGGCTTTTGGCCCCTTGCTCAGGCTCTCCTTCGGGTTCTGTGCGGCGGGGGCGGTTTTTGTCATTGGAGTCGTGCCCTCACTCTGATCCGCGCAGAACTTGTCCGCAAATTTCACAAAGCCATTGATTATAAGTAAAAACCCATGAGGCCCAGCCCGGCGTGCGCCCCGGCCGCTTGGAATGTCGCGCATTGGCCCCATGTCGACTTGTTAGACCCTTGACCCAGGAACTCGAGCATGAGCACACCGACCCCTCCCGAAGCACCCGCCACCGATCCGCGCAAGGACTCGCTCATCGAGTACCCCTCGAAGTTTCCCATCAAGGTGATGGGGCTCAACGCCGACGGGTTCGTCACGGCGCTGACGCACGTCGCGAAGCAGTACGACCCGGAGTTCGACGCATCCACCGTGGAGTTGCGCGACAGCAAGGCCGGCAAATACCTGGGCGTGACGCTCACCATCACCGCGACCAGCCGCGAACAGCTCGACGACCTGTACCGCGCGCTGTCCTCGCACCCGATGGTCAAGGTCGTCCTCTGAGCGCGATGGACGGGCCCGCGGCAGCCAGCGGCTTCGAGTCCCGCCTGCTTGGGCGCGTCGACTATGCCGCCACCTGGCAGGCCATGCGCGAGTTCACGCTCGCGCGCGCCGACGGTGCGCCGGACCAGCTCTGGATCTGCGAGCACGCGCCGGTCTTCACCCAGGGGCTGGCCGGCAAGGCCGATCACCTGCTCGCACCCGGCGACATCCCGGTGGTGCAGACCGACCGGGGCGGCCAGGTGACCTACCATGGCCCGGGGCAGGTCGTGGCCTACCCGCTGATCGACCTGCGCCGTGCCGGCTATTTCGTCAAGGAATACGTCTACCGGATCGAGGAATCGGTGATCCGCACGCTGGACCACTTCGGCGTGACCGGCCACCGGGTGGCCGGCGCGCCCGGCATCTACGTGCGGCTCGACGACCCTTTTTCGCATGCGGCGCTGACCGGCCCGGCGCCGGCCGGCGACCCGTTCCGCGGCCTCGGCAAGATTGCCGCGCTGGGCATCAAGGTCAGCCGCCATTGCACCTACCACGGGGTGGCGCTGAACGTCGCGATGGACCTGGAACCCTTCGGCCGGATCAACCCTTGCGGGTACAGCGGGCTGAAAACGGTCGATCTTTCTACAATCGGGGTCCAGGTCGCCTGGGAGGAATCCGCCCACGTGCTGGGCAGCAAGCTGCTTGCCTACCTGGAGCCCTGATCCCGCCATGAGCCCCCGCCCGGCCGCCCCGAAGGGAGCTCGCACCGCAGTGCGAAGCACGAAGGTTATTGAATGAGCACCCCAGAAGTCGTCCGCGAGGCGCAAAGCGCCGCCGAATACAACCCGCTGGCCAAGCAGAAGGCCGCCGCCAAGCTATCGCGAATCCCGGTCAAGGTCGAGCACGGCGAAGTGCTCAAGAAGCCCGAGTGGATCCGCGTTCGCGCCGGCAGCCCGACCACGCGCTTCTACGAGATCAAGAAGATCCTGCGCGAAAGCAACCTGCACACCGTGTGCGAGGAAGCTTCGTGCCCCAACATCGGCGAATGCTTCGGCAAGGGCACCGCCACCTTCATGATCATGGGTGACAAGTGCACCCGCCGCTGCCCATTCTGCGACGTCGGCCACGGCCGGCCGGACCCGCTGGACAAGGACGAGCCGCTGAACCTGGCGCGCACGATCGCGGCGCTGCGGCTCAAGTACGTGGTGATCACCAGCGTCGACCGCGACGACCTGCGCGACGGCGGCAGCGGCCACTTCGTCGACTGCATCCGCCATGTGCGCGAACTCTCGCCCGAAACCCAGATCGAGATCCTGGTGCCCGACTTCCGCGGCCGCGACGACCGTGCGCTCGAGATCCTCAAGGCCGCGCCGCCGGACGTCATGAACCACAACCTGGAAACCATCCCGCGCCTGTACAAGGAAGCGCGCCCGGGCAGCGACTACCAGTTCAGCCTGAACCTGCTCAAGAAGTTCAAGGCGCTGCACGCCGGCGTGCCGACCAAGAGCGGCCTGATGGTCGGACTGGGCGAGACCGACGAGGAAATCCTGCAGGTCATGCGCGACATGCGCGCGCACGACATCGACATGCTGACCATCGGCCAGTACCTGGCGCCCAGCAACAGCCACTTGCCGGTGCGCCGCTACGTGCACCCCGACACCTTCCGGATGTTCGAGGAAGAGGCCTACAAGATGGGCTTCTCGCACGCGGCGGTCGGCGCCATGGTGCGCTCGAGCTACCACGCCGACCAGCAGGCGCACGCGGCCGGCGTCTGAGGCACCGGCCGCGCGGCCGCCTGCCCGGCGCGTGGGTGACAGCGCACGGGGACGCGGCGGATGTAGGCTTGCGCCCATGAGCGACGCCCTCTCCCTTGCCCTTTCCCAGGACTTCGGCCTGATCGCCGACCTGGTCCGCCTGCATGCCGCCGGACGCCCCGACGCACCTGCCTTGCGCGACGAGCGCGACACGCTGACCTGGTCGCAGCTCGACCGCCTGATGGACCGCGTGGCCGCTGCGCTGCAGGCCGCCGGCTTGTCCGTGGGCGACGCGTTGGCCGTCTGCGCCACGCCGTCCGTGCGCTACGCCGCCGTCTTCCTGGGCGCCTTGCGCGCCGGCGTCGCGGTGGCGCCGCTGGCGCCGAGCTCGACCCCGCAGAGCCTGGCGCGCATGGTGCAGGATGCGGACGCGCGGCTGCTCTTCCTCGACGGCACCACCCGCGCGCTGCTGCAGGAAGTGCCCGCGGCCGTTTCTCGCGTCGCGCTGGACGACCAGCCGCAAACCCAGGAGCAGGCCCTCGCCGACTGGCTGGCACCCGATGGCAGCCGGCCGGCGCCGGCCGCCATCGCCCCGGCCACACCGTTCAACATCATCTATTCCTCCGGCACCACCGGCGAGCCCAAAGGCATCGTGCAAGGCCATGGCATGCGCTGGGCCCATGTACGGCGCGGCGCCAGGTACGGCTACGGGCCGCAGTCGGTCACGCTGGTGTCGACCCCGCTGTACTCCAACACCACCCTGGTGGTGTTCTTTCCGACCATCGCCTACGGCGGCTGCGCCGTGCTGATGTCGAAATTCGACGCCGGCCGCTACCTGCAACTGGCGCAAGACCTGCACGTGACCCACACGATGCTGGTGCCGGTGCAGTACCAGCGGCTGATGGCGCATCCGGGATTCGAGAGCTTCGACCTGAAAGCTTTCCAGGCCAAGTTCTGCACCAGCGCGCCCTTTTCCGCCGCGCTCAAGGCGGACGTGCTGGCCCGGTGGCCCGGCGGCCTGATCGAGTTCTACGGCATGACGGAAGGCGGCGGCACGTGCATCCTCGAGGCGCACGCGCATCCGGACAAGCTGCACACCGTGGGCCGGCCCGCCGAAGGCAGCGACATCCGTCTGATCGACGAGGCGGGCCGCGAGGTCGCGCCCGGCGAAGCAGGCGAGGTGGTGGGCCATTCGGCGGGCATGATGGTCGGCTACCACGGCCAGCCCGAAAAGACGCGCGAGGCCGAGTGGTTCGATGCGCAGGGCAAGCGCTTCATCCGCACCGGCGACATCGGGCGCTTCGATGTCGACGGCTTCCTGACCTTGTTCGACCGCCGCAAGGACATGATCATCAGCGGCGGCTTCAACATCTATCCGAGCGACCTGGAGGCAGTGCTTCGCGAGCACCCCGCCGTGCTCGATGCCTCGGTGATCGGCATTCCGAGCGCCGAGTGGGGCGAGACCCCGGCGGCCTTCGTCGTGCTCAGGCCCGAGGCCGCGGCGACGCAGGCCGAGACGCTGCGCGAATGGGCCAACGCGCGCGTGGGCAAGACCCAGCGCATCGCGCGGATCGCCTTCATCGACGAACTGCCGCGCAGCGCCATCGGAAAAGTGCTCAAGCGCGAACTGCGTGAGCGACTGGCCGACGCCCCGCGCTGAAGGGGCGCCCGCCGCGCCTGCGATGACCACTCCAGCGACCGACACCCGTGCCGCGCCCGACGCCGCCGCAACCCTGTACGCGCTTGGCGCGATCGCGCTGTGGGCCACGCTCGCCTCGCTCGGCACCGCGCTGGCGCACCTGCCACCCTTTCTCCTGACCGGCCTGTCGCTGCTGGTGGGCAGTGTGCTGAGCTGGCCGGCCGTGTGGCGCGACCGAAAGGCCTGGGCGGTGCCGCCGGCGACGCTCGCGCTGGGCGTGTACGGGCTGTTCGGGTTTCACTTCCTGCTGTTCATCGCCCTGCGCATCGCGCCGCCTGTAGAGGCCAACCTGGTCAACTACCTGTGGCCATTGTTCATCGTGGTGCTCGCTCCCCTGCTGTTGCCGGGCGTGCGCCTGCGGCCGGTGCACGTCGTAGCCGCCCTGCTCGGCTTCGCCGGCGCTGCCATTGCCATCCTCGGCGCGCGCGGCGACGCCGGACCGGCGGCGGACGGACGCTCGATGTGGGGCTTCGTGCCGGCGCTCGCCTCGGCCTTCATCTGGGCCAGCTACTCGCTATGGACGAAGCGGGTGCGGCATTTCCCGACCGCGGCCATCGGCCTGTTCGGCCTGGTTTCCGGCTTGCTTGCGCTGGCCTGCCACGCGTTGCTCGAACCCGCGGCGAAGCTCACGGTGGAGGACGGCATGCTGGTGCTGCTGTGCGGCCTCGGCCCGCTGGGCGCCGCCTTCTACCTGTGGGACAAGGCGCTCAAGGGCGGCGACGCGCGCAGCATCGGCATCCTGAGCTACATCACGCCGCTGGCATCGACGGCGCTGCTGCTGGTCGTCACGGGCCGGCCGCTCAATTTAGGCATCGCGCTGGCAGCCGGCATGATCATCGCGGCGGCCATCCTGGGTACGCGGGCGCGCTGACGTCGGCCGGCGCGGCTTGGCGCGAGCCCGCCTGCGCGCCCGCCTGGGCGAGCTGCGCGAGGGGCAGGCGCACCACGGCCGACAACCCAGGGTGCGCATTGCGCAGCTCGAGTCTGCCGCCGTGGGCCTGCGCTACCAGCGCGCACAGGTACATGCCCAGGCCCACGCCGCCGGTCGCGCGGGCGCGCGCACTGTCGCTGCGGTAGAAAGGCTCGGCCAGTCGCGCGAGCTGGGCCTCTTCCACGCCGGGGCCGAAGTCGCGCACCTCGACCTCGAGCTCGTCCTGCGCCGGCAGCGCCGCCCGCCGCAGCGTCACCAACGGCGGCTCGGCCGCACCGGCGGTCGGCCCGCCGTGGCGCAGCGCGTTGTCGACGAGGTTGCGCAGCAGCAGGCGCATGCGAGTGCGGTCGACCATGACGGGCGGCAGGTCGATGGCCAGTTGCAGTTTCACGGTGTCGCCGTTCGGCAGGGGCGCGACGGCTTCTCGCACCAGCGCCGCCATGTTCACCGGCTCGCGCACCAGCGCCGCATGCGGACTGGCCAGGCGTTCACTCTCCAGCAGGTCGCTGATCAGGTCGCGCATGAGATTGAGGTCGCGCAGCAGGGCCGCGCGCTCGGCCTCGCCTTCGGGCGTCGGCGGCAGCAGCTCTGCGTTCAGCCGCGCACGCGTGAGCGGCGAGCGCAATTCATGCGAAAGCGCCAGCAGCAGGCCGCGCTTGGCATCGAGCATGGCCTGGATGTCATGCGCCATGGTGTTGATGCGCTCGCCCAGGTCGCCCAGCTCGTCGTTGCGCCGGATCGGGATCGGCTGACCGAACTGGCCGCGCCCGAACCGCTCGGCGCCGGCGCCGATGTCGTCCAGCGGGCGCAGCAGCCGGCGCACGATGGCATAGGCGATCAGCTCGAACAACAGCAGCACGCCGAGCGTGAGCCACACCACACGCCCGGGGCCACGCTCCCAGGGCATGGTGCTGCCGATGCCGAAGCGGATCTCGTGCCCGTCGGCAGTCGTGCGCGTGAGCAGGGTGCTCTTGTGGCGCTCCCAGTCCATCTCCATCGCCTCGGGACGCGAATCCCAATTGACGCGCGGGCCGCTGATGCGCACCGAGATCGGCAGCCGCTCGGACAGCGCGCGGGCGCGCTCGATGCTCGGGGGGCTGCCGATCTCCGCGGCCATCCGGTCCACGTAGTCGCCCACCAGCGGCACGCCGACGTCGCGCCAGCCGCTGGCGAACACGCCGCGCATGCCCATGACGAACACCGCGGCCATGGCCAGCGCCAGTATCAGGAACAAGGTCACGAGCCGCAGGCGCAGCGAATGACGCCAACGGCGCCGCCACGCCTGGTGCCGCGCCCGGTGCCGCGCCATGCGGCAGGCCCAGCGTTCGCGCACGGTACTGCTCATGGCGCGGGACTGCGCCCGAGCGCGAGCGTATAGCCGGCGTTGCGCAGTGTCTTGATGCAGTCCAGCGGCTCGAGCTTGCGGCGCAGGCGGCTGACGACGATGTCGACCGCCCGCGAATAGAGTTCAGCCTCGTGCCCGCGCAGTCGATTGAGGATGTCGTCCCGGCTGAACACCTTCCCCGGCTCGGAGGCGAGCATGGCCAGCAACTCGAACTCCGTGCCGGTGAGCTCCACGCGGTCGCCATGGCGCAATACCTCGCGCCGGTCCAGGTCGATGGCCAGCCCGTCGAACTCGGCGCGCCGCGCCGGCGTCGCGGGCGCCGGGCCGGCAGGCGCCGCGCGCTGGCGGCGCAGGATGGTCTGCACCCGTGCAACGAGCTCGCGCGGCTCGAAGGGCTTGGGCAGGTAGTCGTCGGCGCCCAGTTCCAGGCCGACCACCCGGTCCATCACTTCGCCGCGCGCGGTCAGCATGATGATGGGAATGTCGCTGGTACGGCGGATCTCGCGGCACAGGGCGAAGCCGTCCATCTCGGGCAGCATGACGTCGAGGATGGCGGCGTCGAAGTGATCGGCCCGCAGCCGCGCCAGCCCTTCGCTGGGGCGCACGGCTGCCTCGAGGCGGCAGTCGAAGCGCGCGAAGTAGGCCGCCAGCGGCGGCGCCAGTTCCTCGTCGTCGTCGATGAGCAGGATGCGCGGCATGGCGCGATTCTCGGTCAGCACGGCCTTGCCGTCTCGTGGCGCCATCACCAGGGGTCCGGTCGCCCGATAGGGCCAAGGTGCGTCTGGGCAAAGCCGCGCGCGTACTTCAGGCCCCAGCCGAGCGCACGGTCGAGTCCGACATGCGCGGCCCACACCAGGCCGACGGACAGTAGCAGCGGCGCGCCGGCGAGCATGCCAGCCGCGCCGGCCAGCATAGGGCCGATCGTGCTGTGGGTGGCGTTGTAGGCGATTGCCCCGGCACGCGGGCCGGCCAGGTAGGCGAGGAAAGCAATGTCGGGCAGCAGGAACACGGCGGCGAAGAAGCCCCAGCCCTCGCCGAAGCGGCCATAGGCGATCAACGCAAGCGCGAGCATCAGCAGGCCCTCGGCCCGCAGCAGGCCACGCACCGCGCCGGCAACCGCACCAGGCTGCGCCGGCGTGGCGTCGCCGGCGGTCAATATCCGCCGCCCGCCGATGCCCGGGCCGCGGCCGGAGAGACCGGCGCGCATGGCGCCGGTCCAGCGGGCCGCCTCAGCCATGACGGCTCCAGCGCCCGCGGCCGCGGCGCTCGACGAAGTCGCGCACCTTCTGCTGCTGCGCCGCATTCAGGCTGTCGTAGAACTCGGCCGTGGCCGCGATCAGTTCGCCGCTGCCGGCGCGCAGGGCTTGCGTCTTCTCGTCCACCAGTCGCAGTGCGGCGGCCTGGTCGAAACGCGGACCGGCGAGCAAGGCCTCGACCTGCGCTCGTGGCTCGCCGCTGCCTCCGGCCGCGCGCAGCGCCATGCGCTGGGCATGCAGCTTTTCGGCCAACGCATCCAGCTTGCTGCGCTGGGTGGCATCCAGGTCCAGCCGATCGGCCACCTTGCCGATCATGCGGGCGCGCCACTCGGCGTGGTCCTGCTCACCGTGGCGCGCCATCGAGCAGCCGGCGACGCCGCCGAGCAGGATGGCAGATCCGGCCACGGCAAGCATGCTCTTGCGGATCCAGTGTCGCATCGCGGGCTCCCCGGTCAGAGTGCGTTGGTCCGGTCCGCGCGGGCCGAGCGTGCCGGCGCGCCAGCGTCGTCGAACGGGTAGAGCTCGCCACTGCGGGTGTTGGCTGCCGCCCGCTCCGCCTCGGCGCGCACCAGGGCGCGGTCGGTCGGGTTGGGCAGCGGCTGGGCCACGACCGAACTGGACGAGACGTTCCACATCGGGTCGCGGGCTGCCGCGTAGCCCTGCTTCTGGACCTCGGCGCGCGACAGGGCGCCAACGGGCGCATGCACGCCCTCGTAGGTTTCGGCCTGCGCGGCGGCGGCGCCCAGCAGGAACAAGGCGCTCATGCCCAGCAGGCGGCGGGCGGCGGTGGTACGGAAAGTGGCGGTCATGGTGAAGTCCTTTCGGAAGGTGTTGGAAGGACTTCATGGTGCCGGCGGACGGGCGCCCGATGGTTTCCGCGGCGTCGCGCCTTGTATCGTTTTCGGGCGCGGCGGGGCGCCATGTTTCGTTTCTTTTCAGCAGGTTGCACAGCCCACGGACCTGCCATTTCGCGCGCCGGACATCGACCGCGACTGAAACATTGCGTCCGCCGCGCGCGCAGCCCGCCCTATCCGGCGAGGTGCTTCGCCGGCTCGTCGGACTCGATCACCTGCTGCGCCCAGGCTTCGAGCTTGCTCGTGTCGGCGCGCAGCACCTCCTGCTTGACCGCCAGGATCTGCGAGGGATGCATGGAAAAGCTGCGCAGGCCGAGCCCCAGCAACAGCCGGGTGAACACCACGTCGCCCGCCATTTCACCGCACACGCTGACCGGCTTGCCCTGCCGGCGGCACTCGGCGATGGTGTCGGCCACCAGGCGCAGAACGGCCGGATGGGCCGGGTCGTACAGGTGGGCCACGGACTCGTCGGCCCGGTCGATCGCCAGCGTGTACTGGATGAGGTCGTTGGTGCCGATCGACAGGAAATCGAAATACCGCAGGAAGGTGCGCACGGTCAGCGCAGCCGCCGGAATCTCGATCATCGCGCCGAGCTTGAGCGGACCGTAGGCGACGCCGCGGTTGTCCAGTTCGGCACGCGCGAAGTCGAGCAGCGACAGCGTCTGCCGGATCTCGCTGGCATGCGCCAGCATGGGAATGAGCAGGTGGATCTCGCCGTACGCGGCGGCGCGCAGGATGGCGCGCAGCTGCGTGAGGAACATCGACGGCTCGGCCAGGCTCCAGCGGATGGCACGCAGGCCCAGCGCCGGGTTCAGGTGCATGTCGTCGCGCTTGCCTTCCAGCGGCTTGTCGGCGCCCACGTCGATGGTGCGGATGGTCACCGGCATGCCCTTCATGCCGTCGACCGCCCGCCGGTAGGCCAGGTACTGCTGCTCCTCGTTGGGCAGCCGGGCCGGGTCGAGCGAATCGCCGCCCATGAACAGGAACTCGCTGCGAAACAGGCCGACGCCGACAGCGCCGGCCTTGACGGCGCCCAGGGTGTCCTCGGGCAGCTCGATGTTGGCCAGCAGCTCGACGCGCTGGCCATCCAGCGTGACCGCCGGCTTGTGTCGCAGGCGCGAGAGGCGCGAGCGCTCCAGGTCGCCCTGGCGCTGCTTGAAGCCGTACTCGGCCAGGATGATCGGCGACGGATCGACGATCACCACGCCGGCATCGCCGTCGATGATCACCCAGTCGTCCTGCCGCACCAGCTGGCTGGCACTGCGCGCGCCCACCACGGCCGGAATGTCCATGCTGCGCGCCACGATCGCCGTGTGCGAGGTGCGGCCACCGGCATCGGTGACGAAGCCGGCGAACACGCTCTTCTTGAACTGCAGCATGTCGGCCGGCGACAGGTCGTGGGCGATCAGCACCAGCGGCGCGTCGAAGGCATCGGCCGCCATCGGCGTGTCCTCGTCGTCTTCGCGCTTGGCCCGGCGCGGCGGCGTCGGGGCCAATACGGCAGCGCTGCCCTTGATCTGGTGCAGCATGCGCTCGACCACCTGTTCGAGGTCTGCCTTGCGCTCGCGCAGGTATTCATCCTCCATCTCGTCGAACTGGCGCGCGATCACCTCCAACTGGGTGGTCAGCGCCCATTCGGCGTTGTAGAGACGCTCGGTGATCCAGTGCTTGACGCCGTCGCCCAGCGCCTCGTCCTGCAGCAGCATCAGGTGGACGTCGAGCAGCGCGGCGAGTTCGTGCGGCGTGTCGCTGGGGCTCAGCTGTGCGACGCTGGCCTGCAGCCGGTGCAGCTCGGCGGTCACCGCGTCGCGCGCGACGCGTACGCGGTCGATCTCGGTCTCGACCTGGTCGGGCCGGATGAAATAGTGGGCCACGTCGATGCGGCTGGACACGACCATCACCGCGCGCCCGATGGCAACACCCCGGGCGACGGGAAGGCCGTGGATCGACAAGGTCATGCGCTGCTGCTCCTGCCTACTCGCCTTCGCCGAACTTGTCGTCGATCAGGGCCACCAGCGCGGCCATGGCCTCGTCCTCCTTGTCGCCGTCGGTCTCCACCTCGATCGTGGTCCCCATGCCGGCCGCCAGCATCATTACGCCCATGATGCTCTTGGCGTTGACGCGCCTGTCCGCACGCGTGATCCAGACGTCGCAGGGATAGCTGCCGGCCAGCTTGGTGAGCTTGGCGGAGGCACGCGCATGCAGGCCCAGCTTATTGCTGATGGTCACGGATTTCTTGTTCACTGTGCTTTCTTTTTGCCTGGTTCTGAGGTGCCGCGACGGCCACCTGCATGACGCCGGAGGTGCCGCCCGCGATGGCGCGCTGAACCTGCGCCTCGAGTGATTCGTGGCGGTAGGTCATGGCGCGCAGCAGCATTGGCAGGTTGACGCCGGCCACCAGGCGCGAACGCTGGCCGTCCACCAGCTTCTGCGCCACGTTGCATGGCGTGGCGCCGAAGACGTCGGCCAGCACGAGCACCTTGGCCGACGGCGCGCGGTGCAGCAGTTGCGCCAGTGCGATGCGCGCGGCGCCGAGCGTTTCTTCCGGCGATACGTTGGGCTGCACGTCGATGCCCACGACGTCCTGCTCGCTGTCCGGAAAGACATGCAGTGCGCATTGGCGCAGGGCGTGCGCCAAGGGAGCGTGGGCAATGAGGAGGATGCTGTTCATGCGATGCGGCCGCAGCCGCTTTGATTATCGGCCTGCATGCCGTGGATGGGAGCGGCGCCGTACCGCGGCACTCGTGCATCGGGCGCGGTTGGACGAATTCGTCACGCCCTCGCAACATCACCCGGGCAGGCGCAGGCCGGAAAAGAAGTTCTCGACCGCCTCTGGCGAGGAGGGGCTCCCCAGCACCGTGGCCTGGTAGAGCGCCACGGTGCCGTCCCGGTTGCGGTGCGCGAACCACAGCAGGCTGGCCTGCCGCGCCGGCGCGGACCGGTCGGCCGGGGGCAGGCTGGCGTCCAGGCGCAGCGGGGCCGGCGCGAGCGCGGCGCGGACCACGCCGGCCGGGCTTTCCTCGACCCGCGCACCGGCCCACTGGGCGTAGGCCTGCATGCGCCATGCGTTCATCCAGGCTTGCGCCTGCGTGGCGTCCGCGGCATTCGCATGCGCGACCGCGAAGGTGGCGCCGCCCGTTTCGCAGCCCGCCATGTCCACCCGCACCGACTGGTCGCCCAAGGGCATCTGGCGCTCGGCGCGATCGGGCTTGCACGGCAGGAGCGCGACGAGTTCGCCGCCCTGCAGCGGCACCTCGCGCCAGTTGAAGACAGGGCTGCAGGCAGCCAGGACGAGCAGGAGGGTCGCGCAGATCGCGCAGCTCGCGGAAGTGCGCGCGCGTCGGCACGAGGAACTTGAAGGCATGTCGGGTGTCATTATGTGGCGCCGTATCCCGGCCGGGCCCGCCGCCGCGGCGGCGCCAGCGGACGGGCGCAGAGCCCTCTAGAATCGACTCTTCGAACGCAACCGCCCCATGAAAAAGCACATCGCCGTCGCCGCCGTCATGGCCGTCCTTCTGGTCGGCGGCGTGGGCATCTACCTCGACAGCGGCGCCTCGGCCGCCCCGCCGTCGACGTTCGTGCTGCTCGACGGCAGCAAGAAGAACACGCAGGACCTCCAGGGCAAGGTCACCCTGGTCAACTTCTGGGCAACGAGTTGCACCACCTGCGTGGCCGAGATGCCCGAGGTGATGGCGACCTACGAAAAATACCGATCGCGGGGCTACGACACGGTGGCCGTTGCCATGAGCTACGACCCCCCGGCGTATGTGGTGAACTTCGCCCAGTCGCGCAAGCTGCCGTTCAAGGTCGCGATCGACAACACGGGCGCGGTGGCCAAGGCGTGGGGCGACGTGCAGCTCACGCCGACCAGCTACCTGGTGAACAAGCGCGGCGAGATCGTCAAGACGTATGTCGGCGCGCCCGACTTCGACGAACTGCACAAGCTGATCGAGAAGCTGCTGGCGCAGGCCTGAATTGGCCGCCGGCGGGCGCGCTGCCATGGCCGGACGATGCGAAGGCGCGCCAGTGTAGGCGGTGCGGCGGAGATTCGCATCGAAACAATCGCTAGCGCGATCCGCAGCCAGCTTTGCTAATCTGTGGGGTACGCCGGGTTCGCCGGCGCGCCTGCCGCTCGTCCATGCCCGACCCTTCCGCCCCGTCCACCGGCTTCGCCGAGCTCGAAGCCGGCCCCACGGTGCGCGTGAGGGTATGGGACCTTCCCACCCGCGTCTTCCATTGGGTGCTTGCCATCGCGGTTCTCGCGCAACTCGCGACCGGGCTTGCCGGGGCGATGGAATGGCACTTCCGCATTGGCTACCTGATACTGGCGCTGCTGTGCTTTCGCCTTGTCTGGGGCTTCGTTGGCGGCCACTGGTCCCGGTTCGGGCGCTTTCTGTACGCGCCGGCGGCGCTGCGGGCCTACCTGCGCGGCGAGGCTCCCCATGAACACCTGGTCGGCCATACGCCGCTCGGCGCCCTCTCGGTGTTCGCGTTGCTGATCCTGCTCGCCCTGCAGGCGGCCAGCGGGCTGGTGTCGGATGACGAGAACGACGCAGTCGGCCCGCTGGCGCATCTCGTCTCGGATGCCACGGTGAGTCTGGCCAGTGCCTGGCATTCGGTCAGCGGCTCGTGGATCATCCCCGCGCTGGTGGCGCTGCACGTCGTGGCCATTGCCTACTACCTCCTGGCGCGCCGCCAGGTGCTCGTGCGCCCCATGGTGTCGGGCGACAAGCTTTTGGCGCAGCCGGCCCCGTCCAGCCGGGACAGCTTCGGCACCCGCCTGCTGGCCCTGCTCATATTCGCCGCCTGCGGCGGCTTTGCCTTCTGGATCTCTACCTTGCGCGCATGAGTTTCTCAGCCTCCCGCCCCCTGCCCCTTTCCGATACGCCCGACATGGTGATCATCACTGCCGAAGATGCTCACCAGCTCGAAGCCGTGCGCGCCATCTTCCGCGAATACGCCCAATCGCTGGCGGTGGACCTCGGCTTCCAGGGTTTCGAGGAGGAATTGCGCGATCTGCCCGGGGACTATGCCGAGCCCCGCGGCGCCCTGCTGCTCGCGTTGATCGACGCGAAACCGGATGCGGCAGCGCAAGCCGGCGCCTCCATGCTCACCCGCACAGGCGGGCAACGGGCGCACGTCGCCGCGTGCTGCGCCTTGCGGCCGCTCGACAGCGCCGACTACCCGAACGCCGCCGAGATGAAGCGCCTGTTCGTGCGTCCTGCATTCAGGGGCCGCGGGCTGGGCCGGCAACTTGCCGAGGCGGCGCTCGACGCGGCACGCAGCGCCGGCTACAGCTGCGTGCTGCTCGACACGCTCGACGACATGGAAGCGGCACGCGCGCTGTACGAGGAACTCGGCTTCGAATCGGTGCCCCCGTACTATCACAATCCGATTGCGGGAGCGCACTACCTCAAGTGCGAGCTGTAGCGTCCGGCAGTGAGCGCTCGCTCGCTAACGCGGCGCCGACGCCGCGAGCGCGGGTCGGCGCGACGGATGCTCAGGCCTTGGCCTGCGCCAGCAGCGTGCCGGCGTCGCTCACTTCGAACTTGCCGGGGCCTTCGACGTTGAGGGTGGCCACCTTGCCGTCCTTGACCAGCATGGAATAGCGGTTGCTGCGCACGCCCATGCCGCGCGACGTCAGGTCCAGCGTCAGGCCGGTGGCCTTCGCGAACTCGCCACTGCCGTCTGCCAGCATGCGCACCTTGCCGTCGGTCTTCTGGTCGCGCGCCCAGGCGCCCATGACGAACGCGTCGTTCACGCTCACGCACCAGATCTCGTCCACGCCTGCGGCCTTGAGTTCGTCGAACTGCTGGACATAGCCGGGTACGTGCTTGGCCGAGCAAGTCGGTGTGAAGGCACCGGGCAGCGCGAACAACGCGATCGTCTTGCCGGCCGAGGCCTTGGCGACGTCCACCGGATTCGGGCCGATGCTGCAGCCCTCGCCTTCGACTTCCGAATATTCCTGCAAAGTAACCTGGGGCAGGGTGTCGCCGACCTTGATCATCGCTGTCGCTCCTTGGGGGATGGAAAAAGAAAAACGGCCCACATTGTGGGCCGTTTTCTAATGTGCCGTACGGCGTCTGGAGATCAGACCGCGGCTGCCTTTTCGAGCAGACGGGTTGCCACCCAGTTCTTGGTCTTGGAGATCGGCCGGCTTTCGGTGATCTCGACCAGGTCGCCAGTGTGGAACTGACCATCTTCGTCGTGCGCGTGGTACTTGCTCGAGCGAATCACGATCTTGTTGTAGATCGGGTGCTTCACGCGGCGCTCCACCAATACAGTCACGGTCTTCGCGCGCTTGTCGCTGACGACCTTGCCGACCAGGGTGCGCTTGAGGGATTTCTTTTCTTCCGTCATGTTCACTCCTTAGCTGGCTTGTCCACCGGACGCTTGCTTCTGCGCCAGGATGGTCTTCGCACGTGCGATGTCGCGACGCGTGATACGCAGCTGCGCGACGTTACCCAGCTGCTGCGTCGCCTTCTGCATGCGCAGGCCGAAATGGGCCTTCTGCAGGTCCTTGATTTCGGCTTGCAGGCCGGCGACGTCCTTGTCGCGCAGCGTTGCGGCCTTGCTCACCTTTGCGTCGGTGCTCTTCTTGCGGGATCCGGTTGCCATGTTCATGTCCTCCTGGATCAAGCGCCGAGCTGGCGGGCGACGAAAGTGGTGCGCAGCGGCAGCTTGGCTGCCGCCAGGCGGAACGCTTCGCGAGCGAGTTCCTCGGGCACACCGACGATCTCGTAGATCACCTTGCCCGGCTGGATCTCAGCCACGTAGTACTCCGGGTTGCCCTTGCCGTTACCCATCCGCACCTCTGCAGGCTTGGTGGAGATCGGCTTGTCGGGGAACACCCGGATCCAGATGCGGCCACCGCGCTTGACGTGGCGCGAAATGGCACGGCGGGCGGCTTCGATCTGGCGAGCCGTCAGACGGCCGCGATCGACCGACTTGAGGCCGAAGTCACCGAAGGACACGGCGTTTCCGCGCGTGGCGACGCCGGTGTTACGGCCCTTTTGTTCCTTGCGGAACTTTCTGCGTGCGGGTTGCAGCATGATTCTTGCTCCGTATTTCTAAGACCGATTACTCGGTCTTGGCACCGTCCGCTGCTGCAGCGGGCGCGGCTTTGCGGACGCGCTTAACGGCGGGTTTCGGATCGGCACCGCCGGCTTCGGCGGGCTTGTCGCTGCCATCGGCCGGGGCGGCATTGCCACCCATCGGGCCGCGGGCACCCGGGCGCGGACCGCGACGGTCCGAACCAGGACGGTCGCCGGGGCGACCATCGCGGCGCGGGCCACGCGGGCGACGCTCTTCTTCGGGACGCGGGGTCTCGACGGCGGGCAGATCGTTGCGGCCCAGCGTGTCGCCCTTGTAGACCCAGACCTTGACGCCGATGACGCCGTAGGTGGTCTTGGCTTCCGAGGTACCGTAGTCGATGTCGGCGCGCAGCGTGTGAAGCGGCACGCGACCTTCGCGATACCACTCGGTGCGTGCGATCTCGATGCCGTTCAGGCGACCGGCCGACATGATCTTGATACCTTGGGCGCCCAGGCGCATCGCGTTCTGCATCGCGCGCTTCATGGCGCGACGGAACATGATCCGCTTTTCGAGCTGCTGGGTGATCGAGTCGGCGATCAGCTGAGCATCGATTTCGGGCTTGCGCACTTCCTCGATGTTCACGGCCACCGGCACGCCCAGCTGGCGGCCCAGTTCACGCTTGAGGTTCTCGATGTCCTCGCCCTTCTTGCCGATCACCACGCCCGGACGCGCCGAGTAGATGGTGATGCGTGCGTTCTTGGCAGGACGCTCGATCAGCACGCGCGAAACCGATGCGTTCTTGAGCTTCTTCTTCAGGTACTCGCGCACCTTGATGTCTTCGGCCAGCATGCCCGCGAAATCGCGGTCGCTGGCGTACCAACGGCTGGACCAGTTGCGGCTGACCGCAAGGCGGAAGCCGGTCGGATGGATTTTTTGTCCCATAGTCTTCCAGCCTTTAGTTGCCAACCGTCACGTACACGTGGCACGTGGGTTTGCTGATGCGGTTGCCGCGACCCTTGGCGCGCGCGGTGAAGCGCTTGAGCGTGGCACCTTGCTCGACGTAGATCGTCTTGACCTTCAGTTCGTCGATGTCGGCACCGTCGTTGTGCTCGGCGTTGGCAATCGCCGACTCGAGCACCTTCTTGATGATCACAGCGGCCTTCTTCTGCGTGAACTGCAGAATGTTGAGCGCTTGATCGACCTTCTTGCCGCGGATGAGATCGGCAACCAGTCGGCCCTTGTCGACCGACAGGCGCACGCCGCGGAGGACTGCACGTGTTTCAGACATGGTCGTTCCTTATCGCTTCTGGACTTTCTTGTCCGCGGGATGCCCCTTGAACGTGCGGGTGAGCGCAAATTCGCCGAGCTTGTGGCCGACCATCTGATCGGTGATGTACACGGGCACGTGCTGCTTGCCGTTGTGCACGGCAATGGTCAGACCGATGAAATCGGGCAGGACCATCGAGCGACGCGACCAGGTCTTGATCGGCTTCTTGTCCTTCGTCGCCACCGCCTTGTCGACCTTGGCCAGCAGGTGGTGGTCGACAAACGGACCCTTCTTGAGAGAGCGAGTCATTTACGTGCCCCTTACTTCTTGCGACGCGACACGATGAAGACCTGCGTGCGCTTGTTGTTGCGGGTGCGGTAGCCCTTCGTGAGGTTGCCCCACGGGTCCACCGGATGACGGCCTTCGCCCGTCTTGCCTTCACCACCACCGTGCGGGTGGTCGACCGGGTTCATGACCACGCCGCGCACCGTCGGGCGGATACCCATGTGACGCTTGACGCCGGCCTTGCCCAGTTGGCGCAGGCTGTGTTCTTCGTTGGCCACTTCACCGATGGTGGCGCGGCATTCGATGTGGATGCGGCGCACTTCGCCAGAGCGCATGCGCACCTGGGCGTACACGCCTTCGCGTGCCAGCAGCGTTGCCGAGGTACCGGCGGAGCGGGCGATCTGCGCACCCTTGCCAGGCTGCAACTCGATGCAGTGGATCGTCGAACCCACCGGGATGTTGCGGATCGGCAGCGTGTTGCCGGCGCGGATCGGCGCCTCCGAGCCCGACAGCAGGGTTGCACCGGCTTCGACACCGCGCGGGGCGATGATGTAGCGGCGCTCGCCGTCTGCGTAGCACAGCAGCGCGATGTGGGCGGAACGGTTCGGGTCGTACTCGATGCGTTCGACCTTGGCCGCGATGCCGTCCTTGTCGCGACGGAAATCCACCACGCGATAGTGGTGCTTGTGGCCACCGCCCTTGTGACGGGTGGTGATGTGGCCGTTGTTGTTACGGCCGGCCTTCTGGAACTGGGGTTCCAGCAGGGGTGCGTAGCCTTCGCCCTTGTGCAGGTGGGCACGCGAGATCTTCACCGCGCCACGCTGGCCCGGGGAAGTCGGTTTCATCTTGATGACGGCCATGGTTTATGCCCCCTCTGCGGCGAGGTTGAGCTCTTGACCCGGCTTGAGCGTCACGTAAGCCTTGCGAACATTGTCGCGGCGGCCCACGCTGCGGCCGAAGCGCTTGGTCTTGCCCTTGATGTTGGCGACCGAGACGCCCTTGACCTCGACCTTGAACATCAGTTCAACAGCGGCCTTGATCTCCAGCTTGGTGGCGTCTTGCAGCACCTTGAAGGTGACGGCATTCGACTTCTCGCCGACCAGCGTGGCCTTTTCGGACACGATCGGGGCGACCAGGACCTGCATCAGGCGGCCTTCGTCGAACGCACGTTGTGCGGGGGTAGGGTTGACGCGGCTCATGCGAACATCTCCTTGAGCTGGTCGACGGCGCCCTTGGTGACCAGCACCTTCTTGAAGTGCACCAGCGACACCGGGTCGGCGTAACGCGGCTCGACCACGAGCACGTTGACCAGGTTGCGCGAGGCCAGGTACAGGTTCTCGTCGACTTCCTCGGCGATCACCAGCACGGATTCGAGCTTCATGGCCTTGAACTTGGCAGCCAGGGGCTTGGTCTTGGGCGAATCGACCTTGATCGAATCGACGACGGCCAGGCGGCCTTCACGAGCCAGCTGCGAGAAGATGGACGCCATGCCGGCGCGGTACATCTTCTTGTTGATCTTCTGGGTGAAGTTCTCGTCCGGGCTGTTCGGGAACGTGCGGCCGCCTCCGCGCCACAGCGGCGAGGAAGTCATACCGGCGCGTGCGCGGCCGGTGCCCTTTTGCTTGAACGGCTTCTTGGTCGAGTGCTTGACCTGTTCGCGGTCCTTCTGGGCACGGGTGCCGAAACGGGCGTTGGCCTTGTAGGCGACGACGATCTGGTGGACCAGCGCTTCGTTGTAGTCGCGGCCGAACACGGTCTCGGGCGCGTCGAACTTCGACGCGGCCTGGCCTTGTTCATTCAGGAGTTCGAGTTCCATTACTTCGCTCCTTGCGCGGCGGGCTTGGCCTTGACGGCCGGACGAACGGTCACGAAGCCACCCTTGGCGCCGGGAATGGCACCCTTGATCAGCAGCAGTTGACGCGCTTCATCGACACGGACGACGTCCAGGTTCTGGGTGGTGACGGTAACGTCGCCCAGGTGACCGGTCATCTTCTTGCCCGGGAACACGCGGCCCGGATCCTGCGCCATCGAGATCGAACCGGGCACGTTGTGCGAACGGCTGTTGCCGTGCGATGCGCGCTGCGATCCGAAGTTGTGACGCTTGATGGTGCCGGCGAAGCCCTTGCCGATGGACGTGCCTTGCACATCCACCTTCTGGCCAGCCGCGAACACGCTGGCCACGGCGATCGCGCCGCCAGCCTGGTGCTGGGCAGCCGTTTCGGCGGTGACGCGGAATTCGCGGGTGATTTCGCCGGCTTCGACGCCAGCCTTGGCCAAGTGACCGGCCTGCGGCTTGGCAACGCGCGATGCCTTGCGCTTGCCGAACGTCACCTGCAGGGAGACGTAGCCGTCGTTCTCTTGGGTCTTGACCTGGGTCACACGGTTGTCGGACACGTCCACCACCGTGACAGGAACTGCGTCCCCGTCATCGGTGAACAGGCGCATCATGCCCACCTTGCGGCCCAGCAACCCGAGGGAGTTGCTCAGACTCATGTTTTTTCTCCAAGACTCCCGCCGCTGCCACTTCAATTGGCGACAGCGTTTGATTTGCGGAAGAAGGGTTGATAAATCTCTGCGACGCCGCCCATGCCGCCCTCACTGGCCGCCCGGACTCAAAGGCCCGGGCAGTGCGTGCAAGCGCAAGGCGCAAAATGCGCAGAGCCCGCCATTATAGGCGGGGATGGGGCAAACCCGCAAGTCACCGGCTCACGCCGGACTTACTTGACCGGCATGGACAGGATGGCGTCGCCCTCGGGCGTGTGCTTGAGGGTGCCGGCGCCCTGCTTCCTGGACGGGTTTCCAGCCTGCACCGGGATCGACGTCGAGCCGGTAACGCCGTTTTGCGTGGTGAACACGTTGAGGTAGCGCAACCCGTCTGCCGCGGGCACCACGGTCAACTCGAAGGTCGCCGTCTGGCCGGCGGTCAGCGGCGCCGGGCCGGCCGGCGCGTTGCGCAAGGCCAGGTCGGGGTCGGCGGTGAAACGCACCAGCGCGCCATCCGGATCGGTGATCCGGTCGAGCACCACGACCACGGTCGTGGCCTGGCCGGCGCGCGGCACCCCCTCGATCCGGTAGCTGACGCCGATGCCCGAGCCGTTGGGCTTGGTCGGCGCGGCGGTCATGGACCTGGCTTTCGACGCGGTCTCCGCGCCTGCGGGCGCTGCCAGCGCCACGGCGCCGGCCGCCAGCAGGCAAAGTGCACGCAGCGCTGACCGTGCACGCGTCTTGATGGCTTGGTTTGGCATCGTCGTTTCCTCCGGTGGGCGCGCCGGCGTCAATTGAGCGTCACCTGGAAGCAGGACGTGGGCGCGGCCTCGTTGGCGTCGTAGAGTGCCACCACGATCTCGCCCTGGCCCAATTCCACGTCCAGCGAGTCGCTGGTTCCGGTGGCGACTGCGGCAGCCACCTTACCGGCGGTCGTGAAGACCGCCAGGTCGGGATCGGTGCCCGCCGGGCCGCTGACGGCGAAGCGGTAGCTGCGCGCTTGGGGCACGGCATACCGCAGGAAGGCCGTGTTGCCCAGCTTGTTGAAGCTGCCCGCAGCCGTGCGCACGCACGCCGTCTGGGCGGCACCGACCGCAGCGGGGACGTAGATCGGCAGCACGCCGGGCACGCCGGCGCCGTTTGTTTCCCCCGTCGCCCATGGATCGTTCGTGGCCGGGCTGATCGCCTGGCCGCCCAAGGCTGCCGCCAGGGCAGCCTGTCCGGAAGGCAGGACCGCGGCGTACGCCGCCGCGAACGCGTGAATCGACACGAGCGCCGGCGTCTGCCGCAGCGGCCCGGTGAACGCCCGCTGGATCGGCCCAAGGCCGTTCTCGACATACAGGCGCCAGAGGATGGCCTGCACCGAGCTTTCGTTGAACCAGCCCGGATTCTGGCCGCCGGCGGCGAGGTCCAGGTCGGCCGCCAGGGATTGCGCCGGCCCCACCGAATCGGTGTAGTGCGATCGATCCAGCGCCATGCCGGACCAGGCGTTGCCCCAGCCCTCGGAAAAGGCGACGCGAGGGTCCAGCCGGTCTTCCGGGCCGTGCGGTCCGCCCGGCGAATCGTCGCGGCTGAAGGCGCTCTGGAAGTAGTGCCCCCATTCGTGGGCAATGACGGAGGCGTCGTATTCGTCGGTGTCCACGTTCTCCTTGCCCAGCAGGTAGATCGCGTCGCCGGAGCCGTCCCGGGTGTAGGACGATGTTCCGATCTGGCCGAGCGCAATGCGGCCTGCCGCCGGAACGTTCTCGACGCTCCAGAAGACCCGCAACGCCGGGAACGAAGTTCCGGGCGCCACCGCCTCGATCTTCGCCATGGCCTGGTAGATCGTGTCGAGCACGGCGAACGGCGCCGCCGTCCGCGGCCCGGCGTACCCGCCTCCGCCCCAGCCGGAGGCGGCGTGGAGGTCGCGCGAGACCGGACCGTTCTCGGTCGAAAAGAAGGGTGACTCCATCGCGTAGATGGCGTCGCCCTGGGTGTTGTCGCGCACCGTGACGTTCCAGCGCCCGCCCGGGTCGTCGCGAACCAGCTGGGCGCGAACGCGTATGCCGACCTGTGCGCCGCCGGGAACGTTCAGCGCATAGCGGCCGGCCTCGTCCGTCGTCGTGCTGCCGATGGGCGCCGTCGCACCCAGGGCGAGCACCTCCACCAGGGCGCCTCGCACGGGCTTGGCGGTGGCGGCGGCGTAGTCGAGCGCGCCGCCCGGCGCAGGTGGCACGGAATCGAAGGTCACCCGGCCGCTCAGTTCGACGGGCGGCCCGGCCGGCTGGCTTCCGCCACCGCCGCCGCCACCGCCGCAACCGGCCAGGCCGACGAGCAGGATGGAAGCGACGACGGCACGGATCAGGGCTGCAGGATTCATGGACAGTGCTGGAGCGGCATGCCCTGTTTGTGCCCCAAATAAAAAAGCCCGTCCACTGTCGTGAACGGGCTAGTTGTCAGCAAATGTCGATGTTTACTGGAGCTTGATCTCGACATCCACGCCGGCCGGCAGGTCCAGCTTCATCAGCGCGTCGACGGTCTTGTCGGTGGGATCGACGATGTCCATCAGGCGCTGGTGCGTGCGGATCTCGAACTGGTCGCGGCTCGTCTTGTTGACGTGCGGCGAACGCAGGATGTCGAAACGCTTCATGCGCGTCGGCAGGGGCACCGGGCCCTTGACGATGGCGCCCGTGCGCTTGGCGGTGTCGACGATCTCGGCAGCCGACTGGTCGATCAACTTGTAGTCGAACGCCTTGAGGCGGATGCGGATCTTTTGCTTTGCGAGCGTGCTCATGGGTCCGTCCTCAGTCGATGATCTTGGCAACCACGCCCGAGCCGACGGTACGGCCGCCTTCGCGGATGGCGAAGCGCAGGCCTTCTTCCATGGCGATCGGGGCGATCAGCTTGACGGTGATCGACACGTTGTCGCCAGGCATGACCATTTCCTTGTCCTTGGGCAGCTCGATCGAGCCGGTGACGTCGGTCGTGCGGAAATAGAACTGCGGACGGTAGTTGTTGAAG
>Ga0160461_1000172_pt1 | contig 70405 bp, 62 predicted proteins | sample HID1975I_E6MG_FD_108266 | JGI IMG/M metagenome (GOLD analysis project Ga0160461, IMG submission 108266) | Enriched soil microbial communities from UW Madison campus, WI, USA - HID1975I_E6 MG | ecosystem: Environmental > Terrestrial > Soil > Unclassified | place: USA: Madison, Wisconsin...
CGGCCTGAAGCGCGCGATGGACGTGATGCTGGCCGGCAAGGTCGCCGTGGTCTGCGGCTACGGCGACGTCGGCAAGGGCTGCGCCGCATCGCTGCGTGCCTACGGCGCCCGCGTCGTCGTCACCGAGATCGATCCGATCTGCGCGCTGCAGGCGGCGATGGAGGGCTTCGAGGTCAACACGATCGAGGCCACGCTGGGCCGCGGCGACATCTACGTCACCACGACCGGCAACAAGGACATCATCACCGTCGACCACATGCAGGGCATGAAGGACCAGGCGATCGTCTGCAACATCGGCCACTTCGACAACGAGATCCAGGTCGACGCGCTCAATGCGCTGTCGGGTGTCGAAAAGATCAACATCAAGCCGCAGGTCGACAAGTACGTGTTCGGCAACGGCAACGCGATCTTCCTGCTCGCCGACGGCCGCCTGGTGAACCTGGGCTGCGCCACCGGCCACCCGAGCTTCGTGATGTCGAACTCCTTCGCCAACCAGACGCTGGCGCAGATCGATCTGTGGGCCAACAAGGACACGTACGAGAACAAGGTGTACCTGCTGCCGAAGCAGCTCGACGAGGAAGTCGCGCGCCTGCATCTGGAGAAGATCGGGGTGAAGCTGACCACGCTCACCAAGGAACAGGCCGACTACATCGGCGTGCCGGTGGAAGGTCCGTTCAAGCCGGAGCATTACCGCTACTGATCGATCCGCTTCGGCGGATGCGACACGGAACGGGCGCCGAAAGGCGCCCGTTTTCGTTTGGTGATGGATTCGTCTCGTCAGGGTCGCCAGTTCGCGTTCCGCTCCCAGAATTCCACGCTTTTCCGATAGGCCTCGCGGTCGAGCGGGACGCCGGAACCGCCCTCCTCCACGCCCAGCGCATTGCGCAGCATCGTGATCGGGGCCATCGGGATCTCTTCCGGCTCGGCGGTGTAGATGCACCCGACGATGCCCCAGTCCGCGTCGATCGGCGAGCCTTCCTTCGCCAGTTGCGCGGCGCTGTAGAGGATCACCACGAGATACGCCGCGCGCGGCGCTTCCACACCTTCGAACCAGCGCACCAGCACCGGCAACTCGGATGCATTGCGTGCTTCGTAGCCGGAGCGCAGCAGATGCCGGTTGGCCTCGGTGACCGGCACCGTCAGGCAACGCGTCGACGTCCAGTTGCGATGCACGTGCAGCTTGCAGAACGGCGCGTAGCCGTCGAGCACCGCGTGCGGCGTCTCGCTGTTGAGGTGCGCCTCGAACTGCTCGGGCGTGATGTCCTGGATGGTGTTGCCGCGCGGCGTGCGCGGAAACAGACGCGGACGGGCGAACGGGGTGAGGACGATGGACATCGGGCGGTCGTGTGCGGTGGCGCATCAGGGTAACGCGAGGGGCCGAACCGGCCTGCGATGCGCGGGACGAGGACAGGTCTTCGAATTCATCGCGATAAAGCGATATGATGCCGCCATCCCGTCGCCGCAGGCCGCGCATGCTCCCGCTCAGCTTCGAGTTCTATCCGCCCAAGACCGACGACCAGCGCAGCCAGCTGGACCGCACCGCGAGGAAACTCGCCGTGCATGCGCCCGAATACGTGTCGTGCACCTTCGGCGCCGGCGGCTCCACGCTCAGCCACACGCCCGAGACCGTGCGCCGGCTCAAGCAGCAGCACGGCCTGGACGCCGCGCCGCACCTGTCGTGCGTGGGCGGCAGCCGCGAGGAGATCCGCGAACTGCTCAAGCTCTACCGCGCGATCGGCTGCAACCGCATCGTCGCGCTGCGCGGCGACCTGCCGTCGGGCATGGGCCAGCCGGGCGACCTGCGTTACGCCTCGGATCTCGTCGCCTTCATCCGCAGCGAATTCGGCGACCGCTTCCGCATCGAAGTCGGCTGCTATCCGGAAATCCACCCGCAGGCCGACGACGCGCGCGCGGACCTGCGCCACTTCAAGGCCAAGGTCGATGCCGGCGCCGATGCGGCGATCACCCAGTACTTCTACAACGCCGACGCCTACTTCCATTTCGTCGACAGCGTGCGCCGGGCGGGTGTCGAGATCCCGATCATTCCCGGCATCATGCCGATCTCGAATTTCAGCCAGCTGCGACGCTTCTCCGAAGCCTGCGGCGCCGAGATCCCGCGCTGGATGCAGCGGCACATGACCGCGCACGGCGACGATGCGGATGCGATCCGCGAACTGGGCGCCGACATCGTGGCCAGGCTGTGCGAACGCCTGATCGCCGGCGGCGCACCGGCGCTGCACTTCTACACGCTCAATCTCGCCAGGCCCACGCAGACGGTCCTCGCGCGCCTGTCCTGAGCTGCCGCCACTGTCGCCGTCACCGGCCAGCCGCTAGGCTGCGCCGATGTCCCGCCGCATCCCTTCCATCCTGCTGTTGACCGCCTCGGCGATCGCGGCCGGGTGCATGCCGACCGATGCCGCGGCGCAGGTGCGCCGCTGCACGGCGCCCGACGGCGGCACGATCTACACCGACCGGGCCTGCGTGGCGTTGGGCGCCACTGCGAGCGCGCCGCGACCGGGCAGCGCGCAGGCACCCCTGCCGCGGATCAGCTGCCAGCGCCAGCTGCGCGGATTGATCGAGGAACTGGGGTTCGCGATCCACCAGCGCGACACCAACCGCCTGGCCGGCCTCTACCACTGGCAGGGCCTGAGCCACAGCGGCGGCTACCAGATCCTCGAGCGGCTGGATGCGATCGCGCAGCGGCCGCTGGTCGACATCACCGCACAGCGGCCGGCGCAGACGGTCGTCGCCCAGGAACGCGGCAGCTTCTCAGGCTGGGTCAGCGCGCGCGACATTCCCACCGCCGCGCCCGAACGGCCACCGACCTCGCTGCGTGTCGACCAGTCCGGCGCCGGGGGCGGCACGGTGCAGACGGTGTTCGGGCTGCGCCGGCACCTCGGCTGCTGGTGGGTGAGTCTGTAACGCGGGCTTCAACGCCCGGTTCGACGCGGACGGAAACCGGCGGCGGATGCATCGCCGCCTGACCCGATACCCGCATCAGTCCGCCGGCATCGAGGGCCGCTCGGGCCGGAACGACAGCGTCGCGACGACGCCGCGCACCGCGCCCGGCACCACGCGCACCTGCCAGCCGTAAAGCGCGCACAGGCGGCGCACGATCGACAGACCGATGCCGCCGCCCTGCGAATGTTCGGCATGGGTGCCGCGGTAGCCGCGCTCGAACAGCCGCGCCGCATCCTCGGCGCTGAGGCCGGGGCCGGAATCGGCGACCTCGACGGTGTGATCGCCCAGGCGCACGACCACCTCGCCCTCCAGCGTGTACTTGATCGCGTTGCCGACGAGGTTGCCGAGCGCGACGGTGACCGCGGATTCCGGTGCATCGACCACCAGCGGCTGCGCGCTTGTGTCCAGCCGCAGCGTCAGCGGCTTGCCGGCCAGCTGTCCGCGATGCGCATCGAACAATTGCTCGACCACGCGGCCGACATCGGTCGCCCCGTGGCCGCGCTCGTTGCGCGAGAGCAGCAGCAGCGCGCTGATCAGGTCCGTGCACTGCTGCTCGGCGCGCTGGATGCGCTGCAGGCGTGCGCGGGTCTTGTCGTCGAGTTCCGGCCGGGACAGCAGCAGTTCGACCGCGCCCTTGATCACCGCGAGTGGCGTGCGCAGTTCGTGGCTGACGTCGGCGTTGAACTCGCGGTCGCGCTGCACCACCTCGGTCAGGCGGAACGCGTAGTCGTCGAGCGCGCTCGCCAGCTGGCCGACCTCGTCGTCGGGAAAATGTGGTGCCAGCGCCTCGGGTGTCGACGTGTCGCCGGCACTGCGCAACCGGTTCGCCAGCGCCGACACCGGGCTCATGACCCGCGCCGCCGACCACCAGCCGATCAGCAGCGACAGCAGCGAGACCAGCACGACCGAACCGAAGATCGCGCGCTGGAACTGCGTGGAGCCGCGCATCGTCTCGCTCATGTCGTAGGCGAGGAAGAACCACTCGTCGGGCGTCTTGCGCACCGCGAGCTTGTACATGAAGGGGGTGCCGTCCTCGTCCACGCCACTGAGGTTGTGGATGCCGTCGCCGAGTTCGTACCAGTCCGGCTGGTCGCGGCGCAGCTCCTCGAAACGGTCGCGCTTGATCACGCGCGCACGGATCTGCTCCAGCGGCACCGCGGGGTTGACCGCCGGATCGACGTAGTAACGCCGCGCGTACTCGTCGATGTTGCGGTTCATCAGGTCTTCGACCAGCGTGTTCTCGACGCGGTCGCGCGCTTCCTGGGTCAGGAACGCGAACAGCGTCGTGAGCCCGAGACCGAGCAGCACGAACGACAGGATGATGCGGCTGCGCAGGCGCCGGCGATAGCGGCGCCCGCGCGTCCGGGCCGGACGGCCCTGGCTGGCCTCAGGTGGCCGCATCGGGAACCGCGATGCGGTAGCCGATGCCGTGACGGGTCTGGATGTACGGCGTGTCGAACGGCTTGTCGATCACCGCACGCAGGCCATGGATGTGCACGCGCAGCGAATCCGAATCCGGCAGCTCCTCGCCCCAGACACGGGTTTCCAGCTCCTGCCGCGTGACCACCGCCGGCGAGGCTTCCATCAGCGACTGCAGGATCTTCAGCGCGGTCGGGTTGAGCTGCAGCAGCTTGCCGCCGCGGCGCACTTCCAGCGTGTCGAGGTTGTACTCGACGTCGCCGACGTCGAGCACGCGCGTATGCGTGCCCTTGCCGCGGCGCGACAGCGCATTGAGGCGCACTTCCACTTCCTGCAGCGCGAACGGCTTGACCAGATAGTCGTCGGCGCCCGAATCGAAACCGGCGAGCTTGTTGTCGAGGCTGTCGCGCGCGGTCAGCATCAGCACGGGCGTCTGCTTGCGCGCGTCGTTGCGCAGCTTGCGGCAGACCTCGAGGCCGTCCATGCCCGGCAGGTTGAGATCGAGCACGATCGCGTCGAAGTCGTGGACCACGGCCAGGTGCAGGCCGGTCACGCCGTCGGCGGCGAAGTCGACGGTGTGCCCGCGGTCTTCGAGGTAATCCCCGAGATTGGCGGCGATGTCCTGGTTGTCTTCGATGACGAGGATGTGCATTGGAATCTCTGATTAGGGTTCTTTGGGATCGACGTCCGGCAGCCGGACGCGAAGGTAGTCTTCCGCCTCGCGACGACCGCGCTCGCGTTGCGCCACGGTCTGGCACGAGCGCTGGATGCGCCGCGACCCAGTGCTGTGCACGCGTTCGCACACGAGCCGGCTGTCGGCACGCGCCTGGCCGAGGAGCGAGTTGACCACCTCGCCGTCGTTGAACAGGGCGACGCGTTGGATCTCGTTCGGACGGGAGCCCGCCGAGCTTTCGTATACGCGCTGCATCCGGGTCAGGGCCGCCACGACCTGCTGGCGGTCGGCCGCCGCAAGCTCGACGTAACTCTCGCCGTCGTCGAGTTTGGCGAGAATCTCCCGACGCTGGTCTTCGAAGGACACCGATTGCAGTCCGAGTTTGCTGGATTGCAGCTGGGCATTCGTGCCGGAAGCCAATGCCATCAGCACCAGTCCCGCGAAGAGGCCCGCCACATGTTTCCTTGTCATGGTGTATTTCCTCCCCTGCGAATTGATGTCGGTGGATGATCGCATAGCTGCGAAGCGTGTCACGACGACCGTCACTGCCGCGCATACAAAAAGACCCGGGCGGAAAACCGCCCGGGCCGAAGGAGTGTTGCCCCGATTGCCGTCATCCGCTGCGGCCCCGGTTGCCCGGGGCGGAGAGAGCGCAGACGTATTCCGGACGTGCAGATTAGGGATGCTGCCGTCGAAATCCGGAAAAAAAACGTTCAAGTTCCGTTCGAAGCGGGCCGACGTTGCCGCCGGGGCTGCGGCCTGTCGCGGACGTGGGCGGCGAGGTGCTCGATGATGCCGCCGGCGATGTCGTCGCCGGTCGCCGCTTCGATTCCCTCCAGGCCCGGCGAGGCGTTGACCTCCAGCACCAGCGGACCGCGCGCCGAGCGGATCAGGTCGACCCCGGCGATGCCCAGGCCGATCACCTGCGCCGCGCGCACCGCGGCCGCGCGTTCCTCGGCGGTCGTTTCGACCGGGCTGGCGGTGCCGCCGCGGTGCAGGTTCGAGCGGAAGTCGCCGGGCGGCGCCTGGCGCTGCATCGCGCCGATGACCCGGTCGCCGACGACGAAGCAACGCAGGTCCGCGCCCTGCGCCTCGGCGATGAACTCCTGCATGACGAAGCTCGCGTACAGGCCGCGCAGCGCCTCCACCACGCCGCGAGAGGCCGAGGGCTTCTCGGTCAGCATCACGCCGGCGCCCTGCGTGCCTTCGTTGAGCTTGATGACGTGCGGCGGCGGACCGAGCATCGCCAACAGGTCGTCGGTGTCGTCGGGGTTGTCGCCGAACACCGTGACCGGCAGGCCGAGACCGTCGGCGGCGAGCAGCTGCTGGCACAGCAGCTTGTCGCGGGCACGTGCGAACGCGGCCGACGGATTGGGCGCGAACGTGCCCAGCAGTTCGAACTGGCGCAGCACCGCATTGCCGTAGCGCGTGACCGAGGCCGCGAAGCGCGGGATCACCGCGTCGTAGCCGGTGACCGGCTTGCCCTTGTAGCGCATCGAGAAGCCCTCGCTGCTGATGCGCATGTAGCAGCGCAGCGGATCGAGCACGCGCACGGTGTGCCCGCGCACGCGTGCGGCCTCGACCAGGCGGCGGGTCGAATAGAGCCTGGTGTTGCGGGAGAGGATCGCGAGCTTCATCGAATCACCGCAAAGGTGCCGGACCGTCAACGAAAACGGCGACACCAGTCCGCTGGTGTCGCCGCCCGGATACCACTGGAAACTTGGAGCGGGTGATGGGAATCGAACCCACGCTAGCAGCTTGGGAAGCTGCAGTTCTACCATTGAACTACACCCGCGCGAGGTGGGCAGTCTATGCCGCCACCGCGCGCATTGGCAACGACGCCGGTGTGGCGCCGTCGCCCTGCGCAGGCCTCAGAAGCCAGCGCCGATCGTCGCGAACGCGGTCGTGTGGCTGCCGCCCTTCTGGCCGACCGTCAGGCTCGCACCGACGTTGGCGTCGAGGCCGAACAGCTTCGTCTGCGTGCCCAGCGTCGCGGTGGCGTAGCTGGTGTCGTAGCCGCGCGCCGGGACCGCGTAGGGCAGCGTCGACGGCAGCGACTGCGACTGCGCGAACGCCTCGGTCGGCGCGTCCTCGAACTCACGGTCGATGGTGACGCGCGCATACGGTCGGAACGCGTCGCTGGCGGCGTAGGCGAACTGCCAGCCGGCGCTGCCGATCAGCGAGTCGATGTCCTGCGACGGATACGCCAGCGAGCTCGAGACGGTCGGATCGCTCTCGGCGAAGCCGTCGACTTCGATGCGCTGCGCGACCAGCGACAGCACCGGGCCGTGCTGCAGCGCGCCGGTGCCGAAGTTCCAGCCGGCGCCGATCGCGGCGGTCACGTTGCTGCCGTCGGCCTGGCCGCTGTGCACGCGGGTCGCCGGGCCGATCTGCACGGTGCGGTCGATGTCGAAGTCGAGCCAGGTATAGCTGAGCTGGGCGTTGACCCAGGCGCCGGCGTCCGCGCGCCAGCCGACGAATCCGCCGACCGTCGCCTCGCTCTGGTCCCAGTTGCCGCGACGCATGCCCCAGTCGTTGCCCTGTTTGCCGTAGCCGACGAAGCCGCCGAAGGTCGTGTTGCCCGAGGTCCAGTCCAGACCCGCGGTCACCGCCGGTCCGACGCCGTCGTAGGCATCGCCGTGGTCGTAGCGCTGCATGTCCGCGCGCACGTCGGCCCACCAGCTGCGGCCCTCGCTGCGTGCCGGCGCCAGGCTCAGGCGATTGTTGACGCGATCGGCGCGGGCGCGGCCGGTCATCGCCGCCGACTGCGGCAGCACCGCGATCTGCTGCGGACCGTCGATCATCGCGATCGCGAGGTCGGCGATCATCTCGTGCGCGCGGCTGGCCGGGTGCACGCCGTCGGCGAACAGGTAGGTGTCGGCCGCGGACGGCGTGACCAGCGAGTTCGGGTTGCAGAACAGCGACGAGTCGCCAGCCGGCGCGGGCTGCGCGCGGCACGCCGCCGAGGTCACGTTGGCGAAGCCGTACAGCGCCGGGTTGGCGGTGACTTCCTGCAGGAAACGGAAGGTGTCGACCGGGATCACGCGCAGGCCCTGACTGGCCAGCCCGCCGTAGAGGGCGGTGTTGTAGGTGTTGGCGAGCGCCGTGCCGGTGGCCATGCCGACCTGTCCGCCTGCACGCGACGACGGCGTCAGGCCGATGTCGGGAATCGACGGCACCAGCACGTAGCGCGCGCCGGCGCCCTGCAATGCGCCGACGATGCCGACCTGCGCGGTGACCGCGGCGCCGATGATCTGCTGCGCCTGCGCCGGGTTCGCGGCGACCGCGAACAGGTCGTTGGCGCCGCCCCACACGGTGTAGAGCGCGTTCGCATCGGCGCGGCCGCCGTTGGCGGTCAGATAGGTGTTGACCTGGGCGACGAGCGAGGGCGCCGGACCGAGGCCGGTGACGACCGGCGCCGCGACGCGCGCGCCGCCTGCGGCGTAGTTGTCGCCGACCTGGCCATTGCCGTTCGCGTCTGCGCGGGTGCCGTAGCGGTCGGCCACGTGCTCGGCCCAAGTCAGGCCCGGATTCGTGGTGAAGCGGCCGAGGATCGCGCCCGAGGGACCGATCGCGCCGATGACGACCGGGCGGAAATAGCCCGCGTCGGTGAGGCTGTCGCCGAAGAAGACCGTGCGTGAGAACGGCTCGGCGGCGAATGCGGGAAGGGTGGCGGCCGCGGCGAGCGCGACGGCAAGGGCGGCACGGATGGGCCTGGACGACATCTGGGGGTTCTCCTGGGAATTGACGTTGGCCGGCGCGTTCCCGCCGGTCCATCCGCCTGCGCATGGCGGCGAATCGCGGGATCATCCCACGGCGTTTCCGACGCCGGCACGCCGCACTGCGGCACGCGTGCGCCGCACCCGCGGAGCGGCGACAATCGCGCCATGAACATCCGACTTAACGGCGAGGAGCTCGCCATCGAATCCGGCAGCACCATCGCCGCGCTGCTCGCGCAACAGGGACTCGCCGGCCGCCGCGTCGCGGTCGAGATCAACGGCGAGATCGTGCCGCGCGGTCGCCATGCGGACCACGCGATCCTCGACGGCGACCGCGTCGAGATCGTGCATGCACTCGGCGGCGGGTGAGCGGATACGCTTGGCCGATCCCGTCCGGCATCGGTCGTCATTCGCGAACGCCCGCACCTGGGTGAGCCGATGGCGGTTGCGAGGCACCGCCTCGCGTCTTGGGCGAACGCCCTGCGTGCTGCGCAGTGCCGGTCAGCGGGCCGGAGCCGGCGCGGCGACGTCATGGAAGGCCACATTCTCCCCTCCCGATGCCGATGAGCTCGGCCGGCGCATCCGACACCGATCGCCCGAGCGAGTGCCGCAGACGGATGTGACCGGACGATCCGGGTCGGCCGGCCAAGGCCTTGAATCGCGGCCGAAGCCGCTCCCACGCGCTCGCGTGCAGCGGACCGACATCGGCGCATTCCGCACGATCACCCGCTCCCGCACGTCCCGCCCGCATCGGCGATAATCCCCCGATGACCACTGCATCCCCCGCCGATGCCGGCCTCGTCGTCGCCGGCAAGACCTATTCCTCCCGCCTGCTGACCGGCACCGGCAAGTTCAGGGATCTGGACGAGACCCGCCTGGCCACCGAAGCCGCGGGCGCGCAGATCGTCACCGTCGCGATCCGCCGCACCAACATCGGCCAGACCCCGGGCGAGCCCAACCTGCTCGACGTGCTGCCGCCGGACCGCTACACGATCCTGCCCAACACCGCCGGCTGCTACACCGCCGAGGACGCGGTGCGCACCTGCCGTCTCGCGCGCGAACTGCTGGATGGCCACAACCTCACCAAGCTCGAAGTGCTGGGCGACCAGCGCACGCTGTTCCCGGACGTCGTGCAGACGCTCAAGGCCGCCGAGCAGCTGGTCAAGGACGGCTTCGACGTCATGGTCTACACCTCCGACGATCCGATCCTGGCCAAGCGCCTGGAGGAGATCGGCTGCGCCGCGGTGATGCCGCTGGCCGCGCCGATCGGCTCGGGCCTGGGCATCCAGAACAGGTACAACCTGATCGAGATCATCGAGAACGCCAAGGTGCCGATCATTGTCGACGCCGGCGTCGGCACCGCGTCCGATGCCGCGATCGCGATGGAACTCGGTTGCGACGGCGTGCTGATGAACACCGCGATCGCCGGCGCGCGCCATCCGGTGCTGATGGCCAGTGCGATGCGCAAGGCGATCGAGGCCGGTCGCGAGGCCTTCCTCGCCGGCCGCATTCCGCGCAAGCGTTTCGCCAGCGCTTCGTCGCCGGTCGACGGCGTGATCGGCTGATCGCCACGCGATGACCGATCCGTTTTCCAGCGAAGGCGCCAAGGCCCCGCCCAAGCCGTTCACGGCGACCGAGGGCCGTCGCGAGATCCGCAGCTTCGTGCTGCGCCAGGGCCGGTTCACCCCGGCCCAGCAGCGCGCCTTCGACGAGGCCTGGCCGAAGTTCGGCCTGGACTACCAGGGCACACCGCGCGATTTCGACGCGGTGTTCGGCCGCAACGCGCCGCGCATCGTCGAGATCGGCTTCGGCAACGGTGCCGCCCTGCGCCATTCGGTGCGGATGGACCCCGCGCGCGACCACATCGGCATCGAGGTGCACGCGCCGGGCGTCGGCCGCGTGCTCAACGCATTGGCTGAGGACGGCAACGACAACGTCCGCGTGTACCACCACGACGCGGTCGAAGTACTGGAACACGAGATCGCCGACGGCGCGCTCGACGAGATCCGCATCTACTTCCCGGATCCCTGGCACAAGAAGCGCCACAACAAGCGCCGGCTGGTGAAGCCGGAGTTCGTCGCGCTGCTGGTGCGCAAGCTCGCGCCTGGCGGCCGCCTGCACCTGGCGACCGACTGGGCCGACTACGCCGAGCAGATGTGGGACGTGCTCGACGCGACCCCGGGCCTGCGCAACCGCGCCGGTCCGCGCGGCCACGTGCCGCGCCCGCCGTGGCGGCCGCAGACCCATTTCGAAACCCGCGGGCAGAAACTCGGACACGGCGTCTGGGACCTGCTGTACGACCGCGTCGCCGACGACGCCAGCGGACGCTAGTGCCGTGACCCGGACCCCAGGACGCCGGGTTCGACATCCGCTGCACGCGGCGCAGCGCACTGTGGCTCCGATGGCCTGCGCACCGCCCGCTCTCCGCGTCACCGATTGCCAGGACGGCCCGCGACGCTGATGGACACCGCGCTCGCCCTCACCACCGACATGAAGATCGTGCTGGTCCTGGTGGGCCTGACGATGGTGCTGTTCGTGTTCCAGCGCGTGCGCGCCGACCTGGTCGCGCTGGTGGTGCTGGTGATGCTGGGACTGACCGGCCTGGTCGCGCCGGAGGACGTGTTCAACGGCTTCTCGTCGAACGCGACCATCAGCGTCATCGCGACGATGATCCTCGGCATGGGTCTGGACCGCACCGGCGCACTCAACCGCCTCGCCGGCTGGCTGCTGCGCCGCGCCAAGGGCCGCGAGGACCGCTTGCTGATGCTGACCGCCGGCATCGCCGGCCTCAATTCCTCGGTGATGCAGAACCCCTCGGTCATGGCGCTGTACATGCCGGTCGCCGCGCGCCTGGCCTCGCGCTCGGGCCTGCGGCTGGCGCAGATGCTGCTGCCGATCTGCGTGGCCATCATCATGGGCGGCACGCTGACGATGGTCGGCTCCTCGCCGCTGATCCTGCTCAACGACCTGCTGACGGCGGCCAACGCCAACCTGCCTTCGGGCGCGGCGACGCTGGAATCGTTGAACATGTTCGCGCCGCTGCCGATCGGCCTGGTGCTGCTGGCCGCGGGCTTGGCCTATTTCCATTTCCGCGGCAATCATCAGTTGCGCGAGCTCGAGGACGGCAGCGACGGCAACGTCACGCCCGCGCGGACGCAGAGCTATTTCGCCAGCGCCTACGGCATCGATGGCGACGTCTACGAACTCGTGGTCACCGCGGAAAGTCCGCTGGTGGGGATGACCTTCGGCGAGGCGGAATCGATCCACGATGCGCCGGTGCTGCTCGCGCTCAAGTCGGAGAACGAGTCGCGGCTCGCACCGCCGGCCGATGCGCGGATCTGGGTCGGCAGCGTGATCGGCGCGATGGGCCAGCGCCGGCAGGTCACCGATTTCGCGCAGAACCAGTTCCTGCGCCTGAGCACGCGGCTGCGCAACTTCGGCGACCTGTTCAACCCCAGCCGCGCCGGCATCGCCGAGGCGGTGGTGCCGCCGACCTCGAAATTCATCGGCAAATCCGCGGCCGAACTGAGCCTGCGCAGGAAATACGGCGTGCGGCTGCTGGCGATCAACCGCGACAAACAGGTGATCCGCGAGGACGTGCGTTCGATGACATTGCGCGCCGGCGACATGCTGGTGCTGCACAGCATCTGGCAGGACCTGGCGAAGACCGCCAAGTCGCTCGACTTCATCATCGTCACCGATTATCCGAAGGGCGAGCAGCGGCCGCACAAGTTCAAGATCGCGATGGCGATCTTCGCCGTGACGATGCTGATCGCGCTGTCCTCGCGCGTGCCCACCTCGGTGGCATTGATGACCGGCGTCGCCGGCATGCTGGTGTTCGGCGTGCTGAAGATGGACGAGGCCTACAGCGCGATCAACTGGAAGACCGTGTTCCTGATGGCCTGCCTGATTCCGCTGGGCTGGGCGATGGACTCCAGCGGCGCTGCGGCCTGGGTCGCGGGGCACACGATCGAACGGCTGCCCTCGGGCCTGCCGATCTGGGCGCTGGAGATCGCGGTCGCGCTGCTGACGGCGGCGTTCTCGATGGTCATCAGCCACGTGGGCGCGACGATCGTCGTCGTGCCGCTGGCGATCAACCTCGCGCTCGCGGTCGGCGGCAATCCGACGGCGTTCGCACTGATCGTCGCGCTGTCGGCGTCGAACAACTTCATGACCCAGTCGAACCCGGTGATGTCGATGATCATCGGCCCGGCAGGCTACAAGGCGCGGGAGCTGTGGCGGATCGGGCTGCCGATCTCGCTGATCTACACGGTGATCGTCGTGCTGATGGTCAACCTGCTGTTCTGATCGGGTCGCGTCGATCGCATTCGCATCGACGCGCGCGATCCGACCCGCCTCGCCGCGTCAGGCCAGCACGACCTGCCCGTCGCGCACGTGCACCGCCACCGCGCGCAGCGATTCGCCCCTGCAGGGGCCGGCGACGCAGACGCCGTCGACCAGCGAGAAGCTCGCGCCGTGCGCGGCGCACACCAGCTCGCCGGTCTTGGCGCGGAGGAACTGCCCCGGCGCCCAATCCAGCCGGCGACCCGCATGCGGGCAGATGTTCAACCACGCCTGCACGCGTGTTCCATCGCGAAACAGCACCAGCGATTCCGCATCGCCGTCGAGCACCACCTCCACCTCGGCAAACCCGCCGTCGGTGATGGCGTCGAGCGCGAGCAGCGGCGGATGTGCCTCACGTGGATTTAACGAAGACATTACAACTCCGGTCGGTCGGGGACCGATACTGTCCACCGGCCATCCAGGCCGCATTGTGTCACGACGCCGACGGAACCCATGTCCAACGCCTTTTTCCGCGATCTCCATGCCCGATTCGACGCTTCCGGCGTGCGCGCGATGTTCGCGCCGCGCAAGCCGCGCCACCCGCTGCTGCGCATGGCGCTCGGCCTGGTCGGCGTGGCGATGCTCGCGGTGCTGCTGGTCGCGGGTGTCTTCATCGGCGCGGCGATGATCCTGTTCGGCATCACCCGGCGCCTGCTCGCACGTCCCGCCGCCCCGCGCCGCGACGACCGCATCGTCGATGCCGAATACCGCGTGGTCCGCGAGCGCGACCACGCCGCGCTGCGTTGACGCATCCGCCGCGGCCGAGACGCCGCGCATCTCTTCATTTCCTGCTGAAGGCGCCCCGCGCGCCGAGGACCCGCGATGACCGATCCCGCGCGTGATGTCGTGCCGGCTGTCGAACCCGTACGCCTGCAGGTGCGTGGTGGCGGCTGTTTTCCGGTGCGCCGCGTCTACTGCGTCGGCCGCAATTTCGCCGACCATGCGAAGGAAATGGGCGCGCAGGCCCCGGCATCGAAAGCCGAGCGCGGCACACCGGTGTTCTTCGCCAAGCCCGCCGACGCGGTGGTGACCGGCGGCACGGTACCCTACCCAAGCGCCACGACGGATCTGCACCACGAGGTCGAACTGGTGGTCGCGCTCGGCGCCGACGCACCGGCCGGTATGCTCGCCGTCGACGACGCGCAGGCACTGGTGTTCGGCTACACGGTCGGCCTCGACCTCACGCGTCGCGACCTGCAGGCCGCCGCCAAGGCCAAGGGCCTGCCGTGGGACGTCGCCAAGGGCTTCGACGCGTCCGCGCCGGTCGGCGAACTGGTGCCGGCTGCGGAGATCGGCGCGCTCGCACCGCGCACGCTCGTCCTCGACGTCAATGGCGAACGTCGCCAGGTCTCCACCCTCGACCAGTTGATCTGGGACGTGCCCGAGATCCTGCACGAACTGTCGAAGCTGTTCGCACTGCGCGCAGGCGACCTCGTCTTCATGGGCACGCCGGCGGGCGTGGCCGCTCTGCAGCCGGGCGATCGCTGTGTCGCGCGGCTCGACGACGCGATCGAGCTGCACCTGGAAATCACCGCGGCGTCGCTATAGTCACCCGCGCCTTTTCCCCCAGAACGTGCAGGAGTGATCCATGGGCATATTGTCCGAATTCAAGGAATTCGCGGTCCGCGGCAACGTCATCGACCTCGCCGTCGGTGTCGTCATCGGCGCATCGTTCGGCAAGATCGTCACCGCGCTGGTCGACCAGATCATCATGCCGCCGATCGGATGGCTGATCGGCAACGTCGACTTCACCGAACTGGCGATCACGCTGCGCGCGGCGACGGTCGACGCCGCCACCGGCGAGGAGATTCCCGCGGTCGTGATCGGCTACGGCATCTTCATCAATACCATCATCCAGTTCACCATCGTCGCGTTCGCGATCTTCCTCGCGGTGAAGTTCATCAACCGCCTCAAGCGCAAGCAGGCCGAAGCGCCTGAAGCGGCCAAGCCGGCCGAGCCGAGCGAGGAAGTGAAGCTGCTGCGCGAAATCCGCGATTCGCTGCGTCCGCAGCCCTGACGCAGCGTTCCGCACACGCTTTCCCCATACGACGGGCCGCGCGCGACAATGCCGCGGCCCGTTTCTGTTTCCGCCGATCCCTCTCATTGCTGGAGTCGTCCGTATGCGCGTTCCGTCCATCAGGCCCTTGGCCATCGCCCTGCTGTCGACCGCGCTGCTGGCCGCGTCTCCCGCATTCGCGCAATCGCGTGATGCAACACCGCTCTCTGCCGCCGCGCTCGAACAGGCCGCGCAGCTGCGCGAGCGCGCAGCGCAGGACGGCACCGCGTATGCACTGATCGAATCGCTGACCACCGAAATCGGCCCGCGCCTGCCCGGCAGCGAGGCCGATGCGCGCGCCGTCGCCTGGGCCAGGGCGCGCTTCGAGGCACTCGGCTACGACAAGGTCTGGACCGAGCCGGTGACGTTTCCGAAGTGGGAGCGACGCAGCGAACACGCCGCGGTCGTCGGTGCTCACGCGCAGCCGCTGGTGATCACCGCGCTCGGCGGCAGCCCGGCCGGCGACGTCACCGCCGAACTCGTGCGTTTCGACAGCATCGCCGCGCTGGAAGCAGCCGACCCGGCCACGCTGCGCGGCAAGCTCGCCTTCGTCGACGTGCCGATGGCGCGCTCGCGCGACGGCAGCGGCTACGGCGCCGCCGGTCCGGTGCGTGGACGTGGCCCGTCGATCGCCGCGCGCAAGGGCGCGGCCGGCTATCTGATGCGGTCGATCGGCACCAGTCCGCATCGCGTCGCCAATACCGGCATCACCCGCTTCGACGCCGACGTGACCCCGATTCCATCCGCCGCGCTGTCGCTGCCCGACGCCGACCAGCTCGCGCGCCTGCTGTCGCGCGGCCCGGTGCAGGTGCATCTGGCGCTGGATGTCGGCTGGAACGGCGACTACACCTCGCAGAACGTCATCGGCGAGATCACCGGTCGCGAAGCACCGGAGGAGATCGTGCTGATCGCCGGGCATCTGGATTCGTGGGACCTCGGCACGGGCGCGGTCGACGATGCGTCCGGCGTCGGCATCACGATGGCCGCCGGCCATTTGATCGCACAGCTGCCGCAGCGTCCGCGCCGCACGGTGCGCGTGGTCGCGTTCGCGAACGAAGAGCAGGGCCTGCTCGGCGCGCGCGCCTATGCCGAAGCGCACGGCGGCGCGGACGTCATCGCCCGGCATGTGATCGGCGCCGAGAGCGACTTCGGTGCCGGCCGCATCTACGGCTTCAACACCAGCGCCCCGGCCGGGCAGCGCGCGACCAGCGACGCGATCGCCGAGGTGCTGCGTCCGCTCGGCATCGACTACCTGACCGACCAGGGCGGCCCGGGCCCAGACATCTCCCCGCTGGCCGCGAAGGGCGGCGCCTGGGGCTGGCTCGGCCAGGACGGTACCGATTACTTCGATCTGCACCACAACGCCGACGACACTTTCGACAAGGTCGATCCCGATGCCGTCGCGCAGAACACGGCTGCCTATGCGGTGTTCGCGTGGCTGGCAGCGGAATCGGAAGCAGGTTTCGGCAGCGCGCCGAAGGCCGAGGAGACGCCGGCGCACTGATGCAACCGCGGTTCGCAGTCAGCGATTCGCCACGATCACCCAGATGCCATGCGGAAGACCGCGCGTGGCATCGGAAATGCGGTGGGCAGCTGCGTCGCCGAAACCCGCATTACGCAGGTCCTGCAACAAGCTCCAGCCGAAGTGATGAAAACAGGGTACGCCGCCGCCCAGTGGATCTCCGTGGTATTCGGGCTCGCCAATGAACGTCACTGTCCCCTCGGCGGACAGGCCCGCGATCTGCCTGCTCTGCAAAGCATCCTCATAGAACGGAATCGTCGCAACGAGCACGCCGCCCGGCGTGATCACCCGAGCCAACTCCGAGAACGCTGCACGCGCGTCCGGAACATGCTCGAGAACATCGAGGCTGAGCACGGCATCGAGCGCGCCATCCTCCAGACCGAATGCGGTGACATCCCCATGCTGGACGATCTCGAGCAGGCCTTTACGCCACAGCCAGAATGAGAGCCGCAGGCGTTTGCGCCAACTGACGATGAACTCCGATCCGCTCGTTCTCGGAAACCGGTGGCGCAATGCAAGATAGAGCCGACTCGCCTGTTCCGTCAGATGGATCCGCGGTTGCGCCCGTGCTCCCAGCTTTTCAAGCAGTAGACCACCTGCAGCGCGCTGACGCGCATTGCAACCACAGGCCATGCAACGCAGCCCTTCCCGCGCGTCCGCATTGTCTACTGCGGGCGAGAATCCCCGCGACGATCCACACAGATCACACAGGCCCGGAAGCAGCCGTCCATCCAGCCGCAAAGTCGTGTCCGACGCTCGTGCAACTGTGGCGTCCTCGCGCCACGACGCGAGGTCACGCCAGCTGCTCATGTCCGACGCTGTGTCCACTGCGCCAGCAGCACCGCCGTCGCCGATGCGACGTTGAGGCTCTCGACCTTGCCGCTGCCCGGAATTCCCAGACGCAGATCGCAGGCCTTGGCGAGTTCGGGATCCATGCCCTCGCCTTCGGAACCGATCACGAAGACGACGCGCTCGGGAAGAGGGCGCGCGAACACGCTGTCACCGCCGCGCACGACGGTCGCCGCGAGCGAGAAGCCGACGCTGCGCAGCTGGGCGAGCGCGTTGTCGTCGCGGCCCAGGCGCACGAACGGCACCGATTCCGCGCCCCCTTCGGCGACGCGCGCGGCCGCGCCGGACAGTGCCAGCGGCGAGGTCTTCGGCAGCAGGATCGCGCCGACGCCGAAGTGCGCGGCCGAACGCAGGATCGCGCCGAGGTTGTGCGGATTGCCCACGCCGTCGAGCCACAGCGCGCACACCGGACCCGCCGGCAGCGACTGCAGCCAAGCGCCCAGCGATTGCGGCGCCTCGCGCAGCACGTCGGCGACGACGCCTTCGTGGTGCGAGCTGGCCGCGAGCTTGCGCAGGTCGTCCTCGGCGACGACGCGATAGCCGACGCGGTTCGCCGCGCACCACTTCAGCAGCGGCTGCAGCTGCGGGATGCGGGCCTCGAGCAGATACAGCTTTCGGATCGCCTCGGGTCGACGCGCGAACACCGCGTCGATCGCATTGCGACCGTAGAGGCGCATCTCGCGGCGGTCTTCGGTTTCGCCGACATCCGCGTCGTCCACGCGCGCATCAGGCCGCGGCGCTGCGGCGCGCGGCGGTGGCGGTGCAGGCGTCGCAGGACGCGCACGCGCCCAAGGACTGTCGCGGCCGGGCGCGGGCGCCGGCGTGCGGGAGGTGTCCTGGCCGCCACCGGGCCAACGTGGTTTGGTCATGTCAGGGTGCCTTGCGCCAGAAATCGGCGTTGCGGATGCCGAGGCTGTCCGGGTCGAAGGTCGGGTCGAGGCCCAGCTTTTTCTGCTTTTCGTAGTCGCGCAGCGCGAGCAGCGCCGGCTTCTGCAGGATCAGGATCGCGACGATGTTGAGCCACGCCATCAGGCCGACGCCGATGTCGCCGAGCATCCACGCCATCTCCGCGCTGCGCACGGCGCCGAAGATCACCATGCCCAGGATCGCCAGACGCAGCAGAAGCGTGCGGTTCGGACGCGTGACGTGGTTGTTGAGGTAGGTCAGGTTGGTCTCGGCCATGTAGTAATAGGCCATGATCGTGGTGAACGCGAAGAAGAACAGTGCCACTGCGACGAGGCCAGCACCCCAGCCCGGCAGGATCGATTCGATGCTCGCCTGGGCGAAGCCCGAGCCGGCTTCCACGCCCGGCAGCGCCTGATGCAGCACGGTGCCGTCGGGCATCATCACGTTGTACATGCCGGTCGCCAGGATCAGGAACGCGGTCGCGGTGCACACCAGCATCGTGTCGAAGTAGATCGCCCACGCCTGCACGTAGCCCTGCTTGGCCGGATGCGACACCTCGGCCGCCGCCGCGGCGTGCGGGCCGGTGCCCTGGCCGGCCTCGTTGGCGTAGATGCCGCGCTTGACGCCCCATTCGATCGCCAGGCCGAGCATCGCGCCGAAGCCCGCGTGTACGCCGAACGCGCTCTCGAAGATGATGCGGAACATCGTCGGCACGAAGTCGTAGTTGATGATCATCACCGCGACCGCGATGAAGATGTAGGCCAGCGCCATGATCGGCACGACCAGTTCGGCGAACGCTGCGATGCGCTTGACACCGCCGAAGATGATGATCGACAGCATCAGCGCCACGGTGATGCCGATGCCGGCCTTGAGCGCCGTGCGTGCCTCCATGCCCATCCACTGGCCGGACAGGTCGCCACAGATCGCACCGCCCGCGCATGCATTGGCGATGCTGTCGGCGATCGCGTTCGCCTGCACGCCCGGCATCAGCAGGCCGGCGGCGATCAACGTCGCGAATGCGAACGCCAGCGCGTACCACTTCAGGCCCATCGCCTTTTCGATGTAGTACGCCGGGCCGCCGCGATAGCGGCCTTCGTTGTCCTTTTCCTTGTAGATCTGCGCCAGCGTGCACTCGACGAACGAGGTCGACGCGCCGAGGAAGCCCATGACCCACATCCAGAACACCGCACCGGGGCCGCCGAAGGCGATCGCGGTCGCGACACCGGCGATGTTGCCGATGCCGATGCGGCCGGCCATCGACATCGCCAGCGCCTGGAACGAGGACACGCCCGCATTCGAACTCTTGCCGCTGAAGGTCAGCCGGGTCATCTCGACGAAACCGCGGACCTGCATGAAGCGGGTACGGAACGAGAACCACAGGCCTGCGCCCAGGCACAGCGCGATCAGTGCCTTGCTCCAGATCAGCCCGTTGAGGGCGGTAAAAAACGTGTCCACGATGCGCGATGCTCCCGTCGGATGGCTGTCGCGGTCCCCGCCGCGACTGGCGGACACGATACCTGCATTTCCGCGCCACGTGCCCCGTGATGACACCGGTTCTCGGGCGGATCAGCCGCCGGCGACTTCGCGCAGCAGGCCGAACACGCGCAGGTCGTGCAGGCCGTCGGGCTTGCGGATCGCGCCGCGCAGCACGCCTTCCTCGACGAAGCCGTTGGCCTGCAGCACCCGCGCCGAAGCCGGGTTGGTGTCGAGCACGTTCGCCTGCAGCCGGATGAGCGCCAGCGCGTCCATCACCCACGGCGCATAGGTCGCGACCACCCGGCGCATGACGCCCCGGTTCCAGTGCATGCGCGCCAGCCAGTACCCGAGTTCGGCCGCATGCGCGCGCTCGCCGCCCGGGCCGTGGCGCACGCCGATGCTGCCGCAGGCCTCGCCGTCGATCTCGATGGCCAGCACCGGCTGCGCCAGGTCGACGACGCGCCCGGCGAGGAAGGCCTCGCCGTCCGCGCGCGTATAGGGATGCGGAAAGCGGTCGCTCAGGCCGCGATTGATTAATGGATCGTCCGCGTGGCGCAGCAGCGCGTCGAGATCGTCGGCGCGCCAGCGGCGGAGCACGAAGCCCGCGCCGGCCAGGCGCACCGCATCCCAGCGCGCGGCCTCAGGCATGGCCGCTGACGACCGGCGTGTCGGCTTCCAGGCGTTCGAGTTCTTGCGCCAGCGCCTCGGGCGAACGCGTGAACGGCGCGAGCAGCGCGTAGAACGCCGGCACGACGAACAGCGACAACAGCGTCGAGAACGCGACGCCGAAGATCACCACGATGCCGATCGTCGCGCGGCTGGCCGAGCCCGGACCGCCGGCCACGACCAGCGGGATCGCACCCATGATCGTCGCCGCCGACGTCATCAGGATCGGACGCAGGCGCACCGACGAGGCTTCGGCGATCGCTTCGCGCACATTGCGCCCGTCGTCGCGCAGCTGGTTGGCGAACTCGACGATCAGGATGCCGTTCTTCGCCGCCAGGCCGATCAGCATCACGATGCCGATCTGGCTGAAGAGGTTCAGCGTGCCCCCCGTCGCCCACAGGCCGAGCAGCGCGCCGAGCACCGCCAGCGGCACCGTCAGCATGATCGACAGCGGATGGATGAAGCTCTCGAACTGCGCGGCCAGCACCAGGTAGACGATCAGCAGCGCCATCGCGAAGGTCAGCAGCACCGCGCCGCCGGCCTCCTGGAATTCGCGGCTCTCGCCCTTCCAGTCGACCTGCGCGTAATCGGGCAGTTCCTCGGCGGCGACCTCGTTGGTCCACGCGATCGCCTCGCTCATCGTGTAGCCGGGCGCGAGGCCGGCGGCGATGGTGATCGCGCGCAGGCGGTTGAAGCGGTTGAAGCTGCCGGGTTCGGCGATCTCGCTGAGCGTCACCAGGTTCGACAGCGGCACCAGCGTGCCGTCGCGGCCGCGCACGAAGGTGCCGGTGAGATCAGCCGGCGACATGCGCCGTTCGCGGTCGGCCTGCAGCAGCACGTCGTACTCCTCGCCATTGTCGACGAAGGTCGTGACCTGGCGCTGGCCCATCATGGTTTCCAGCGTGCGGCCGATCTCCTGCACCGAGACGCCGAGGTCGGACGCGCGCGCGCGGTCGATGTCGACGCGCATCTGCGGACGCGTTTCCTTGTAGTCGGAATCCGGATCCTGGATGCCGGGGTTCTCGCGCATGCGCGCGAGCATGCGATCGCGCCACTGGGCGATCTCCGCATAGTCCGGACCGCCGAGCACCAGCTGGTAGCGCTGGCCGCGACCGCCGACCAGGCCACCGGGCACGTTGGCACGCGCCTGCACGCCCGGCAGCTCCGCCAACTGTCCACGCAGCTGCTCGACGACGGACGCCGTGGTGACGTCGCGCTGTCGCCAGTCCTGCAGGAACACCACGATCTGCCCGGTGTGCATGTCCTCGCTGCCGCCCCAGCCGCGCGGCACGCGCGAGTTGGCGCGCTCGATCGGCTGGTCCTCGCCGACCAGCGGCGCGAAGATCCGCTCGACCTGCTGCATCTGCGCGACCGTGTAGTCGTAGCCCGCACCTTCCGGGCCGTCGACGCCGATGAAGAAGCGGCCACGGTCCTCGGCCGGCGACAGTTCGCTGGGCACGCGCCAGTACAGCAGTACCGCGACCACGGCGCAGGCGGCCATCGCGCCGAGCACCAGCAGCAGCAGGCGACCGCCCGACAGCGCGACGATGCGGCCGACGCGGCGGCCGTAGCCGTCGGACAGGCGCGTCAGCTGGCGGTTGATCCAGACATTGATCCCGCGCTTCTTGTGACCGTGCGGGCGCACGAGCTTGGAGCACATCATCGGCGTCAGCGTCAGCGCGATGAACGCCGACAGCGCGACCGCGCCAGCCAGCGCCACCGACAGCTCGCGGAACAGGCGCCCCGAATTGCCTTCCATGAAACCGACCGGCAGGAACACCGCGACCAGCACGGCGGTCGTCGCGATGACCGCGAACGCGACCTGCGCGGTGCCGCGCTTGGCCGCGACCAGCGGCGGCTCGCCGAGGTCGGCGCGCCGTTGCACGTTCTCCAGCACGATGATCGCGTCGTCGACGACGAGACCGATGCACAGCACCAGCGCGAGCAGGGTCAGCAGGTTGATCGAAAAGCCGAATGCGTAGAGCGCGATGAACGCCGCCACCAGGCACACCGGCACGGTGATCGCGGGAATCAGCGCCGCGCGCAGGCTGCCCAGGAACAGCCAGATCACGACGAACACCAGGCCCATCGCCTCGGCCAGCGTCCAGTACACGCGGCTGATCGCCGCGTCGATGAAGACCGTATTGTCGGCGGCGACGAAGATCTCGGTGCCTTCGGGCAGGGTCTGCTGGATGCGCGCGGCCTCGTCGCGCGCGGCATGGGCCACGTCCAGCGCGTTGGCAATCGAGGTGCGCACGATGCCGAGGCCGACGTTGGGCACCGAGTTGCTGCGCATGTAGGAGCGGCGCTCGGCCGTGCCCAGTTCGATCCGGGCCACGTCGCCCATGCGGATCACGTAACCGTCGTCGCCGCGACGCAGCGGAATCGTCGCGAACTGATCGGGCTCGCGGTAACCGCGTTCCACGCGCAGGGTGAAATCGCGCGTTTCCGATTCGATGCGGCCGGCCGGCAGTTCGACGTTCTCGTTGCGCAGCGCGGTCTCGACGTCGTTGGCGGTGATGCCGCGCGCGGCCATCTCGTCGCGGTCGAGCCAGATGCGCATCGCGTAGCGCTGCGCGCCGCTGAGCTGCACGCGGGCGACGCCGTCGAGCGAGGACAGGCGGTCGATCACGTAGCGGTCGGCGTAATCGCTCAGCTCCATGGTGTTCATCACCGTGGAGCGCATGTTGAGCCACATGATCGGATCGGCGTCGGCTTCGACCTTGGAGATCTCCGGCGGATCGGCCTCGATCGGCATGCGGTCCATGACCCGGCTGATCGCGTCGCGGACGTCGTTGGCCGCCGCTTCGATGTCGCGGCTGAGGTTGAACTCGATGGTGACGTCGGAGCGGCCGTTGCGGCTGCGCGATTCGATCGTGCGGATGCCCTCGATGCCGGCCAGCGCGTCCTCGAGGATCTGGGTGATGCGGGTCTCGACGACCGCCGCCGACGCGCCCGGATAGCTGACGTCGACCGAGACGATCGGTGGATCGACGTTCGGCAGTTCGCGCACCGTCAGGCGCATGAACGCCATCAGGCCCAGCACGACCAGCAGCAGGCTGATGACGGCGGCGAACACCGGCCGCTTGATCGAGAGATCGGACAGCTTCACGGGGTGTCACCCGCCGGTGCGGCCGCTTCGGCCTGCTGGGTCTTCGCTTCCTGCACCGTGCCTTCGGTGATGCGCATGCCCGGGCGCAGCTTGCCGGTGCCGTCGACGACGACGCGGGTGCCCGGCTCGATGCCCTCGAGGATCTCGACCAGGCCCTCGGCGCGCACGCCGACCGTCACCGGTGCCTGCTCGACGGTCTCGTCCTCGCGCACGCGGTAGACGAAGGTGTCGCGGCCGACCTGGATCACCGCGATCTCCGGAATCATCAGCGCTTCGCGCGCCGCCTGCTGCAGGCGCACCTGCACCAGCATGCCGGGGCGCAGTTCGCGGTCCGGGTTCTCGAAGGCGCCGCGTACGGTGACCGCGCGCGACTGCGGATCGATGCGCGCATCGACCGTCTGCACCTCGCCGTCGAAATCGCGGCCCGGGAACGCGGCGATGCGGCCGAACAGGCGCTGGCCGACGACCACGCGCGCGAGCTGCGTCTCGGGCACCGGGAAGTCGACGTAGACCGCGCCGATGTCGTCGAGGGTCGCGATCGGCGTGCCCGGCGTGACCAGCGCGCCCGGGCTGACCTGGCGCAGGCCGAGGACGCCGGCGAACGGTGCGCGGATGGTGCGGTCGCTGATGTTGGCCCGCATCTCGGCGACGTTGGCGCGTGCGGAGTCGCGGTTCGCGCGCAGGGTGTCGACCGAGGCGCGTGCGATCAGCTGGCTGTCGACCAGTTCGGCGCCGCGGCGGTACTGGCTGTCGGCGTCGATGGCCGCGGCCTCGGCGGCCTGCAGCGTCGCCTGCTGCTGGTTGCCGCTGAGCGTGATCAGCGGCGCGCCGGCCGCGACCTCGTCGCCGCTGTCGAAGTGCACGCGCTGCACGATCTCGCTGACCTTGGCGGTCACGGTGATCGACTCCCGCGCATTCACCGTGCCGAGCGCGGTGACGCTGTCGTTCCACTGCCGCGGCTGCACGACGGTCGTCGTCACCGGTACGGACGCGGCGGTGGCCGGCCCGGACGGCGCGGCTTCGCCGCCGCCGCAGGCGGACAACGACAGGACGGCGAGGACGCCGAAGACCCGCAGCGGAGATGCGGAACGGGCGGAGACATGCTGGGACAAGGGAGCGCTGCCGGTGCGGAAAACCGCCCGATCTTACCCGGTGGTCCGTGACACCGACCGTGCCATCGGATGGGCATGAAAAAACAGCGTTCCATGTCAACCGCTGGCGGCCTCGCGCGTTATGGCCCAGTCTGGCCCGACCGCGCCCTGCGCCCGTGTCGAGGCACTCCCCATGGCCCTGTACGACAACATCCTCCAGACCATCGGCAACACGCCGATCGTGCGCCTGCACCGCATCGCGCCGCCGAACGTCGAACTCTACGCCAAGGTCGAATCCTTCAACCCCGGGGGCTCGGTCAAGGACCGCCTCGCGCTGGCGATCATCCTCGATGCCGAACAGCGCGGCCTGCTGAAGCCCGGCGACACGGTCGTCGAGGCGACGTCGGGCAACACCGGCGTCGCGCTGGCGATGGTCTGCGCGGCGCGCGGCTACAAGTTCGTCGCGACGATGGTCGAGACGTTCTCGATCGAACGCCGCAAGCTGATGCGCGCCTACGGCGCCAAGGTCATCCTGACCCCGGCCGCCGAACGCGGCAGCGGCATGGTGCGCAAGGCGAAGGAACTCGCCGAGCAGCACGGCTGGTTCTGGGCCAGCCAGTTCGAGAATCCCGCCAATCCCGCCTACCACCGGCAGACCACGGCCGCCGAGATCCTGCGCGATTTCGCCGGCCGCCGGCTCGACCATTTCGTCACCGGCTGGGGCACCGGCGGCACGCTCACCGGCGTGGGCGAGGTGCTCCGGGTCGCACGTCCCGAAGTGAAGGTCACCGCCTGCGAGCCGGCCGGCGCCGCGCTGCTGCAGGGCAAGGACTGGGCGCCGCACAAGATCCAGGGCTGGACGCCGGACTTCGTGCCGACCGTGCTCAACCGCGACATCGCCGCGCAGGTGCTGTCGATCGACGACGGCCTCGCGATCGAGACCGCGCGCCGCCTCGCCGCCGAGGAAGGCATCTTCGTCGGCATCTCCGCCGGCGCGACCGCCGCGGCCGCGCTGGAAGTCGCGAAGACCGCGAACGACGGCGACGTGATCCTGACGATGCTGCCCGACACCGGCGAGCGCTACTTCTCCACGCCGCTGTTCGCCGACGTCAACGAAGGCTCGGACGACGACTGGCTGGCGGGCCTGCCCTGACGCGAGGCGTCGGCGCCGCATTCATCGGATGCGCCGATTCACAGAAGCTGCAGGTACGCGTGTGTGGGGGTATGTAGGAACGCGCTTGTGCTTGCATCCCCTTTTCTGGGACGCGCGATGGGGCTTTCCAGCAAAGGCCCCGGCACGCGCAAGCGCGCTCCTACACCACCATCCGTGTAGGCACGGCCCACGGCCTCGATGGGCATGACAGGGATCGCCGCATGCCGGCGATGGCCCCCCGCCTACCGGCCGAGCCAGACCGCCAGCCCGCCGCCGACGATCACCAGCGCGAGCACCCAGCCCAGCCAGCCGTAGTGGCCGCTGTCGCCCCGCACCACCGTCTCCTGTCTCGCCTCGCGCAGCAGCGGGGAGCCGTGTTTCGCGACCGCCTCGCGTGCCGCCGCTTCGCTCAGCCCCGGCTTGACGTCGCGCAGGCGCCTGGCCGCGTCGAGGGTGTTGCCGGTCGCGAGCTTCGCGGCGACTTCGCTGGGCAGCGTGCCGGTGGCTTCGGGCGCGGCACCGCCCGCGGGCCGGAACGGATCGTCAGGGTCGAGCGCGTCGGATGGATTTTCGGCCAGGCGCTGCACCGCATCGCGCGCATCGGCGAGCGTCAGCCCGGTATTCGCGTCGCGCAGCAGCTTGACCGCTTCGACGGCGCGGCCGCGCCGCAGCGCGTCGTGGACCGCGAGCGGGACATGCAGACGGGTGGATCGGGAGACGACGCTCATCGGTGGCCTCGACGCGCAGGGATACCCGAGCAGCCTAATCGGCAGCCCCGCGCGCAGGACTCACCCGGTCTCCACGCCGCGGCACCGAGCCTGCGGCCATGTCCCTCCTCGAAGCCCGCCAGGCCGACATCACCCGCGTCGAAGCGGACGCGATCGTCAACGCCGCGAACACCTCGCTGCTGGGCGGTGGCGGCGTCGACGGCGCGATCCACCGCGCGGCCGGGCCCGCGTTGCTGGAGGCGTGCCGCGCGCTGCCGCAGCTGCGCCCGAACGTGCGCTGCCCGACCGGCGAGGCGCGGATCACGCCGGGCTTCGCGTTGCCGGCGACGCACGTGATCCACACCGTCGGGCCGGTCTGGCATGGCGGCGACGCGGGCGAAGCCGAGGCACTGGCCGCCTGCTACCGCAACAGCCTCGCGCTCGCGGCCGGATACGGACTCGACCGGATCGCGTTTCCGGCGATCAGCTGCGGCATCTACGGCTATCCGCCCGACGCCGCGGTCGCGATCGCGGTCGACACCGTCCGCGCCTGGACGGACCCGGCGCCTGTGCACGTGCTGTTCTGTTGCCACGATCCGGCAATGCTCGCGCGCTACGAGGCTGCGCTCGCGCACTGAATGCCGCAAACGGAAACGCCGGCGCGAGGCCGGCGTTCCGAACCATCGATCCGATGCCGCGATCAACCGTTGAACTTGCCCTGCGCGGCCAGGCCGTTGTCGCGGGCACGGGCGTAGACCGTGTCCTGCGCCTTGCGGACATTGCCGGCGAGGTCCTGCGACCACAGCTTCAGCGCGGCCTGCTGCATCGCACGGCCGTAGGAGAACGACAGCGGCCACGGATTCGGGCCCAGGCGGTTCATCGCATCGAGATGCGCGGTCGCCAGTTCGTCGGACTGGCCGCCCGACAGGAACACGATGCCCGGCAGGATCGCCGGCACCGACGACTTCAGGCACATCAGCGTCGCCTCGGCGACTTCCTCGACGTCGGCCTCCTCGTCGCAGTCCTTGCCCGGCAGCACCATCGAGGCCTTGAGGATCGTGCCTTCGAGCATGACGTTCTGGCTGTAGAGCGCGTCGAACAGGCCGCGCAGCACGACCTCGGTGACTTCGTACGAAGTCTGGATGTCGTGGTCGCCGTCGAGCAGCACTTCCGGCTCGACCATCGGCACGAGGCCCTGCTCCTGGCACAGCGCGGCGTAGCGCGCGAGCGCATGCGCGTTGACGTCGATGCAGGTGCCCGACGGCATGTCCTCGCCGATGGTGATCACCGCGCGCCACTTGGCGAAGCGCGCGCCGAGCTTGTAGTACTCCTCCAGCCGCGCGCGCAGGCCGTCGAGGCCCTCGGTCACCAGTTCGCCGGGGAAGCCCGCCAGCGCGTGCGTGCCCTTGTCGACCTTGATGCCCGGAATGATGCCCTGCTGCGACAGGTACTTCGCGAACGGCACCCCGGCCTTCGTCGACTGGCGCAGGGTCTCGTCGAACAGGATCGCGCCGCTGATGTGCTCGGCCAGCTTCGGGGTCGTCAGCAGCAGTTCGCGATAGGCGCGGCGGTTCTCTTCGTTGTTCGGAATGCCGACCTGTTCGAAGCGCTTGCCGATCGTGCCTGTCGACTCATCGATCGCGATGATGCCCTTGCCCTTCGCCACCATGGCCTGGGCGGTTTCGGCAAGCTGTTCGATGCTCATGACGGGGGTTCCGGGATCGCGACGGGAAAGGGCCGCGATTATAGCCCGGCACATCAACCGGGCCTTCGGAGCGTCATCTCGGATCCGCCGCGTGCGGATGCAGGGCGCCACACCCAGATCGCACTCAAATGGACACCTCTCCCTCTGGGAGAGGTCGACGCGCGAAGCGCGTCGGGTGAGGGCCGGGCTTCAGTGACAGGCACCCAGAGGCGCCCCCCGCGATGACCTCAGAGCTCGCCCAAACCCTCGGCGCGACCATCCACGCCGACCTGCAGCAGGCGCAACGTGTTGGTGGCGCCATGGGTTTCCATGTGCTCGCCGCTGGTGAACACGACGCGCTGGCCCGGACCGAGCAGGCCGGCCTCGACCAGCAGGCGCACGCTGCCGCGCGCCGCCTCGCGCGGCGTCTGGCCGCGGCTGTCGTAGTCGAACGGAAACACATCGCGCATCAGCGACATGCGCCGACGCGCGCCGTCGTGACGGGCGAAGGCATAGATCGACGCGCCGCCGCGGAAACGCGACAGGTAGCGCGCGGTGCCGCCGGACTCGGTCATCGCGACGATCGCACCGACGCCGACGTGCTCGGACAGGAACATCGCCGCCATCGCGATCGCATGGTCGGCGCGTTCCAGATTGCGCTGCGCCTTCTCGAAATCGGTGTCGTGGGCGAACTGGCGCTCGGCGCCGACGCAGATACGCGCCATCGCCTCGACCGCGCGCACCGGATACGCACCGGCCGCGGTCTCGGCCGACAGCATCACCGCATCGGTGCCGTCGATGACCGAGTTGGCGACGTCGAGCACTTCGGCGCGCGTCGGCATCGGGCTTTCGACCATCGACTGCAGCATCTGCGTCGCGGTGATCACCACCTTGTTGCGCGCCAGCGACTCGCGGATGATCTTCTTCTGCAGGCCCGGCAGTTCGGCATCGCCGATCTCGACCCCGAGATCGCCGCGCGCGACCATCACCACGTCGCTGGCATCGATGATCTCGGTCAGATTGTCGATCGCCTCGGTGCGCTCGATCTTCGACACCAGCGCGGCATCGCTGCCGTGCGAGCGCGCGATCGAACGCGCTTCTTCCATGTCGGCGGCATTGCGGCAGAACGAGACCGCGATGAAGTCGACGCCGATGTCGGCAGCGACCTTGATCAGCTGCCGGTCGTGATCGGTCAGCGCGCCCAGCGACAGGCCGCCGCCCTGCTTGTTCAGTCCCTTGCGGTTCGACAGCACGCCGTCGTTGAGCACGGTGGTGACGATGCGCGCGCCTTCGACGGCGGTCACCTGCAACTGCATCAGCCCATCGTCGAGCAGCAGCACGTCGCCCGCTTCCACGTCGCCCGGCAGACCGAGATAGCTGACGCCGACCTCGTCGACGGTGCCCGGAGGCGCCGCGGGATCGGCGACCAGATCGAAGCGCGCGCCGGCGCGCAGCTGCACCTTGCCCTCGGCGAACTTCTCGATGCGGATCTTCGGACCCGGCAGGTCGGCGAGGATGCCGATCTCGACGCCGGCACGGTCGGCCGCGGCGCGCACGGCCTCGGCACGCACCTGCTGCGAGGACGGATCGCCGTGCGAGAAGTTGAGGCGGACCGCGTTGACGCCGGCGGCGATGAGCGCATCGAGGACGCCGGGCGCGTCGGTCGCGGGACCGAGCGTGGCGAGGATGCGGGTGCGGCGACGGTGCGCCGGAACGGAAGGCAGGTCGGTCGAGGTCATGGCGCCAGTCTAGTGTCCACCGGTGGTCAGCCGCACGTTGCGCGGCAACATGGAAACGGCGCACCGATGCCCGGCGCGCCGTTTCCGAAGCTTACTGCGAAACGCCGCAGCCGGCGCGGACCACCACGTTGTCGGTCACCTCGCCCCAAGCCTGGTTCGGCACGCAGCCGAACGTCGCCTCGCCGACCAGCACGCCGGCATCGTCGTAGTACATCTCGGTGCCGGGGAATCCGTTCGCACCGGCGATGCCGGCGCCGGCCAGCAGACAGGTGGCGAGGATCCCGAGACCCCAGCGGGTGCGTGTCTTCATGATGCTGCCCTCCACGTGCGCGGCCGATCGCCGCCGCGCCACCGTCGCAGCGAAGGCGTTGGTGCGGGTTGGCGAAGCGTTAAAACAGACGACACAACGTGCGTTTGCGGCGCCCGGTCTCGCACTGAACGCGACCCGTGCACGGTGCGTCGCTCAGGCCAGCGCAGCCACGAGCGCAGCCGGCGAATCGACGACGGCATCCGCGCCCGCGTCGCGCAGTTCCGCGGCGTTGCCGAACCCCCACAGCACGCCGATACCGCGCATGCCGTGCTGGGCCGCACCTTCCATGTCGTAGCGCCGGTCGCCGATCATCGTCGCGTCCGCCGGGCACAGCGCGAGCCGCGACAGCGCCTCGGCGATCAGTTCGCGCTTGTGGCGGCGCGCGCCGTCGTCGCTGGCGCCGACCACGGTCTCGAACGCCGCGCCGAACGGCAATGCGTCGACGATGCGCCGCGCGAAGCCTTCGCTCTTCGAGGTCACGACCGCCAGCCTGTGTCCGGCGGCCTGCAGCGTGGCGATCGCCTCGGGAATGCCGGCGTATACCGAGTGCTCGCGCCAACCGCTGGCGTCGTAGCGTTCGCGATACAGCGCGAGCGCCCGCTCCGCGCGCGCGCGGTCGCCCTCGAACAGCGCCTCGTAACTGTCGCGCATCGGCGGTCCGATCCACGGCAACAATGCCTCGCGCGACAGCGGCGGATGCCCCAGCGCATCGAGCGCGTGCGCGATGCCGCCGAGGATGCCCGGCTCCGAATCGATCAGCGTGCCGTCGAGATCGAAGAACAGCGCATGGCTCATGCGCCGCGTGCGTCGAGCGCCGCGACCGCCGGCAGCGTCTTGCCTTCGAGGAACTCCAGGAACGCGCCGCCGCCGGTCGAAATGTAGGACACGTCGTCGGCGATGCCGTACTTGTCGACCGCCGCCAGCGTGTCGCCACCACCGGCGATGGAGAACGCCTTCGACGCCGCGATCGCGCGCGCCAGCGCTTCGGTGCCGGCGCCGAACGCGTCGAACTCGAACACGCCGACCGGGCCGTTCCAGACCACGGTGCCGGCATCTTGGATCATCGCCGCGTAGCGCTTCGCGGTGTCCGGGCCGATGTCGAGGATCATGTCGTCGGCCTCGACCGCATCCACCGCCTTGACCGTCGCCGGCGCGTCGGCCGCGAACGCGGGTGCGACGACGACATCGGTCGGCACCGGGATCTCCGCGCCACGCGCCTTCGCGTCGGCGATGATCTGCTTCGCGGTGTCGAGCAGATCGGTCTCGACCAGAGACTTGCCGACGCCGTGACCGAGCGCGGCGATGAAGGTGTTGGCGATGCCGCCGCCGACGATCAGCTGGTCGACCTTGCCGACCAGCGAGGACAGCAGTTCGAGCTTGGTCGACACCTTGCTGCCGGCGACGATCGCCAGCAGCGGACGCGCGGGTGCGTCGAGCGCCTTGGCCAGTGCGTCGAGTTCGGCCATCAGCAGCGGGCCGCCGGCGGCGGTCTTGGCGAAACGGATCACGCCGTGCGTCGACGCCTGCGCACGGTGGGCGGTGCCGAACGCGTCCATGACGAACACATCGCACAGCGCGGCGTACTGCTTCGACAGCGCCTCGTCGTCGTCCTTCTCGCCGATGTTCATGCGGCAGTTCTCCAGCAGCACCAGCTGGCCCGGCGCCACGTCGACACCGTCGACCCAGTCGCGCACCAGCGGCACGTCGATGCCGAGCAGTTCGGACAGGCGCGCCGCGACCGGCGCCAGCGAATCGGCCTCGCTCCAGCTGCCTTCCTTCGGACGGCCGAGGTGCGAGGTCACCATCACCGCGGCGCCCTTCTCCAGTGCGGACTTCAACGTCGGCAGCGACGCGGTGATGCGCTGGTCGGACGTGACCTTGCCGCCGTCGACGGGGACGTTGAGATCCTGCCGGATCAGCACGCGCTTGCCGGAAAGGTCGAGGTCGGTCATGCGGACGATGGTCATGGCTCTGGGCTCGCTGTATTCGGGAGGAGAACGCGTGTGCGTCAGCCGCCCATTGTCCGCGCTGTGCCCGCAGGCAGGCAAACGTGGCGGGGCGCTCAGATACAGGTAGGAGCGCGCTCGCGCGCGATCGGGCTTTATCGGCAAGGCATCACGCTTTCACAACCCCCCACCGATCAGCGCGGCTTCGGCGCCCGCAGCAGGCTCAGTGCGAAGCCGCCGACCAGCGCGACGCCCAGCAACAACACGCCCCACAGCAGCCACGTGCCCCAGTCGCGTGGCGGCGTGTCGTCCAGCGCCGCGTCGCCGGCGAGTTCGACGCGCGCACCCAGTGTCGCGACGGCCGGCGCCCAGCGGCCGCCGTTGCGCGCCCGCAGATCGGCGAGCAGCGGCGCGACCGGCGCATCGACACGCACCGCACGCCCGCTGCCGGCACGCAGCGAGAACGGCGGTGCGCCTTCGGCGACGAAGACGAGCCGCTCCGGGCGATAGCCCAGCCGCAGCACGGGCGCTGCAGCCGCGATCGGCGCATCCGGCACCAGCCGCCACTGCCGTGCGCGCAGCGCGGCATCGAGCGCGAGCGGAGGCGTGCGGGAATCGGCACCGACCCGGTACACGAGCCAGTCGCTGGCGATCGTGCGCCACGGCGCGTCGTCGCGTTCGCGTACCGACAGCGTCCAGCGCGCAGTGGCATTGCCGGCCAGGCCGATGTCGACGTGGGTCACCGGCAGCCGCGCATCGAGTTGGAAGACGAAGCCGCCATCGGCATCGGCCGCCCCTGCCGGTTCCAGCGCGCGCCATTCCAGTGCCGGCGCATCGGCGACCGCAGGCGATTCGCCGGTCACCGAGACGATGGCCGGCATCGTGCCGGCGCCGGCACCGGGCGTGAGCCGCAGATAGCGCACGCGCACCGGCGCATCGAACACGATTCGCCGCTCGACCAGCCGCGCCTCGCCGCGACGCAGATCGAGCAGGCGCCCGCCAGCGGGCAGTGGCCGCCAGTCGCGCAGATCCTCGGAGCCTTCGACACGCATCGTGCGTTCGAATGCGGCGTCCGCGTCGCCCCAGTCCAGCACCAGTGCCTGCAGCGGCGCTTCCGCCGCGCTGGCATCCACCAGCAATGCGGCCGGCGGCGCATCCAGGCGCGGCGGCTGCCACTGGATGCGGCGCAGGCGGCCATCGGGATCGAGTTCGCTGATCGCGGCGATGTCACTGCCTGCGCGCGCGGCGGTCGCCGGCAGCGGAAACCAGGCCAGCGCCTGCGTCGTGCGACGCGCCGGCGGCGCGGGCGCGGCCTGCAGCAGCGCCGGCACCTGGCGGCCGTCGCCGTTGACCACCACCAGATCGCGCAGCGCCGGCGACACCGTGGTCGCGTAGACCGTGTCGTCGAGTTCGACCTGGTAGGCGCCGGCGTCGAGCGACGGCAAGCTCAGCGGCCATTGCGCGACGAAGGCCTCGTCGCCGGCGGCCAGCACGGCCGCGCTGCCGGCGAGCCCGCAGACCAGGATGCAGAGACGTTGCAGATTTGGGTTCATGCGCCGGCCTCCTGTGCCGCGTCGGACGTCGGAGCGCGCGGCGGCGCCGGCGCGAAGAAGCCGACGACCGTGCACAGCAGGCCGTAGGCGATGAACGAACCGATGCCCCAGAGATTGCCGAGGTGGCTGCGGTCCACCAGCACCAGCTTGGCCAGCACGATACCCATCAGCACCGCGCCGGCGAGCCACAACACGCGCTGGCCGCGGCGCGAACCGATCACCCAGCCGAGCACGCCGAGCACGCTCCAGACGATGGTCAGGCTGGTCTGCGCCAGGCTGCTGTCGGCGAGCGCCAGATTCCAGGGCACGCCGCCCCAGTGGTGCGCACCGCGCAGCGTGATCGCGGTGACCAGCAGGAACGCGCCGGCCGACAGCAACGGCACGCGTGCGCGCGTCCCGACCGCCGCATCGCCGCTCCACAGCCAGCGCGCGATCAGCAGCAGCACCGCGACCTGCGCGAGGTCGAGCGGATTGAGCAGCACGACCCACGGCAGCGGCGCGGGATCGCCGGCATCACGCAGCGCCAGCAGCCACCAGAAGGCCAGCAGCACGCAGCAGACGGTGCGGAACGACGCGCGCATCGGATCGAATGCCGTACCGAGCGGATGCGTGAGCCACGGCCAGCGCAGCAGCGCCACTGCGGTGATCGCCAGCCAGGGCGCCACTGCCGCGACCAGCCACCAGCCGTCGCCACCGCCGATCCGGTCGATCAGCTGCACCAGCAGCAGCGACACCGCGAACGGCCACAGCAACCACCAGACGAACTGCGCGGCGCGGGCGAATCCGCTGTCGCCGGCGCGCAGGCACAGCAGGCTGCGCACACCGAGCCCAGCGAAGACGAGCCACGCCCAGAGGCCGTTTCCGGCGAACGGCTGCTGATGCGCCTCGGCCTGCAGCATCGCCAACGGCAGCGCCGCCGCCAGCGCGAGACACGCGGTACCGGCCAGCAGCGGATCGAACACGCGCCGGTTGCGCTCGGCCGCCAGCCAGCCGGTGACGGCCACCAGGACCAGCAAGGCATCGGGGAAGTCGCGGCCCGGCAGCACGCGCTGCAGTTCCAGCGTCCATGCGCCGAGCCACCAGAACATCGCCCACAGATACGCCACGCGTGCAGGCGTCACGACGCCCGCACGCGAATACGCCCAGGCGATCGCGAGCCCGGCGACGACGAACAGCATCGCGCCGACGAACAGGCCGTGCGCGAACGGCGTCTCACCGACCGTCGTGTTTCCTGCGGCGAATACATATGCGACCACGGCCGCGACCTGCAGCCCGATGCCCGACCAGCGCGGCAGGCGCCGCTGCTGGCGCAGGCCCAGCCACACCAGCGCGGCACCTTCGAGCGCGAACACGCTGGCGGTGGCCTGCGCCGACAGCGCCAATGGCACGGCCAGGGTCGCGAAGCCCGCGGCCAGCAGTGCATACGACTGCTGCAGCACTTCGAAGCGACCGCCGCGACGCAGCCACCACGACAGGCCGGAATACAGTGCCGCCACGCCGAGCGCGCACAAGGCCAGCGTCGTCGTGTCGTCGCGCATCAGGCCCGACTGCAGCGAGAACGCGATCAACGGTGTACCGAACACCAGGCAGCCCTCGATCAGGTCGCGACGCCCCACAGGCCGCCGCCGCGCATGCAGCAGCGGCACCACCAGATAGATCGCGAAGAACAGTGCGAGGAAGGCCTGCGCGGAGCGGTAATCGGCGGCCTCGTAATCCAGCACGCCCCACAGCGTGCCGATGCCGAAGGTGAAGACGAACCCCAGCAGGTTCAGCAGGCGCCAGGCCCGGAACCAGGCGATGGCGACGATCGCCGCATTGAGCACTGCGTAATAGCCGAACAGCGCGACGTGGTTGCCGCTGCCGGTCGACAGCCAGATCGGCGCGAGGAATCCGGCCAGCACCGCGAACACCGCCAGCGCCATCGCGCCCTGCAGCACCGCCAGCGCACCGGCGCCGAACACCAGAGCCACGCTCGCGGCGAATGCGAATTCCGGCCCGACGAGACCGAACATCTTCGATGCGGCGAACACCACAAGCAGCAGGATGCCGATCATGCCGCCCTGCAAGCTCAGCGCGAACGTGCGGTGGCTGTTGCGGCGAATCCAGCCGAATACCAGTCCCGCGACCGCGGCCACCGAAACACCGGCCAACCGCAACGACACCGGCACCTGCAGCAGGCCCTCGTCGCTGGCGTACTTGAGCAGCGCGGCGACGCCGGCGAACAGCACCAGCATGCCGATCTTCACCGGCACGTTGCCCGAGGTGAACCACTGCCGGACCAGGCGCAGGCCGCGTTCGAACACGCTCGGCCCCGTCGGTTCTTCGGGCGCGCTCCGAGCGTAAGCGGATGACGCGGGACGCACAGGATCCGCATCGCGCCAGGTCGCGCGCGGCGGAGCGGGCGGCAACGGTGGCGGTCCGGCGACCGGTGCGGGCGATGCAGCCGCGCGCGGCTCGGCGACATCGGGAACCACCGGCGCAGGCGTCTCGATGGAAGTCGACATCGAGGGCGCAGGCGCGGCGCGCGCGGCCGCAGAGGGCGCCGGCGCTGCCGGCATCGCCCGCCCGGCGATCTCCGCGCGCAGACGTTCGCTCAGGTCTTCGAGATCGGCGACGCGGCGCCGCAGGCCGAACAGCATCGCCAGTGCGACGACCAGCAGGACGGGCACCGTCAGCAGCGCGAGCCCGATCAGGACGACGAGTTCTTCCATGGCACCCCCGCCGCGCCGGAGGGCGCGCCCCGGCCACCTTACGCGGCGATCCTGCGAAAACAAGAAGCCCCGCATATGCGGGGCTTCGGGTATCGCGTCGCGCGACTGTGCGGTTACTTGCCGGCGACCACGCGGACCATCTCCAGGCACTTGTTGGAGTAGCCCCACTCGTTGTCGTACCAGCTGACCAGCTTGACGAAGGTCGGATCGAGCGCGATGCCGGCCTCGGCGTCGAACACCGAGGTGCAGGTCTCGCCGCGGAAATCGGTGGCGACCACCTTGTCCTCGGTGTAGCCGAGGATGCCCTTCAGCGCGCCTTCGCTCTGCGCCTTCATCTCGGCGCAGATCTCCTCGTAGCTCGCCGGCTTGTCGAGTTCGACCACCAGATCGACCACCGACACGTCGGACGTCGGCACGCGGAAGCTCATGCCGGTGAGCTTCTTGTTGAGCTCCGGGATCACCACGCCGACGGCCTTGGCCGCGCCGGTCGACGACGGGATGATGTTCTCGAGAATGCCGCGGCCGCCGCGCCAGTCCTTGTTGCTCGGGCCGTCGACGGTCTTCTGCGTCGCGGTCGCCGCGTGCACGGTAGTCATCAGGCCGCGCTTGATGCCCCATTTGTCGTGCATGACCTTGGCGATCGGCGCCAGGCAGTTGGTGGTGCACGAGGCGTTGGAGATGATCGCCTCGCCGGCGTAGCTCTTGTCGTTGACGCCGAACACGAACATCGGCGTGTCGTCCTTCGACGGCGCCGACAGGATCACCTTCTTCGCGCCCGCGTCGATGTGCTTCTGTGCGGTGTCCTTGGTCAGGAACAGGCCGGTCGACTCGATGACGACGTCGGCGCCCACTTCGTCCCACTTCAGGTTGGCCGGGTCGCGTTCCTGGGTCAGACGGATCTGCTTGCCGTTGACGGTCAGCGTGTTGCCCTCGACCGACACCGTGCCCTTGAAGCGGCCGTGCACCGAGTCGTAGGACAGCATGTAGGCCAGGTAGTCGGGCTCCAGCAGATCGTTGATCGCGACGATCTCGATGTCGCCGTCGAAGTTCTCCACTGCCGAACGCAGCACGTTGCGGCCGATGCGGCCGAAGCCGTTGATGCCTACCTTGATCGCCATGAATCCGGACTCCTGCAGCCGCGCGCACGCGGCGAAAGTGGGAAAGACGTGGCCGCGCGGCGCGTGGGCGCCAGCCCGGACAACCGCCGCACAGTCTACCAGCCGCGCCGGCCAGGGACCCCGTGCCAGCCCCGCGCGCCGGGCGCAATGATCCCGATCAAGGCGCCCGTGGCGGGTGGCCGGAACACTGCCGGCATCCCACGACGACCGGAACCGCCCGATGCGCACGCTGCCCCTCGCCCTGATCGCCCTCGCCTGCCTGACACCCGCCCTGCCCGCCGCCGCGCAGTCCGCCGGCGACTGGACCGTCGCACTCGGCGCCCATCACGTGAAGCCGAAATCCGACAATGGCCGACTCGCCGACGGCACATTACAGCTGTCGATCGGCGGCAGCACCCGACCCACCATCGCCGTCGAGTACTTCCTGCGCGACCGCGTCGGCATCGAACTGCTCGCCGCGACCCCGTTCCGCCACGATCTCGACATCGCAGGCTTGGGCCACATCGGCAGTACCCGACACCTGCCGCCGACGCTGAGCCTGCAGTATCACTTCGCCACTCAGGCCAGGCTCGCCCCGTTCATCGGCGCAGGCGTCAACTACACGACGTTCTTCGAGGAAGAGACGCGCGGCGCCCTGTCAGGATCGAAGCTGACGCTCGGCAACTCCTGGGGGTTCGCGCTGCACGCCGGCATCGACATCCAGGCCGGGCCCGGCAAGCTGCGGCTGGATGCGCGGTGGATGGACATCGACAGCGAGGTGCGACTGGATGGGGTGAAGCTCGGCACAGCCCGGATTGATCCGTTAGTGTATGGCGCTGCTTATGTTCTGAACTTCTGACCCTGTGACGGCTCGCACATCCATCGGCGGTCAGCATTGACGCCGCCCAATCCATCATCGGCCTTATTCAGAAGGCGCGGGATAACTGCATCCTTCTCGAAAAACTTTGCATCCTGGGCCTATCGCCTCACAGCGCCTAGTAGCTAACTCACGAGCACGCTCAAGCGTGCCAGCCCGACCAAACCCGGAATGCTGATCGGCTCCAACCACTGATGCGCATTGATTCTGAAAGGAGATCACTATCTCGCAGTCGGTCAATCCGCTGCCACGCTCACTACATTGCTCAAGCGCACCTCGCTCTGCCTCCATTTTGGTTCGAGCATTAATTATCCAGCCCGACCAGCCCGTACCTTCACTCATCGCGAAGGCCCCGAATCGGTCCTCCAATCGTTCGTTTGCGGAGTTCGATACGCCGAGAGCGGGGAGATAACGCGTGTGGTAATGCACAGAATTTGGATCGCTTTCGGGAATCTGCATCTGCTGTTGATGAGTCACCTGTCCCTGTGCAGCGCTGCTGAGCAGCAAACATAAGAGTGAAAGTGGCCCGAGTAGATTATTCGCTCTCATTTTGATCACCTTCCTGGCTATTCCAATTCAGCTACCCACGCTCATCTTGGCCCACTCCTGCGATCGGCGTCATCTTCTGCGTTATCCCGCCGCGCACCGGTACGTTGCGTCGGCATCGTGGTATCGGCAACTTGGCCAGTACTGTTCCTACCAATTCCGCCGAAGCTTGAGCCCGCCACGAACTGACCCAGCGTCCCGCTGAAGAACATCGCCGCCATCGGCGGCGCCATCACCATCAGCACCGACATCAGCAGGCCGATGCCGCCCTGCTGGATCGCCGCGGCATTGAGTCCGCCAGGCGGGACGACCCCGGGCAGGTCGACCACCGTTTGGGTCAACAAGGTGTACTGCAGCAGCATGGCGGCCGCCGTGATCGCGACCAGCTTGGTCGCCACCGACACCATGAAGGAAAGGACGGCGAGGCTGAACATGGTGCCGAGTCCGTACAGCAGCCAGCGTTTGAACAGGTCCTTGGTCTGGTCGAACATCAGGCACAGGATGAACAACGGACCGAAACCCACGAACAGGACGAGCGCGATCTTGTAGAGCAGCAGCATCGCGCCGCCGACCACCGATGGCCCCGCGATGCCGATACCCGTGAGGGTGATCGTGCGGTTCTGGCTGTCCTGGTTCTGGGGGTCGTCGGCGCCGACGCCGACCCTGTCGATCAGCACGAAGATCAGCCCCATGATCTTGAGATTCTTGTCGATCGATTCCTCGGGCTTCTCGTCGGTACCGGTCACGATCGTGTTGATCGACCGCGGCAAGCCGTCGGCGAGAAAACTGGTCAGGTTGGTGCCGGCGAACGACATCGCGGTGGCGGCGGAGACGATCAGGAACACGCGCAACGAGCCGACGACCAGACCCATCATCGATTCTCGGCTGCGCCCGGTGACGATCATGAATCCCTGCATCAGCACCCACAGCGTGCACAGTGTCAGCGCGAGCCCGCTGACGAACTGTGTGCCGCGTGCGATGAGACCGGTCTGGAACGAGGCGATCTGCGAGTTCAGGAACTCGAAGATCAGCGCGAAGAACGCCCACTGGGCGAAGCCGGCCAGACTGTCCATGTCGAACTCCGCGGTCGTTACAGCGAGGTGGGCAGGTCCACGCCGCCCCTGCCCTTGAAGAGATTCCGGGTCAACGCGATCTGCGTGTGCCGGATGTGGGCCACACGCGCCTCGTAGGCCCGCATATAGGTCTGGAAGCGGTCGCGGTCGTTGTCCATCAGCGCGGTCAGCGCCAGCAACTCGTTGGAATTGGACTGCAGGTCGGCGTAGTCCTCGGGGCCCAGTGCGCGGCGGCGCTGCTCGATCGCCTCCAGTCGGGCATGGTGCTCGGCGGCACGCTCGAACATGCGCATCGCGAATGCGTACTGCGCGAGTTCGGTCTGCACCAGTTCGCGGCACAGGGTGCGCTGCTGCTGCCCGAGACCACTCGCCACGCCCGAGGGGCACAGTCTGCCGATACTCAGGGGCGCTGCCGAAGGCGCGGTCGGGTCGAGCTTGGCCGTGCCTTCGGGTTCGGCGACGAGGTCGGTGGTTTCGTCGGTGGGCTTGTGATCGATCTGCAATCGCCTGTTGGCCTTCTGCAGCTCGCCGACGACGGTATTGCTGCTCCCTCCGCCGATCCGGTCGCGTAGCTGCTGGACCTGCTGGTAGGTCTCGCGGTCATGGACCTGCCACGCGGCCGCGGCTGCGCCGGTCGCGAGTACAGCCGCGACCGCGATCGCAACCACGAAGCGGCGCCTCACCCGTGGCCATCCGACCCGGATGCCGAACGTGCGTTGCAGGCCGTTCGCGAGGCTGTGCCTCCTCGCATGATGCGTGGTCCGGGACGTCATGCGACACCTCCTGTGTCCGTAGGGGTTTGCGTGCTCATCGATCCGCCAGCGCAGCGGCTTCCGTATCTTCGATCGGCTCGCCGCGTGTCTGTATCGTCCGGGTGCGTCCCGAGCCTTTCCGCTGTGCGTAGAACGCCGGCAGCCACTGCTCGGGATCGAGATCCCCATGCTCCACACCGAGAGTGACAGCTCGCTCGGCGACGATCTGATGCATGATCTCGATGTTGTCGGTGCTCGCCGAGATCACCGCCAGCGCATCGTCCATGCCGCGCAGGTTCAACTGGCACACGGTCGACGCATGACCCTGCTTGACCAGGAAGCTGCGCGAGCGCTCGTCGAGCGATCGGACGACCTCGAACTCAGCATCGGTCAGCTTCAGGCCTTCGACGTAGTCCTTGCGCGCCGCGTTCGGGTTGGGCAACAGGATCAGCGTCGCCGTCTGCTCGATCAGGGCTGCGGAGATGTCGCTGGCCAGCGCGTCCTCCGGACTCTGCGTCGCGAAGATGCCCAGGCCGTTTTGTTTGCGGATGGTCTTCTGCTTGTTCTTGGCGAATTCCTTGAGCGCGCCACCGCCGTCGAGGATCTTCCAGAACTCGTCCATGACGTAGATCAAAGGTCGGCCGTCGATGAGCGCTTCGAGCCGGTGCAGCAGATAGTTGATGACCGGCACGCGCACTTCGGCATTGTCGATGACATCGGTGTAGTCGAAGCCGATGATGCTGGCGCGCTCCAGGTCGATGACATCCACCGGGTTGTCGAACACCCAGCCCAATGCGTTGCCCGCCGTCCATTTGCGCAGGCGCGCGTACGGGCCGTCGTCGCCCATGTTGGGCAGGCTCTTCTGGAAATTGCCCATCGACCGCAGCGGAGCCGGCATGTCCAGGATGCTCTCGACCGCACGGTGAATGTCCTCGTCCTCGCGCGCGGTGTACTGGGATTTTCCGGCGAGCACCTTGATCAGTCCGGCGAGAAACTGGACATTGGCCTCGGTGTGCGTGCACTGGAAGGGATTGAAGCCGGTCGGCGCGCCGTTCTCCAGTGCCAGATACGCGCCGCCGCAGGCCCGCACGAAGATCTCGGCGCCGCGGTCCTTGTCGAAGAAGAAGATCGTCGGCATGGGATCGAACTTCTGCACCTGGCTGAGCAGGAAGTTGATCAGGGCCGTCTTGCCGGTGCCCGACTTGCCGATCACCATCGTGTTCGCGATCGCCTTCTCGCCGAACGAATGCTCGGCCGGGTGCGTCGCGTGGAAGTTGAAGTAGTAGGGCTGACCATTCGTGGTCTGCAGGGCGGTGACCGCATCGCCCCAGGGATTGTGCGCACGCTTGCCGGTGGCGAAGTTGTGCAGCGGCGACAGGCCCAGGAAGTTCAGGGAACTGACATTGGCCAGCCGCGTGCGGAACTTCCAGTTCGCCGGCAGCTGCGAATAGAACGACGCGCAGACCGCGAGGTCCTCCTTCACCGACACGAATCCCGCGTTGGACAGTTCGGCGCGTGCCGTGGCGATCTGCTGCGTCAGCGCCTGCTGGTCGGGCGCGTACAGGGCCATGATGAAGTGGTATTCGCCGAGCACGAAGTTGCCCGATGCGATCTCGTCCATCGCATGGTCGAGTTCGGCGATCTGGCTGACCGCCTTGTCGCCGGAGGAGATCATCATGCCCTTCGTGCGATCGAGGACCTTCAACGCGTCCTGCCGCCCCATCGGGCTGAAGGACTGGGTGATGACGTACTCGAAGTCGAGATACTTCAGGGCGTTGAGGATGCCCGGCCAGGTCGCGTCGGTGTATTCCTTGATGTTGAGGATCGCGCCGAACTGGTTGCCTCCGCCCGGCGCCGTGATGACGAAATCGCCCGTCCGCGCCGAGAACGTGTGGCCGCTCACCGCGAGGTAGTCGCAGACCGGGGCGCGGAGCACCGGAACCGGCTCGTCGATGCGGTTCAACAGATAGGCGAAGAGCTCCAGCGTCTCGGAAAAGACGACGCCGTTGCCGCCCGTGTACATGCCCAGCCGGGCCGGCGCGTAGTCCTTGAGCACGGCCTCGACGTTGCCGGCCAGTTCGATGAGCTTGGCCACCGCCTGGTCCTGCTCGGCCTGCAGCCGGACGAGGTCGGAGGACTTTTCGGCGAGCTTCTTTCCACCGACGATCGGCCGGAAGATCATCGTCAGATACAGCTCGTTCTGCATGATCTTCTGGCTTGAGAGTGCCGAGAAGTACTGGTCGGACAGCGCCTGGTTGAACGGCTGCGCGAACGCGGCCGGCATCTCGATGCGACCGCGCCGGCGGACGTCGTGGACCCAGAACGCGACATTGACGAAGTCGGGCGCGCGCAGTGTCTGCAGCATGCGGTTGAAGGTCGCGTGCCGGTGTTCGAGCTCCCACGTCTCCCGCCCGACGAACGGCAGGCCGCCCAGCCGCCACGTCAGCAGATAGTCGCCGCCGGTGGTCTTGACCACGTGCGGCGACACATGCGCCGACAACGGCACGAACTCGGCGATCGACGTGGCCGGTGCGCGCATGGTCAGGGCTTTCCTCGCCCGTCGTGGATCTCCGGCCGATACGCATTGGCGGTGAACGCCCAGGCGCCGTCGTGACGGTCGACGTTCCTGGCCTTGAGCCGGAACGTCCAGCGCAGTCCGAGCAGACGGAAGATCATCTCGTCGCGCCGGGCCATCTGCCGCATGACCATGATCACGAACGGCAACAGGGCCAGGAAGAACATGTCGATGTAGAACGTCAGCAGCAGGCAGGCGCCCGTGCCTACCGCGAACGGCAGGTACGGCACGCCCATGAACATCGCCGGGCGCGTGCAGCCGCGGAACAGGATGTCCTTACGCATAACCCGGCAGCATCTGCACGACCGCCATGGCGGTCGATGTCACGTCGTCGGGCAGCAGCATCTTGGCGATCTGCGCCGCGGCGCCGATCAGGAAGCCGCCGATCAGCACGGGCGCGACGTCGCCGATGCGTTTGTGGTTGAACGCGATCTGGTAGCCGGCAAAGATGATCGCGATGGTGACGACGGCGATCGAGGCGACGTTCAACAGTGCGTTGATGTTGCCGAAGAACTTCTCCACCCGCGAGGTCGCACCCGCGACATCCTGGGCCCAGGCGACGGCCGGGAGTAGCGCGAGCGATGCGGCTGCGAGCGCGCCGCGCAGTCGCGTGCGGGCATGGCGGGTGCGGTCCGGAATGATGGTCTTCTGCATGATGCTTTCCTTGGCGTTGGCGGTGGGGAGTTCGAGGGGTGTCAGGCTTGCTCAGAACACGAACGCGGTATCGGCCGGTTGGCCGGGAGGCGCGGGCTGACGGGATGCATTCGTCGGCGGGGCGACCTGTTGCAGCGCCGCCGAGCTGAGTCGCACGGTGACCGGCGTGTCGTCGTCGATCTGCGGCGCCGCGTCCGATATCTGATGGATGGACGGCATCTGTGCGCTCCCACTTGCCGGCTTGTCTGCCTGGGCATCCGTGGGAATTGCCCGCCCGGAGGTTGCAGTGCCACCCCCGGACGCGTCGGTACGCGAAACACGGGCGGCTTCCTGCACGCGACTGGCCACTCTCGGCGATAGCGCCGCGAAGCTCACTTGCGAAAGCGTCGCAGAGCTCGCTTGGTTGCGGATGACCGGAATCGACTGCGCCGGCGCCACCGCCTGCCAGGATGCGAGCACCTTCTGCACGTACCCGTGCTGATACCCGGTGACGAAGTTGCCCGAGTAGTAACAACTGAAGGCCTTGCCCCAGTCGCCACCCGCGCGGGTGTGGCACTCGGCCAGGATGCGCGAGCCGGCCCGCAGGTTCGGGCAGATGTCGAAGGCCTGCTCGTGGGTCTCGAGTCCGTAGTGCCGCAGGTTGTGCCGGTTCACCTGGGCGAGGCCGAGCGAGAAGTTGTAGCCCTCGCGCTCGAGCATGCGACTGGTCGACAGCGCCTCCTCGAGGCTTCGCGGTTGCCGGGCCAGACGGCCGCCGACGACCCCGATCGCGAACGGGTTGTACGAGGACTCGACGCGCACCACGTGGTGCATGACTTCCGCCGGGACGGCGAGTCCCGCGCAGCCCATCAGTTCCATGCCCGGCAGCATCCGCGCAACCTCCGTGTCCGTCCGCCGCATGTCGCCACGACGCGACATGCGCATGTGCCTGTCCGCTTCATGCCGCGAGCGCCCGTTCGGGATCGAAGTCGATCCCGGTGATGAAACGTCGACCTGCATGCGCCTTGACGTGGACGACGATCTCGATCGTCATGCGCAGCAGTCGCTTGATCACGTCGAACTCGAGGCCGGCGCCTTCGGCGGACGCCTTCACCATCAGCGCGAGCTGGTCCCAGGTCTGGCCGGTACTGCCCGCATGACAACTGGTGATCGATCCCGGATGGCCCGAGGCACAGTTGCGGATGAAGTAGAACGACTCGTCACCGCGCAGCTCGGCGAGGATGATCCGGTCCGGCTTCATCCGCAGGCAGGCCTCCATGCAGCTCTTGGCGGTGACGTTGCTCGCGCTCTGGCCGCCCTTCGAGTACAGCAGGTGCACCACGTTGGGTTGGCCCAGGAACAGCTCGCGGGCATCCTCGATGGTCACCAGCCGCTCCTGCTCGGGGATGTGGTCGACGAGGGATTTCATGAACGTGGTCTTGCCACTGCCCGTCGCGCCGGCGACGACGATGTTCTTGTGGTAGCGCACCGCCTGCCGGAAGAACTGCGCGTAATCGCGTGCGCGGCGCAGTTCGAGCAATTCCCGGTCCTGGTCGCTGATCGCCGTCGACGCCTCGGGAATCTCGGCGAAGAAGCCGTCGCGTTCGTACTCGTCGAGCGTCCGCGCGTAGCGCGACGGCAGCCGGATCGTGATCGACACCCGTCCCGCATCGCAGGCGGGTGGAATCACGAACTGCGCGCGCTGGCCGGTCGGAAACGTCAGGGAGACCATCGGGTCGACATCGGTGATCCGCTGACCGGTATTGCTCTCGTTGACGATCGACGTGCAGAACTGGCGGGCACGCTCGAACGTGAGCGACGGCACGTCCGTCCGGCGCCAGCCCTCACGTGTTTCCAGATACAGCTCGCCCGGCCGGTTGATGCAGATTTCGGTGACGTCGGTGGACTGCATGTGCGCGCCGATGCCGAGCACCTCGTACTGGTACTCGAGGAACCGGTTGGACAGTTGCGCGACATTGGCGGGCTCGATGTCCATGGCCGGTTCAGCGCACCACCGCCGAAAAATCGACATCGCGTGCGACATAGACGTTGACGACCGCGCCCTGGTTGATCGTGACCGTCGGCGGACGCGCCATGTTGCGTTCCAGTGCCATGTTGGCCATCCGCTCGAGCGTGCGTGCGGTGTTGCTCTCGTAGGGGTTCTGCACCACGAAGCCGTTGCCGAACGACGTCTGCGGCCGGCCGTGTTCGGCGGCGGCGTACTTGAAGGCGTCGCTGAGCATGCTGATCAGCAGGGCCGACGCGAGCCGCTGGCCCCAGTGCGCCGTGTAATGGCCCGCATTGCCGGCCGAGCCGAGCGCGTCCACGCCGGGGCTGCGCATGTTGACGTCGAGGCCGGTCGGCGTGGTGATCCGGTCCCAGACGATCGCGGCGCGGTCGCCGATCACGCTGTCGGCGTTGTAGAACCCCATGACCTTGGAGCCGCGCGGCAGCAGCAGGCGCCTGCCGTTCACCGAATACACCGGCTCGGTGACGATGCACGAGGTGTAGCCGGGGAAGTCGCTGATGACGCGCGACTGCAGCACGCAGCGGATGTAGGTGCCGCGCAGCAGCAGGGTGTCGGGGCTGTAGAGCGGGCGCGCACTGGTGGGCCCGTCCGCGGGCGCCTGCATGACGGAGGCCGGCGCGGCTGCGCCGAATCCGCCGGGTGCGCCCGCCATCCCCTCAGGCCCCAGGTCCGCCACGCCGGACATGCCCGGACTGGCGGCGACATCCTGCATGCGCCGCTCCACCAGCGACGGCGACGGGTTGCCGGGGAACACGCCGCCCGACAGCGCGTCGCCCATGCCGCCCGACGCAGTCGGACGTGGATCCTCGATCACCGGCAGCGGTGGCAGCTCCGGCTGCGGCACTGGCGGCCTTGCGACCGGAAGTTCCGGCAGATCCCGTGGCGCCGCAGGAATCACGATCTGTTCGGCCGTCTGCGTGCGGGGACGCGCGTCCTCGCCGGTCGGACCGCCGCCCGAGAACACCCAGTACGCGAGTCCACCGAGCAGCAGCACGATGCCTGCGAGAAACACCAGCGCACGGCGGTTGAGGCGCTGGACCTCGGCCGACTGCAACACCGGAGCATCCGCATCGAGGTCCGCCTGCTGGCCGAGCCGTGCCTCGTAGGGATTCGCCGGGCCGCGACCGCCCGGACCGGCAACGCGTTCGTTGTCCACGGGATGCTCGCTCACGGCTCGGCACTCCTGCGCAGGCCGACGACGTGCGCGCCGTGGCGGACGACCAGATACGGGTAGGTTCCGTGGACCACGATCACATCGCCTTCCACCGTCGAATTGACGACGAACTCGTCGCCGTCCTCGCTGTCCCGGGCGAACACTGCGGGAAAGTTGCCGCTGGGAAAACGGGTGCGATCCCCCATGCGGATGTAGGTGAAGCGGCGATCGTCGTAGACCGTCGACGGCACCAGCCAGTGCGGCGTGCGCCGATGCTGGGTGTAGTCGTAGCGGAAGTGGTACTGGCGGTCGGGCTGGAGGCCCGTACTCAGCTCGGTGATCGCCTCAGCTGTCTCGGTCGTTTCGGGTGCGAACCGGGTATCGCCGGGATAGCTGAAGCGGATCTTGTACTGCACACCGGCAGCCCGCGCCTGGTCGAGGGAGCGCCAGTCGCTCGCGACGACCTTCATTTCGAAGATGTAGGCGTGCGCGGCGGTGCGCACCAGCAGATTGGTGTCGACGTCGACGTTCCGCGGCTTCACGTAGAACACGTTGTCGCGGCGGCTGATCTCCCAGCCGCCACTGAAACCGCTGCTGTAGTCGAGGATCTGCTCGTGTGCGCTGAGTTCGATCTGGGTCGTGATTCCGAGACCGGTCCGCACCTGGTAGACGGCGTCGGGCTGGTAGGCGTACTCCTCCACGACCTGCGCTGACACCGCAAGCGGACATGCCAGCAACAGCCCGATCAGCAGGCGGTATCCGGATGCCGTCGGACGGCTCGATGCACCACGACTCATGGGTCTTCTCCGGTCATGGCGGGTGCGATCGCTTCGACATCGCTGCCGTCGCCCGACCACCCCGGTGAGGGCACGGCCTCGTCGATCGCCGACGGCGGCGGCGCCGGACGAGGACCCGGAAATTCCCGCTCGGGCACCGGGCCTGCGGCGAAATCGAGATCGACGCGATAGCTGGTCACCCGGAAGCCCAACGGGTTCAGCAGGCGGTCTTCGTCGCTCAACCGGAGTTCCGGGTTGTAGGCGAACTCGAGCGTCGCGATCCGCGCGTCGATCGGCTCCGCACGTCCGTTCGACTTGTCGTAGAGGCTGCGCTGGAAGCGCACGGTCGCGCCCGACGGGCGTCGCCCTTCGCCCCCACCGATCAGCACGATGCTCAGGATCCGCGTCCGGACCGAGCGGCTGTTGCCGTACACGCGGAAGGGACGCTCGGGATTGTGTTCGGAATGCAGGTTGATGTAGGCGGGCGCGACGGCGGGCCCGGCCATGGACAAAGTGGTCCGCCAGTTGCGCTGGCCGATCAGTCCCGCGTCGTAGGACTCGCGCGCGAGCACGAACTGGGCGACGTTGCTCTTGTTGATCGCCTCTTCCATCGTGACGTCGCGCTCGTTGAAGTTGCCCGACAGCCGCGCGACGCTCGCGGTGCCGGTGTAGGGATCGGCCATCACCAGATACGGCACGCGTTCCTTGAGCGGCAGGAACAGCACATAGCCGCCGGCGAGCACCAGCGACATCGCGACCGCGCAGCCGGCCACGCGCCAGGCACGCCGCTCGCTGCGCCGCATCTGGTCGTTGAGCGTGAGCTCGTAGCTCAGGCCGTTCGCGACGGCGCGATCGATTTCCGGCGACGCGGTCCGCTTTCCGAACATGGCAGCTCAGTCCGACACGCCGGAGGCCGCGACTGACGCAGCCGCCTGCGCCTGGCTGACCACGATCGCACCGCGCTCGGACGTGACCCGGACCCCTTGCGCCGCGTATGCGGCCGACAGCGCCGTCGTCGCCTGTTCGATGCTGGTCGTCCTGAGCAGGGCCACCGGCGCATGCAGCGTGTAGTCGTTCGCATGGAGATACGACAGGCCGATACCCGCGTCGCTCGACCAGCGCGTGAGCAGCGTCTTGAGGGTCTGATCCGATGGAAACGCCTGGAACACGTAGGCCTGCTGCAGCGGAATCGCCTGCGGCGCTTCGGCGAACTGGTGGACGGGACGCCACTTGCCGCGTGGATCGGCGGCCTGGGGCGTCGCACAACCGGCCAGCGCGATCACGCAGAGACCGGCGAGGCCTTCGGAAATCCATCTTGCGACTGTCGTGCTGGTGCCCACGAGATCCTTCCGTGCTGTGCGCATTCCATCGCGTCGCCCGCGCCTTGCCGGCACTTCGCGAGATCGGATGCGCGTCCCCTGGTCACTCCGGCGGCGCCTGGCCGGCGAGCGCGAAGCGATGACGGGGCGAACCTAATCGACCCGGAAAAATCGCGTCAACGCGTCCACGAGTCATTCCCAGGCACCCGGATGCCGGCGAGAGTCACTGCGTGCAGAAAGTCGGAAACCGCATGATTCAAGGGGTTTCCGACAGATCCAGCCCAGGCTTCGCAAGCTTTCCCGGGATGCGCTCGCCTGTCCGCCGACACGCGATGACGCGAATCCCGCGCATCCGCAGGTGATTTTCCCGACCCCGCGTTCCGGGAAACCACGTCGGCATCTCCGTGCGCCTGCCCGCATCCTGACCTGCAGGACGGATCGAGCGCACCAGCGAGAGCCATGGACCGAACGCAGATGGAGGAATTCGTCGCCAGCGCCGCGCTGCTGGCCGCGCACCTGACGCAGCAATGCGAGCAGGCGGCCACCGACCAGCGACAGGCCGCCGGTGCGCTGCGGGACGCGGCGGCGGACGTCGCCGAGCGCACGGCCGCCGGGCGCGACGCGCTGCTCCGCGCCACCACCACCGCCGTGCAGGACGCGCTGACCGGCCAGCTCGACACCACCACCTCGCGCGCGGATGCGTCCGCGCTGCGTCTCGAACATCTCGTCGGACAGCTCGATCGCGCGCAGGCCGGCCTCGGCGCGCGCGCCCGCCTGCTGGGCGGCGGCGCAATGCTGGCGCTGGTCCTGGGTGCGGTCGCCGTCATCGGCGCCACCGCGTACATCGCACGACTCAACCTGGAACGCGCGGAACGCGCGACGGTGCGCGCCGAAGTGCTGGAAGCCCTGCAACAGGTCGCGATCACCGCCTGCGACGGGCGGCCCTGCATCAGGCTCGAGGCGGGGCTCCGGCGCTGGCCGTCGAACGACGAATACGTGCTCGTCGACGTGGCCTCGGACACGCCATGAGCCGGTCCGCATCGACGGCTGCGTGGCGAACGAGGCAGGAGGGTTGCCATGTCGAATGACCGTCTGATCGGCGCGGCACTCGTGACGGCGGCTGCCGCCGTGGCCGCGCTCTACCTCGCCGGCTATCTGCTGCTCGTCCTGCTCGGGCTGGACACCGGCCTGCTCGGTCCCGGCACCTGGTACGCCTACGCCAGTGTCGTGGACCATCCGCAGGTCGCACCCCATGCATGGCGGATCTGGACCGCGGGCGGCATCGGCTTCGGCCTGATGGGCCTGGTGTGGCTGGCGCTGGTGGTGATGCTGGTCAAGCTGCGCAGCCACCGCAACATCCACGGCCGCGCGCGCTTCGCCGGCATGCTCGACCTCGCCAGCAAGGGCCTGCTGAAGCACCGGGACGATGGCATCGTGCTCGGCCGGATGAACGGCAAGCTGCTGCGCCTGTCGGGCCAGCAGTTCGTGATCCTCGCCGCGCCCACGCGCTCGGGCAAGGGCGTCGGCGTCGTGATCCCGAACCTGCTCGACTACCGCGAGTCCGCGGTGGTACTCGACATCAAACAGGAGAACTTCGAACTGACCTCGGGCTGGCGCCGGTCGATCGGCCACGAGATCTTCCTGTTCAACCCCTTCGCCGAAGACCGGCGCTCGCACCGCTGGAATCCGATGACCTACGTGTCGTCGGACCCGTCGTTCCGCGTGTCGGACCTGCAGGCGATCGCCGCGATGCTGTATCCCGACGGCGACGACCGCGACAGGTTCTGGAGCAGCCAGGCGCGCAACGCGTTTCTCGCCTTCGCGCTGTACCTGTTCGAACGGGCCGACCACGTGGACGAAGCGCCGACGCCCACGCTGGGCGAAGTGCTGCGGCTGGCATCCGGCGATGGCGGCGAACTCAGGCCGTATCTGCAGACGCTGGCTGCGGCCCCGTTCCTCGGTGCCCAGGCACGTACCGCGTTCGCCGGCCTGCTGTCCCAGGCCGACGTGACGTTCGCGTCGATCATCGGCACGTTCCGCGAACCGCTGAACGCCTGGCTCAATCCGGTGCTCGACGCGGCCACCAGCGGCGACGATTTCCGTCTGGACGACGTGCGCCGCAGGCGCATGACCATCTACGTCGGCATCCAGCCCGACAAGCTGGCCGAGAGCCGGCTGATCGTGAACCTGTTCTTCAGCCAGCTGATCAACGTCAACACCCGGACTCTGCCGCAGAACGACGCGTCGTTGAAGCACCAGTGCCTGTTGCTGATGGACGAGTTCACCGCCATCGGCCGCGTCGACATCATCGCCAAGGCCGTCGCCTACATGGCGGGGTACAACCTGCGCCTGCTGCCGATCATCCAGTCGATGGCGCAGCTGGACGCGGTCTACGGCAAGGAACTCTCGCGCACCCTCATCACCAACCACGCGCTGCAGATCATCTACGCTCCGCGCGAGCAGCAGGACGCGAACGACTATTCCGAGATGCTGGGCTTCACCACCGTCCGCCGCCGCGCGCGCACCCGGTCGCACGGCGGCACCGGCGGCGTGTCCGACAATGAGGTGCTGGAGCGTCGCGCGCTGATGCTGCCGCAGGAACTCAAGGCCATGGGCCCCGAAAAGGAGATCGTGCTCTACGAGGGTCTGGCGCATCCGGTGCTGTGCCGGAAGATCCGCTACTACCAGGACCGGTATTTCACGAAACGGCTGTTGCCCAAGGTGGAGATCAGGCCGTTGTCGCTCGATCGGACACAGCCGAGCGCCTCCACAGGACACGCCGCGGTGCGCGACCGAACGGGCTCGCCTGCAGAGGCGACGTCGCCGGCGTGATGTCCTGGTCCGGGCGCTGCCGGCGCCGCGCATCTCGGAAACCGGTGCCGGCGTGACCGGTCCCGTTTCCGGCCGGAACAGGCGACGTCTGCCCGGCTTCGCATCCATGCGCGGATCGCGCCCTCGGGACCACGCGCCACCGGCCGGTTAAACTGCGCCCATGCTGCGTCGAATCCTTCTGTGCGGCGGCCTGTTGGCCGCCTTCGTCTTTCCGTCTTCCGCCCACGCCTGGGGCAAGCTCGGCCACCGCCTGGTGGCGCAGATCGCCGAGCGCGATCTCACGCCGACCGCGCGCACCGAGGTTGCCCGGCTGCTCGCCGGCGAGCCCGACCCCACCCTGCCCGGCGTCGCCAGCTGGGCCGACGAACTGCGCGAGCACGATCCGGATCTGGGCCGGCGCTCCGCGCCGTGGCACTACGTCAACATCGGCGAGTCCAATTGCCGCTACGAGGCGCGCCGCGACTGTCCGGGCGGCAACTGCGTGGTCGAGGCGCTGAAGGCCCAGACCGCGATCCTGGCCGACCGCAGCCGCCCGCGCGCCGCGCGGGCGCAGGCGCTGAAGTTCGTCGTGCATTTCACCGGCGATGCGCACCAGCCGATGCACGCCGGCTACGGCCACGACCGCGGCGGCAACGACCGGCAGATCAATTTCCGCGGCCGCGGCACCAACCTGCACGCGTTCTGGGACAGCGGCATGCTCAACAGCCAGAACCTGTCCGGCGATGCGTGGCTGGCGCGGATCGGCGCGCGTGCGCCGTCGGCCGAGGCCGGCCGCCCGCTGCGCCTGCCGCCGCCGGCCGCCGACTGGGCCGAAGCCGCGTGCCGGATCGCGCTGTCACCGGGCGTCTATCCGCGCCGCGCGCGCGTCGGCGAGGCCTACGTGACGAAGCACCTGCCGCAGGCCGAGCAGGCACTGCGCGACGCGGGCGCCCGTCTCGCGGCGCTGCTGAACACCGCGCTCGCGACGCCTGCGCAACGCTGACCTCACGCAATCGCAACGTCGGCGCGCGCCGCGTGGACTAGGATCGGGCGTGTCCACGGGCAGGAGGATCGCGATGCAGCCGCAGGTCACCCCGTTCCACCACGCCGGCAGCGGCACGTGGAGCTACATCGTCCGCGATCCGTCGTCGAACGCGGCGGCGATCGTCGATCCGGTGCTGGACTTCGACATGGCGGCGGCCCGCACGTCGACCGCCTCGGCGATGGCGCTGCTCGAACACGTGCAGGCGCACGGCCTCGACGTGCAGTGGATCCTCGAGACGCATGCGCACGCCGACCATCTCTCGGCCGGCGACTGGCTGCGCGGGCAGCTGCCCGACGCGCGGCTGGCGATCGGCGACGGCATCCGCACCGTGCAGAAGACCTTCCGGCCGATCTTCAACCTCGGCGAACACTTTCCCGTCGACGGCTCGCAGTTCGACCGGCTGTTCGAGGCCGACGCCACGTTCGCGATCGGCGCCCTGCCCGCACGCGTGATCCCGGTGCCCGGCCACACCAGCGACAGCAACGCCTACCTGATCGGCGACGCGCTGTTCACCGGCGACTCGCTGTTCATGCCCGACGGCGGCACCGCCCGCTGCGATTTCCCCGGCGGCGATGCGGCCACGCTGTACCGCTCGATCCAGCGCATGTTCGAACTGCCCGATGCCACCCGCGTGTTCGTCTGCCACGACTACGGTCCCGGCGGGCGCGCGGTGGCCTGCGAAACCACGATCGGCGCGCAGAAGCGCGAGAACATCCACGTCGGCCACCACATCGACGAGGCCACCTTCGTCGCCCTGCGCGAGGCCCGCGACGCCACGCTGCCGATGCCGGCGCTGCTGCTGCCGTCGGTGCAAACCAACATCCGCGCCGGCGCCCTGCCCGAGGCCGACGGCAACGGCGTGCGCTACCTGAAGCTGCCGATCGATACGGTCTGAGGCGCGTTGTCGCCGCTGCGGCCGGCCGTTATGCTCGTGCGTTCATAACGAGGGGAACCGCCATGGTCCGTGGCCGTCATCTGTCTGCACTGCTCCTGCTGTGCGCCACCGCGGCCCATGCCCAGGCCCCCGCCGCGCATGACCATGCCGCGCACCAGCGCGCTGCACCCCCGTCCGATCCGTCGCCGGTCGTCGTCCCGCTCGACGACGCCGCCCGTGCATCGCTGACCCGCCACAACGTCGAGGCCACCGCGCATGGCCGCACCCTGCGCTGCGAAGGCGTCGCGCTGTCCGCGCTGCTGCAGTCCAGCGGCGCGATGCCCGATGCGCCGCTGCGCGGCGCGCACCTCGACCGCTACGTGCTGGTCAGCGCACGCGACGGCTATCGCGCGGTGTTCTCGCTCGGCGAACTCGACGCGACGCTCGGCAACCGCGGCGTCTATCTGGTCGACCGTTGCGACGACGCGCCGCTCGATGCCGACAGCGGTCCGCTGCGTCTGCTGATACCCGACGACAGCCGCCCGGCGCGCGGCGTGCGCCAGGTCGAACGCATCACCGTCATCGCTGCGCCCTGATCCTTCCGCTTCCCCACCGGAATCGCCATGACCCGTCTCCGCTCCCCCCGCTGGCTGCGCGCGTCCGCCGCACTGCTGCTCACCGCCCTTGCTGCGCTCGCCGTGCTGCCGGCCACCGCCCAGGAGCGCGCACCAATCACCGTCTTCGCCGCCGCCAGCCTCAAGGAGTCGATGGATGCCGCGGCCGCGCGCTACCAGCACGACACCGGGCAACCGGTGCGCGTGTCGTACGCGGCCAGCTCCGCGCTCGCGCGCCAGATCGAACAGCGCGCGCCGGCCGACGTGTTCGTCTCCGCCGATCTGGAATGGATGGACTGGCTGCAGGAACGCAAGCTCATCGATGCCGGCTCGCGCCGCGTGCTGCTCGGCAACACCCTGGTGCTGGTCGCGCCGGCGGGCAGCGCCGCGCAGCCGCTGGACCTCGCGCGCGGCACCGACCTGCTGCCGCTGCTCGGCGCGCGCGGACGCCTGTCGCTGGCGCTGACCGCCAGCGTGCCGGCCGGCAAGTACGCCAAGGCCGCGTTCGAATCGCTGGGCCAGTGGCCGGCCCTGCAACCGCGCGTGGCCGAGTCCGACAGCGTGCGCTCGGCGCTGACCCTGGTCGCGCGCGGCGAAGCGCCGCTGGGCGTGGTCTACGGCAGCGACGCCCAGGCCGAACCCCGGGTCAAGGTGCTGGCGACGTTCCCGGCCGACAGCCACCCGGCGATCGTCTACCCGGTCGCGCGCATCGCCGCCAGCCGCAACCGCCAAGCCGATGCCTTCGTGCGCTGGCTCGACGGCGAGGCCGCGTCGGCGATCTTCCGCGAGCACGGTTTCTCGATCCGCTGATCGATGGTGGAACCGGGCACGCTGCTGGGCTTCGGACCTGACGAACTCGTCGCGATCCGCCTCAGCCTGAAGGTCGCGGCCGCCGCCGCGCTGTGCAGCCTGCCCTTCGGCATCGCGATCGCCTGGCTGCTCGCGCGCCGGCGCTTCGTCGGCAAATCGCTGCTCGATGCGCTGGTGCATCTGCCGCTGGTGCTGCCGCCGGTCGTCGTGGGGTACGCCCTGCTGGTGCTGCTGGGCGGCAACGGCCTGATCGGCCGCTGGCTCGAAGAGACGCTCGGCGTCTCGTTCGCGTTCCGCTGGACCGGCGCGGCGCTGGCCAGCGCGATCATGGGATTCCCGCTGCTGGTGCGCACGATCCGGCTGTCGATCGAGAACGTCGACCGGCGCCTGGAGCAGGCCGCAGCGACGCTCGGCGCGAGTCCGCTGCGGGTGTTCTTCACCATCACCCTGCCGCTGGCGTGGCCGGGCGTGATCGCAGGCCTCGTGCTGGCATTCGCCAAGGCGCTGGGCGAATTCGGCGCGACGATCACCTTCGTCTCCAACATCCCCGGCGAAACCCAGACCGTCTCCTCGGCGATCTACGGCCTGATGCAGGTGCCGGGCGGCGAAGCCGGCATCTGGCGACTGGCGGCGGTCTCGGTGGCGATCTCGCTGGCCGCGCTGCTCGCCTCCGAATGGCTGGTGCGCCGCCAGCGCGGCGAGGTGCACGACTGATGCTGCACGTCGACATCGACCTGCGCCGCGGCAGCTTCGCCCGGCACATCCACATTGACGCCCCGCAGCGCGTGCTCGCGCTGACCGGGCCTTCGGGCGCCGGCAAGACCAGTGTGCTCAATGCGATCGCGGGTCTCGTGCGTCCACGCTCGGGCCGCATCGAGATCGACGGCCGCGTGCTGTTCGACAGCGCCGCGCGCATCGACGTGCCCGCGCATCGCCGGCGCGTCGGCTACGTGTTCCAGGACGCACGCCTGTTTCCGCACCTCGACGTGCTGCGCAACCTGCGCTACGGCCGCCATCACGCCGGCGCCGACACCTTCGAACTCGATCAGGTGGTCGAACTGCTCGGCATCGGTGCCCTGCTGCAGCGCCAGGTGGCGAATCTCTCCGGCGGCGAAGCGCAGCGTGTGGCGATCGGCCGCGCGCTGCTGTCACAGCCGGCGGTGCTGCTGTTCGACGAGCCGCTGTCGGCACTCGACGAAGCGCGCCGCGAAGAGCTGATTCCGTGGCTGCAGCGCGTGCGCGACGAAGTGCGCCTGCCGATGCTCTACGTCAGCCACACCAGCGACGACGTGCGCCGCCTGGCCGACGCGGTGCACACGCTGGCCTGAGCAGGCGACGCTGCGTTCACCGCCGACCTGCGGCAATCACGGGCCCGCCTGCAGGTCCGTGCCATGCCCCGCACCCACGCGATTCCGCCCGACCAGACGCGTCGCTATCTCGAACCCGGCCCGATCGTGCTGCTGTCGACCGCGCACAAGGGCGAGCGCGGCATCATGACGCTGGGCTGGCACATGATGCTCGGCTACGACCTCGTCGGCACCTACATCTGGTCGGCCAACCACAGCCACGCACTCGCGCGCGGCAGCCGCGAATGCGTACTCAACCTGCCGACCGCCGACCTGCTCGACACCGTTGTGCGCATCGGCAACTGCAGCAGCGCCGACGCGGACAAGTTCGAACGCTTCGGTCTGACCGCGGTCGACGGCAGTGAAGTCGAGGCCCCCGGCATCGGCGAATGCCATGCCCGCTTCGAATGCCGCCTGCACGAGACGCGGATCACTGCCGACTACCCGCTGTTCGTCTGGCGCGTCGTCGCCGCGCACGCGGCGAAGCGGCCGAAATGGCCGCGCACCGTGCATTACCGCGGCGACGGGCAGTTCATGATCAGCGGCGACGAACGTTCGCGGCGTGCGCTGTTCAAGCCGGAGATGCTGGAGTCGTGAATGCTGCCGGGAATGCGCGGCGGTATCGTGTCATCCGCCCGACCATCCCGACCCGTCGACCGCAAGGAGCTTCCGATGCCTATCCCTCACCTTCCTCGCCCGAGCAAGCTGTTTGCGATATCCCTCGTTGCCGCATCGCTGTGCGGGTGCGGCAGCGCCAATGGGGATGCGGCACCGGTCGCGTCCGCGCCTGAGAGCCCACCACCGGCACCCACATCCGCGCCTGCACAGGCGCCGGCGAATGACGCAGTGCGCTTCACCTCCGGCACCAGCTACGCAGCGACCGGCGCACAGGCGGAAATCGCGCTGTCCGTGACCGATGCGCGCGCTCAGGATGTGCTGGAACACATCGCCAGCGCCAGTGGCGTGCCGCTCGACATCGCCGACGGCGTGACCCTCGACCACGAGGTCTCGCTGCACTTCGATGGCATGCCCCTGAGTGCGGTGCTGACGTTGCTGGGCCAGGACGCGAATGCGGATATCACTGCCGAGCCCGATGCGATCCGTGTGCGACCGCGGGCGACGTCCACGCGCTGATCGCCGGTTTCGTCAGCGGCTTTCGGCTTCTGACAAGGCAGACGTCGGCCGCAATGTCTCGAGCAAGGTGTCGCGCCCGCCTGCACCATCGACAGCCAGGCGGCCGCTTATTCACGGGCGCCTGCGTATTCTCTCGCCATGACCGCCTACGTCGACACCATCGAAGACGCCGTCAGCCGCATCCATGCGCATGTCGACGGAGCCCTCCACATCGGTGCGCCGCTCGGCATCGGCAAGCCGCACCGGCTGCTCAATGCGCTGTTCGACGCCGCGCTCGACGATCCCGCGCGCCCGTTCACGCTCTACACCGCGCTGTCGCTGGATCCACCTTCGGGCGGCGACGATCTCGAAGGCCGTTTCATCGGACCGTTCGCCAAACGGCACTTCGGCGAGGATTTCGTCCGGCTGAAGTACGTGGATGCGCTGCGCCGTAACGCGCTGCCGCCGCATGTCGAGGTTGAGGAGTTCTACATGCAATCCGGCGCGATGCTGGGCTCGTCTCAGGCGCAGCGCCGGTACGCCAGCCTCAACTACACGCACGTGGCGCGTGCGCTCGCCGACCGCGGCGTCAACGTACTGGTGCAGAAGGTCGCGGCCAACGACGACGGCACGCGGTTCTCGCTGTCGTCGAACACCGACCTGACCTTCGATGCGCTCGATGCGCTGGTGGCGTCGGGTCACCCGCGGCCGCTGGTGGTCGGCGAAGTCGATCCCGCGCTGCCGTGGCTCGATGGCACAGCGGCCGTGGACGCTGCGTTCTTCAACGTCGTGATCGCACCACCGCCGCCTTACCCGCGTTTGTTCGGCCTGCCGCGACAGCCGGTGTCGGACGCCGACTACGCGATCGGCTTCTACGCCAGCGCGCTCGTGCGCGACGGCGGCACGCTGCAGATCGGCATCGGCGCACTGGCCGATGCGCTGAGCCATGCGCTGGCGCTGCGGCACACCGACAATGCCGCGTACCGGCGCGTGCTGCACGCGCTCGATCCCGATCTCGCCACGCATGCCGCGGTGCAGGCCAGCGGCGGACTCGATCCCTTCGAGATCGGCCTCTACGGCTGCAGCGAGATGATCAACGAGGGCTTCAAGCGGCTGGTCGAAGTCGGCGTGATCAAGCGCCGCGTCGTCGACAAGGCCAGCCTGATGCGGCGCGCCAACGACGGCACCGCCAGCGCGCTCGATCGCGACCTCATCGAACGCAACGGCGAGTTCCTGCACGGCGCGTTCTATCTCGGCTCGCCGGACTTCTACGCCTGGCTGCGCGGCCTCGACGAGGACACCCGCCGCGGCATCGGCATGAAGCGCGTCGGCGAGGTCAACGAGCTCTACGGCCTCGACGAAGGCCTGGAACGCCTGCAGCGCCGCGATGCGCGGTTCTTCAACAGCTGCATGATGGCGACCGCGCTGGGCGCGGCGGTCTCCGACGGACTCGACGACGGCCGCGTGGTGTCCGGCGTGGGCGGGCAATACAACTTCGTCGCGATGGGCCATGCGCTGCCCGATGCGCGCTCGGTGCTGCTGCTGCGCGCCGCGCGCGATGCCGGTGGCGGACGCGAGGCCAACATCCGCTGGACCTACGGGCACACGACGATCCCGCGGCATCTGCGCGATGTCTATATCACCGAATACGGCATCGCCGACATCCGCGGCGCGACCGACGAGGACTGCACGCGTGCGATGGTGCGCATCGCCGAAGCGCCGCATCAGGCGGACCTCGTCGCGCGTGCGCAGGCGGCCGGCAAGCTCGATGCGCGCTTCGTCGTGCCGGCGCCGTGGCGGCGCAATACGCCGGAGGTCCTGCGCGCGGCGCTGGCGCCGCTGCGCGCCGACGGCAGCCTGCCCGACTATCCCTTGGGCAGCGATTTCGACATCGTCGAACAGCGCCTGCTGCGTGCCCTGGCTTGGCTGCGCACACAGACCGCGACCCGGCGCGGCAAGCTCGCGACGGTGGTGGCGGCGCTGCGCGCAGGCATCGGACCGGATACCGAGGCGCTGGCGCGGATGCGGCTCGCGCGCCCCGATGGATTCAACGAACACCTGATGGCGCGGCTCGTCTCGCTGGGACTGCGCCGGACCGCACGCGCCAGCGCGCCCGAGGACGCGATCGCGCCGACATCCGCCGCGTGAGCCATGTGTGCGGTTGCTTGCGATCGCGCGCCCCGCCTCCATCTCGTTCGACGACACCCCTGCAGGACCCGACCATGACCACCCGCGCCGACCAGCTCCGCGACGCCCTCGCCGCGCTGCAGCCCACGCACCTCGATGTCGAGGACGAGAGCCACATGCACAGCCGCGGGCTGGAGACGCATTACAAGGCGGTCGTGGTCAGCGCGGCGTTCGACGGCAAGCGGGCGCTGCAGCGGCATCAGGCTGTGTATCGCGCGCTCGGTGCGCAGATGCAGCAGATCCATGCGCTGGCTCTGCATACGTTCACGCCGGAGGAGTGGGCGGCGGAGGTGCAGGTGCCGGATTCGCCGCATTGCCGGGGCGGGAGCAGGCACGACAAGCCGTTGGGGTGAGGCAGCGCAGCCGTAGGCTGGGTAGAGCGCAGCGGAACCCATCGCGGAAAGCGGTTCGGACTCCGATTGGATCATCGCGAGCGTCGGCCCTCACCCCAACCCCTCTCCCGGCGGGAGAGGGGCTTGAAGCAAGCGCTCGTAGGATGGATGGAGCGCAGCGAAACCCGTCGGTGGGGAAAGCGGTTCCGACGCCGATCGGATCATCGCGACCTGCGGCCCTCACCCCAACCCTTCTCCCGGAGGTAGAGGGCTCGAAGCAAGCCCTCGTAGGACGGGTAGAGCGCAGCGAAACCCATCGATGCGGAAAGCGGTCCGAAAGCCGATCGGATCATCGCGGCCTTCGGCCCTCACCCCACCCTCTCCCCGAGGGAGAGGGGCTCGAAGCAGGGCATCGCTCGAACTTGAAGCGAACTCGAACGCATGACCCTCGCAGCGAAACATCCGAAAAAAAGCCCGCTTTCGCGGGCTTTTTCGTTCACTACTGCGAGCAATCACATGTAACGGTCAGAGCGCCTTCGCCGCCTCGACGATCTTCTCGACCGTGATGCCGAAGTGCTGGAACAGTTTCTCGGCCGGGGCCGACGCGCCGAATGTGTCGATGCCGATCACGGCGCCGTCCAGGCCCACGTAGGCGCGCCAGAACGCGGTGACGCCGGCTTCGATCGCGACGCGCTTGCGTACGGCATTCGGCAGCACGGATTCGCGGTAGGCCGCGTCCTGGCGGTCGAACACGTCGGTCGACGGCATCGACACCACGCGCACGCCGTCGCCGAGCTGCTCGGCGGCCTGGGTCGCGAGCCCGATTTCCGAGCCCGTCGCGATCAGGATGAGCTCGGGCGTGCCGACCGAATCCTTGAGCACATAGCCGCCACGCGCGATCGCCTCGACCTGCGCGGCGTCGCGCGCCTGATGCGGCAGGTTCTGGCGCGAGAACACCAGGCAGCTCGGGCCGTCCTGGCGGGTGATCGCCGACTTCCACGCGACCGCCGATTCCACGGCGTCGCACGGGCGCCACACGTCGTTGTTCGGGATGTAGCGCAGCGAAGCGAGATGCTCGACCGGCTGGTGCGTGGGGCCGTCCTCGCCGAGGCCGATCGAATCGTGGGTGTAGACGTGAATCGCATGCGCCGGGATCAGCGCGCCCATGCGCACGGCGTTGCGCGCGTAGTCGCTGAAGACCAAGAACGTCGCGTCGAACGGGATGAAGCCGCCGTGCAGCGCAAGACCGTTGGCGATCGCGGTCATGCCGAACTCGCGCACGCCGTAGTAGACGTAGTTGGCGTCGGCATCGGTGCTGACGGCCGACTTGCTGCCCTTCCACAGCGTCAGGTTCGAATGCGCGAGGTCGGCCGAACCGCCGACGAGCTCGGGCAGCAGCGGCGCGAACGCCTCGATCGCCATCTGCGAGGCCTTGCGCGACGCGATCGTCGGGCCGTCGGCCTGCAGCTTGGCGATGAACGCATCGGCGGCGTCGGAGAAGCCGGCCGGCAGTTCGCCGCGCGAGCGGCGGGCCAGTTCGGCGGCGAGCTCGGGATGCCTGTCACGGTAGGCGTCGAACAGCTGGTTCCATTCGGATTCGCGGACCTGGCCGGCCTCGACCGCACGCCATGCGTCGCCGATCGCCTGCGGCACCTCGAACGGCGCGTGCGCCCAGCCGAGCGCGGCGCGCGTGGCGTCGGATTCCTCCTTGCCCAGCGCCGCGCCGTGCGCGGATTCCGTGCCGGCGCGGTTCGGCGAACCGAAGCCGATCGTCGTGCGGCAGCAGACCAGCACGGGCTTGTCGTCTTCGGCAATGGCCGCTTCGATCGCGCGCGCGATCGCGTCGGCGTCATGGCCGTCGACGTCGCGGATCACGCGCCAGCCGTAGGCCTCGAAGCGCGCCGGAGTGTCGTCGGTGAACCAGCCCTCGGTGTTGCCGTCGATCGAGATGCGGTTGTCGTCCCAGAACGCGACCAGCTTGCCCAGGCCCAGCGTGCCGGCGAGCGACGCGGCCTCGTGCGAGATGCCTTCCATCAGGCAGCCGTCGCCCATGAACACCCAGGTACGGTGGTCGACGACGGCGAATTCGGGGCGGTTGAAGCGCTGCGCGAGCAGGCGCTCGGCGAGCGCGAAGCCGACGGCGTTGGCGAAGCCCTGGCCCAGCGGGCCGGTCGTGGTCTCGACGCCCGGGGTCTCGTGGCGCTCGGGGTGGCCGGCCGTCCGGCTGTGCAGCTGGCGGAAGTTCTTCAGCTCCTCGATCGGCAGGTCGTAGCCCGACAGGTGCAGCAGCGCGTAATGCAGCATCGAGCCGTGGCCGTTGGACAGCACGAAGCGGTCGCGGTTGAACCACTGCGGATTCGCCGGGTTGTGGCTGAGGTGGTCGTTCCACAGCACTTCGGCGATGTCGGCCATGCCCATCGGCATGCCGGGATGACCGGACTTGGCGGCATCGACCGCGTCGATGGCGAGGAAGCGGATAGCGTTGGCGAGTTCGCGACGGTTCGGCGTGGTCATGGGCTCTGGACGTGGCGGCGGCAGGCGGGAGCCGGTGATTGTCCCACGCCTGCCGGTCCGTTGCCCGACCGGTGCGATCGCGCAGGCCTCAGACGCGCGGTCCGGCCGGCGGGCTCCTGTCCGCCGTGCGCGTGCTCGGTGGGTCGTCGCCTTCCACATGGGTGACGTGCAGCAGGCCGTCGGCGCCCATCTCGACCTCCTCGTGCTCGTGCGCCGCTTCGCCGCGGCCGATGACGACCGAGCCGACCATGTCGCCGCCGATGTTGACCGTGGTCCGGCACATGTCGAGGAAACGGTCGACGCCGAGGATGATGCCGATGCCCTCGGGCGGGATGCCGAACATCACCAGGATCGTCGCGATCACCGGCAGCGATCCGCCCGGCACGCTGGCCGCGCCGATGCCGCCCATGATGCACATCACCAGGATCATGATCTGCTGCACGAAGCTCAGCTCGATGCCGAACAGCTGGGCGAGGAACAGCACGGTCACACCCTCGTAGAGCGCGGTGCCGTTCATGTTGACGGTCGCACCGAGCGTGCAGACGAAGCGCGCGACGCGCCTTGGCACGCCGAGATTCTCCTCGGCGGTCTTGAGCGAGGTCGGTAGCGTGGCCGCGCTCGACGAGGTGGAGAACGCGGTCAGCAGCGCGGGCTGCGACTTCTTGAACACGTCCAGCGGCGAACGCCGGCCGAGCACCGCGATCAGCAGCGAGAACGTGCCGAAGAAGTGCAGCGCCAGCGCCAGCACCGCGGTCAGCACGAACCAGCCCAGCTGCACCATCAGCCCGAGGCCCATGCGCGCGGTCAGCGTGAACAGCAGCGCGGCCACGGCGTACGGCGCGAGGCGGATCACCCAGTCGATCAGCTTCAGGCTGATGTCGTAGATGCCCTGCACCGCGCCGACGAAGCTGCGCGTGCCCGGCGAATTCACCACGGTCGCGGCGATGCCGAACAGCAGCGCGAACACCATCACCGCGATCAGGTCGGTCGCGGCGGCCGCGGCGATCGGGTTGCGCGGCACCATGTTGAGCAGCATGTCGACGAGGCCGATCTTCGCCGGCTCGGCGATCGTCGCGCCGGCGGCGACCGAGTCCGACAGCATCGCGTCGCGCAGGGCGGGGTCGATGCCCGCGCCCGGCTGGATGATCGACACGACCACCAGGCCGATGATCACCGCGATGAAGGTCGTGCCGAACACCCAGACCAGGGTCTTGCCGCCCAGGCGACCGAGCGCGCGCGGGTCGCCGATCTCGACCACGCCCAGGATCAGCGCCGAGAACACCAGCGGCACCACCAGCATGAACAGCAGGCGCAGGAACAGCTGGCCGATCGGCTCGGTGACGTACCGGATCACGCCCTCGACCCATCCCGAGAACGCGGGCGGCACGCCGTCGACGGTCAGGTGGCCGGTCAGCAGGTTGATCGCCAGGCCGGCGATCGCGCCGACGAGAAAGCCGATCAGCATCTTGGTGTGCAGCGGCATGCCGCCGGATCCGGACGTCGAGCTCATGTAAGGCGCCTGCTGGAAGACCGGGCAGCTTAACAAACGGGTTCCGAGGCGCGCGCCGGCGGGGCCGGTCGCGAGCGGCGCCGCTCTGCACAGGATCCCCCGAAGGGAACTGCCGGACAGCGCGATGCGCCGTTTCCGGACGCGATCCGCGCACGGCGTCGCGCCGCAGCCGGTATCCTTGCACGATGTCCCCGTCCCAAGACGCCGGCGCGCTCGAAGTCCTGCAGCGCGTGTTCGGCCATGCCGCGTTCCGCGGCGAGCAGGCCGCGATCGTCGAGCACGTGGCCGCCGGCCATGACGCGCTGGTGCTGATGCCCACTGGCGGCGGCAAGTCGATGTGCTACCAGGTGCCCGCGCTGCTGCGCGACGGCGTGGCGATCGTGGTCTCGCCACTGATCGCACTGATGCAGGACCAGGTCGACGCGTTGCTGCAGTCCGGCGTCCGCGCCGCGTATCTCAATTCCACGCTCGACGGCGAGACCGCGCAGCGGGTCGAGCGCGAACTGCTGGCCGGCGAACTCGACCTGCTCTACGTCGCGCCCGAACGCCTGCTGACGCCGCGCTTCCTGTCGCTGCTCGACCGCGCGCCGCTCGCGCTGTTCGCGATCGACGAGGCGCACTGCGTGTCGCAGTGGGGCCACGATTTCCGCCGCGAATACCGCGAGCTGACGATCCTGCACGAACGTTGGCCCGACGTGCCGCGCATCGCGCTGACCGCGACCGCCGATCCGCCGACTCAGCGCGAGATCGCCGAACGTCTGCAACTGGAAGCCGCGCGCCGCTTCGTCAGTTCGTTCGACCGGCCCAACATCCGCTACACCGTGGTGCAGAAGGACAACGCGAAGCGCCAGCTGCTCGACTTCGTGCAGGCGCATCGCGGCGCGGCCGGCATCGTCTACTGCCTGTCGCGGCGCAAGGTCGAGGAGACCGCCGAATACCTCGCCGGCCAGGGCATCGACGCGATTCCCTACCACGCCGGCATGGATGCCGACCTGCGCGCGGCCAACCAGCGGCGCTTCCTGCGCAGTGACGGCGTCGTGGTCGTCGCGACGATCGCGTTCGGCATGGGCATCGACAAGCCCGACGTGCGCTTCGTCGCGCACACCGACCTGCCGAAGTCGATCGAGGGTTACTACCAGGAAACCGGCCGCGCCGGCCGCGACGGCGAACCGGCCGACGCCTGGATGTGCTACGGCCTCGGCGACCTCGTGCTGCTGCGGCAGATGATCGAGCAGTCCGAATCGGGCGACGAACGCAAGCGGCTCGAACACCGCAAGCTCGACGCGCTGGTCGGCTACTGCGAGACGATGCGCTGCCGGCGCCAGGTGCTGCTGTCGAACTTCGGCGAGGACTATTCGGCGAAGGGCGAAGGCCAGCCCTGCGGCAACTGCGACAACTGCCTCGACCCGCCGGCCGCGTGGGACGCGACGGTGCCTGCGCAGAAGGCGTTGAGCTGCGTCTACCGCAGCGGCCAGCGTTTCGGCGCCGCGCACGTGATCGACATCCTGCGCGGCAGCGACAGCGAGCGCATCCGCCAGTTCGGCCACAACCAGCTCAGCACCTACGGCGTCGGCACCGATGTGGACGCGCGCGTATGGAAGAGCGTGCTGCGCCAGTTGGTCGCGCAGGGCCTGCTCGACGTCGACGCCGAAGGCTACGGCGGCCTGCGCCTGACCGAAGCCAGCCGCGCGGTGCTCAAGGGCGAGGCGCAGGTGATGCTGCGCAAGCCGTCGAACGCGCGCGAGCGTGTGCGCACCTCACGCGCGGCGACCGGCGCCGACATCGAGATCGCGCCGGCCGACCGGCCGCTGTTCGAAGCACTGCGCGCCCTGCGCGGGCGTCTGGCGCGCGAGCAGAACGTGCCCGCCTACGTGATCTTCCACGACGCCACGCTGCGCGAGATCGCGCGGCAGCGGCCGATCAGCCACGGCCAGCTCGGCGGCATCGGCGGTGTCGGCGCCGGCAAGCTGGAACGCTACGGGGATGCGGTGCTGGAGACGGTGCTTGAGGCCGACTGAGCGCGACCGACCCCCGGCCGGCGCGTGCCGGCCGGGTGTCCGGGTTCAACGGGCCGCGGTCGCCCGCACTTCGACTTCGACGCGCCGATCCGGCGCCAGGCACTCGACCAGGGCCGCACGCCCCAGGCTGTCGGCGCAAGCGGTGGTGACCGGTGCCGATTCGCCCTTGCCGATGGCCACGATCACGTCGGCCGGCACGCCTTCGGACGCGAGGATCGCGCGCACCGTGTCGGCACGCCGCTGCGACAGCAACTGGTTCGCGGCGTCGCTGCCGATGCTGTCGGTGTGCCCGAACACCGTGACCAGCGACGGCTCGGCGTCCTTGAGCTCGGCCGCCAGGCCGGCCAGCTGCTCGCGCCCCTTGGGCAGGATGTCGGCAGCGCCATGTTTGCCGAAGGCGAACAGCGCATCGGCCGACAGCGTCACGCGACGCGCGCCGGTGTCCGCGACCGCAGCCGCCGGCAGGGCCAAGCGGTCGGCGCATGCCGCCGGGCTCCAGTGGAAGCTCTGGCCGCGGTAGTCGCGGTCGAAGATCACCTTGTACTGGCAGGTCACGACGCTCTCGGCCGTGCGGAAGTGGAACAGGTAGTCCCACTCGCGCACGCCGACCAGGCCTTCGCGGAAATGCGGACGGCCCAGTGCCTGGTACAGCTGGTCCTTGGTGACGCCCGGACCGATGCTGCGCAGGTCGTCGACATTGGGAAAGGTGCCTTCGGCGAGGATGGCCCGGCCCGGATCGGGAAAAACCACCTCGCCGGCCACGCCCTCGGGCGAGATGTCGCGGCTGATGTGGCGGGTGCCGCAGGCGGTCAGCAGGCCTGCGGCGAGAACGGCGACGAGCGCGGTGCGGGCGATCGGTGCGCGATGGAAATTGCTCATGTCCTGAACCTCTGTAAGGGGCCTGCACCCGGGGCGCAGGCGAATGTCGAATCCATGATCCCTGGCGGATCGCGGGAACGGGCCCGGGACGGTGCCCGGGCCCGCCGGCATCACCACTGGATGCCTGCGCCCACCGAGAAGCCCCACTCGCGCGCGGTGTTGCCGCTCGCCTGGGCCTTGTAAACCCAGCGACCGTTGTCGGTGATGCCCGACAGTCCGACGGCCATGCCGTACTCGCTCTGGTAGCCGCCGAAGCCGACCGCCAGCATGCTCTTGCCCGGCAGGTAGGCCTGCGGCAGGCCCGCCATCGCCATCGCCGAGGCGGTGGCGCCGCGGTAGCCACGGTCGATGGTCCACATGTCGTCCTGGATCTGCGCGATGCGGCCGTCGGTGTACTGGTTGGCGGCGTTGATCGCGTGGCTGACGCCCGCACCCAACTGGTTGACGTTGACCGCGTCGGTACCGGCGATGCCGGGGGCCACGCCGGTGATCGTGCGGCCGCCGACATTCACCTCGCCGGTCGACGTGCTGCTGCCGACATAGGCGGCGTTGTAGTTCGCCTGCGCGCCCACCGTGGTGGCCGAGCCCGCGCCCAGCGCCACGCTGTTGCCGTGGCTGGCCGTCGCGCCCTGGCCCAGCGCGGTGCTGTTGGCCGCGGACGCCGTCGCGCCCTGGCCCACGGCCGTGCTGCCCGCCCCGCTGGCGGTGCTCTGGTTGCCGATCGCGACGCTGTTGTTGCCGCTGGCGACCGCACCGTTGCCGCCGGCGGACGCGTTCTGTCCGGTCGGCGTCGGGGCGACATAGGTCTCGCCCTGGGTGACCTGGAACGGACCGCTGCCGCCGTTTTCCAGCCTGGTAATGCGGTTGTCGACCTCGACCACCACGCCTTCGACGTTCGTCATACGATCGCCCAGGTCGGTGATGTCGCCACGGATGTCGACGATGTCGCCCTGGATGTCGGTGATGTCGCCGCGGATGTCGACGATGTCACCCTCGATCGTGGTCACACGCCCGTCGATCGCATCGATGCGGTTGTTGACGTTGCTGATCTGGCCGTCGGTGTAGCTGTTGGACTCGCTGATCGCGTGGTTCACGCCTCCCTGCAACTGGCTGACATTGACCGCATCGGTCGCCGCCGAACCCGCCGCCACGCCGGTGATCTGGCGGCCACCGATGTTGAGCTCGCCGCTGGAGCTGCTGTCGCCCACGTAAGCGCCCTGGTAGTTCGCCTGCGCACCGATCGTGGTCGCCGAGCCGGCCCCCAGCGCGATGCTGTTGGCGTGGCTGCTCACCGCGCCGGCACCGATCGCCAGACTGTTGAGCGACAGCGCCTGCGCACCCGCGCCGATCGCGACACCGCCGGCACCGGCCGCCGATGCCGCCAGGCCCAGCGCCACCGCCTCGGCGCCCTCGGCCTCGGCATCCTTGCCGGCCGCGATCGCATCGGCGCCGGTGGCGCCGTCGTTGTCGAAATTGCCGCCGCTGGTGGAATTGACGCTGTAGTACTTGGTGCGATTGGTCTCCACCGTGTCCTGCAACTGGCCGACGTTGACCGCATCGGTCAGCGCCACGCCGTCCGCCACGCCGGAGATCACCAGGCCGCCGGCGTCGATGCCGGTCAGCGTGACGCTCGGCCCGCCGTCGATCACCAGGCCGGTGTTGCCGAGCTTGACGTCCGGACCGATCGCGACGCCGGTCGTATCGATCGCCGTATCGCCAGCGGTCAGGCTGTCCACCTCGATCTCGTCGGCGAGATCGAAGGTGACATCGTTGCTCGTGGCCGACTTGGTCACGACGATGTTGCCGTCGGCATTGTTGAGATCGACGGTGTTGCCGGTCGCGCTGTTGACGGCGACGTTGCTGCCGTTCTGACCCTGCGCCGTGACGTTCCAGCCCGCATTCGCGGTCTCGTTGACCAGTGCCAGCTGCTCCTCGGTCGCCGAGCGGCCGCTGCCGTCGGCGAATCCGGGGTAGTCGATCGTCTGGTTCTGCAGGCCACCGATCACCCCGGCATTGCCGTCGATCAGGATCGGGTTGTTACCGCCGACCGAGATCGTGCTGCCGCCGATCGTCGTCGTGCCGGTCGGATCGATCACCGCGACCGTGCCCGCGCCGACCTGCGTGCGGTTGCCCGCACCGTCGTCGACCACCAGGCCGTCGGTGTCGAGCATCGCATCGCCAATGGTCACGCTGTCGAGAACGAGATCGCGGTTGAGGGTGATCGCCACCACGCCCGCATCGTCCACGCCGGTCTGCGCCACGCCCAGGTTCTGGTCACCGGTGAAGGTCACCTGGCCATTCGGGCCGATAGTGGCCGTGTTGCCGTCCGCGTCCGTCACGTTCCAGCCGGCGTTCGCAGCGTCGCTCACCAGCTTGAGCTGGTCCTCGGTCGCTGCCTGGCCGCTGGTGAAAGCATCCGGATCCCAGGTGCGGTTCGTCAGCCCGCCGATCGTGCCGCTGTCGCCGCTGATCAATACCGGGTTCGCGCCGCCCACCGAGATCGCGTTGCCGCCGATCGTCGTCGTGCCGGTCGGGTCGGTCACCGCGACCGTGCCTGCACCCACCGTCGTCGCCCGGTCTCCGTCGACCACCGCCAGACCACCCGCATCCAGCGTGCTGCCGTCCGTGCCGTCACCGATCACCAGGCTGCCGTCTTCGGTCAGCGCGATGTTGTCGGCCAGCTCGACGACCAGGCCGTCGCCTGCCGCGTTCCGGGTCACGCCGATGTTGCCTTCGGACAACGCACCCGTCACACCGCCGGTGACCGACAGCTGCTCGCCCAGATCCCGGTGGACGACCTGGCCATCGTCGCCCACGAAGTCCAGGCCCGCGGCGATCAGGCCGCCGTTGACCTGACTCAGCTGCTCCTGGGTCGCGGCCACGCCGCCGGTATAGGTGGCGCCAGGATCGAACGTGGTGTTGGTC
>Ga0160461_1000178_pt1 | contig 69253 bp, 61 predicted proteins | sample HID1975I_E6MG_FD_108266 | JGI IMG/M metagenome (GOLD analysis project Ga0160461, IMG submission 108266) | Enriched soil microbial communities from UW Madison campus, WI, USA - HID1975I_E6 MG | ecosystem: Environmental > Terrestrial > Soil > Unclassified | place: USA: Madison, Wisconsin...
CCTCACCCCAACCCCTCTCCCAGAGGGAGAGGGGCTCGGTCCGCGCGCGGTGTGACGAGCGCAGCGATCAGCACCTCTCCCTCCGGGAGAGGTCGACGCGCATCGCGCGTCGGGTGAGGGCCGAAGCCTCGCGTGTGGGCAGGTCGACACGTGACTCGCCCGGCGCTGGAGGTGCGGTAGCGACGGCAAGCGCATCTATGGGAACCAGCATCTACGCGAGCGTCAGCCCTCACCCCAACCCCTCTCCCAGGGGGAGAGGGGCTCAAAAAGCCGCGCGCGATTCCGGGAGGCAATCGCCGGATCCGAAATCAAAAAAACGGGCCCGAAGGCCCGTGGAGGAAAAAGGGAGCGATCTGTTCTGGACTGCCGTGCCGACGCCGGCGTTGATCAATACCGCGCGTTCTCGGCCCAGTAGCGTTCGATCTGCTGCACCAGCGGGGCCGGCAGCGGCACGTAGCCGAGCTGGCGGGCCTGCGGGCCGCCGTTGGCGTAGACCCAGCGGAAGAAGTCCTGTGCGTTCTTGGCGCCGGCGCGGTTGCGCGGCTGGCGGTGCATCAGGATGAAGTTGGTCGCGGTGATCGGCCAGGAGTTCTCGCCCGGCGCGTTCGTCATGACCAGGTAGAAGTCGCGGCTGGCGCCCCAGTTGGCGCTGGCGGCGGCGGCCGAGAAGGTCTCCTCGCTCGGGTTGACGAAGTTGCCGGCGGCGTTCTGCAGGCGCGAGTAGGCGAGGCGGTTCTGCAGTGCGTAGGACAGTTCGACGTAGCCGATGCCGCCCTTGATCTGCTTGACGTACGCGGCGACGCCTTCGTTGCCCTTGCCGCCGATGCCGACCGGCCACTTGACCGTCGTGCCTTCGCCGACGCCGTTCTTCCAGTCCGGGCTGACCTTGGACAGGTAGTTGACGAAGTTGAAGGTCGTGCCCGAACCGTCCGAGCGGTGGACCACGGTGATGCGCGCGTCGGGCAGGTTGATGCCGCCGTTGAGCGCGGCGATCGCCGGGTCGTTCCAGCGGGTGATCTTGCCGAGGAAGATGTTGGCCAGGGTCGCGCCGTCGAGCTTCATCGCGCCGGCAGCCACGCCTTCGACGTTGACGATCGGCACCACGCCGCCGATGACCGACGGGAACTGCACCAGGCCGGACTTGGCGAGGTCCTGCGGCGGCAGCGGGGCGTCGGACGAGCCGAAGTCCACGGTGCCGGCCTTGATCTGGGCGATGCCGCCGCCCGAGCCGATCGACTGGTAGTTGATCTGCTTGCTGGTGGCGGTGCGGTAGTCGGCCGACCAGCGGGTCATGGCCGGATAGACGAAGGATGCGCCCGCGCCGGTCACGTCGTTGGCCATGGCGGGCGCGGCGAACGTGGTCGCCAGCAGCGTGGTCGACAGCGCGACAGCCGCGACCCGGTTCTTGAGCAGTGCGTACATGGGGTTCCCTGGAGTGTTGGACGGCATGTGTCGCCGCGAGGCGTATTCAACGCAGCGCGCATGACATTTCCGCGACAGGCCGATGACCACCCGATGACGTGTGCCGCGGCGCCTTCGCGCCGCGCCCGGCGACGCTGTCATCGGACTGTCATCCGGATGCCATCGCAGTGTCAGCAAACCTGCGCAGTCTGCGCACCGTCGCTAACGGGCGCTTAACTCCACGACGGTCGAGCCGGCGTGGCATGCGTGCGACGGGCGATCCAACTCTCACTTTCCACGGGAATCCACCATGCGTCATTCCATCCTGGCCGCGTCCGTCGCCCTCGCCGTCGCGTCCGTTTCGTTCTCTGCCGCCGCCCAGAGCCAGAACCGGGATTCCGAAGTCGCCGCGCTGCGCGCACAGCTGGCCGAAATGCAGGCCAAGATCGACGCGCTCGAAGTCCGCACCGACGCGCAGTCCGACATCAACATCGGCACCCAGGAGAGCCTGGACAAGATGGCGACCACGCTGCCGGTCGTCGACACCAAGGGTGGCCTGAAGGTCACGTCGGCCGACAAGAAGTTCGAGTTCTCGGCCGGCGGCCGCATCCATTTCGACGCCTACGCGTTCGATCGCGACGAGGCCGCGACCACCGGCACCACCGAGTTCCGTCGCGCGCGCATCACGCTGCAGGGCAAGGCCTACGGCTGGGACTACAAGTTCGAACAGGACTTCGCGGCTGGCACCGGCCTCGACGGTTTCCGCGACGTCTTCATCGCCAAGTCGGCGCTGGGCGGCAAGTTCACCATCGGTCACTTCAAGCCCTACCGCTCGATGGAAGAGCTGACCAGCTCCAACGAGATCCTGATGATGGAGCGTCCGTTCTCCACCGCGACCGGCCTGTTCAACGGCCGACAGTTCCAGCAGGGCGTGGGCTACATGCGCGCCGACGACTCCTACACGGCCGGCCTGTCGGTGTTCAACCTGCGCAGCGCCTCGGGTGCCCGCAACGAGGGCGTCGGCGCCGCCGGCCGCGTCACGTTCGCGCCGATCAACACCGAAGACAGCACGCTGCACTTCGGCGGCTGGGCCAGCCAGGAGAACGTCAACCAGGGCTCGGCCGACCTGACCTTCGCCGCCAACTACGCCGGCCGTCGCGGCCCGGCGCAGACCATCGCCACGACCACCGGCGCCAGCCGCGATCAGGTCACCGCGGTGGGCGTGGAAGCCGCCGGCTCGTTCGGCCCGCTGTTCTTCCAGGCCGAATACGCCAATGCGACCTACGGCCGTCCGCTGGGCGGCGACGAGGACGTCGCCACGTGGTACGTCCAGGGCAGCTGGCTGCTCAACGGCGGCCACAAGGCCTACAAGCCGGCCAACGGCATCTTCGCCTCTCCCAAGGTCGCCGACCGTGGCCTCTGGGAGCTGACCGCGCGCTACGACACGGTCGAGAACAAGGACATCGCCAACATGGACGTCAGCAGCTGGATCGTCGGCATGAACTACTACGTCAATCCGAACCTGCGCTTCATGTTCAACTACACCAAGGGCGACAACACCTTCACCGGCGACGAGACCGGCCAGTACGCGCTGCGCACGCAGTTCTCGTTCTGATCGAAGCGACACGTTTCACCGGAAGGCCCGCGGCGCAAGCCGCGGGCCTTTCTTGTTGCTCGGACTCATGTCGCTTGAGCGCGTCTTCGATGCACACCTCTCCCTTCGGGAGAGAGCCTGCCCCGGACCTGATCCGGGGTCGATGCGCCTTGCGCATCGGGTGAGGGTGGGCTTTTGCTGGATGATTCCAGAGCGCCTCATCCCTCGCCTGACCAGCCGTTCGGCTGGTGAAAGTCGCGGGGGCAGGCTCTTCGGGTCCCTTTTTCCGGCGGGAGAAGGCGTGTCATGAAGTCCTGAGGAGCTCAGCGCCTCGCCGACACATCTTTGTCCGCCACCGCCTGCGCCTGCCGGATGACGCGCAACAGGTTTCCACTCCACATCGCCTCGATCTGCGCTTCGGTGTAACCGGCCTCGAGCAGGCGCGCGGTGATCTTCGGCAGATCCGACACGTCCTCCAGTCCGACCACGCCACCGCCACCGTCCCAGTCCGCGCCGAAGCCGACATGCGCGGGGCCGGCGACTTCGATGATGTGCAGGATGTGGGCGAAGTAGTCGTCGAGCGTGGCTTTCTTCAGGCCATGCTTTTCATCGAGTCCGGCGCGCAGGCGCTCGAACTCCGGCCAGTCGGCTTCGCGCATGTTCGCGCGGCCGCCGAAGCGCTCGTACAGCGCGCGGATGTCGGCCTGGTAGGCCGGCGTGGCGCCGGTGTCGATCAGATAGCTGCCCAGCGAGTTCACCAGGATCACGCCGCCGTGCTCGGCCAGCGCGCGGATGCGCGCATCGTCGATGTTGCGCGGATGCTCGTACACCGCGTCCGCGCCGGTGTGGCTGAGGATGATCGGCGCCTTCGACAGTGCGATCAGCTGGTCGAACACCGCATCGGACGCATGCGAGTGGTCGAGCACGATGCCCAGCCGGTTCGCCTCGGCGACCAGCGCGCGTCCCTTGTCGCTCAGGCCGTTCCATTCCGGCGGCGTGCTGGCCGAATCGGCGAAATCGTTGTTGGACGTGTGCACCAGGCCGAGCACGCGCACGCCGAGGCGGTGATAGAGCGCGAGCAACGACGGATCGGCGCTCAGCGGCGACGCGTTCTCGATGCTGATGTAGACCACGCGCTTGCCGGCATCGCGGATGCGCGGCGCGTCGTCGGCGGTGAGCGCGAGTTCGAACGCGTCGGGGTGCGCGGCCAGCAGCTCGCGGATCTCGACCAGTCGCACCAGGCCCGCGTCGCGCGCGGCGCGATCGTCCTCGGGCGTGCGCCCACGCTGGCCGGTGTAGATCACCCAGAGGCCGCCATCGAGGCCGCCTTCGATCATCTTCGGCAGGTCGACCTGGCTGGCCAGCGGCGGCCGGTCGTTGCGCTGCAGGATGTCCCAGCCGTCGCGGCCGAAGAACATCGGCGTGTCGAGATGGCTGTCGAGGGTGAGGATGCGCGCGTGCAGGGCGCGCGCGTCCGGGGACACGGCGTCGTCGGCCAGCACGGGGGCGCAGGCGAGCGACAGGGCGAGGGCGAGGCCGGACAGCAGTGGTTTCATGCGGGCGCGTCGGTTGCGGAGACGCCGTCGATGGTCGCATCCGCGGCGCGGGCCTGCATGCGGCGACGGACTGGACACATGCCGGATGCGCACGGTCAAGTGCCGTCATGCAGCGGCGGCGCGGCGCGGGCAACGGGTAGCATGGGCGGCCGCGCCGCGGGAGCGGGCGCCGTCACCGGGCGCGCCACGCATCGCGCGCCCATCGTTCCGATCTGTCCGGGGAGTTCCGTGAGCAAGCCGCAATCCAACCGTATCCGCCTGCTGCAGGCGGTCTGGGCCACCGTCGCCCTCGTGCCGTGCCTGGCGTTCGCGCAGGCGGCGGAGCCGGTCGATCTCGATGTCGTCGCCAAGATCCGCCACGAGGCGTTCAACCGCTCGCAGGTCGCGGCCAATCTCAAGGAACTGACCGAAACCATCGGTCCGCGCCTGACCAATTCGCCGGCCTACGAGCGATCGAGCGCCTGGGCGCGCGGCAAGCTCTCCGGCTACGGGCTGGCCAACGTGCGCGACGAGGTCTACGACGAGGCCTTCGGCCGCGGCTGGGAATTCCGCGCCTCGCGCGTGGAACTGATCGCGCCGCGCGAACTGCCGATCCATGCGCTGCCCAAGGCGTGGACGCCGGGCACGAACGGCCCGGTCGAAGGCGAGCTGGTGCGCGCCTCGTTCAAGACCATCGAGGACATCGAGAAGCAGCGCGGCAAGCTCGCCGGCAGGATCGTGCTGCTCGACGAGGCGCGTGCCTACAAGCCCGCCGACAAGCCCGATTTCCGCCGCCACACCGAGGAAGACCTCGGCGAGCTGCAGACCTTCCCGGTGCCGCAGGACCGCGATCCCGAAGCGCAGGACAAACGCCTCGACGAGTACCGCAAGCGCCAGGAGCTGGTGCGCGCCCTCAACACCTTCTTCGCCGAAGAGGGCGTGCTGGCGACGCTGTCGATCAGCTCCTGGGACAACGGCATCGTCCGCGTGATGGGCGGCGGCGGTCGCAAGGCCGGCGATCCCGAAGGCGTGCCGGACCTCGTCGTCGCGGCCGAGCACTACAACCAGCTGGTGCGCGCGGTCGACAGCAAGCAGGCGCCGCGCCTGCGCGTCGACGTGCAGGCCCGTTTCACCAGCGCCGCCGACCTGCCCGCGACCAACACCTTCGCCGAACTGCGCGGCAGCTCGAAGGCGAACGAGACGGTGATCATCGGCGCGCATCTCGATTCCTGGCACACGGGTACCGGCGCGGCCGACAACGGCGCCGGCGTGGTCGTGATGATGGAGGCGATGCGCATCCTCAAGGCGATCGACGCGCGCCCGAAGCGCACGATCCGCATCGCCCTGTGGGGCGGCGAGGAGCAGGGCCTGCACGGCTCGGCCGGCTACGTCGCCACGCATCTCGCCGACTGGCCCGCGCCGACCGATCCCGAGCAGGCGGCGCTGCCGCGCGCGTTCCAGCGCGGTACCGGCCCGCTGCAGCGTCGCGCCGGCTATGACCGTTTCTCCACCTACTTCAACTTCGACAACGGCACCGGCCGCATCCGCGGCATCTACGCGCAGGAAAACCATGCCGCGGTGCCGGTGTTCCGTGCGTGGCTCGCGCCGTTCGCCGACCTCGGCGCGACGGTCGTGACCACGCGCAACACCGGCAGCACCGACCACATCTCGTTCGACCGTGTCGGTCTGCCCGGCTTCCAGTTCGTGCAGGATCCGGCCGACTACTTCAGCCACGTCCACCACACGCATCTCGACACCTATGACCACGTGGTGCCGGACGACCTGAAGCAGGCCGCGGCGATCATCGCCTCGTTCGCGTATCACGCCGCGATGCGCGACGAACGCCTGCCGCGCAAGCCGTTCACCGAACGGGACGAGTGATGCGGGCAGGGCGACGGCGTGCCTGTCGCTGTCGCTTGATTTGAGAAGAACCCAGCCGTCGCCCCAGCGAAAGCTGGGGCCCATTTTGATCTCGTAATTGGCCGCAAGAATGGGTCCCAGCTTCCGCTGGGACGACGAGATGAGCTTTCGCTGGGACGACGAGATGAGAAGGGCGCGAAATCAGCCCGCCACGCCCGGCGTCTTGTCCTTGAACCGGCACAGATCCCGCACCACGCACGCCGGGCATTCCGGCTTGCGCGCCTTGCAGGTGTAGCGCCCGTGCAGGATCAGCCAGTGGTGCGCGCCGAGCAGGAATTCTTCGGGCACCACGCGCATCAGCCGGTCCTCGACGCTGCGCACGTCCTTGCCCGGCGCCAGTCCCGTGCGGTTGGAGACGCGGAAGATGTGCGTGTCGACCGCGATCGCCGGCTCGCCGAAGACCGTATTGAGCACGACGTTCGCGGTCTTGCGGCCGACGCCCGGCAGCGCTTCGAGCGCGGCGCGGTCGCGCGGCACTTCGCCGCCGTGCTGTTCGACGAGGATGCGGCAGGCGGCGATGACGTTCTTCGCCTTCGCGTTGAACAGGCCGATCGTCGCGATGTGGCGCTTGAGCGCGTCCTCGCCGAGGTCGAGGATCGCCTGCGGCGTGTTCGCGACCGGGTAGAGCCGGCGCGTGGCCTTGTTGACGCCGACGTCGGTGGCCTGCGCCGACAGGATCACCGCGACCAGCAGTTCGAACGGTGTCGTGTATTCCAGTTCGGTGGTCGGTTCGGGATCGATCTCGCGCAGGCGGGCGAGGAATTCGTGGATCTCCGCGCGCGTCATCGTCGGGCCGCGCCGCCGGGGCGCGGCGGTGTCCGGCGGCGTGCTCATGGCGTGCCGCCTGCCGCGCGCGCCTTGGCGCGGGCGAGGATCGCCGCGGCGCCGGACGGCAGTGCGGGACGCACCGGCGCGGCATCGGCCAGAGCCGGCGCGGGCGCCGGGATGCGGCGCCCGGCATCGCGTTCCTCGGCCCGGCGCGCGAGCCGCGCATTGCGCGCCTCGTAGCGCGCGCGGGCATCCCATGCGGTGCGCAGGCGTGCACGGGTCGCGAGCAGCAATGCGCGGGCATCGTCATCGAGCGCGGCGGCGCAGGCGTCCGACCAGCCGTCCATCAGGCCGGCGTCGATCGCGGCATCGACATCGTCGTCGCGCAGCAGCGTGACGAGACGTTCGAGTGTGCCGGGGAGCGGGGCGCTGGCGTCGGGCTGGCGGGACGGCATGGCGTGTCGGTGCGATTCAGCGGTTCCGGAACTCGGGCTTGCGGCGTTCGAGGAACGCGCGCGTGCCCTCGCGCATGTCCTCGGTCGCGAACATCAAGCCGAACTGCGCGGCTTCGAATGCGAGGCCTTCGCCGATCGCGCTCTCGCCGCCGGTATTGATGCAGTCGAGCACGCCGCGCAGCGCTAGCGGGGCGGCGTTCGCCAGCTGTCCGGCCAGTGCCATCGTCTGCGCCTGCAGCTCGGCCGCCGGCGCGACGCGGTTGACGATGCCGAGCGCGAGCGCGCGCTCGGCATTGATCGGCGCGCCGGTCAGGCACAGTTCCAGCGTCGCGGCGCGGCCGGCCAGGCGCAGCAGGCGCTGGGTGCCGCCGAAGCCGGGGATCAGGCCGAGGTTCACTTCCGGCTGGCCGACCTTGGCGGTGTCGGCGGCGATCCGCAGGTGGCAGCACATCGCCAGTTCCAGGCCGCCGCCCAGCGCGAAGCCGTTGACCATCGCGATCACCGGCTTGGGCAGGGTCTCGACCCGGCGCATCATCGCCTGGCCGCGCAGTGCGAAATCCCGGCCCTCGACCGGGCGCAGGTCGGCCATCTCGGCGATGTCCGCGCCGGCCACGAACGCCTTGGGACCGGCGCCGGTCAGCACCACGACGCGCACCGACGCATCCTCGGCGGCATCGTCGAACGCGCAATGCAGCGCATCGAGCGTCGCCGAATTCAACGCGTTCAGCTTGTCGGGCCGGTTGACGGTGACGACGCGCACGGCGCCCTGGTCTTCGACGAGCAGCGGGGATTGGGACATGGGGGCTCCAGGCGCGGAAGCGACGCACGCGGAACTTGTCGGTGCGGCTGTGGTCTAGTTGGGAGTCGTCAGTGGCGGTTAAGCCCTGCGGCCGTTATCCTAGCGCGTCCACAGGGGCGGTTCGACCGCCCCTTCGCGCGACAGGCGATATCGAAATCTGACCTAGCGGAGATCCACGGAATGAAGTTGCGTTTTATTGCGGCCGCCGTCGCGGCCATCACGTTCAGCGGCGCGGCGTTCGCGCAGCAGGCGGCAGCCCCCGCGGCTAACGCGAACGACAGGACCACGCTGAGCTACGCGCTGGGTTTCGATCTGGGCAACCGCCTGGCCGAGACCGGTGAGTCGGTCGACGTCAACACGATCATCAAGGGCCTGCAGGACGGTCACAGCCGCAAGGACCCGACCTACACCCCCGAGCAGATGGGTACGGCCTACAACGCGTTCCAGCAGCGCATGCAGACCAAGATCGTCGCCGAGCGTCGCGCGGCGCTGGCCCAGAACGAGGGTCAGGCCACCACGTTCATCAACGAGTACAAGGCGCGCGAAGGCGTGGTCTCGCTGCCGAGCGGCGTGATGTACCGCGTCGTCGAAGCCGGCGCCGGCGCCCGCCCGACCGCTGCGAGCACCGTCGAAGTCGCCTACCAGGCCCTGATCGTGCCGGCCGGCATCGGTCTGAGCTCGGAAGAGAAGACCCCGCCGTTCCGCGTGTCGGAAGCGCCGATCACCGGCTTGCGCGAAGTGCTGCCGCTGATGCCGCTCAACGCGGTGTACGAGGTGGTGTTCCCGCCGGGCAGGTTCGTCACCGGTGAAGGCACGCAGGAAATCGCCAAGCAGCCGGTCGGCGTGATGGTGAAGCTGCTCAGCACCCGCTGATCCGCACCGCGGTATGTGGTTCCCGACGCCGACGTGCTTGCACGTCGGCGTCGTCGCGTGCGGGATCGGCAGGATGCGCGGCGCCTGCGACGGTGCGCCGCTAGAATCAGCGGATGGACGAACGCCCCCGCGCCGTGCTCACGCCCTGCACCGGCGTCTGCACCCTCGACGAACACGGCACCTGCCACGGCTGCCTGCGCAGCCTCGCCGAGATCGGCGGCTGGATGCAGATGAGCGACGCGCAACGCCAGTGGCTGATGGATGTCGAACTGCCGGCGCGCGAGGCGGCGCGCGGATGAGCGACGCGTTCGACACCGGCTTCGATGCCGACAGCCTGGCGCGCGCGCTGCATCCGCTGGATGCGCCGTCGCCCGCGCGCGGCTGGAATGTCGACGAACTCGACGGCCTGCTGGACGGCACGGCCGTGCTGCGCGAGGCCGCGGTGCTGGTCGGCCTGGTGCGCCGCACCGATGGCCTGCAGGCGGTGCTCACGCGCCGCACCGACACGCTGCGCCACCACGCGGGACAGGTCAGTTTCCCCGGCGGGCGCCAGGAACCCGCCGATGGCGGTCCGTTGCAGGCCGCGCTGCGCGAAGCCTGCGAGGAGATCGGCCTCGTCGCATCGCAGGCGCGGCCACTCGGCTATCTCGATCCGCTGGCGACGATCACCGGCTATCGCGTCACGCCGGTCGTCGCGCTGCTCGATCCCGGTTTCGAAGCGGTGCCCGACCCCGGCGAAGTGGCCGAGGTGTTTGAAGCTCCGCTCGAGTTCCTGTTGGCGCCGGCCAACCTGCGCCGCGTCGACATCGAATTCCGTGGCCGCATGCGCCACGTGCTTGAGTACGAGACGCTCGCCGCCGCGCCCACGCACCGCATCTGGGGCGCGACGGCGTCGATCCTGCTCAATCTGCGCGATCGTCTGGAGCGGTCGTGAGCGCGCGCTGGACCACGCTGGTCGACGCGGCGACGCTGGCGGCATCGCTCGGCGATCCCCGCCTGCGCATCGTCGACTGCCGTTTCACGCTGGCGGTCGCGGGTGCATCGGACGGCATCGGCGAAGCCGCCTGGCGCGAGGGTCATGTGCCGGGCGCGGTGTACGCGCATCTCGAACGCGATCTGTCGGGGCCGAAAGGCCCGGGACTCGGTCGTCACCCGTGGCCGTCCGCCGACGCATTCGCCGCGACGCGGTCGCGCCTCGGCGTCGCGCCGGGCATGCAGGTCGTCGCCTACGACGACAGCGACGGTGCGTTCGCCGCGCGCCTGTGGTGGCTGCTGCGCAGCTTCGGTCATCGGCACGTCGCCGTGCTCGACGGCGGCTGGGCGGCGTGGCGCGCGGGCGGCTTTCCGGTCGAAACGGCGGCGCCGCAGATCGAAGCCGCGCCGCTGATCGCAGGCACCTTCGACGAGACGCGCCTGCTGCGCGATGCCGACGCCGTGCAGCGCCACCTCGATGCCGGCGGCCTGCTGCTCGATGCGCGCGCGGGCGCGCGCTTCCGCGGCGAGGTGGAGCCGCTGGATCCACGTGCCGGCCACGTGCCCGGCGCACGCAACCGGCCGTATGCCGACAATCTCGATGCGGGACGTTTCAAGTCTGCCGGTGTGCTGGCGTCGGAATTCGACGCGTTGCTCGGCGGTCATGCTGCGAGCGACGTGGCAGTGATGTGCGGCTCGGGCGTCACCGCCTGCCATCATCTGCTGGCAATGGCGCACGCAGCGCGCGACGGGGCGAAGTTGTATGCGCCGTCGTGGAGCGGGTGGGTGGATGATTCTGCGCGTGCGGTCGCGGTTGGAGCTTGAACGCCTTTCGGGTGCAGGCGACGAACGGCTTTGATCAAGGGCATTGGTCCGCCTGTTCGAAACGACCAGCCCGTATCGCCAACAAATCAAAATGGATCCCAGCGGGCGCTGGGATGACGGTTACGGGCGAATCCCTGACGCGATGGATCGGCGTGTTCGACAACGAGGCATCCACTCACCTGCGCGAAACTCGAAACCGTCGCCCCGGCGGCTTTCAACAGACGTACGTCTGGTCAGGCTGGGGCCCATTTTGATCTTGCTTGTAGCGAACGGACGGGCCGGACCTCACCGTCCCAACCGCGCCACCAGCGCCCGCAGTCCCGCCTGCGTATCCGGCGCATTCCACGCATCGACGAAGCGGTCCAGTTCGATGTTCTGCTCCGACAGCGCCTCCAGCAGATCCGCCCGCGCGATCGCGCGGGTCTCGAGCATCGGCGCGCGCGGCAGGGCGAGCAGGGACTCCAGCCACACGCGTGCGCGCAGCGGTACTTCGTCGATGCCGGCCAGTTCGTCCACCAGGCCCAGACGCAGCGCCTCGTCGGCATCGACCAGCAGGCCACCGACCAGCAATCGCTCGGCCTGGCGTGCGCCGATCGTGCGGCGCATCAGCCGCTGGATACCATCGGGCGCGACCAGGCCGACCTGCGTTTCATTGAGGCCGATGCGGAACGCGCCCGACGCCATGACGCGGTAATCGCAGCACAGCGCCAGCACGCAGCCGCCGGCCGGCGCATGGCCTGCGATCGCGGCGACGACCGGCATCGGTGCGCCGGCGAGTGCACGCGCGCCGGCGAAGAACGCATCCCAGGCATCGCGGAGTGACGCGGTATCGGGCAGCGACAGCAGATGCGGCACATCGAGGCCGCCCGAGAACACCTTCGGTCCACCGGCGAGCACGACGCCGCCGACGCCATCGGCGGCCGCGGTCCCGATCGCATCGCGCAGCGCCAGGCACAGCGCCGGATCGAGTGCATTCGCCGGCGGACGGGCGAGCTTCAGCTCGCGGATCGGGCCGTGGTCCTGGACTTCGATCAGCTGGGACATCGCGCGGCTCCATGAGGACGGGTCCACATGGTAGCCGCTGGTGGGCGCGCGCTTCCTGCGCGCGATCCCGGCATTGCCGGACATCGCGGCCGGGGCCGCGCCCGCGGATCAGCCGGCGGCGAGCGCCTTCGCGCGTACCGATTCCGGCAGCGCTGTGGGTCGGCCCGTCGTGCGGTCGATCCACACCATCACCACGTGTCCGTCGGCATGCAGCGTGGCGCCGTCGTCGGAGACGATGCGGTGGCCGATCGTCACGCTGGAATTGCCGAGACGGTCGGCGAGCAGTTCGACGACGATCTTCGACGGATACGGAATCGGCACCTTGTAGTTCATCTGCACCGCGGCCAGCAGCGGCGCGGTCTCGTCGGTGACCCAGGCTTCGCCGACGGTGTCGAACCAGCGGATGCGCGCCTCCTCCAGATAGGTCATGAAGTTGGAATTGTTGACGTGGTTGAACGCATCGAGATCGCGCCAGCGCAGCTCGATCGGCATCCGGATCAACACCTTCGATTCACTCATGCCCTGACTCCCTTCTTCTTCGTCGCCTGCTTCGCGCCGGCCTTCTTCGCGCTCGGCTGCGTCGCCTCGGACGCTTCCGGATCCGCCTGCTTCGAACCGGCCTTCATCAGTTCAACGCGCACTTTCGCATCCGTCTCGGCGGCTTTCGTGGATGCACCCTTGCGCGGCAGGGGTTTGGGCAGGTGCGCCACCGACTTGCGCGCCATCTTGCGTTCCGGCTTCGGTGCCGCCGGTTCCGGCAGCTTGGCCTCGAGCAGGCGGGCGAGGAACTGGCCGGTATGCGACTGCGGCATCGCCGCGACCTGTTCGGGCGTGCCCTCGGCGATGATCTGGCCGCCGCGATGGCCGCCTTCCGGCCCGAGATCGACGACCCAGTCCGCGGTCTTGATGACGTCGAGGTTGTGCTCGATGACGACCACCGTATTGCCCTCGTCGCGCAGCTTGTGCAGCACGGCCAGCAGGTGCTCGATGTCGTGGAAGTGCAGGCCGGTCGTCGGCTCGTCGAGGATGTAGAGCGTGCGTCCGGTGTCGCGGCGCGAGAGTTCCTTCGACAGCTTGACGCGCTGCGCTTCGCCACCCGACAGCGTGGTCGCGCTCTGGCCGAGCTTGATGTAGGCCAGGCCCACGTCGATCAGGGTTTCGAGCTTGCGCGCGATCGGCGGCAGGTTCTCGAACAGGCCCAGTGCGTCCTCGACCGTCATCTCCAGCACGTCGTGGATGCTGTGGCCCTTGTAGAGGATCTCCAGCGTCTCGCGGTTGTAGCGCTTGCCGTGGCAGACGTCGCAGGGCACGTAGACGTCGGGCAGGAAGTGCATCTCCACCTTCAGCAGGCCGTCGCCCTGACAGGCCTCGCAGCGGCCGCCGCGCACGTTGAAGCTGAAACGCCCGGCCGCATACCCGCGCGCGCGTGATTCGGGCACCTGCGCGAACAGCTCGCGCAACGGCGTGAACAGGCCGGTGTAGGTCGCCGGGTTCGAACGCGGCGTGCGGCCGATCGGCGACTGGTCGATGTCGACAACCTTGTCGAACAGGTCCAGGCCTTCGATCTCGCGATACGGCGCCGCCTTGTGCGAGGCGCCGTTGATCTCGTTGGCCGCCAGCGAATGCAGGGTGTCGTTGATCAGCGTCGACTTGCCCGAACCGGACACGCCGGTGATCGCGGTGAACAGGCCCGAGTGGATCGTCAGGTCGACGTTCTTGAGGTTGTGGCCGCTCGCGCCGAGCAGCCTGAGCTGCATCTTCGGATTCGGCTTGTGGCGCTTGGCGGGAATCTCGATGCGCTTGCGGCCGCTGAGGTACTGGCCGGTCAGCGAGCGAGGCGCCTTGAGCACGTCCTCGTAGGAACCCTGAGCGACGACTTCGCCGCCATGCACGCCCGCGCCGGGGCCGATGTCGACGATGTGGTCGGCCAGGCGGATCGCATCCTCGTCGTGCTCGACGACGATCACGGTGTTGCCCAGATCGCGCAGCCGCGTCAGCGTGCCGAGCAGGCGCTCGTTGTCGCGCTGGTGCAGACCGATCGACGGCTCGTCGAGCACGTACATCACGCCGACCAGGCCGGCGCCGATCTGCGAGGCGAGGCGGATGCGCTGCGCTTCGCCGCCCGACAGCGTGTCGGCCTTGCGTTCCAGAGTCAGGTAATCGAGGCCGACGTCGACGAGGAAGCTCAGCCGCTCGCCGATCTCCTTGACGATCTTCGCGGCGATCTCGCCACGCCAGCCCGGCAGCTCCATCGTGTTGAAGAACGACAGCGCTTCGTCGATCGGCAGCACCACGATCGACTGCATCGGACGGTCGGCGACGAACACGTTGCGCGCCGAACGGTTGAGGCGCGCGCCGGCGCAGTCGGGGCAGGGACGCTCGCTGATGTACTTGCCCAGTTCCTCGCGCACCGCCGACGACTCGGTCTCGCGATAACGGCGCTCGAGGTTCGGCACGATGCCTTCGAAACGGTGCTTGCGCTGGGTGCGCGCGCCCGAATCGGTGATGTAGGTGAAGTTGATCGTCTCGGTGCCGCTGCCGAACAGCACCGCGTCGCGCGAAGCCTGCGGCAGTTCCTGCCACGGCGTGTCGACGTCGAAGCCGTAGTGCTTGGCCAGCGACTGCAGCAGCTGGAAGTAGTAGGCGTTGCGGCGGTCCCAGCCGCGCACCGCGCCGGCGGCCAGCGACAGCTCGGGATGCACGACCACGCGTTCGGGATCGAAGAACTCGCTGACCCCCAGGCCGTCACAGGTCTGGCAGGCGCCGATCGGCGAATTGAACGAGAACAGCCGCGGCTCGAGCTCCGGCAGCGCGTAATCGCAGACCGGGCAGCTGTACTTGGACGAGAACAGATGCGGCGGAACCGACGCATCGTCGATCGCCTGCACCGACACCATGCCTTCGCCGAGCTTGAGCGCGGTCTCGAAGGATTCGGCCAGCCGCTGCTTCATGTCGTCGCGGACCTTGAAGCGGTCGATCACGGCTTCGATCGTGTGCTTCTGGCGCAGGGCGAGCGTGGGCAGGGCATCGATCTCGTAGAGCGCGCCGTCGACGCGCACGCGCACGTAGCCCTGCGCGCGCAGCTGCTCGAACACCTGCGCATGCTCACCCTTGCGCTCGCGCACGACCGGCGCGAGCAGCATCCAGCGCTGTTCGGGATCGAGGCCCAGCACGTGGTCGACCATCTGGCTGACCGTCTGCGCTTCCAGCGGATAGCCGTGGTCCGGGCAGCGCGGGCTGCCGACGCGTGCGTAGAGCAGGCGCAGGTAGTCGTAGATCTCGGTGATCGTGCCGACCGTCGAGCGCGGATTGTGCGAGGTCGACTTCTGCTCGATCGAGATCGCCGGCGACAGGCCTTCGATGTGGTCGAGGTCGGGCTTCTCCATCACGCTCAGGAACTGGCGCGCGTAGGACGACAGCGACTCGACGTAGCGGCGCTGGCCTTCGGCGTAGATCGTGTCGAACGCGAGCGACGACTTGCCCGAGCCCGACAGACCGGTGATGACGATCAGCTGGTCGCGCGGCAGGTCGAGGTCGATGTTCTTGAGGTTGTGGGTACGGGCACCGCGAATGCGGATGGTATCCATCGCCATCGGCTTGGAATCCGGTTGTGGGACAGGGGGAGGACGGTCCGGACCCGCACCGCGGCACCTGCGGTGCGTGCGGGACGGGGCAATCGATCAGATTACCGAGCCCGACAGATGGGGGCAAACTCCGGCTGGACCAGTCTGCGGAGAGGCCGTCGCAGGATCTGCGAATGGTCGCGATTCAGTGAAACGCCCGGGCCTGTAGGAGCGCGCTCGCGCGCGATTGCGGTGCCGGGCGCGCGGACGGCCCTGAACCGCGCGCAAGCGCGTCCCTGCCTGGCGGTCCGGGGTCGACTTGACCGCAAGTCACTGATCCCATTAAAATCCCGCTCCTGTCCGCCCTCGATGGCGGCAGTGAGACCACAATAACTACAGAGGAAGTCTGGTCATGAGTTATGCAGTCCTCGTCACGGGCGGCAAGCAGTACCGCGTGATGGCAGGTGAGACCCTTCGCGTCGAGAAGCTCGAAGGCGATGTGGGTAGCGAGATCAAGTTCGACAACATCCTGTTGCTCGGCGACGGTGATGGCGTGAAGCTGGGCGACGCGCTGAAGGGCGCGACGGTCGCAGCGACGATCAAGTCGCACGGCCGCGCCGACAAGATCCGCATCATCAAGTTCCGTCGCCGCAAGCACCACATGAAGCGTCAGGGACACCGTCAGCACTACACCGAAATCGAGATCACCGGCATCGCCGGTGGCAGCAAGTAAGGAGCAGCAGGCATGGCACACAAAAAGGGCGTAGGTTCTTCGCGCAACGGCCGCGACTCCAACCCGAAGTACCTCGGCGTCAAGATCTACGGTGGCCAGGCCATCGAGGCCGGCAACATCATCGTGCGTCAGCGCGGCACCCAGTTCCATCCTGGCGCCGGCGTGGGCCTCGGTCGTGACCACACGCTGTTCGCGCTGGTCGACGGCAAGGTCGCCTTCGGTACCAAGGGTCCGAAGAACCGCCGTACCGTCAGCGTGCTCGCCGAGGCCTGAGCCTCCCGCGACGCGTGACACCGGAAAGCCCCGCTTCGGCGGGGTTTTTCGTTGATGGACGCCCCGCGGCGTCCATCGATTTCCCCGCCCGGGCGCCAGCGGTGCGACGCATCGCGATTCCGCGCCTCGGGTAAGCTGGCCGGCGACGTGCGTGGTAGCTGCCGCATGCTCCGAGCCCGCGTTCCTTTTACCGTTCCGCTTTTCCGGTTGCCTGTATGAAACTCGTCGACGAAGTCGAAATCACTGTCACCGCCGGCAATGGCGGCAATGGCTGCGTCGGATTCCGGCGCGAGAAGTTCATTCCGCTCGGCGGCCCGGACGGTGGCGACGGCGGCGACGGCGGCAGCGTGCTGATCGTCACCGACGAGAACCTCAACACGCTGGTCGACTTCCGCCACCAGACCATGTTCCGCGCCGGCCGCGGCGAGAACGGCATGGGCCGGCAGATGTACGGCAAGGGCGGCGAGGACAAGGTCATCGTCGTGCCGGTGGGTACGGTGGTGCACAACGTCATGACCGACGAGGTCATCGGCGACCTGACCGAACACGGCCAGAGCCTGCTGGTCGCGCGCGGCGGCAAGGGCGGCCTGGGCAACATGCACTTCAAGAGTTCGACCAACCGCTCGCCGCGGCAGTCGACGACGGGCGAGGCGGGCGAGGAGCGCACGCTGCGCCTGGAGCTCAAGCTGCTGGCCGACATCGGCCTGCTGGGCTTTCCGAATGCCGGCAAGAGCACGCTGATCCGCGCGGTCTCGGCGGCGACGCCGAAGGTGGCCGACTATCCGTTCACCACGCTGTATCCGAACCTCGGCGTCGTCAGCGTCGAGCCGGCGCGCAGCTTCGTCATCGCCGACATCCCCGGCCTGATCGAAGGCGCGGCCGACGGCGCCGGTCTGGGTGCGCTGTTCCTGCGCCACATCCAGCGCACGCGCCTGCTGCTGCACCTGGTGGAGATCGCGCCGCTCGACGGCAGCGACGCCGTGGACCAGGTGCGCGCGATCGAGCGCGAGCTCGAGAAGTTCGACGCCGCGCTGCTCGACAAGCCGCGCTGGCTGCTGATCAACAAGGCCGACACGCTGCTGCCGGAAGAAGCCGAGTCGGAAGCCGCGCGCATCATCGAGACGCTCGGCTGGACCGCGCCGTGGTTCCTGATCTCCGGTCTCGCCCACGAGGGCACCCGCGAAGTCATGCTGAAGGTGCAATCCGCGCTCGACGACATGGACCGCGAGGCGCGCGAGGCGGCGGACGCGGTCTGATCTGCGCGCCCTCGTGGACCGATGGGTGTCGTGTCTGGCATGGCTGGACGCGAGCACCTCTCCCTCCGGGAGAGGTCGACGCGCGAAGCGCGTCGGGTGAGGGTGGGGGCTCCACATGCAAGCGTCCCCGAGCGCCTCGTCAACGCCAACAAAAAACCCGGCCGATGGCCGGGTTTTTTCGCATCGACCGCCGAAGCGGCCGGGCAGGGGATCAGGCAGCGGCCTTGATCGCCTTGATGCGTGCGGTCAGGCGGCTCTTGTGACGGGCTGCCTTGTTCTTGTGGATCAGACCGCGCGAGCTGAAACGGTCGAGGATCGGCTGGGCGACGTTGAACGCCTCCTGGGCGCCGGCGGCGTCGTTGGCGTCGAGCGCCTTGAGCACTTTCTTGACGGCGGTGCGGAGCTGCGAGCGCTGGGCGGAGTTGCGCGCATTGCGCACAACGGTCTGCTTGGCGCGCTTCTTGGCGGACTTGATGTTTGCCACGATGGATTCCTGGAAGCTGGACGTGTGAAAATCCGGCGTCGCCGGACGAATGGAAATTTGAGCAGGAAATTATGGGTGTTTCAGATACTTGCGTCAACCAGCCCGGCCTGAACGGCGCCGCCCGGTGACGGCCCCCGATCCGGCGGCCGCCAGTCCGGCCCCGAAGCGTCGCGGCGGACTGCTGCGTTCGAGCGCGGTGTTCAGCGCGATGACCCTGCTCTCGCGGATCGCCGGCTTCGCCCGCGACATGCTGCAGGCCACGCTGTTCGGCACCGGCGGCGCGATGAGTGCGTTCATTGTCGCTTATCGCATTCCGAATTTCCTGCGCCGCGTGTTCGCCGAGGGCTCGATGGCGATGGCCTTCGTACCGGTGCTCAACGAGATCAAGGAACGTGGTGACCGCGCCGCGCTGAAATCCTTCATCGACGCAATGGCCAGGGCGCTATGCGCGGTGGTGCTGGTGGTCTGCGCGCTGGGCATGCTGCTGGCGCCGGTGATCGCGCGGCTGTTCGCGCCTGGCTGGACGGACCAGCCGGAACTACTGGCCCAGACCGCGCAGATGCTGCGCATCACCTTCCCGTATCTGCTCTTCATCTCGCTGATGTCGCTGTCGGCGTCGATCCTCAACAGCCACGGTCGGTTCGCGCTGCCGGCGTTCACCCCCGTGCTGCACAACCTGACGATGATCGCCGCGATGCTGTGGCTGGCGCCGCGCTTCGCGCTGCCGCCCGAGGGCCTGGCGTGGGGCGTGCTGATCGCCGGTTTCCTGCAGCTCGCGCTGCTCTGGCCGGCACTCGGCCGGCTCGGATTACGACCGCGCCTGCGTCCCGGGTTCGGGCATGCGGAGGTTCGCAAGGTCGGCCGGCTGATGCTGCCGACGCTGTTCTCCTCGTCGGTGGCCCAGGTCAATCTGATCGTCGGCACCGCGTTCGCATCGCTGCTGGCGGCCGGAAGCGTCGACTGGCTGTACTACTCCGACCGCTTGATCGAGTTCCCGCTGGGCCTGTTCGGCGTGGCGCTGGGCACGGTGATCCTGCCGCATCTGTCGCGCCGGCATGCGGCCGAGGATGCGCAGGGCTACAACCAGTCGCTGGACTGGGGCCTGCGCATGGCGCTGCTGGCCGGCGTGCCGGCGGGCCTGGGCCTGCTGTTGCTGGCCGAGCCGATCACCGCGACGGTCTACAACTACGGCGCCTTCGGCGCCGACGACACGCGCATGGCGGCGATCAGCCTGACCGCGATGAGCCTCGGTGTGCCGGCCTTCATGCTGAGCAAGGTGCTGGCGCCCGCGTTCTACGCGCGCCAGGACACGAAGACCCCGATGCGTGCGGCGATCTGGACGGTCGCGGCGAACGTCGCGCTGACGATCGTGCTGACCACGCCGCTATGGCTCTACGGCGTGCCCGGCGCGCATGGCGGCATCGCCCTTGCCACGGCGCTGGCGGGCGTGGTCAATGCGGTGCTGTTGTGGCGGTATCTCCGCCAGCGCGGGATCTTCACCCCGGAGCCCGGCTGGGCGGCCTACACGCTGCGCCTGACCTGCGCCTGCGCGGCGATGGCCGTCGTGGTGCTGGGCCTGCGGTTCTCGATTGGTGCATGGACCGACATCCAGGGGGCGCTCCACCGCATCGGCTGGCTGGTGCTGGTGATCGGCGCGGGCGGGGCGACCTATGCGATCGCGATGGTCGCGCTGGGCCTGCGGCCGCGGCACCTGCGCCACTGAGCGCGCCCGGCACGCGAGGCCGCCGGGCCCGGGCCAAGTCGGGTCGCGGCTATACTTGCCGGTCACTTTTCCCCGCGGGCGTGCACTGGTGCGCCCGCCACAACGGACCCACATGAGCAGGCTGTTCCGCGACATCGCCGGCGGGCCCCTCTGTGCCGACGGCAGCGTGGTCTGCATCGGCGCGTTCGACGGGCTGCATCTCGGGCACCAGGCGCTGGTGCGGCACGCGGTCGCGCGTGCGCACGTGCTGGGCGTCGACGCCGCCGCGCTGAGTTTCGAGCCGCTGCCGCGCGAGTTCTTCGCCGCCGCATCGCCGCCACCGCGCCTCGGGCCGGTGCGGGCGAAGTTCGAAGGCCTGCGCGGTCTCGGCGCCGACGTCGTCGGCCTGCTGCGTTTCGATGCGCGCATGGCGGCGATGTCGCCCGAGGCCTTCGTCGACGCGGTGCTGGTGCAGCGCCTGCGCGCGCGCGAAGTCTGGGTCGGCCCGGGTTTCCGCTTCGGCCACAGGCGCGCCGGCGATCTGGCGACGCTGCAGGCATTGGGCCGCGATGCGGGTTTCATCGCTGGCGAAATCGAGCCGCTGGTCGTCGATGGCGAGCGCGTGTCGAGCACCCACATCCGCAACGCGCTGGTCGCCGGTGATTTCGACCATGCCGCGCGCCTGCTCGGAAGGCCGTATGCGGTGTCCGGACGCGTGGTCCGCGGCAAGCAGCTCGGTCGCACGCTGGGTTACCCCACCGCGAACCTGCGCTTCGGCGGCAAGGTGCCGGCGCTGCGCGGCATCTACGCGACACGCGTGCACGGCATCGGCGACACACCCTGGCCGTCGGTGTCGAGCTTCGGCACGCGGCCGACCGTCGGCGGCGTCGAACCGCTGCTCGAAGCGCACCTGTTCGATTTCGACGGCGATCTCTACGGCCGTCGCATCGAGGTCGAGTTCGTCGCGCGCCTGCGCGACGAGGAAAAGTTCGACGACCTGCCGAGCCTGGTCGCGCAGATGGATCTCGACGCCGCTCAGGCGCGCGCCGTCCTCGCCGCGCCGCATTCCCCACGACACGAAACGCAACGACAGGACTACGCGTGAGCGCAGACGCCAGCAACTCCAATCCCTACAAGTCGACGATCCACCTGCCGGCGACCGACTTTCCGATGCGTGGCGATCTGCCCAAGCGCGAGCCGGCGATGCTGGCGCGCTGGGAAGAAGAGGGCCTGTACGCGCAGCTGCGCGCGCACGCGCGCGGACGGCCGCAGTTCGTGCTGCACGACGGCCCGCCGTATGCGAACGGCTCGATCCATCTCGGCCACGCGGTCAACAAGATCCTCAAGGACATCATCGTCAAGTCCAAGGGCATGGCGGGCTTCGACGCGCCCTACATCCCGGGCTGGGATTGCCACGGCCTGCCGATCGAGATCGCGATCGAGAAGAAGTGGGGCAAGGTCGGCGTCAAGCTCGATGCGGTCGAGTTCCGGCAGAAGTGCCGCGAATACGCCAACGAACAGATCGACATCCAGCGTCGCGACTTCAAGCGCCTCGGCGTGCTCGGTGACTGGAACAACCCGTATCGCACGCTCGATTTCCGCTTCGAGGCCGACGAGATCCGCGCGCTGGCCAAGGTGGTCGACAACGGCCATCTGACCCGCGGCGTGAAGCCGGTGCACTGGTGCTTCGATTGCGGCTCGGCGCTGGCCGAAGCCGAGATCGAATACGCAGACAAGGTCTCGCCTGCGGTCGATGTCGCGTATGTCGCACGCGATTCCGCCGCGTTCGCGCACGCATTCGGCGCGACGCTGCCGGCCGATGTCGACGTGGCGCTGCCGATCTGGACGACCACGCCGTGGACGCTGCCGGCCTCGCTCGCGGTGTCGCTCGGCGCCGATCTCGAATACGCGCTGGTCGAAGGCCCGGTCGGGCAGGATGGCCGCCGCCGCTGGCTGGTACTGGCCGATGCGCTGGCCGAACGCGCGCTGCGCCGCTACGGCGTCGAGGGCGATGTCGTCGTGCACGGCCGCGTCGCCGGCAGTGCGCTGGAGCATCTGCTGCTCGCGCATCCGTTCTATGCCGAGCGCGACATCCCGGTGATCCTCGGCGACCACGTTTCGGCCGACGACGGCACCGGCGCCGTGCACACCGCGCCCGGCCACGGCCAGGAGGACTACGTCGTCGGCAAGGCCTATGGCCTGCTCGACCTCTACACCGCGGCCCAGCTCAATCCGGTCGATGGCCGCGGCGTCTACCTGCCGTCGACGCCGCCGATCGGCGACACCGTGCTGGCCGGCCTGCACATCTGGAAGGCCAACGACGTCATCGTCGACGCGCTGCGCGCGCAGGGCAGCCTGCTCGCGTTCGCGAAGCTCGAACACAGCTATCCGCACTGCTGGCGCCACAAGACGCCGATCGCGTTCCGCGCGACGCCGCAGTGGTTCATCTCGATGTCGCAGGCTAACCTGCGCAACGACGCGCTGGCCGCGATCAAGGACGTCACCTGGTATCCCGAATGGGGCCAGGCGCGCATCGCCGGCATGGTCGAAGGACGCCCGGACTGGACCATCTCGCGCCAGCGCACCTGGGGCGTGCCGATCGCGCTGTTCGTGCATCGCGAGACCGGCGAACCGCATCCGCGCAGCACCGAGCTGATGCGTCTGATAGCCGATCGCGTCGAAGAACACGGCGTCGACATCTGGTACACGCTCGACGCCGCCGAACTGCTCGGCGACGAGGCCGCGCACTACGACAAGATCACCGATATCCTCGATGTCTGGTTCGACTCGGGCGTGACCCACGAAGGCGTGCTGCTCGCGCGTGGCTACCAGAAGCCGGCCGACCTCTATCTCGAAGGCTCCGACCAGCATCGCGGCTGGTTCCAGTCCTCGCTGCTGACCGGCGTGGCGATCGACAGGGCCGCGCCGTACCGGCAGTGCCTGACGCACGGCTTCACCGTCGACGAGCACGGCCGCAAGATGTCGAAGTCGCTCGGCAACGGCATCGAGCCGCAGGATATCATGAAGACGCTCGGCGCCGACATCCTGCGCCTGTGGATCGCCTCGGCCGACTACAGCAACGAGATGTCGCTGTCGCAGGAGATCCTCAAGCGCACCGCCGACGCCTACCGCCGCATCCGCAACACCGCGCGCTTCCTGCTCGGCAATCTGGCCGGCTTCGAGCCGGCGCGTGATCTCGTCGCGCCGCAGGACATGGTCGCGCTGGACCGCTGGATCGTGCATCGCGCGGCCCAGCTGCAGGCGCGGATCGAAGATGCGTATGCGCGTTACGACTTCGCCGAAATCGTGCAGGCGCTGTCGAACTTCTGCAGCGTCGATCTGGGTTCGCTGTACCTCGACGTCACCAAGGACCGGCTGTACACGATGCCCGAGCATTCGGTCGGCCGTCGCAGCGCGCAGACCGCGATGTACCACATCGCCGAAGCGTTCACGCGCTGGATCGCGCCGGTGCTGAGCTTCACCGCCGACGAACTGTGGAGTCATCTGCCGGCGCCGGCGGACGGTGTTCGCGAGGCCAACGTGCAGTTCGCAACCTGGTACACCGGGCTGTCCATGCTCGACGGTGATGCCGACTGGGGTCCGCAGGACTTCGACCGTGTGCTGGAGTTGCGCGAGCGCGTGTCCAAGGTGCTGGAACCGATGCGCGCCAGCGGCGAGATCGGCGCGGCGCTCGATGCCGAAATCGAGTTGAGTTGTGGCGTGTCGGACGCGAACTGGCTGTCGCCGGTCGTCGACGAACTGCGCTTCCTGCTGATCAGCGGCGACGTGACCATCGTCGATGGCGGCGATGCGACCGCGATCGGCGTGACCGCGCGCGCGACGACCAAGCCCAAGTGCGTGCGTTGCTGGCAGCGTCGCGGCGATGTCGGCGCGCATGCCGATCATCCCGAACTGTGCGGCCGCTGCGTGGAGAACATCGCGACCGACGGCCAAGGCGAAATCCGGAGGTGGTTCTGATGACCCGGGTGACGCCCAACGCCCTGCCGTGGCTGGTGCTCTCGGCGGTGGTGATCGTGCTCGACCAGCTGACCAAGTGGTGGGTGCTGACCTCGCTGCCGGAATACACCGCGATTCCGGTCATCGAAGGCTTCTGGAACTGGTACCGGACCTACAACACCGGCGCGGCGTTCAGTTTCCTCGCGACCGCCGGCGGCTGGCAGAAATGGTTCTTCACGATCCTCGCGGTCGTGATCTGCGGCACGCTCGGCTGGTGGCTGGCGAAGACCCCGCGCCGCGACTGGCGCACCGCGCTGCCGTTCGCGCTGGTGATCGGCGGCGCGCTGGGCAACGTCATCGACCGCCAGATCCATGGTCACGTGGTCGATTTCATCCAGTGGCACTGGCGCGAACACTACTGGCCGGCGTTCAACCTGGCCGATGCGGCGATCGTGGGTGGGGCGATCGGGATCGCGTTGTTCGGGTTTTTTCCGGGGAAGAAGGCGAAGTAAGCCGCGTCAGCGGAGTCAGCACCTCTCCCTTCGGGAGAGGTCGACGCGCAAAGCGCGTCGGGTGAGGGCAGGGCTCTCGTAGTGATTCTCCGAGGTCCAGATCGCCGTCAGGGGTCGGAGAGCAGCATTTCCGCGGCGTCGCCCTCACCCCGTCCCCCTCTCCCGAAGGGAGAGGGGCGTACGTGCCATGCGGGAGACACTTCGTCATGCCCGTTGCCGCTTCATTCCAGCAGCCTTCGGTAAACTACGGTTCTATGGACATCGTCCTCGCCAACCCCCGCGGCTTCTGCGCCGGCGTCGACCGCGCGATCGAGATCGTCAAGCGTGCGATCGAGACGCTGGGTGCGCCGATCTACGTGCGCCATGAAGTCGTGCACAACCGTTTCGTCGTCGAGGACCTCAAGCGCCGCGGCGCGATCTTCGTCGAAGAGCTCGACGAGGTGCCGGACGGCGTGACCGTGATCTTCAGCGCGCACGGCGTCTCGCAGGCCGTCCGCGAGGAAGCCGCGCGCCGTGGGCTCAAGGTGTTCGACGCCACGTGCCCGCTGGTGACCAAGGTCCACTTCGAGGTCGCGCGCCACTGCCGCGCCGGCCGCGACGTGGTGCTGATCGGTCACGAGGGCCACCCGGAAGTCGAAGGCACGATGGGCCAGTGGCGCGCCGAGGCCGGCACCGGTTCGATCTATCTGGTCGAGGACGAAGATGACGTCGCCGCGCTGGTCGTCAACCAGCCGGAGAACCTCGCCTACACCACGCAGACCACGCTGTCGGTCGACGACACCCGCGGCGTCATCGCGGCGCTGCGCGCCAAGTTTCCGGTGCTGCACGGGCCGAAGAACGACGACATCTGCTACGCCACGCAGAACCGCCAGGACGCCGTGCGCGACCTCGCGCGCGAATGCGATTTGGTGCTCGTCGTCGGATCCCCGAACAGCTCCAACTCCAACCGCCTGCGCGAGCTGGCCGAGCGCGACGGCGTCGAGGCTTACCTGATCGACGGCGCCGAGGAGATCGACCCCCGCTGGGTCGAAGGCCGCCGCCACATCGGCGTGACCGCGGGCGCGTCCGCGCCGGACATCCTCGTGCAGGGCGTGCTCGACCGCCTGCGCGAGCTGGGCGCGGACGGTTTGCGCGAGCTGTCGGGCGAGCCCGAGAACATGGTGTTCGCCCTGCCCAAGGAACTGCGCTTGCAACTGGTCGATTGACCGCAGGCGCCGCGCTCCCTAGAATTCGCGTCCCAAGCCGGAATAGCTCAGTTGGTAGAGCGGCGCATTCGTAATGCGTAGGTCGTAGGTTCGATTCCTATTTCCGGCACCAGGTTCAAGAAAAAGGCGACCTCCGGGTCGCCTTTTTCGTGGACGTGGGCCCGGCCGGTCGCTCAGCCGATCTCGACGCGATCGCGGCCTGCCGCCTTGGCGCGGTACAGCGCGGCATCGGCGTCGCGGATCCAGTCGGCCAGCGTGGCATGCCCGGTCCGGACATCGGCCAGGCCGACGCTGACCGTGCAGGTCAGGCCGGGTTCGGCTTCGAACGTCAGGCCGGATACGCCGATGCGCACGCGCTCGGCGATCGACACCGCGAGCTCGCGATCGGCGGACGTCAGCAGCAGCGCGAATTCGTCGCCGCCGAAGCGGGCGGGCACGTCGTCGCCCGCTGCGATGTCGCGCAGCACGTCGCCCACGCGCCGGACCACCAGGTCGCCCATGCCATGGCCGTAACGATCGTTGGTGGTCTTGAACTGGTCGATGTCGATCAGCAGCAGCGCCGCCTGCCGTCCGCTGCGCTGGAACAGCTTGAATGCGTGCGCGGCGCGCGCGTCGAAGTGGCGGCGGTTGGGCAGGTCGCTGGCGACGTCGGTGCGCGTCACGCGTTCGAGCTCGCGGTTCTGGCGCGCGATCGTGCGGCCGAGCCGCCAGGTCACCACGCTCAGTGCGAACTGGTAGCCGAACATCAGTGGTAGACACGCGAGCATGGTGCGCAGCGAGGTGTCCGGCGCGAACGGCTGGCCGAGCGCCAGCCAGGCCACCGCGAAACCGGCCAGCAGCGCGGGCAGGGCGCGCGACAACAGGCGCCAGCCACCGGCGGCGAAGCGGTCGGCGGTCAGCACCGTCAGCAGCACCGCGGACGGCAGCAGATTGACGCCCATGACCGCGATCCACACGCCGCCGGCCGCGGCATCGACGACGAGGCTGCGGTACTCGACCGCGGCCGGATCGCGCGCGCGACGCGCCAGCAGCCACGCGATCTGCGGCCAGAGCAGCGCATTGAGGACCAGCGCCGCCCAGGTCCATGCCGCTGCGCCGGATTCGTGCAAGACCGAGGCGATCGGCACGGCGCACAGCAGGGTGCCGAGCATGCGCATGCGGTGGATGCGGTCGACGAACCGCAGCGCGGGCGTGCGCGAGTGATCGGCGATGTCGTCGTAGTAGGGCACCTGCGGGATCGGCTCGCGTGGTCGCTGGAACGTGCGGGGAAATTGTAGGGCGAACCTGACGCCGCGATGCGGATTTCGTGACACGCATCGAGTCGCGCATGACGTTCGGCCGATGCGCGTGGTTATCGTTCGGAAATGGCCGCGCGCGGCGGTCGGGTCTCCGATGCTGCGACTGGGCTCGGCTATGCTGCGGCCACTTCCGTTTCCGCAAGCACGCCGTGGCCAAGACCGCCTCCAAAGCCCGCACCGCCTTCGTCTGCAACGAGTGCGGCGCCGACTTCAACAAGTGGCAGGGCCAGTGCAGCGCCTGCGGCGCATGGGACTCGATCTCCGAGATCGTGCTCGAGAGCGCGGCCGCGGCGAGTTCGCCGGCGTCGCGCCGCAGCGGATGGGCCGGAAAGCTTGATGCACCGAAGGTCATGGCGCTCAAGGACGTGCAGCAGGGCGAGGACGTGCGCGTGTCGACCGGCATCGGCGAGTTCGACCGTGTGCTCGGTGGCGGCCTGGTCGAAGGTGCGGTGGTGCTGGTCGGCGGCGATCCGGGCATCGGCAAGTCGACGCTGCTGCTGCAGGCGCTGGCGCAGATGGCCGGCACGCTGCCGGGCCTCTACGTCACCGGCGAGGAATCGCTGGCCCAGGTCGCCGGTCGCGCGGTGCGGCTCGGACTGTCGCTCGACGGCCTGCACGCGCTGGCCGAGACCGGCATCGAACGCATCCTGCAGCACGCATCGGAACTGCGCCCGAAGCTGATCATCGCCGACTCGATCCAGACCCTGTGGACCGAATCGTTGACCGCAGCCCCGGGCTCGGTGAGCCAGGTCCGCGAATCCGCCGCGCGTCTCGTGCGTTACGCGAAGGAAACCGGCACCGCCGTGTTCCTCGTCGGCCACGTGACCAAGGAAGGCGGCATCGCCGGGCCGCGCGTGCTCGAGCACATGGTCGATGCGGTGCTGTATTTCGAAGGCGACAGCGGCAGCCGCTTCCGGGTCATGCGTGCGTTCAAGAACCGCTTCGGCGCGGTCAACGAACTCGGCGTGTTCGCGATGGGCGATCGTGGCCTCAAGGAAGTGCCGAACCCGTCGGCGATCTTCCTGTCCGGCGGCAGTACGCCGCAGCCCGGCAGCTGCGTGATGGTCACGCGCGAAGGCACGCGGCCGCTGTTGGTCGAGGTGCAGGCGCTGGTCGATGCGTCGCCGCTGTCGAATCCGCGCCGCGTCGCGGTGGGCATGGAAGGCAATCGTCTGGCGATGCTGCTGGCGGTGCTGCATCGCCACGGCGGCATCATGACCGGCGACCAGGACGTGTTCGTCAACGTCGTCGGCGGCATCCGTGTGCAGGAAACCGCGGCCGACCTGCCGGTGCTGCTGTCGGTGCTGTCGTCGTTGCGCGATGCGCCGCTGCCGGACAAGACCATCGCGTTCGGCGAGGTCGGCCTGAGCGGCGAGATCCGTCCGGTACCCAATGGCGAGGAGCGTCTGCGCGAAGCGGCGACGCACGGCTTCAAGCGCGCGATCGTCGCGAAGGCGAACGCGCCGAAGACCGGCAGCTTCAAGGGCATGGAGGTCATCGGCGTCGAGCGGTTGGCCGAGGCGCTGGAGCACATCTGACGCCGCGCGCCGGCCAGGGCGCGCCGGTTAACATCGGGCGATGTCCCGAACTGCCATGACGACGACTGCCGCGCGTGTCGTCTCCATCGTCCTGCATCCCTTTGCCGTGTTCGCAGGGCTCGCGCTGCTCGCGGCATGGCGGATCGATCCCGTATCGCTCGCCCGCACCGCGCTCGGCATCGGCGTGGCGATCGCGATCGTGTCGGTCTTCATCTGGCAGCGCCGCCGCGGCGGGCACTGGCAGACGGTCGATGCGTCACGCCGCCAGGAGCGTCCGCTGCTGTATGCGCTGGCGCTGCTGGTCGCCGGCGGCTACTGGCTGTGGATGGGCGGCCGCGCGTCGGCGACGTCGAACGGCGTACTCGCCGCAGTCGCGATGTTGTGCGTGGCCGGCATCGCCAACCGCTGGATCAAGCTGTCGCTGCACATGGCAAGCCTGGCATTCGCGGGCGTCGCCGCGTGGCCGCTGTCGGCGGCCGCAGCGATCGTGGCACTGGGCACGTTGCCGTTGCTCGGATGGGCGCGGTTGAAGATGGCGCGGCATACCGTGTCCGAAGTGCTGGTCGGTACGGTGCTGGGGTTGCTCGCGGGTGCGATGCTGCTGGCGTCAGGCTGACATTCCTGCAGGCGTTGAAGCGGGCTCAGTGTCCTCCCGACGCCGCGCCGCCGAGCTTCGCCGCGAACGGCGGCTTCGCCATCCACACGAACGCGATCACCACCAGGAACAGGATGCCGAGCAGGTGGAAGATCTCGTTGAAACCGATCTGCGCGGCCTGCTGCGCGATCATCTGTTCGAGCAGCATCGCACCGCGTTGCATGTCGCCGTTGCCGAGTGCGGCGACGGTCTGCTGCATCGTCGGGTCGTGCGCGGGGATGTGTTCGGTCAGCTGCGCGTGGTGGATCGTGCTGCGCTGGTTCCAGGCCCAGGTCGTCAATGACGCGGCGAAGCTGCCGCCGAGCGTGCGCACGAAGGTCGCCAGCCCGGAGCCGGCGGCGATCTCGTGCGGCTCCAGGTCCGACAGCAGGATCGTCAGCACAGGCATGAAGAACAGTGCGACGCCGAGGCCCTGCCACAGCTGCACCATCGCGACGTGCTGGAAGTCGACGTCGAGATTGAAGCCCGAGCGCAGGAAGCTGGTGAATGCCATGACCATGAAGGCGAAGCTCGCGAGGATGCGCAGGTCGAAGCGCGTCGCGTACTTGCCCACCAGTGGGGTCAGCAGAACCGGCAGGATGCCGATCGGCGCGGTCGCGAACCCGGCCCAGATCGGCGTGTAGCCGAGGTTGCGCTGCAGCCACAGTGGCACCAGCAGGCCGACCGCGAAGAAGGCGGAATAGCCCAGCACCATCGCGATCGTGCCGAACGCGAAGTTGCGGTGCCGGAACAGCCGCAGGTTGACGATTGGATCCTTCTCGGTGAGTTCCCAGATCAGGAACACCGCCAGGCCGATCACCGCGGTGATGCCGAGCCAGACGATCTTCGTCGATTCGAACCAGTCCTCCTCGTTGCCGAGGTCGAGCAGGGTCTGCAGCGCGCCGACGCCGATGATCAGGGTGATCAGGCCGACGTAGTCCATCTTCGGCGTCTCGAGCTTCTCCGGCCGGCCGCGCAGCTGGTTGGCGACGACGAGGCTGGCGAAGACGCCGATCGGCACGTTGATGAAGAAGATCCATTCCCAGCTGTAGTTGTCGGTGATCCAGCCGCCGAGGATCGGTCCGCAGATCGGCGCGACCACGGTGACCATCGCCAGCAAGGCGATCGCCTGCCCGCGTTTGGCCGGTGGATAGATCGAGATCAGCAGTGCCTGGGTGACGGGATACATCGGGCCGGCGACGAAGCCCTGGATCGCGCGCGCCACGACCAGAAACCCCATGCTCGACGCGAGCCCGCACAGCAGCGATGCGACCACGAACGCGAACGTCGCCCAGACGAACAGCTTGCGCTCGCCGAAGCGGCGGGTCATGTAGCCGGTCAGCGGCAGCGCGATGGCATTGCTGACCGCGAACGAGGTGATCACCCACGTCGCCTGGTTGGAACTCGCGCCGAGATTGCCGGCGATCGTCGGCAGCGACACGTTGGCGATCGTGATGTCGAGCACCTGCATGAACGACGCCAGCGCGAGGCCGATCGTCGTCAGCGCGAGGTTCGGCGGACGGAACGCAGTAGGCGCGGCCGGGGCGGGCGCGCCCGGCGCGTCGGCGGTGGTCGTGGACATGGCGGACTCGGCGGGCGGCGATCAGCGACGGGCGACCGTGGTCGCCGGCAGGTTCTGCGCGATGGTGCGTGCGATCAGCGCATCGGCCTGCGCCAGCTGTTCGGCATAGGCCTCTGTCGACAGCAACGGCGTGCTGCGCGGCGCGTCGACCGAGGCCAGCACGGCGCCGTCCTGGTCGCGCACGGCGACGTCGACGTGCATCGACAGGCCGAGCCGCAACGGATGCTCGACGACCTGCGCCGGATCGAGTTCGATCCGCACCGGCACGCGCTGCACGATCTTGATCCAGTTGCCGCTGGCGTTCTGCGCCGGCAGCAACGAGAACGCGCTGCCGGTGCCCATGCCGAGGCTCGCGACGCGGCCGTCGTAGCGCACGTCGCTGCCGTAGAGATCGGCGTGCACTTCGACCGGCTGGCCGATGCGCATTTTCGTCAGCTGGGTCTCCTTGAAGTTCGCCTCCACCCACACCTGCTCCAGCGGCACGATCGTCATCAGCGTGTTGCCCGGCGCCACGCGCTGGCCGAGCTGCACCTCGCGCCTGGCGACATGGCCCGACACCGGCGCGACGATCGCCATGCGCTGCAGGTTGAGCCACGCCTGGCGCAGCTGGCCGGCGGCGGCCTGCACCTGCGGCTGGCTGGCGACTTCGGTCGCATCGACCAGCGCGCGGCTGCGCGAGAGCTGGCCCTGCGCGCCCGACAGCGCGGCTTCGGCGCCGGCGAGGATGTCGCGTGCATGCGCGAGCTCCTCGCGCGAGACCGCGCCGCTGGCGACTAGGCCTTCGCGACGCTTCACGTCCTCGCGCGCCTGGCGCACGGCGACCTGGCGCGCTGCGAGATCGGCCTGGCCGGATTCGACGCTGCTGTAGAGACCGCGCACCTGGCGCACGGTGCCGGCGAGGTTGGCGACGGCCTGGTCGAAGGCGACCTGCGCGTCGTTGGGATCCAGATGCACCAGCGCCTGGCCGGCTTCGACGCGCATGCCTGCGTCGGCGTCGATCGAGACCACGGTGCCCATCGTCTGCGGCACGATGCTGACGACGTTGCCCTGCACGTAGGCGTCGTCGGTGTCCTGGTGCCAGCGCGCGACCAGCAGATACCACGCGGCCCAGCCGGCGCCGGCAATGATGGCGACGGTGGCGAGGAGTGCGAGCGCGCGACGGCGCTTGCCGTTCTGCTGCGGCGCGTTGGGGGTGACGGCGGGAGTGGAGTCGGAAGTCATGGCGTGGTCGCCCCGGCAAGATCGTGCATGGAAGAGGTGGGTGCGGTCGGCACGAGGCCACCGCCGAGCGCGCGGTCGAGATCGACCGCGGCGCCGAGACGCTGCGCGCGCAGCGCAGTGAGCTGCTGTTCGAGCTGGAACAGCGGACGCTGCGCGGCGAGCACGTCGAGCTGGTTGCCGAGGCCCGCCTGGTAGCGCGTGTCTGCGAGCGCGAAGGCCTGGCGCGCCGCTTCGGTCGCGTCGGTGACGGTCGCGATCTGCGCATCGAACGCGCGCGCCGACTGCAGCGCGTCGGTCACTTCGCGCATGCCCGTCACCAGCGTCTGGTTGTAGCTCGCGACCGCGAGGTCGTACTCGGCATCGCGCTGCGACAGCCCGGCGCGCAGGCGGCCGCCGTCGAAGATCGGCAGGCTGATCGCTGGTCCGCCGAGGCCGAGCACCGCGTCGCTGTCGAACAGGTCCGACAGGTTGCCGGCGGCGACGCCGACCAGCGCGCTGAGATTGACGCTGGGCTTGAACGCGGCCTGCGCCGCATCGACGCCGCGCGCTGCCGCTTCGACCCGCCAGCGCGCGGCGACGACGTCGGCGCGGTGGCCCAGCAGTTCACTCGGCAGCACCGCCGGCACGTCCGGCGCGGCGGCCTGCAGCAGCTGTGGACGCGCGATGTCGAGGCCGCGGTCCGGGCCCTTGCCCAGCAATGCGGCCAGTGCATTGCGCAGCGCGTCGATCTGCTGCTGCGCGGCCTGCGCCTGCTGGCGTGCGATGCCGATCGACGTGTCGGCGTTGCGCAGCTGCAGCTGGTTGTCGAGGCCGGCCTCGACGCGCTGCGCGGCGAGATCGCGCAGACGGCTCGCACGCGCCTGTTCGCGCGCGGCGACATCCCGGGTCTCGAAGGCCTGCGCCAGCGCGATGTAGGTCCGCGCGACATTCGCCGACAGGTTGAGCCGCGCCGCCTGTGCATCCACCTCGGACGCGCGCGCCTGGCCGGCGGCGGCTTCGAACGTGGCGCGCTGGCCGCCCCACAGGTCGGGCGCCCAGGCGAAGTTCAACATCAGAACGTTGCTGGCCTTCAACGCGCCGCCCAACGGTTCGGGGGCGATGGTTTCCGGCAGCTGCACGCCGCTGACGCGCGCGCTGGCGCCGAGCGTCGGGCTGCGCTGCGCATCGGCCAGTCCCGCCTGCGCACGCGCGCTGCGGGCACGGGCATCGGCCGCGGCCAGCGTCGGGCTGTCGCGCAGCGCTTCGTCGATCAACGCGTCGAGCTGCGGATCGGCGAACGCGGTCCACCAGTCGGCCTGCGGAAAGTCGGCGGCGCTCAGCGAAACGCCGGCGAGGCTGCGCCCGGTGGCGAGCGTGTCGGCATCGGTGGACGCCAGGTGCGGTGCGAGACCGCGGCTGCTGGCGCAGCCGGCGAGCAGCAGCGCGGAGACGAGCGCGGCGACGATCGGCAATGCGGCAGCCCGCGCCCGGCGAGGGGCGCGTGTCGTGGAAGGAGACATGGTCACTGTCCGGGGAGGGAGAGGTTGTCGCGGACCTGTTCGAGGACGCGGATGAACTGCAGGCGCTCGGCGTCGTCCATGCCCGACATCGCGCGCTCGCGCACACGGTTGCCGCACTGGTCGATGTCGCGCCAGATTGCCTGGCCCTGCGCGCTGAGCTGGATGCGCACGACGCGCCGATCGCCGGGATCGGCATGCCGCTCGACCAGACCGCGTTCGATCAGCTTGTCGATCAGGCGGGTCATCGCGCCGGGGTTGAGCTCGGCGGCGCGCGCCAGATCGGTCGCACTGGTGGTGCCAAGGGCAAGCTTCTTCAGCGTGATGTACTGGCTGAAGCTCAGGTCGTGGCCGGCGTTCGACAGTTCGTCGGCCATCCGCGCCCACATGGCATCGCGGACCTGCCGGAACAGCAGGCCCAGCGAAGAACCGCTGGCGGACGCGCAGGGACGGGGAGGTTCCATGGCGGCGCATATTCCTCGCCACTGCAATTGTTGTCAAGGCAAGCATTCTTGCGGCGAACGGAATCCGACACGCCGGTACGCATCCATTCAGATCGGGAATTCCGCTTCAGCGGCCCGGCGACAGCTCGTAAGGCTGGCGAAGCCTGCGCGCCGGCTTTTCAGGATCCGCGCCGATCCGGTACAGCCAGGCGGCAGCTTGGCCGGCAGCCTGCAGGCGGGTCGCGGCCAGGCCCTCGGCGACCTCGGTCTCGACGCCGATCACCCGGCCGTCGGGGCCGAAGGTCAGCACCCAGACGAAGCGGCCGACGTAGTCCGCCGGCGCGATGTCGGACAGATAGGGCGTGCGGCCGTTGACGAAGGTGCGGTCGCTGCGATGGAAGCCTGCGGCGGCGAGGCTGTCGGCAATCTCGATCGTCTCCAGCGCGGCGACCTGGCCATCGAAGCGCAGCACGACGCGGCGCATGCCCGGCGTCACGCCGAGCGCGGCGAGATCGATGGCGCGGCAGCGGATGACATGCGATGGCGCGTGGGTCTCGGTGCCCACCCACAGCGGGTGCCGACCGTGCGCATCGTCGATCTCCAGCCGCACCTCGACCGCGCGTTGCGGGAACCGCGCCGACTTCCAGCAGGCGTGGTGCGGGGCCTCGGGTCGTGTCAGCAGGCCGAGCGCGACCGGCCGTGCGCCGGACCCCGGCACCGGCGCCTCCCACAGGAATTCGATGTGGCCGTGGATCGGCGAGGACGTGTCCGTGCCGGCTGCCGCGAGCGCAACCGGCAGCGACGTTGCGAGTGCGAGTGCGAGAACGGCGGCGGACATCCCGGTGCGCATGCGGATCTTCCGATCAGGAAAAAACGGGGGCGTCAGACGGTGCGCCCGAGCACGAGTTCCAGCACGAACTTGCTGCCGAAGAACGCCAGCACCAGCAGCGCCATCGCGGCCAGCGTCCAGCCGACCGCGCGCGCGCCGCGCCAGCCGTATCGCCAGCGGCCGAACAGCAGAGCGCCGAAGGCGAGCCACGACAGCACGCTGAGCACGGTCTTGTGCATCAGGTGCTGGGCGAAGAAATCGTCGACGAACAGCACGCCGGTGACGAGCGTCGCGGTCAGCAGGGCGAAGCCGACCCAGATGGTGCGGAACAGCAGCGATTCGAGTTCGGTCAGCGGCGGCAGCGCGCGCAGCCAGCGGTGGAATTCGCGCCGGCGCAGCGCGCGTTCCTGCGCCCACAGCAGCAGCGCGAGCAGCGCGGCGACCGCGAGCGCGGCGTAGGCCAGCAGCGCGAACCAGGCGTGCAGCTGCAGACGCCAGTCGAGCGTGTCCGACGCCGGGTGCGCGGCCTGGCCGTAGCCGAGTAGGGTCAGCGCGGCGATCGGGAACACGATGACGCCGAGCGCCGCCATCCGTCCGCGCGCGTCGTAGAGCACCGTCAGCGCGGCCATGCCCAGGCCGACCAGCGACAGCGCGGCGAAGAAATGCAGCTCGGCGCCGACCTCGCGCCACACCAGCACATGCGCCGTCACGTGCAGTGCGATCGCGCCGAGCGCGGGCGCCGCCCACCAGATCATGCCGGGCGCCGGCTCGCGCGCGACGCCGCGCACGAGCGCCGCGGCCGCCAGCAGATAGAGCAGGGCTGCGATGAGAACGATTGTCATCGCGCGAGTGTCTCACGCCGGGCCCGTCCGGCGCAGCGCGACCGCGCACGGCGATGGGCCGCGCAGGGCCGCGGGCTATAATCGGCGGCCGTATTCCGCCGCATCGAGTCCCGCATGTTCGAGTCCCTGACCCAGCGCCTGTCCGGCACCATGGAGCGCCTGCGCGGCCGCGGTCGCCTGACCGAGGAGAACATCCGCGAGGCCACCCGCGAGGTGCGCATCGCATTGCTGGAAGCCGACGTCGCGCTGCCGGTGGTGCAGGCGCTGATCGAGCGCATCAAGGTACGCGCGGTCGGCCAGGAAGTGCTGAAGTCGCTGACCCCCGGCCAGGCGCTGATCAAGGTCGTCCGCGACGAGCTGACCGCGGTGATGGGCGCGCAGGCGACCGAGCTCAACCTCAACGTGCCGGCGCCGGCGGTCATCCTGATGGCCGGCCTGCAGGGTGCGGGCAAGACCACGACGGTCGGCAAGCTGGCCAAGCTGCTCAAGGAAAAGCGCAAGAAGAAGGTCATGGTGGTCTCGGCCGACGTCTACCGTCCGGCCGCGATCGAGCAGCTCAAAACGCTGGCCGAACAGGTCGACGTGACGTTCTTCCCGTCCGAGTCCTCGCAGCAGCCGGTCGACATCGTGCGCGCGGCGATCGCGGCGGCGAAGAAGTCCTTCATCGACGTGCTGCTGGTCGACACCGCCGGCCGCCTCGCGATCGACGAGGCGATGATGGACGAGATCAAGGCGTTGCACGCCGCGGTCAACCCGGTCGAGACCCTGTTCGTCGTCGACTCGATGACCGGCCAGGACGCCGCCAATACCGCCAAGGCTTTCGGCGAAGCGCTGCCGCTGACCGGCGTGGTGCTGACCAAGACCGACGGCGATGCCCGCGGCGGCGCGGCGCTCTCCGTGCGCTACATCACCGGCAAGCCGATCAAGTTCGTCGGCACCGGCGAGAAGGTCGACGGCCTCGACGTGTTCCACCCCGAGCGTGTCGCCGGCCGCATCCTCGACATGGGCGACGTACTGTCGCTGGTCGAGCAGGTCGAGGGCCAGGTCGACAAGGACAAGGCGCAGAAGCTGGCCGAGAAGGTCGCCAAGGGCAAGAAGTTCGACCTCAACGACATGCGCGACCAGCTCGAGCAGATGCAGAACATGGGCGGCATCGGCAGTTTGATGGAGAAGCTGCCGGGCCTGGGCCAGGTGCCCGAGCATCTCAAGCAGCAGGTCAGCCAGGGCAAGGAAGTGCCGCGGATGATCGCGATCATCGGCTCGATGACGAAGAAGGAACGGCGTAATCCGAACCTGCTCAACGGCTCGCGCCGCGCGCGCATCGCCGCCGGTTCCGGCACCACGCCGGCCGACGTCAACAAGCTGATGAAGCAGTACATGCAGATGGAAAAGATGATGGGCAAGATGGCCCGCGGCGGCATGAAGGGCATGATGCGCGGCCTGCAGGGCATGATGGGCGGCATGGGCGGCCGCATGCCGTTCCGCTGACCGCATGACGCACCCGGCCCGCCAGCGCAGCGACGCGTTCTGTTCGCGCTTCGGGCTGCGCGCGCCGGTGCTGCTGTCGCCGATGGCCGGCGCCTGTCCGGTCGCGCTGTCGCGCGCGGTGATCGAAGCCGGCGGCATGGGCGCGATGGGCGCGGTGTTGTCGCAGCCCGACGATATCGGCACGTGGATGGACGGTCTGCGCGCCGCAGGCGGCGGACCCGCCCAGATCAATCTGTGGATTCCCGATCCCGCGCCGGTGCGCGATGCCGCGGCCGAAGCGGCGACACGTGCGTTTCTCGCGCAGTGGGGTCCGGCCGTGCCAGCAGACGCCGGTGATGCGACGCCGGCCGATTTCGATGCGCAATGCGACGCGCTGCTCGTGGCGAAGCCGGCGGTGGCCTCGTCGATCATGGGTGTGTTTCCGGCGCCGTTCGTCGCCCGGCTGAAAGACGCCGGCATCCCCTGGTTCGCGTGCGTGACGACGCTCGACGAAGCGCTCGAGGCCGAAGCGGCCGGCGCCGATGCGGTCGTCGCGCAGGGCTTCGAAGCGGGCGGACATCGCGGTGCATTCGATGCTGCGAACGCCGACACGCAACTGGTCGGCCTGTTCTCACTGGTGCCGCGACTGGCCGATGCGCTGCGCGTGCCGGTGATCGCCGCGGGCGGGATCGCCGATGGGCGCGGGATCGCCGCGGCGCTGACGCTGGGCGCGAGCGCGGTGCAGATCGGCACCGCATTCCTGCGGACACCGGAGGCGGGCATCGCGACGGCCTGGGCCGACGCGCTGGCATCGGCGGAACCCGAACAGACCTGGCCGACGCGCGCCTTCAGCGGCCGGCTCGGTCGCGCGCTGGTGACCGGCTACGTCCGCGCGGCCGCGTCCAAAGATGCACCAGCGCCGCAGCCCTATCCCGTGCAGCGCGCATTGACCGCGCCGATGCGAACGGCCGCGGTGCGCGACGGCCGGCTCGATGCGATCCAGGCCTGGGCCGGCCAGTCGGCGGCGTCCGCGCAGGCGCGTCCCGCGGCGGAGCTCGTCGCCGGCTGGTGGCACACGGCCGACGCATTGCTGTGAACCGGATCGCGTCGACCACCCGTCTCTGGATCGAGGGCCGGCCTGCCGATGCGGCAACGCTGTCCGCGCTGCAGACCAATTACGGCCACCTGTCGACGATGCAGGTGCGCGGCGGCGCGGTGCAGGGATTCGCGCGGCACGTCGCGCGCCTGCAGTCGGCCAATGCCGAACTCTTCGGCAGCGCGTTGCCGGCCGCGCGCATCCACGACGAACTCGCGGCGGCCATGCAGGCCGCAGCAGTCGACGATGCCACGCTGCGGGTCTCGGTCGGCGCGCGGGACTTCGCCGCGGTCGAGCGGGGCGATGCCGCGGAGGTGAGCCTGCTGGTCGCGCTGTCGCCGCCGCGCACCGCGCCCACGACGCCGCAGCGCCTGCGCAGCTGCCGGCACCGGCGCCCGCTGGCGCATCTCAAGCACCTCGCCACCCTGCCGCTGCTGCATGCACGGCGCACCGCACGCGCCGCGGGTTTCGACGACGCGCTGCTGGTGGATGACGCGGGCCATGTGCTCGAAGGCGCGCTGTGGAACATCGGTTTCGTCGATGCCGGGGGCGGCATCGTCTGGCCAGCGGGCGACGCCCTGCGCGGCGTCACCGAAGGCCTGCTGCGCGCGGGTCTCGACGCCGTGGGCATGGCCCGGCGCATCGCGCCGGTCGGGCTTTCCGATTGCGCAGGTTTCCAGACGGCGTTCGCGTGCAACAGCAGCGGCCTGTGGCCGCTGGCCTCGATCGACGGGCAGGCATTCGCCGGCGAACCGGTCGTACCGGAGGCGCTGCAGGCCATTCTGGCGGCCGTGCCGTGGGACCCGCTGACGGCCTGAACGGCCCCGGCTTGCCGAGCGGCGACGGGTTTCCGCTATAATCGCCGGCTTACCTCGCCACCCTGGCGACTGGGCAACACAGGAAGCAAAGCAATGGTCAAGATCCGTCTGACGCGCGGCGGCGCCAAGAAGCGTCCGTTCTACCACATCATCGTGACCGACTCGCGCAGCGCGCGCGACGGCCGCAACATCGAGCGCGTGGGTTACTACAACCCGGTCGCCACCGGTGGCGAGCAGCGCATCGTCCTCGACACCGCGCGCGTCGACCATTGGGTCGCCCACGGTGCGCAGATGACCGACAAGGTCCGCGCCCTGTACAAGGACGCAGGCAAGGTCGCGGCCGCGACCGCCGCAGCCTGATTGACGGGCCGCGCCTTCGGGCGCGGCCGTTGTCGAGATGAACGACCCGACGCGCCAGCCTCCCCGCCGGATGATCCAGGTGGGCAAGGTCCATGGCGCGTTCGGTGTGCGTGGCGAAGTGAAACTCGAATCCTTCACCGAGCCGCGCAGCGCGATCTTCCGCTACCAGCCCTGGGTGCTGCGCGACGCGCGCGGCATCGAGCGCGAGTGCGAAGGCGCGAAGGGTCGCGAGACGCCCAAGGGGGTCGTCGCGACTTTGCCGGGTGTCGAGGATCGTGACGGTGCCGAGGCGACCCGCGGGCTCGAAGTCTTCGTGCCGCGCGAGGCGCTGCCGCCGCCCAAGCCCGGCGAGTACTACTGGGTCGACCTCGAAGGCCTGCGCGTGCGCAACGTCGAAGGCGTCGATTTCGGCATCGTCTCGCATCTGTTCTCGACCGGCGCCAACGACGTGCTGGTCGCGCAGGGCGACCGCGAACGCATGATTCCCTTCGTCGTGCCGGACTACATCGTGTCGATCGATTTCGATGCGGCGCTGGTGACGGTGGACTGGGACGCCGAGTTCTAGAACGGATCCGCCGATCCTTCGAAACGGCCGCGCCGGCCGTCGATACACTGCTGCGTCAACAGCCATGTCGCGCGCTGCGCGCCGTGACCGCAGAGGACAGGCCATGACGTCCGACACCACACCGAATCCTGAGGATGCCGCGCCGGCAGGCGATACGCAGGCGTCCGCGCGCGGCCGTGCCATCCGCATCGACGTCGTCAGCCTGTTTCCCGATTTCATCGACCAGGCCGCGGCCGTCGGCGTCGTCGGCCGTGCGCGCGAGCGCGGGCTGCTGACGATGCAAGGCTGGAATCCGCGCGATTACGCCGAAGGCAACTACCGCCGGGTCGACGATCGCCCGTTCGGCGGCGGTCCCGGCATGGTGATGCTGATCGAGCCGCTGCGCGCCGCGCTCGCCGCGGCCCGCGCCGCCGATCCGGCGCCGGCGCGCGTGATCTACATGAGCCCGCAGGGGCGCCCGCTGACCCAGGCCAAGGTGCGCGAACTCGCGGCGCTGCCGCGGCTGCTGCTGCTGTGCGGCCGCTACGAGGGCGTCGACGAGCGGCTGCTGCAGGCCGAGATCGACGAAGAACTGTCGATCGGCGACTACGTGCTGTCGGGCGGCGAACTGGCCGCGGCCGTGGTCGTGGACGCCGTCGCGCGGCTGCAGGACGGCGCGCTGGGCGACGCGGAGTCCGCGGTGCAGGACAGCTTCGAAGGCGATGGCCTGCTCGACTGTCCGCATTACACCCGCCCGGTCGAGCACGATCTGGGTCGGGTGCCGGACGTGCTGCTGTCGGGCAACCATGCCGAGATCGCCAAGTGGCGGCGCCAGCAGTCGCTGGTGCGCACGCTTGAACGGCGCCCGGACCTGTTCGACGAATCCAGCCTCGGCAAGGCCGACCGCCGCCTGCTGGCGGCCTGGCGCGCGGAGCAGGGCGGGGATGCGACCGGCGGAACGGGTGGCTGATCCACGCGGGCAGGGTGCTGGCATTCGCCTGACGATCCCGTCTATAATGCGCGGCTAACCCGTTCCACCAGAGCCCAAGAGCTCGCCGAGCCAGAGCGTGCGTCCACGTGCACCACGCCTATAACGACACCAACAGGCCAAGACCATGACCAACAAGCCCTCCCTGAACACCCTGCTTCAGAACTTCGAAAGCGCCCAGACCACGCGCGAGCTTCCCGAGTTCGGCCCTGGCGACACCGTCGTCGTCAACGTCAAGGTCAAGGAAGGCAACCGCGAGCGCGTGCAGGCCTACGAGGGCGTGGTCATCGGCAAGAAGAACGCCGGCCTGAATTCCGCGTTCACCGTCCGCAAGATCTCGCACGGCTTCGGCGTCGAGCGCGTGTTCCAAACCCACAGCGCGACCATCGACTCGCTGGAAGTGAAGCGCCGCGGTGCAGTGCGCGCCGGCAAGCTGTACTACCTGCGTGGCCTGGAAGGCAAGAAGGCGCGCATCAAGGAAGACCTGTCGGCGACCGCCAAGGCCAAGAACGAGCGCGCACGCGCCAACCTGGCTGCTGCCGCAGCGGCTGCGAAGTCGGCGCCTGCCGGCGAGTAAGCCTGCCGCACCGATGTCGCACGACGGCCGCCGCAAGGCGGCCGTCTGCGTTTCGGGGAAGTGCGCATTGAATTTTCACGTAGGAGCGCGCTTGCGCGCGATACGCCTTTACCGGGAGCGCTTCATCGCGCGCGAGCACGCTCCCACGGGTAAGACGCATGGTTCGCATCTGACGGCGTCCGGTGAGCCTGGCGCTGCAATGTCATGGCGATCGCAGTCGAGGATTCGCGGGTGTTCGTGGGAGCGCGCTCGCGCTTGATGCGGCATTTGCCGGCAAGCCCATCGCGCGCGAGCGCGCTCCTACAGAAGTGTCGCCCGTCCTGGCGGATGTCGATGGCATGCCCGCCGTCGTCGTCGGACACGTCGATGCCCCGGACCGGATTACAACGCTTCGGGTCGGCGAGGATGTTGTCGAGGAGGCGGGGTCCGCATGCGGCTTGATTTGCCCGCCGGCGCACCGATATCGGCCCCATGACCGAACCGACCGACAGCGTCCGCCTCGACCTCTGGCTCTGGGCCGCGCGCTTCTTCAAGACCCGCGCGCTGGCCAAGCAGGCGATCGAGACCGGCAAGGTCGATGTCGGTGGCCAGCGTGCGAAGCCCGCGCGCGCGGTCCGTATCGGCGATGCGCTGCGCGTGGCGCGCGGCGAGGAAGTGTTCGAGATCGCGGTCGCCGGACTATCGGACATGCGCGGACCGGCGAGCGTCGCGCAGACGCTGTACAGCGAAACCGACGCCTCGCGCGAAGCGCGGCTGACGCGGCTGGCCGATGCCCGCGCCGCGCGTGCCGGCTACCAGGCGCCGGAGCACAAGCCCGACAAGCGCGCACGGAAACTGATCCACGCACTCGGCGATATCGACGCGCTCTGAGCGTCGGCCCTCAGCCGGGCAGCCAGTTCCGTACCAGAGATTCGGACACCGTCCACAGGCGTGCGGCCATGGCCGCATCGCGCTGCATGGCGCTCTGCTCGGCGGGCGCGAAATCGCGATGGAAACCGCCGTTGAGGCGGGCCACCGCCGGTGCAGCCGCCAGCCAGCACGGCGTGGCCGCGCCCTGTTGCACGGTGCGTGCGTCGTCGCGGTAGCGGTTGCCCACGTTGCGCAGGATGTTGCTGCGGGTGTGGCCGGGCGAGACGCAGTTGGACGTCGCGCGCGTGCCCGCCAGCCGCCGCGCGAGTTCCAGCGAGAACAGGCCGTTCGCCAGCTTCGAATGCGCGTAGCGCGCGTCCCAGCTCGCGCCGGACAGATCGTCGAACTGGATGCCGCCAGGCGGCGCGTTGCGTTCGTCGCCACTGCCGAGCACGACGACGCGGCCCTGCGGCGCAGCCGTCACCCGGTCGAGCAGGCGCCGCACCAGCAGGTAATGGCCCAGATGGTTCACGACGAAGGTCTTCTCGATGCCGCGGACCTGCTCCAGATCGTCGAGCACCACGCCTGCATTGCAGACCAGTGCATCGACCGGCACATCGAGCGCGCGGATCGTTTCGCTGGCTGCGACGACCGAATCGAAATCGGCGAGATCCAGCACCACCGGCGTCGCGCGACCTTCGACCGCCGCGCATGCGGTTTCGCCGCTCGCACGCGAACGCGCGGTGCCGATCACGTGCGCGCCGCGCAGCGCGAGCACGCGCATGGTCTCCTGGCCGATGCCGGAATTGCAGCCGGTGACGACGATGGTGCGGCCGCGCAGGTCGAGGCCGGCGGTCGCCTGTTCGGCGGTGGTGGTCGCATCCAAGGCCGGCGCGCGCGCGAAGCCGGGCAAGGCGGTCGCCAGCGCGGCCAGCGTGCCGGCCTGCAGCAGGCGGCGCCTGCGGAGATCGGGAGTCATCGTGTCGTCGGGTCCGTGAAGGAGCGAGCCGTCGAGTGTAGGTCGGTCGCGCGGCCGCATCACGCATGCAGCGAACGACGACTATGTACGAGTGCGCGGGACATGCCGCGTGGGATGGGTAGCACGCAGCGAAACCCGTCACCGGATCCACGTGCCGCCGCCGACAACAAAGCGGTCAACGGAGCGCTTCGCGTCGATGCGCGTCTCGGGCACGGCGTGCGATGGATCTCGCTGCGCTCTACCCATTCCGTGCGCCTGTAGGAGCGCGCTCGCGCGCGACGGCGCGTTCCCGGCAAAGCGTCTTCGCGCGCGAGCGCGCTCCTACAGATGCAGGGGTGTTCTCGGAAACGGAGACGCCGATGCATCCGCATCGGCGTCCAGTTGCACTTTCGAGCAGAGATCAGCGCAGGTCGTAGCGGTCCAGTTCCATGACCTTGGTCCACGCCGCGACGAAGTCGCGCACGAACTTCTCCTGCGCATCGTCGCTGGCGTAGACCTCGGCCAGTGCACGCAGCACCGAGTTCGAACCGAACACGAGATCGACGCGGGTGCCGGTCCACTTCGGCGCGCCAGTGCCACGTTCGCGACCTTCGAACGTGGTGCGGCCCGACGGCGTCCACTCGGTGCCCATGTCGAGCAGATGGCGGAAGAAGTCGTTCGACAGCACGCCCGGCCGGTCGGTGAGCACGCCGTGCCGGCCGCCGTCGTGATTGGCGCCGAGCACGCGCAGGCCACCGACCAGCACGGTCGTCTCCGGCGCGGTCAGGGTCAGCAGCTGCGCACGGTCGATCAGCAGATGTTCGAGCGGGACCACCGAGTGGCCCTTGGCGTAGTTGCGGAAGCCGTCGGCCCACGGTTCGAGTGCGGCGAAGGATTCGACGTCCGTCTGCTCCTGCGACGCATCGGTGCGGCCCGGCGAGAACGGCACCGTCACCGCTACGCCGGCGTCCTGCGCGGCCTGCTCGACGGCGGCCGCGCCGCCGAGCACGATCAGATCGGCCAGCGAGACCTGCCTGCCGCCCGCCGCCTTGCCGTTGAAATCGGCCTGCACCTTCTCCAGTGCGCCGAGCACCTTGGCCAGCTGCGGCGGATTGTTGACCGCCCAGTCCTTCTGCGGCGCGAGCCGGATGCGGGCGCCGTTCGCACCGCCGCGCTTGTCGCCGCCGCGGAACGTCGACGCCGAGGCCCACGCGGTCGAAACCAGTTCGGAAACCGACAGCCTGCTGGCGAGAATCGCCTGCTTCAGCGATGCGACGTCGGCATCGTCGATCAGCGCATGCTCGACCGCCGGCACCGGGTCCTGCCAGATCAGCTCCTCGTCCGGCACTTCCGGGCCGAGGTAGCGCGCGCGCGGTCCCATGTCGCGATGGGTGAGCTTGAACCATGCCCGCGCGAACGCGTCGGCGAACTGGCCCGGGTTCTCGAGGAAGCGGCGCGAGATCTTCTCGTAGGCCGGATCGACGCGCAGCGCGAGATCGGTGGTGAGCATCGTCGGCAGCTGCTTCTTCGACGCGTCATAGGCGTGCGGAATCGTGGGCTCCGCGTTCTTCGCCACCCACTGCTGCGCGCCCGCCGGGCTCTTCGACAGTTCCCATTCGAAGCCGAACAGGTGTTCGAAGAAGTCGTTGCTCCACTGCGCCGGCGTCTTCGTCCACGTGACTTCGAGGCCGCTGGTGATGGTGTCGGGGCCCTTGCCGCTGCCGAAACTGTTGTGCCAGCCGAAGCCCTGCGCCTCGAGCGTGTGCGCCTCGGGTTCCTCGCCGACGTGTTCCGACGGCGCCGCGCCATGGGTCTTGCCGAAGCTGTGGCCACCGGCGATCAGTGCGACGGTCTCCTCGTCGTCCATCGCCATGCGGCCGAAGGTGTCGCGGATGTCGTGCGCGGCGAGCAGCGGGTCGGGATTGCCGTCCGGGCCCTCGGGATTCACGTAGATCAGGCCCATCTGCACCGCGGCGAGCGGGTTCTCGAGCTTGCGCGAATGCACGTCGCCGTCGGCATCGTCGTCGGAGACCAGCACGCCGTCGTCGCCGTCCTTCGGCACGCCGGGCGAGCCGTGCGCGTAGCGCACGTCGCCGCCGAGCCACGTGGTCTCGCGGCCCCAGTACACGTCGAGGTCCGGCTCCCAAGTGTCGTCGCGGCCGCCGGCAAAGCCGAAGGTCTTGAAGCCCATCGTCTCCAGCGCGACGTTGCCGGTGAGGATCATCAGGTCCGCCCACGAGATCGCGCGGCCGTACTTGCGCTTGATCGGCCACAGCAGGCGGCGTGCCTTGTCGAGGCTGACGTTGTCGGGCCAGCTGTTGAGCGGGGCGAAGCGCTGCTGGCCCCGGCCACCGCCACCGCGGCCGTCACCGATGCGGTAGGTGCCGGCACTGTGCCAGGCCATGCGGACGAACAGGCCGCCGTAGTGGCCGAAATCGGCTGGCCACCAGTCCTGCGAATCGGTCATCAGCGCGGCGAGGTCGCGCTTGAGGCCTTCGTAGTCGAGCTTGGCGAATTCGGCGGCGTAATCGAAGTCCGCGCCCATCGGATCTGATTTCGACGAATGCTGGTTGAGCAGATCCAGGCGCAGCTGGTTCGGCCACCAGTCGCGGTTGCTGGTGCCGCCGCCGGCGGTCTGGTGGAAGGGGCACTTGGCATCGGTCGACATGGCTGGAGTTCTCCCGTGTGGTCGTTCGGCGATGCCGCGCCGGCTGCGGGCCGGCGGACATCGGAAGGCGAGTCTGCGAAAAATGGATGACAGGGGCGCGCGGCTGCCGCACGCGATGTCGCGTGAGCCGGCAATCAGCTTGCGGCGGATACCAGCGGGGCGGAGCTGGCCCGTCGTGGACGGCGGTCGATGTGCTGGCGCATGGCTGGCGGCTCCCGTGGTGGACGTTCAGGGTAGGCGCAGGCATTGCCACGAGGGAAATCGATTGTTCGCGTCTATTCAATAGCCCGGAGCTATCGAAGAGCGGATTCATTGATGCGGCGGCGGTATCGATGTCGCGAGTGCGGTGCGGCAAGACCTTGTGCAGAATTTCCGGCCCCGTCATTCCCGCGCAGGCGGGAATCCATGGACGTCCATTCGGAGGGTCGACGGACCGACTGGCATTCGAGCGGGATCGAACGCGGTCGTGCCGCGAGGCCAGGCATCAATGTCGCTGGATCCCCGCCTGCGCGGGGATCAGGTTGAGGCCGATCCGCGTCACCCGTGAAGGATGTGGATCCGCCGCCCGCTCAGAGCAGCGCCCGTACCCGGTACAGCGCTTCCAACGCCTGCTTGGGTGTCAGCTCGTCGGGATCGAGCCCGGCGAGTGCCTCCAGCGCGGCCGAGGCCGGCGCGAACAAACCGATCTGCTGCGGGTTGTCGAGCGTGGCGGCCGACATCGGCGCCGGCGCGGGACTGTCGTGGCGTCGCTGTTCGAGCTCGGCCAGCCGCGCGCGCGCGTCGCGGACGACCGCCTTGGGCAGGCCGGCCAGCGCCGCGACCTGCAGACCGAAACTGCGGTCGGCCGGGCCGGCCTTGACCGCGTGCATGAAGACCAAGGTCTCGCCGCCCTGCTTGTCGCGGTGTTCGACCGCGTCGAGATGCACGTTGGCGATACCGCTACCCGGCTGGGCGAGCGCGGTCAGTTCGAAATAGTGCGTGGCGAACAGCGTGTAGCTGCGGTTGGTCGCCGCGAGATGGCGCGCGCAGGCGTCGGCCAGGGCGAGGCCGTCGTAGGTCGACGTGCCGCGGCCGATCTCGTCCATCAGCACCAGCGACTGGTCGGTGGCGTGGTGCAGGATGTAACTGGTCTCGGCCATTTCGACCATGAAGGTCGACTGGCCCTTGGCGAGATCGTCGCCGGCGCCGATGCGGGTCAGGATGCGATCGATCGGCCCGATCACCGCACGCGAGGCCGGCACGAAGCTCCCGATGTGCGCGAGCAGCACGATCAGCGCGTTCTGGCGCATGTAGGTGCTCTTGCCGCCCATGTTCGGGCCGGTGATGACGAGCATGCGGCGCGAGGCGAAATCATCGCCGTCGCCGAGCAGCAGATCGTTGGGCTCGAACGGTTCGCGGCGCACCGCCTCGACCACCGGATGGCGGCCGCGTTCGATGCGGATGCCCGGCGCATCGTCGAGCTGCGGGCGCGACCAGTCCAGCACCTGCCCGCGTTCGGCGAAACAGGCCAGCACGTCGAGTTCGCTGAGCGCGCCGGCGCAGTGCTTGAGCGCCTCGATGCGGCCGTTGAGCGCGTCGAGCAACTGCTCGTACAGCAGCCGTTCGCGTGCCAGCGCACGCTCGCGCGCCGACAGCACCTTGTCCTCGAACGTCTTGAGTTCCTCGGTGATGTAGCGCTCGGCATTGGTCAGCGTCTGCCGGCGCGTGTAGTGCGCGGGCGCCTTCGCCGAATGCGCCTTGGAGACTTCGATGTAGTAGCCGTGGACGCGGTTGTAGCCGACCTTCAGCGTCGCGATGCCGCTGGCCTCGCGCTCGCGGGTTTCGAGATCGACGAGGAACTGGTCGGCGTGGTTGCTCAGGCGCCGCAGTTCGGCCAGTTCGGCGTCGTGGCCATCGGCGAACACGCCGCCGTCGCGCGCGAGCACCGGCGGGTGCTCGACCAGCGCCGATGCCAGCAGATGCGCTTCGGCCGCGTGTTCGCCGAGGCCGTCGTGCAACCTGCGCAGGCGCGGCGAATCGAGCGCGCCGAGGATGCCGCGCAGGTCGGGCAGCATCGCCAGGCCGTCGCGCAAGGTCGACAGATCGCGCGGGCGCGCCGAACGCAGGGCGATGCGCGTCAGCACGCGCTCCAGATCGCCGAGCGCGCGAAAGCGTTCGCGCAAGGCCTCGTCGCCGCCGGCATCGATCAGCGTCTGCACCGCATGCAGGCGTTCGCCGAGCACGCCGCGGTCGCGCAACGGCCGGTGCAGCCAGCGCCGCAGCAGGCGGCCGCCCATCGGCGTGACGGTGGAATCGAGCACGCCGAGCAGGGTGTTGCGGGTGTCGCCGTCGACGCGGGTGTCGAGTTCGAGGTGGCGCCGGGTCGCGGCGTTCATCGCGATCGCGCCGTCGCCGCTTTCGACCGAGATCGACGTCAGATGCGGCAGCCGCTGCTTCTGGGTTTCCTCGACGTAGCCGAGCAGGGCGCCGGCCGCGGCGATCGCCAAGGGCCGCTCGTCGATGCCGAAACCGGTGAGGTCGTGCAGGCCGAAGAACTGCAGCAGCTGGCGGCGGCCGGACTCGGCGTCGAACAGCCACGGCGGACGTCGCCGCAGGCCGCCGCGATCGCCGAGGAACGCCGGCCAGCCGTCCTCGTCGGGCACCAGCAGTTCGGCCGGATCGAGCCGGGCGAGTTCGGCTTCGAGCATGTCCTCGTTCGCGCACTCGCAGACCAGGAAGCGGCCGCCGGCGAGGTCCGCCCAGGCGATGCCGTAATGGCCGGCGCGGTTGCGCGCGACCGCCATCAGCAGGGTGTCGCGGCGTTCCTGCAGCAATGCTTCGTCGGTGACCGTGCCCGGCGTGACGATGCGCACGACCTTGCGTTCGACCAGGCCCTTGCTCGCGGCCGGATCGCCGATCTGCTCGCAGATCGCCACCGACTCGCCCAGCGCGACCAGCCGCGCCAGATAGCCCTCGGAGGCGTGGTGCGGCACGCCCGCCATCGGGATCGGCGCCCCGGCCGAATTGCCGCGCTGGGTCAGTGTGATGTCGAGCAGCCGCGCCGCCTTGCGGGCGTCGTCGTAGAACAGCTCGTAGAAGTCGCCCATGCGGAAGAACAGCAGCACGTCGGGGTGTTCGGCCTTGGCGGCGAAGAACTGCTGCATCAATGGCGTGTGCTGGGGCGCGGACATCAAATCGCTCGGTTGGCCGGCCGCATAGTCTGCCCGAAACCCCGGTTTTCCGCGGCCCGGACCGGTCCGCGAAGCGGGCCGAATCGGGCGCGCGCGATCCATGCGCACGCGTGTGGAAGGTGTGTTAGGTTTCCGTTCACGACAGGCGACTGTCGGTCGTTCCGGTCTGTCCCCCACGCCTACCGGAACGGCGGGGAATCCCGATGGCGCAATGCCGTCGGGCGTCTGTTTTCGTGATGCACACACCACGTCACTCGGGGGACAACATGGATTCACGTAAGTTGCAGCGCAGCCTGCTCAGTCACGCGGTCGTCGTCGCGTTGGCCGCCACCGTCGCCGCGCCCGCACTGGCGCAGTCGACGACCACGACCGACGAAGCGCCGATCACGTTGTCGTCGATCACCGTCACCGCGCAGAAGCGCGAGGAGGCACTGCAGGACGTGCCGATCGTCATCAACGTGTTGCCCGAACAGTTGCTGCAGGACACCGGTGTGCGCGACATCAAGGACATGCAGGTCCTGGTGCCCGGCCTGACCGTCACCAGCACCCAATCCGCGGCGCAGACCACGGCGCGCATCCGCGGCATCGGCACGGTCGGCGACAATCCGGGTCTGGAATCCTCGGTCGGCATCGTCATCGACGGCGTCTACCGTGCGCGCAACAGCGTGGGCTTCGGCGACCTCGGCGAGATGGAGCGCATCGAAGTGCTCAAGGGTCCGCAGGGCACGGTGTTCGGCAAGAACACGTCCGCCGGCGTCATCAACGTGATCACCCGGCGGCCGAGCTACACGCAGGCGGTCGAGGGCGAGGTCACGGCGGGCAACTACGGCCTGCTCGGCGTGTCGGGTTCCTACAACGACGCGCTCAGCGACAACGCCGCGTTCCGCATCTTCGCGACCAAGCGCAAGCGCGACGGCGTCGACAACGTCAACAGGGCGGGCGGCCCGCGCGTGGAGAGCGACGACGGCGACCAGAACTACCACTCGCTGCGCGGCCAGCTGCTGCTCGAGCCCACGTCGAACCTCAACATCAACTTCATCGCCGACTACACGAGCCGCGAGGAGAACTGCTGCGTCTCGGTGACCACGCTGCGCGGTCCCACGGCGGCGATCATCGACGCGCTGACGCCGGGCGGCGAGGGCATCATCCCGGTCGTCGATCTCGACCGCCGGCTGGCCTACGCCAACCGCACCACCGAGCAGGACCTCAAGGACAAGGGCGTCTCGGCCGAGGTCAACTGGACCACGCCGTGGGCCAACGACGCGGTGCTGACCTCGATCACCGCGTTCCGCGACTGGGAGGCGATCACCAGCATCGACTTCGACTACAGCGGCGCCGACATCCTGTATCGCCCGCCGAACCCGGACGGCTCGCTGGTGAAGTTCGAGAACTTCAGCCAGGAATTCCGCCTGACCGGCGCGACCGACCGCCTCGACTGGATGGTCGGCTTCTTCTATTCCGACGAGGACCTGGGACGCAACGATTCGTACCACTTCGGCGCGGCCTACGAGCCGTACCTGTCGACTGCCGTCGCCTCGCAGGTGCTGCCGGCGATCGCCGCGCAGCTCGCGCCGCTGGGGCTGACGGTCAATACCGCGAATCCGGCGACGTTCCTGTCGCAGGTCAGCGGCCGGCCGTTCGGCACCAACTTCGCCGGCCAGGGCGCACTCGACCGCTACGAGCAGACCGCCCGGAGCGCGGCGCTCTTCACCAACAACACCTTCCGCGTGACCGACGCGCTCGACGTCACCCTGGGCCTGCGCTACACCCGCGAGAAGAAGACGCTGCAGTCCGACTTCAGCAATCCGAGCGGCGCGCAGGGCTGCGCGGCGACGCTGGCCAATCCGGCCGCGCGCGTCGGCGGTGCACTGGCCCAGCGCATCAACGGCTTCGCCAGCCTGCCGCCCGCGCTGCAGCAGCAGTTGCTGGCGGGTCTGGTGCCGGCGATCGCGCCGCAGATCGCGGGCTTCATGTGCCTGCCGTGGGCGAACATCGCGCACAACGGCCGCAGCACGTTCCAGGAGCGCACCGAGAAGGAATGGTCGGGCACGCTGAAGGTCGCCTACGACTGGTCCGACGATGTGATGAGCTACGTCTCGGCCTCGCGCGGCTACAAGGCCGGCGGCTTCAATCTCGACCGCGTGCAGGTCGGCATCACGCCGGTCGACGACACCTCGTTTGACGGCGAGTTCGTCGACAGCTACGAGCTGGGCCTCAAGACCAGCTGGGCCGGCGGCAACCTGCTGTTCAACGCGGCGCTGTTCCACCAGACCTACGAGGACTTCCAGCTCAACAGCTTCCTCGGTACTGCGTTCGTCGTGCGTTCGATCCCGAAGGTGACCTCGCAGGGCATCGACGCCGAAGTGCTGTGGCAGACCGGCATGCCGGGCCTGATGCTGCAGGGCGGCCTGACCTATGCCGAGACCGAGTACGGCAACGACATCGTGCCGGACCTGCCGCTGCTGCCGGGCAACCAGATGAGCTTCGCGCCGAAGTGGTCGGGCAATGCGTCGGCGACCTATGCCTGGGACATCGGCTCGACGCTGCAGGGCCGCTTCAACATCGGTGCGAAGTACATGTCCGAATACAACACCGGTTCGGACCTCAAGCCGGAGAAGATGCAGGACGCCTACACGGTGCTCAATGCCCGCCTCGGGTTCGGACGCCAGGACCAGCGCTGGATGCTGGAAGTCTGGGGCCAGAACCTGACCGACGAGACCTACAAGCAGGTCGGCATCGATGCACCGATCCAGACCGGTTCGTTCAACGCCTTCCTCGGTGCCCCGCGCACCTACGGTGTGACGCTGCGCATGCGCTACTGACGCTGCAGTCGTCGAATGCAATATCGGGCGGGCCGGCAACGGCCCGCCTTTTTTCTGCGGCAGGGAATGGCGACCGCACAGGCTTTGCCGGGATCGTATAGGGGAGGCGCTCGCGCGATCGTGCTTGCCGGGAATGCGCCATCGCGCGCGAGCGCGCTCCTACAGATGCAGCCCGGCCACGCGCCGCGGCGGCTCTCGCACGCAATATCAGGCGGGCTGGCTTTTTTCTCTGCATCGAGGAATGGCGACGCATCGGTTTGCCCAGGTCGTGTAGGAGCGCGCTCGCGCGCGATGGGGCTTTGCCGGGAGTGCGCCATCGCGCGCGAGCGCGCTCCTACAGGTGCAGTTGCCCCCGCGCGCCGCGGCCCGGGTCCGAGATTTGCGGTACAACGGCAGGCCCTCCCACGGGCATCCGTCATGCACCAGGCCGACATTCCCTCCGATGCAGCGCTGCAGGCGCTGGCCGAGCACGCCGCCCAGTTGCTGCGCGCGACGCACCATCGTCTCGTCACCGCCGAGAGCTGTACCGGCGGCTGGATCGCCAAGGCGGTGACCGATGTCGCCGGCTGCTCGGACTGGTTCGACTGCGGCATGGCGGCCTACAGCTACGAGGCCAAGCAGGCGTTGCTGGGCGTCAATCCGCACACGCTGGAAACCCACGGTGCGGTCAGCCGCGAGACGGCGATCGAGATGGTGTCCGGCGCACTGGTGAACTCCGGCGCGAGCGTCGCGGTCGCGGTGACCGGTATCGCCGGGCCTGGTGGCGGCAGCGAGGACAAGCCGGTGGGCACGGTGTGGATCGGATGGAAGCGGCGCGGCGGCTATGCGCGCGCCGAGCTGTTCCAGTTCGACGGCGACCGCGACGCGGTGCGCCGGCAGACCGTGGCCGCTGCGCTGGGAGGACTTGCCGCGACGGTGGACGCCCGCTGATGTGGGAGACGCTCGCCACCGTCCGTGATCTCGGCCGGATCCAGGAGATCGCATCCGTGCTGGTGCGCTACGGCTTCGGCGATCTCGTGCAGCGCATCGGCATGGCGGGCGCGCTGGAGCGCGCCGGCCGCCTGCTGCACATCGGCCACGGCGGCGAGGATTCGGTGCTGCGGCTGTCGCCGCCGGAGCGCGTGCGCCATGCGCTGCAGGATCTGGGGCCGACATTCGTCAAGCTCGGCCAGATCCTGGCCACGCGTGTCGACCTGCTGCCGCCCGAGTGGATCGACGAACTCGGCCGCCTGCAGAGCCGGGTGCCCGCGGTGCCGATCGAGGCGCTGCGCGCGCAGCTCGAGGCCGATCTGGGCGACGCGCCCGAACGCGTGTTCGCGCGGTTCGAAGACGTGCCGATGGCCGCCGCGTCGCTGGCGCAGGCGCATCGCGCATGGCTGCACGACGGCACGCCGGTCGTGCTCAAGGTGCGCCGGCCGGGCATCCGCGAGACCGTCGAGGCCGATCTGCGCCTGCTCGCGCGGCTGGCCGAGATCGTCGAGTCGCAGGCGCCGGACCTGCGCCGCTACCGGCCGGTCGAGGTCGTGCGCCAGTTCGACGCCTCGTTGCGGCACGAGCTGGATTTCGCGCGCGAATGCCGCAACGCCGAGCGCATCGCCGGCAACTTCGCCGACGATGCGCGGATACTGATCCCGCGCGTGTACTGGGAATGGACCAGCGAGCGGCTCAACGTGCAGGCGCTGGTCGACGGCGTGCCCGCCGGCGATCTCGCCGCGATCGACGCCGCGGGCCTCGACCGCCACGCGCTGGCGATGACCGGCGCCGACATCGTGATGCGGATGGTGTTCGAGGACGGCCTGTTCCATGCCGATCCGCATCCCGGCAACCTGTTCTTCATGCGCGACGGCCGCGTGGCGCTGATCGACTTCGGCATGGTCGGGCGCGTCTCGCCGGCACTGCGCGAGCAGGTCGCGCGGCTGCTCTACGGCCTGGTGTTCCAGCAGCCGCAGACGGTCTGCGACGTGCTGCTCGACTGGACCGACGGCGCCGAGGTCGACGAATCGCGGCTGCAGTCCGAGATCGACGCGTTCGTCGACCAGTACCGCGGCGTGCTGCTGAAGGACCTGCGCATGGGCGCGATGCTCGGCGACGTCACCGGCCTGCTGCGGCGCCACGGGCTGATGCTGCCGCCCGATCTCGCGCTGCTGATCAAGGCGCTGCTGACGCTCGAAGGGCTGGGCCGGCAGCTCGATCCGGATTTTGACATGACCGGCGCCGCGCAACCGTGGCTGCAGCGGATCATGTGGCAGCGGCATTCGCCGCGCGCGCTGGCGCAGCGCGGCCAGCAGTCGCTGTCCGGTGCGCTGGACCTGCTGGCCGACCTGCCGCGCGACCTGCGCCGGCTGCTGCAGAGCGCGCGGCGCGGCCGCCTGCGCGGGCAGATCGAGGTGACCTCGCTCAAGGCCTTCGGCGACCAGGTCAACAGCGCCGCGAACCGGCTGACGATGGGCGTGGTCGTGGCCGCGCTGATCATCGGCTCGTCGATCGTGATGAACAGCGTCAGCGGCGGCGCCGGCAACCGCTGGCTGATGGCGCTGGGCGTGCTCGGCTTCGTCGGCGCCGGACTCGGCGGGCTGTGGATCCTGCTGTCGATCTGGCGATCGGGGCGCCACCGCTGACGGCGCCCCGGTGATCGCCGGACTCAGTCGGCGATCACATCGACCCAGACCAGGCGATGGTCGCTGCCGTCGACGATCGCCGCATGCGGCGAATCCGACGGCGGCCAGAACACACCGCTGCCGAACGGCCGGTGGCCGACCGACGGCAATACGTAGTCGATCCGCAGGTTGCCCACGCGCGGTCCGAAGCTGCCGGTGTCGTGCGCAGCCGATCCACGATGTACCGCGTTCGCGCCGCCATCGGCGTCGGCGGCTTCGAGCGCGCCCTCGCTGCGCGGCGTCGCCATGCGCAGCACGCGCGGATGCTCGATGAGTTCGACGATCGCGGTGTGGTCGCCTGCGCCGTCCGCGGGATCGTTGTTGAGATCGCCGAGGATCACGAAACGCGCATCGGCCTCGAGCCCGCCGCAGCGCCCGGCGTCGTCGCACAGCCAGTCGCGGGGACCGGGCGAAAGGTAATCGGTCCAGAAGCGGATCTCGTCGAAGTTGCGCGCGACGTTGCGCTTCTCCGGCCCGTCGAATGCGGGCGGCGTGGGATGCGAGGCCAGCACGTGGATCACGCCGCCGGGCGCGCGTACTTGCACGTCCCAGTGCGATTTCGACGACAGCCGAAGCTGCGACCACGTCGTATCCGCATGGAAGGCGCGGCCGTCGGGATGGCGCGGACGCCGGGCGTCGGGCATCGCGTTCCACTTCAGCAGCTGGAACGTGCGTGCGGTGGTCGCGTCGATCGGATAGCGCGACAGCAGCAGCATGCCGTACTGGCCCGGGTGCAACCCGTAACCCCAGGCATCGTTGCCGCGATCGCGCCCGTCGCCGCCGATGCTGCCGTTGCCGTCGAGGTCGAGGCCGCTCTGCACGCCGGTGTTGACCGGCGCGAGATAGCGGTACGGATAGCGGAGCGGTTCGCCGCCGCCGGGCTGCGCGCGTTCGAGCCAGCGCTGCTGGAACAGCTCGGCCGCGCTGCCGTCGGCGACGTAGTCGAACTCGTTGAGCAGCACGATGTCCGGGCGTACCTGCTGCAGCACCGCGGCGACCTTGCGCGCACCGTCGTCGTCGCCCTGCAGACGCTTGAGCAGGCCGCCGGCTTCATCGCTGTTGAGCGAAGTGTTGTAGGTCGCGATGCGCAGCGTGGCCGCAGGCTTCGCCTCGGCGGCGCGTGGCGCCTGACCATGCGTGTTGACGCGCACGCAGGCAGCGAGCAACGCGACGAGTGCGATCGCGAGCACCGCGAACAGCCATGTGCGGCTCATCGCGCGGCGTCCGTCAACGGTCGCCACTGGCGGCCATCGAAGCCTTCGAGCGGCTGGAAATTGCGTTTGTAGGCCATCTTGCGGTGTCCATCGATCCAGTAGCCGAGATACAGGTGGCGTCGGCGGTCGCGCTGCGCCCAGGCGATCTGTCGCAGGATCGCCAGTGTGCCCAGTCCCCGTGACACGAAGTCGGGGTCGTAGAAAGTGTAGACGGCCGACAGCGCATCCTCGACCAGATCGGTCACCGCGACGGCGAGCAGCTGCCCGTGCAGGCGCAGTTCCAGCAGCCGCCCCTCGTTCCAGCTGCCGATCAGGAACTGGTCGAATTCGTGCGCGCCGTGGTCGTCCATGCCGCCGGCCGGATGTCGCGACACAAGGTAGCGCCGGTACAGGGCGAGCCGCTCGTCGTTGCGCTCGGCCGGCACCACGCGCGCCTCGATGTCGGCATTGCGCGCGAGCGTGCGGCGCTGGCTGCGGTTGGGCACGAAGGCGTCGACCGGAATGCGCACCGCAGTGCACGCGCGGCAGCCCGCGCAGTGCGGGCGATAGACGATGTCGCCCGAGCGGCGGAAGCCCCAGCGCAGCGCCTGCGGATAGACATTGCCCAGACGCGGGTCGCGCGGGTCGAGCACCAGGTCGCGCGCTTCGCGTTCGGGCCAGTAGCCGCAGGCATGCGGCGCGGTGTGGTACAGGCGCAGGTCGCCGGTGCCGGCATCCGGTTCTGGGGCGGGGCGCGACGGATTCTGCATGTCCGCAGGATACGCACCGGCGTCGCAGGCGGCGCGACCGCTTCGCCGACCACAGGCTGAACCGTGCGGCCGCCTGGTCAACGCGGCACGCGGTCGGGGCGTTGATCCCTGCACAGCGGCACGGTGCCGCGGCAACGGGAACACACCCATGAAGACGAGGCTCATCACCACCGCGCTGCTGGCGGCGCTGTCCATCACCACCATCGGCGCGGCCGCCGCGCAGGCGCCGGCCACCGGCACGCAGGCCGCGAAGTCCGACGGTGAACGCCACCGCGGTCACGGTCCGCGCGGTCACGGCGGCGGCGTCGACGCCCTCGCGCGGCTCGACACCGACAACGACGGCCGCATCAGCCGCGCCGAAGCGCAGGCCGGCCAGCAGGCCTGGCAGGCACGCCGCGATGCGCATCGCGCCGAACGCGCCGCGCGCGGTGAGGGTGCGCGCACCGAATCGCCGCGTCGCGAGGGTGCACGCAGCGCCGATGCGCGTGGCGAGCGTCCGCAGCGTGGAGCGGGCGGTCCGCGTGCGCACAAGGGCGGCGGCTTCGACCTGGTCGCGGGTTTCGACGCGATCGACGGCAACCGCGACGGCTATATCACCCGCAGCGAACTGCGCACCTGGCACACGGCGAAGTCCGCCGAGCGCCGCGCCGAGGGCGCACGTCGCTTCGACGCGAAGTTCGGCGAGGCCGACCTCAACAACGACGGCAAGCTGAGCCGCGTCGAAGTGTCGGAGAAGATGCCGCGCCTGGCCGAGCGCTTCGCATGGCTGGACGAGAACAGCGACGGCTTCCTGAGCCGCGAGGAACTGCGTCCGGCACGTCCGCAGCGCTGATCCGCCGACGCGAGTCCGACGAAGAGGCCGCGCTCTGCGCGGCCTCTTTTTTGCCCTGTAGGAGCGCGCTCGCGCGCGATGAGGCGTTACCGGCAAACGCCCTTCGCGCGCGAGCGCGCTCCTACAGATGCTGTGTCTAGTCCTGCGCATCGCGGCGCGAACCATGGAGCGGCTGTGGAACGGGTTGGAGCGCAGCGAAATCCATCCCGCGACGTGAACACACCCGTCGCACTTCAGGCCGGGCGAATCCGTAACGCGCCACACGTCGACACGCAGGCCATCGTCTCGCGCCCGATCACGCGGCCGCCGCTACGCCCGCCTCAGGCAGTCTGCAGCCAGATGATCAGCAGCATCCCGATCACCAGAACGTTCGAGATGATGAAGCCGCTCGGGCCGAACATCAGCCGGTAGCCCAGCGCACGACGCGCCGCACCCATTGGATCGCGCGCTGCGTCGCGTGCGAGCAGCGGGTTCATGACCCGTGGCAGTTCGAACAGCACCGGGTAGTTGTAGACCATCAGCATCGCCGCAGTACCGATCGCGGCCCACATCGGCGGCAGACGCGCCCAGCCGGACGCGAAGCCGATCGCGAACGCGATGGCGAGACCCACCAGCGAGCCCCAGACGAACCAGCGGTCGTAGAGCGTGAGGATCGCGCGACGCTCCGCTTCGGTATCCGCGTAGCGCGCGATCATCTTGCGGCACAGCCAGACGGTGAGGCCGCCGAACACCAGGCTTGCGCCCGCCGCGCTCAAAGCACCGGCGCCGCTCATCGCCGCCTTGCCGGCCACGCCGGTGCCCAGTGCGCCACCGGCCGCGACGCCTGCCAGCGTGCCGGCGGCCGCAGGTTTCGCGAACGCCGCCAGCCCGGCGGTCACCAGCAGCGTGAACGCCGTCCCGGGCGCCGAGCTTTCCGCGAAATCACGGAAGCGCGCGATCAGGTCCTCGCGCAGGCTGCGGCGCGCGCGTGACAGGCGCTTGCGCACCGCGGCATCCGACAGGCCGAGCAGGGCGGCGACCTGCTTCGAATTGCCGCCTTCGCGGTAGTAGAGCAGCAGCACTTCGCGGCTCTCGTCGGGCAGGTCGGAGATCAGGTCCGCGGCGACGCGGCCGGTCTCGTCGTCGATGATCTGCTGCATCGGGCAGGCGTCGGGATCGGCGGCCTGGGCGATGGCGATGTCGGCGGCTTCGCCGGCGACGATGCGCTCCCGTCGCGCGCGCAGGTAGTCGCGCGCGAGGTTGCGGGTGATCTGCCGCAGCCACGGCAGGAAGCTCGTCGTGTTCTGCAGCCTGCCCAGCTGCTGCCAGGCCTTGAGATAGGCCTCCTGCGCGATGTCCTGGCTGGCCTGCACGTCGCGGGTGATCGCCAGCGCGATCGCGGTGGTCGCGTTCTGGCTCATCTGCACGATGCGGCCGTACGCGGCCTGGTCGCCGCCGCGCGCGGCGGGCAGTTCCAGGTGGATCCGGGCTTCGAGGCCGAGCTCGGCGGCGATGGCGTTCATGGCGATCCTTGCAGGTCGGGTCGCTTTCAGGGACGCGACCCGGGCGCCGGATGTGACCGGCGCCGTCGATGATGCCTGCAGGATCGCCTGGCTGCGATCAGTCGGCCGCGTCGAACCGCCAGTCGCGTCCCTCGCGGCGCACGGCGAGCGTGCGCTTCACCAGTCCCTGGGCGGCGTCGGCGCCGCCGCTGACGAGGTCCAGCGTGCCCTGTCCGGAACCGTCGGTGCGGTAGTTGGCGACTTCGAGCGAGGCTGCCTGCCCATCGCCGCCGCTGCAGGCCGACGACGGCCGCACCTCGGGATAGCCGGCTTCGAGTTCGACCAGCAGCGGCGCCGGCGGCGCGTCACCGTCGACGGCGACGCAGACCGGGCCTGCCCGCGACGCCAGCGCGTCGGCCAGCACGGCGGCCGCGAGCGCCCGGGGCACCGGCACGCGGTGCACGCTGGCCTCGACGGTCGGCGGCACCATGTCGAGCACCGGCTCGGGCGCGGCGGCGAGCGGCGCATCGAAGGGCGCCTCGGGCGAGGGCCGGTGCCACCACGACAGCGCGATCACCAGCACCGCGCCGCCGAGCAGGGTGTAGCGCACCTTGGAGGCACGCGACATGCCCTTGCGCGGCGCTTCGGCAGCCGGCGCGAACACCACGTCGGCCTGCTGCAGATAGCTGCGCGCCGACGGCTGGCCCTGCAGCAACCCGGCCTCGCGCAGCAGTTCGCGCGCACGCGGCTGTTCGTCGGACCGGGTCACCCAGACTGCCGGCTTCGGGCCACCCGCGTCCTCGCGGTAGCTGAAGTTGCTGCGGCGGTTGCCCTTGTAGGAGCGGCCGTTGAGGACCTGCACCTCGATGCCGGCATCGCGCAGCAATGCGGCGACGCGCTCGACGTTCTCGAGACGGGGACTGGAGAAGACCTGGCGCATCTCAGCCGGCCTTCGCGGCGGCGGCGCCCGGCAGTACGCGGATCATGCCTTCCTGCGCGGTGCTGGCGACCAGCCGTCCGGCGCGGTCGAAGATCTGCCCGCGTGCGAGTCCACGCGCGCCCTGCGCGCTGGGGCTGTCGAGCGAATACAGCAGCCAGTCGTCGACGCGGAACGGGCGGTGGAACCACAGCGCATGGTCGAGCGAGGCCATCTGCACGTCCGGCTGGTAGTAGCTGATGCCGTGCGGGAACGTCGCCGTGCCCAGCAGCTGGAAGTCGGAGGCATACGCCAGCAGCGCACGGTGCAGCGCCGGCGGCGCATCGCCGACCGGGCCGGTCAGGCGGAACCACATCTGCTGGAACGGCGGGCGCTTCGGCGGCTCGAGTTCGTCACGCGGGTAGACGTGGCGGAACTCGAACGGGCCGCTGCGGTCGAGCCAGCGCTGCACCTTGACCGGCAGCTTGGCCAGCACTTCGGCCGGCAGCGGATCCTGCGGCGCGATGTCTTCGGGCGCCGGCACTTCCGGCATCGTCAGCTGGTGCTCGGCGCCGGGTTCCTCTTCCTGGAACGAGGCCGCGCAGAAGAAGATCACCTTGCCGTGCTGGATCGCGGTGACCCGGCGCACCGAGAAGCTGCCGCCATCGCGGGTGCGGTCGACGTCGTAGACGATCGGCGCGTCCACGTCGCCGGCGCGCAGGAAATAGGCGTGCAGCGAATGCGCCGGGCGCGGGCTGGTCATCGTCGCCTGCGCCGCCGACAGCGCCTGGCCCAGCACCTGGCCGCCGAAGACGTACTTGGTGCCGATGTCGCGGCTCTGGCCGCGGAACAGGTTGTCTTCGAGGCGCTCGAGGCTGAGCAGGTCGATCAGTTCGGAAACGGGCGGGGTCATCGCGGGAAAGGCCGTACGGTCGGGACTGCGGCGCAGGACGCGCGGGCCGACGATTATAGGTGGCGCCGGCCGGACGCCCTGACGCGGGCGTTCAGATGCCGATACGGCGCAGCGGCACGCGTGCCAGCACGTCGACCCACGGGAAGCGCGGACCGGGATCGCGCTTGCGGGCCACGGTCAGGGCGGGATCGTCGCTGGCGGCCACGCGATCGGTGTCCAGATCCTCGTGCCCGGCGATGTCGCGCAGGGCGGGCAGGGTCGCGCGCAGATGCGCGAGCAACTGGATGAGCGCCTCGATCTGCGCTGGCGGATATTCCTCGTCCATGGCCTGCCGGCGGCTGTCGTACCACTCCGGGAAGCGCCCGGTGTTGACCAGTTCGATGCCGATCGAATGCGCGTTGTGGCCGCGCACGTGATGGGCGACGCGCGTCGCGGGCACGTATTCGACGATGCCGCCGTCGCGGTCGATGTACCAGTGGCCGCTGGCGCCGGTGCCGCTGTCGTAGAGCACGCGCTCGCCATAGCTGCGCGCCGTGGCGAGATCGGGCAACTCGGTGCAATGGATGACGACCAGGCGGATGTCGGACGTCGCGCGCGGTGCCAGCAGGTCCACGTAGGGCAGCGGTTGCAGCGCGATCCGGGGCGCGGACGTGGGGTCGGACATGGCCCGGATGCTAGCATTCACGCATGAGAAATCCGCCGCCAGACTCCGCCCTGCATGCCTTGATGACGCGGTTTCCACGCGTCGGGCGGGTCGACTGGATCGGCCTGCGGCCGGCCCGCGACGTGCCGATCCGCGCGGTCCACAGTGCGGTCGCGGTGACCGGCGTCGGTCTCGAAGGCGACCGCTACGCCGGCGGCAGCGGCAAGCGTGGCGTGACCCTGATCCAGGCCGAGCACCTGCCGGCGATCGCCGCGCTCAGCGGGCATGCAGAAGTCACGCCGGTCACGCTGCGCCGCAATCTCGTGGTCTCGGGCATTCCGCTGATCGCGCTCAAGGGACGCCGCTTCCGCGTCGGCGAGGTCGTGCTCGAAGGCACCGCGCCCTGCGATCCGTGTTCGAAGATGGAAATGGCGCTCGGCGCCGGCGGCTACAACGCGATCCGCGGCATGGGCGGCCTGTGCGCGCGGGTGATCGCAGGCGGCGCGCTGAAGATCGGTGACGTGGTCGAATGGGTGGACGCATGAGCGCGCGCGGCCACTGCATCCTCTCGCACGGGTTCGAGAGCGGGCCCGATGCCACCAAGGTCACCGCGCTCGCCGAGGCCGCCGGGCGCCTGGGCTGGAGCCAAGAGCGCCCGGACTACACCGATCTCGACGGCAGGCGCGACGTCAGCCCGCTCGGCGATGTCGCCGCGCGCATCGAACGCCTGCTGCGGCTGACCCTCGATGCCGCGGCGCGCGGCCCGGTGGTGCTGGCCGGCTCCAGCCTCGGCGCGTGGATCGCGGGATACGTGTCGCTGCAGGTGCCGGTCGCCGGCCTGTTCCTGATGGCGCCGCCCGTGCGGCTCGACGCCGCGCATCCGCTGCAGGCCGCCGAGGTGCCGCTGTCGGTCGTGCACGGCTGGGACGACGAGCTGATTCCCGCCGCCGATGTCGTCGGCTGGACCTGCGCCCGCCGCGGCCGGCTGTTGCTGGTCGACGACAATCACCGTTTGACCGCGCATGTGGATGCGTCGGCGGATGCGTTCGCGGCGTTGTTGCGGTCGCTTTGAAGGGCAAACTTCTGGTGCCCGCGTCCACTTCTTCCAGAATTCTTTTCGTCATTCCCGCGTAGGCGGGAATCCAGTGCCTTTCTCGGCACGCATCGCTCGGCCACCGCGTCAAGACAATGGATTCCCGCCTGACCAGACATACGTCTGTTGAAAGCCGCGGGAATGACGGAGTCGGCGCGTTGGCCTTCAAAGTACGACCCAGGTCCCCATGAAATTCTTCGCCAGCTGCCCCAAGGGTCTCGAATACCTGCTCGTCGACGAGCTGCTCGCACTCGGCTGCGCGCACGCCACCGCGACGACCGCCGGCGCCAATGTCGAGGGCACGTTGCATGACGCGCAACGCGCGGTGCTGTGGTCGCGCCTGGCCAGTCGCGTGCTGTGGCCGATCGCCGACTACGCCTGCGAGGACGAGGACGCGCTGTACGCCGGCGCGCGTGCGATCGACTGGACTGCGCATCTCGACGCGACGATGACGCTCGCGATCGATCCGCACGTGTCGGGCAGCGCGATCACCCATGCGCGCTACGCCGCGCAGCGGGTCAAGGACGCGATTGTCGACGGCTTGCGCGAAGCGACCGGCGCGCGTCCGGACGTCGACGTCGAATCGCCCGACCTGCGCCTGAGCCTGGTCGTGCGCAAGGGCCGCGCGATCCTGTCGGTGGATCTCGGCGGCGGCCCGCTGCATCGCCGCGGTTGGCGCCGCGCGCAGGGCGAGGCGCCGTTGAAGGAGAACCTCGCGGCCGCGGTGCTGATGCGTGGCGGCTGGCCGGCGCTGTACGCCGAAGGCGGCGCGCTGCTCGACCCGATGTGCGGCAGCGGCACGCTGCTGATCGAAGGCGCCCTGATGGCGGCCGATGTCGCCCCCGGCCTGGCGCGCGATGGCGGCGCGGCCACGGCCGGCCGTGCGCCCAGCCGCTGGCGCGAGTTCGACGTCGCCCACTGGCAGACGCTGTGCGAGGACGCGCTCGCGCGCGAACGCAGCGGACGCGAGCGTTTGCGCGCCGTGTTCTTCGGCCGCGACCTCGACCCGCACGCGATCCACGCCGCGCGCGAGAACGCGACGGCCGCCGGCCTGCGCGACGCGATCGACTGGCAGATCGGCGACATCACCACGCTGCAGGCACCGGTGCCGCCGGCGTCGCAGGAAGATGCGGCGCTGGCCGAATCGGTGAAGCGCGGCCTCGCGGTCTGCAATCCGCCCTACGACGCGCGCCTCGCCGCCGATGCCGCGCTGTACCGCTCGCTCGGCAACGCGCTGGGACGCGCGGTGCCCGACTGGCGCGCGAGCCTGCTGTGCGGCGACGCCGAACTCGCGCACGCCACCGGCCTGCGCGCGAAGAAGAAGTACCAGGTGTTCAACGGCGCCATCGAGTGCAGCCTGATCGTCTGCGACCCGGTGCGGCCGCCGCAGCGCGCCGTCAGCGAAACGGCGGAAGACCTGGGCGAAGGCGCGACGATGGTCGCCAACCGCCTGCGCAAGAACCTGCGCAGGTTCAAGACCTGGCGCGAGCGCGAGGGCGTGAGCTGCTACCGCGTCTATGACGCGGACCTGCCCGAATACGCCGCCGCGATCGACGTCTACATCCAGTCCGAAGCCGACGTCGGCGCCGAGGGCACGCCGCTGTGGCTGCACATCCAGGAATACGCCGCGCCGGCCGAGATTCCCGAAGCGGTGACCCGCCGACGTTTCGGCGACGTCCTCGCCGCGGCGCGCGATGTGTTCCGCATTCCGCGCGAACGCATCGCGGTGAAGACGCGTTCGAAGGGCAAGGGCGGCAGCAAGTACGGCCGCTTCGACGCGCGCCATAAATTCCTGCTCGTCGACGAGGGGCGCGTGCACCTGCGCGTGAACCTGTTCGACTACCTCGACACCGGCCTGTTCCTCGACCATCGCCCGATGCGCCTGCGCATCGCAGATGAAGCCGCCGACACGCGCTTCCTCAATCTGTTCGGCTACACCGGCGCCGCGACCGTGCACGCGGCCGGCGGCGGCGCGCGCACCACGACCACCGTCGACCTGTCGGGCACGTATCTGCAATGGTGCGCGGACAACCTCGCCGCGAACGGCTACGGCGGCGCGAAGCATCGCCTGGTACAGGCCGACGCCCTGCAATGGCTGGAAGCCGAAACCGCGCAGTTTGATCTGATCTTCTGCGACCCGCCGACGTTCTCGAACTCCGCGCGCGCCAAGGACTTCGACATCCAGCGCGAACACGTGCGTCTGCTCGAAGCGGCCGTCGCACGCCTCGCGCCTGGCGGCGCGCTGTACTTCTCGAACAACTTCCGCCGCTTCAAGCTCGACACCGAGGCCGTCGCCGCATTCGCGCACTGCGAGGACATCAGCCCCGCGACGATCCCGCCGGACTTCGAACGCAACCCCCGCATCCACCGCGCCTGGCGCCTCACCGCGCGCTGAGCGCTTTGATTCGCGCCCCGCTCCCTTCGGGAGCGAGATTGGGTCGAGCGCTAGCAAATCGCGATAGCCGTCTTCCCCGCGCCGACGCATGCAGAGCCCCTCTCCCTCCGGGAGAGGGGTTGGGGTGAGGGCAATCAGATCGCGATAGCCCTCTTCCGCGCACTGACGCGTGTAGAGCCCCTCTCCCCCGGGGAGAGGGGTTGGGGTGAGGGCAAGCAGGTCGCGATAGTCGTCTCGCGCGCCAGCGCGCCCTCACAATCACACCACCCCACGGAAACCACCGTTCCACCCACACACGTGGAATCCGGCCCTCCCACCCGCATCGTGTCCGCAGACCCGACAGGAGCCGCCCGATGACATCCACCGCAGACGCCGCCCGCATCGTCCGCCACGTGCGCGGCATGCCCGCCAGTGATGGTGCCGGCGTGAAGCTCACCCGCGTGATCGGCAGCCCGCAGTTGCCCGATCTCGACCCGTTCCTGATGCTCGACGAATTCGGCACCGACCGCGCCGAGGATTACCTCGCCGGTTTCCCCTCGCATCCGCACCGCGGCTTCGAGACCGTCACCTACATGCTCGACGGCCGCATGCGCCATCGCGACAACCACGGCAACGAAGGCCTGCTGGTGCCCGGCAGCGTGCAGTGGATGACCGCCGGTCGCGGCCTCGTGCATTCGGAAATGCCCGAACAGGAAGCGGGGCGCATGCGCGGTTTCCAGCTGTGGGTGAACCTGCCGGCGAAGGACAAGATGACCGCGCCCGGATACCAGGAGTTCGCGCCCGAGCGCATTCCGGTCGTGGAGGCGGGCGAAGGCGTGTCGGTGAAGGTGATCGCCGGCATCGTCGACGGCGTGCCCGGGCCGATCGATCAGCCCGCGACCGATCCGCTCTATCTCGACATCACGCTCGCGCCGGGTGCCTCGTGGCGTTACGACCTGCCCGAAGGCCACAACGCGTTCGCGTATGCCTTCGAAGGCGAGATCCGTGTGGGCGAGGGCGACGATGCACGCCCGCTGTCGGCGCAGGAACTGGCAGTGCTCGGCGGCGGCGCAGGGTTGGCCCTCGAATCCGGCGATGCCGGCGCCCGGTTGATCGTGGTGGCCGGTCGCCCGCTGCGCGAGCCGGTCGCACGCCATGGGCCGTTCGTCATGAACACCCGCGAGGAACTGATGCAGGCCTTCGTCGATTACGAGCAGGGCCGTTTCTGAGAACACCGTTCGCGCGATGATCCAAGTCACGCGGGTGTTCGAAGCCCTTCATCCTGCGGTGTTCGACAGCCGAATGGCTGGTCAGGCCGGGGTCCAGTGTCTTGAACGCCCGGCGCGGGTGACGGCCAGTTGCTCCTGGCCGTTGTCACAAGGCGAGCCGCTCGGCAGGAGGATGCTCCTACTTGCTCCCCAACCGCACATCCGAAAAGTGCAGCGCCTCGGCATCACGCAGCGAACGCGCCAGCGCCGCCTCGTCACCCGCCCGCACGATGATGTGCGCGTAGTCGCCCGACGGCAGTTCGAGCAGTGTTTCGCGCACGATCGTGCCGGCGAGTAGTCCATTGTCCGGCGCGTGCCACCAGGTGCGCGTGCCGTCGATGGTGACGCGGTCGCCCACGCGATCGGTGCGGCGTGGCTTGAAGGTCGCGTTGCGGCCGACGGTCACCGCGAAGGCCTGTTGGCCACTGGCGATTTCCATCGCGCGGCAGAACACGAAGTCGGGGCCCGGCTGCACTTCCCAGCGCACGGCGGCATCGGGCGGCAGTTGCGGGCAGTCGTTGGCGGTCTGCGCCTGCGCCGAGCCGGCACAGACCAGCGCGCCCAACAGCGCGAGCGGTCGGATCGAAAGCATCGTCGTTGTCCCCTGTGACACAGCTTTCGACCATACGCCTGGATTCGTGCTGCGGCGCGACAAATATTGTGACAACCGTCACCGTTCCGGAAGCGGAATGAATTCCGGATCGCCCGGTACCGTGCCGAAACGGCCTGCGCGCCAGTCGTCCTTGGCCTGCTCGATGCGGTCCTTCGACGAGGACACGAAGTTCCACCACAGGTGGCGCGGCCCGTCGAGCGGCTCGCCGCCGAACAGCATCGCCTTCAGCGGCGTCCTCGCGCGCAGCTTCGCGACCGCGCCGGCATCGAGCACCGCGAGATGGCGTGGCGGGATGTCGGCGCCGTCGAGCTGCGCGTCGCCTTCGAGCACGTAGAGCGCGCGTTCGGCGTGCGACGGCGGAATTGACAGCTCCGCGTCCGGCTCGAGATCCAGGGCCACGTTGAGCGTGTCGGCGAACACGCGCACCGGCGACTCCTCGCCGAAGCCGCGACCGGCGATCACGCGCACCCACGCGCCATCGCGGCGGAACTGCGGCAGCGTCGACGCAGGGTGGTGATGGAACTCGGGCGCCGTTTCCTCGTGCGTCTTCGGCAACGCCACCCAGGTCTGCATGCCGTGCAGCGGATGCGCGCCCTCGCGCAGCGACAGCGGCGTGCGCTCGGCATGCGCGATCCCGCGACCGGCGGTCATCCAGTTGACGTCGCCGGCGGTGATGTCCTGCGAAAAGCCCAGCGTGTCGGCATGGTGGATCGTCCCCGACCACAGGAAGGTCACCGTCGCCAGCCCGATGTGCGGGTGCGGCCGCACGTCGATGCCCGCGCCCTTCTCGAAGATCGCCGGGCCCATGTGGTCGACGAACACGAACGGTCCCACGCTGCGCGCCTGTAGCGTCGGCACCGCGCGCCGGATTTCGAAACCACCCAGATCGTGGGTGCGGGGGGCGATCAACTGGGTCATGGCGGCTCCGGCGGCGGCGAGGGGCAGGGCATCAGCATGCCAGCGCCGGGGCATGTGCTGCCCGTGATCGGCGGGACGAACCGTTGCGGCCGGAATGATCCACGCGCCTGCGGGGCGCTTGGATGCATTGGGACCAATACCTGCCCTTCTCGAGAAAGCCTGCCCCGGACTCAATCCGGGATCGATGCGCGCAGCGCTTCGGATGAGAGCCGGAGCCAGCGCAGCGGGGGCCAACGCTGACTCACACGCCGGTCAGTCCTTCCCGCCACGCCGCCAGCTTCGCCTCGAACCCCATCGACGCATGCGCCGGACTCGTCGAGGGCAGGCGCCGTAGGTCGGGCACCGGATCGAGTGTCGGCAGCACATGCCGCCGGAACAGCGCCTCGGCCGCCGCCCCGTTGAACCGGATCCGCGTGATGCCCGGATTTCGCGCGAGCAGCCCGGCGATGTCGTTGGGCACCACGCTGCCCGCCTCGATACGCGTATCGAGACTGCCTGGCCGCACGCATTCGCCGGCCACATCCCACAGCGCGACACCGCTCGCGCCCAGACGCGCGAGCCGCTCGCCGTAGGGCAGCGCCGGATCGAAAGCGAACAGCGCACCGACGATCGGCCAGAACAGGTTCCGCGGATGCGCGTAATAGCGTTCCGCATCCAGCGATGCTACGCCGGGCATGCTGCCTAGCACCAGCACGCGCGACCCCGCATCTACGATCGGCGCGAAACTGCGGATGCGCGGTGTCGTCACTGGACGATCCCGCGCTGCTCGACGAGCCCGAGCGCGAACGGGTCAATCGTGTCCAGAATGCAGAGCCCAAACACGCGCGCCTCAGTTAAGCGCGCCGCGAAGCGGCGTCGGCTTGAATGAATTGTTAGGCGGCACCTGCGAAGTTCCCAGCGCCCGACAGCTCAATCTAGGAATTTCCACGTGTCCGCCCCGTCGAAGCGCCTGACCACCACCGACTGCAGTAGCTCGGGCTGGAAGTTCCGCAAGTTCACGCCATGGCGAGTGCCGGGCTCAGCTTCAATCGGTTCCCAGTGGGTGATGATTCCGCAGGTCTTGCACCGGAAATTGCTGAGTGTTCGATCGCCCCACACGTAGCTTTCTGTGTTTTCGGGATGGCCCTGGATGGAGACCGCGCCAAGTTCATAAAACGCCCAGATGCCGCCGGTACGGCGGCACAGGGAGCAGTTGCAACTCGTCGCCGTTTCCGGCGCGGCCGGCAGCGTAATGCGCACGGATCCACAGTGGCAGGAACCTTCCAGCGATGGTAAAGGCTTCTTATTCATGAGATGTGCCGCTACTCCTGTGCGCCTAACGCTTGAATTAAGCCGTGCCGCGAAGCGGCATCGGCTTGAATGAATTGTTGGGGCGCGGGCAATCAGCACGAAGCCGGTTGGCGCGACTGTACGACAGTGCTGCCAAGCGCGGGACTTTGCCGGTGACGGCCCTAGAGTTCCGGTGCATCCATGCCTCCGTGAGTAGCCGGCTTGCCCAGCGCTGGTGCCAG